>Ga0134127_10000049_pt1 | contig 173713 bp, 159 predicted proteins | sample KB31753_FD_96459 | JGI IMG/M metagenome (GOLD analysis project Ga0134127, IMG submission 96459) | Terrestrial soil microbial communities with excess Nitrogen fertilizer from Kellogg Biological Station, Michigan, USA - KB3-175-3 | ecosystem: Environmental > Terrestrial > Soil > Unclassified ...
CAGGCATTGGCTGTAATGTCCGCCGGGTTTACTCACCCCGAGTGCGCTGCGCTGCTCGACCCTCTCTTCGCCTGCGGCGGAAAGAGGGTAGCTGCATTTTAAATTTTAAACGCGATTTCCCTGGGCGACGTAGCGGAAAACGGGAATATTACAGGTAATACTAATCTCCCATCAAAATCAAATTACCGTATTATAAAACGCCACCAGGTTACGGGTCACTTTATTGGTGTCGTGCTGCTCTTCAACCAATTTTCGGGCATTTGCGCCTATGTACCTGCAAAAATGTTCGTCGGTAATACAGCGATGAATGGCATCATAAAATTCTTCCTGGTTATTGGCGATGAGCATATTAACGCCATCCTCAAAATGAATGCCCTCGGCGCCCAGGTTAGTGGAGATAATACATTTTTGCATGGCCATGCCTTCAACAATTTTTACCCGCATGCCGCCGCCCGACAACAAGGGCACGATCATGATCGACTTGCTATTGATAAATTCCAGGGCATCGTCTACTTCGCCTTGTATAAATATTTTACCCATTACTTCATAATCGTCAAACCTTTCGGGGATATCATTGCCGGCCACATAAAAGCGCACCCGCAGGTCGCCCTCGGTAAGGTCGTGTTTAAAGTTTTCCAGGAACCACTCCATTCCCTCCCGGTTGGGCAGCCAATCCAGCGATCCGAGGAAAAACAAGGAGGGATATTCTGTTTTTTCCGGCTCAGGCTTGTATTGATCGAGGTTGATGCCCAGCGGCAATATCGCTATAGGGATCTTAACGCCATATTCCAGTAACGTGCCTTTGTCCTGCGACGTAAATACGGCTATCGCGTCAAAATTATTGAGCTGTTTCAGCTCGTAATTTTTGATGCGTTTGGCGTGCATCTTCAGGTACGATTTTTTAAAGGGATCGGTCTTTTGCATCGAAAGGCGCTGCCATATCTGGTTCTCGATATTATGCAGGCGATAAACCAGCTTTGCTTTCGAGTTTTTGCGAACAGCGTTGATGTAAAGCGAGACCATAAGGCCCTCAAACTGGATAATCTCGTAATTGTTCTTTTTTAGCTCGGTGACCAGCAGCCTTTCAAATTCGGCGTTATAATACCTGTCGATGTTAAAAGAAGTTTTGCTGAGCAGGTTAACCGCAACATCCAAAACGGATACGCCGATATCGATGTCGAATGCCCGGTAGTTGATCTTTGCGATCAGCGCTTTATCATCGTCGCTAAATTCATGATAATTTTTTTTTGCATTTAGCGCCACCAGGGATACGTCGTGTCCCATATTTACCAATCCGCGTACTGTATTACAAACCACGATGGGATAGCCGCCGTTTTGCGGAAATGGCACACGATGGGTTAAAAACAATATCTTCAAGGGCGGGTGGTTTCCAACAAAAATAATGATTTGGCGCAATCGTCAAAACCAGCGGTGTATTTTGATGGAAAGATTACATAAATACAGGAAAAACGGGGAGACTTATGTAATGGTACGCTCCTTTACATTTCCTTTTTACCCTATCCTCCTCCTTTCCCTAAATTTAGGGAAAGGTATCGCGCATGGCCGGTGCGCTGGTTGGTGGTTCAACCCCCTTACTTTTCCACATCTTTCTCACACCGGCCAAAGTTTACTTAACCGCCATTTATATTTGCCGGATGTTGTTGGCACGATACCAGTACGAATTGCTTGAGGCGGGTTGTGACGAAGCAGGGCGGGGCTGCCTTGCCGGACCGGTGTTTGCTGCCGCTGTGATATTGCCTGATGACTATGAGCACGAACTGCTGAACGACTCGAAACAACTTACAGAAGAGATCAGGTACCGGCTGCGGGTTGAAATAGAACAGAACGCGGTGGCCTATGCAGTAGCTTCTGTTGACAACCTGGAGATTGACCAGATCAATATTTTGAACGCATCCTTCCTGGCGATGCACAGGGCGATAGAAAAGTTAAAGCTTGAGCCGCAGTTCCTGATCATCGATGGCAACCGCTTCAACAAGTATAGAAAAACACCTCACCATTGCATCGTGGAAGGGGATGCCAAATATTTCAGCATCGCGGCAGCGTCCATCTTAGCCAAAACTTACCGGGATGATTATATGAAACAGATAGCTGCTGAGCATCCCGAATACGACTGGCATCAAAATAAGGGCTATCCCACCATCAAACACCGCGAGATGGTTTTAAAGATTGGGTATACGCCTTATCATCGGCGAACCTTCAGGGTTACTGATCCACAGTTGGAGCTTTTTTAATTAGGACTGATAACACTGATTTTTATCGTAGAACTGTAGAGACTCGATGCATCGCGTCTCTTAACCGCAAGGCAGGATTGTTTGCGGGTTTATAAACATAAAGCCTGTAAAATTGTTATTTTTCTATCGCGGGATCGACGGATCGCGAGGCCAAAGACGCGATGCGTCGCGTCTCTACAAGTCCATTTTTTAAACATTTTGGATCGTCAGATCAAAAAATCCTCAGCGTCAGCAACGTCACATCATCAATCGGCTTGCCCTTTATCACCAGGTTAATGTGGTCCATCAATATTTGATTAAATTGATCTGGCGGTAATTGGCCGTGCGTCCTGGTAAAGTCAATCAGGCTATCTTCGCCCCAGGTTTTATTGCTGTGATATTCATGATCCAGCAGGCCGTCCGTGTAGTTTACGATGAGGGTATTGGGTTCTACATCTATTTCGCCCTGGTTGATAAAGGGCAGCTCATCAAAAATGCCGATCATCGTGGTGCCCAGGTTCAGCGTGACGGCCCCTGCATTTGAAAAAAGTATAGTGGCGTTATGCCCGGCATTGATATAGTTGAGTTTCCTGGTTTTTTCGTTGTATTTGGCCACAAACAAGGTGATAAAGCGCTCACCATTGGTGTTTTCAGTCACAATTTTGTTTAGCCGGTCCACAATATTGGTCAAATCATCTTCAACCGCTGCCCAGGCCCTCAGGCTGGCCTGGAAATTCGCCATCAGCAGGGCAGCCGAAATTCCTTTGCCCGACACGTCGGCGATGCACCATAAAATTTCATGCTTATTCAGGCGGATAAAATCGAAGTAGTCGCCGCCGATGTTTTGATGAGGAATATACCTTGCGCTTACTTCGACACTGTGATCTTTATAAACTTTTAAAGGGATCAGCATGTTTTGCACTTCGGCCGCCAGTTCCATTTCGCGCTGAAAACGTTCGGCTTCCAACCGCTCTTTAAAAAGTTTTTTGTTTTCCAGCGCCACAACAATTACGTTGATGACGGTTTGAATAAAGTTAAGGTCGTTGTTCAGCAGTTCGCCTGAAGTGTTAAAATCGCCGATTAGTGCAAACGCCGACGCTCTTTTTTTATGATAAATAGGGATAAAATAATCATATTTATTAAGCACATCGTCCTCGTGCGCTGCCAAAGGAGTGGGCCACTTAATTTTACTTAGCTTTAGACAGGCCGTGTGAAGAGCGCCTACCGGCTCGATATCGCCGCCGTATTTGGACAGCAGAATGTAACTTCCTTCCTTTTCGATCAAAAAACGAAGCTTGCCAACCTGCAGGTAGCTTTTTAAAATCACCTGCAGCATTTGTATCAGCACCGAAGTGCGTGTATCCTTGTTAATTGCCTGAGTAACTTCGAGTAACGCGTTTAATTCCGTTTGCCTTTTAAGCAACAGGCGTATTAATTCGTCCTCGGCTGAAATTTCGTCAATGTCTGACATCAGTTTGTTAAATAGGGATTGCCTAAAATAAATATATTTTTCTTTTTAAATGCGGGTACTTTGCGATTTTATGTCGAAAGCATCCCTTAGCCCTACCGTTACTAAATTAAAGGCGTAAACCACCAGCATTATGGCCACACCCGGCATAATAGCCAGATATGCCGAATCCATCACAATATAGCCGTAATGCTCCTTAATCATACTTCCCCAGGTTGGCATAGGCGGCTGCGCGCCGAACCCGAGAAAACTGAGGCCGGCCTCGAGAAGTATTGCCGATGCGAAATTCGACGAAGCCAGAACAAGGATGGGGCCGACAATGTTTGGCAGAATGTGACGTGTGATGATGCGGGTATTGTTAAACCCCAGCGAGCGCGCCGCCTCCACGAATTCTACCTGCTTTAAACTGAGCACCTGGCCGCGTACCAAACGGGCCACCTCAACCCACATGGACAGGCCAACCGCAATAAATATTTGCCACAGCCCCTTGCCAAGTGCAAATGATATAGCAATGACCAGCAGCAAGGCCGGCAGCGACCATAATATGTTCATCAGCCAGCTGAACGCCGCATCTATCCAGCCGCCAAAATAGCCCGCCATTGCGCCTATTGTTACGCCTAAAAGCATACTGATGATGACTGACATCAGGCCTACGGATAATGAAACCCGTGAGCCTAAAATCAAACGGCTTAGCAAATCCCGGCCATAAATGTCAGTTCCCAGCCAAAAGTGTTTATGGATAATTCCCCAGCCACCCAAAGGGGGAGCAATATCTCCGGCTTTGCCGCCTCTTGGGGTATAGTAAGCCATCGCCTCCGGTTTATCTTCGGAGGTGACATACGTCTGGACGTAAATGGAATCTTTTGTTGCGCGATAGCCGGTTATCGGAATATCAGTATAAAACGAAGGCTGCCCGAACAGCATTTTATGAAAAATATTAAAAGTATCTACCGGTTCGGTTTTGCGCAGGCGCAGCATCATGAATTGCGCACCCGGTTTTTTGATGCTCAGCTGGATGGTCATGTTGTTGGCGTCGGGAGTAGAATCGGGCATGATGAGGTAGCCGAGAATAGCCACTACCGTTAAAAACGCGATAAAGGCCAGCCCCGCAACGGCAATTTTATTGCGTTTGAAAGCTTTCCAGGTACGCTGCGAGGGGCTAAGATCAGTCAAGTTTTGTTTTGGGCTAAAGATAGGGGTTTTGGTTTAGAGTTGTAAGGGTTGCAGAAGTTGTAAAGGTTTAGAGAGATGTTTCAACCTAATCAACTTAGTCCAACCCAATTAACCACCTACCTCACCATCCTCCCCTTCCACAAATACTTGCCTTTATTGCCGATGAGGCCGATATAAATAAAATAGGTTACGTAAAGCGGAATTGATATAGGAATAAGTATCAGCAACGAGCGGCGTTTGAAAAAGCTGGTAACCGGCAGCAGCAAAATGAGCTCGAGCAGCGCCATCAGCAATAACTGCCCGGCGAAAATTTCGAAAAACACTTTGCTCCAAAGGCCGAGAAGCAAGTTGACGCCAACCGAAACGTTGAATAGCCACAAGCCTACCACTACGGCCACCACCTTTTTATCCTTGTATTTTACAGACTTTGACGCCCAGCGGCGGCGTTGCTGTAAAAATTCTTTAAGGTTAGCCTTGGCGTGGGTGTAAACCACGGCCTCAAAACGTTTTAAAAAGCCAATCTTCCCGGGGAAGCGGGCGGCTACTTTCTGCAGCAGCAACTCATCGTCGCCCGAGGCCAGATCGTCAATGCCTTTAAAGCCGCCCACTTCGTAAAATATGTCCTTCCGGTAAGCCAGGTTGGCGCCGTTGCAGGTAGAGGCGTGGTTGTTGCCGATGAACGCCGCGCCGGTGGCAATGAGTGTATAGAACTCCAGGGCCTGCATACGCTCAAAAAGCGACTTTTCCTCAAAATAGCTCACAGGCGAGGAGATCATATAGGGCTGGTGCATTTCAAAATACCCCACAACGGTCGATAGCCATTTGCTGCCCATGCGGCAGTCGGCATCGGTGGCTACCATCAGGTCGCCGGCTGACATATCAATGGCCAGGCCTATCGCCTTTTTTTTGTAGGAGTTTAGCGGTTTATCCTCGTTTAGCTGAAGCAGTTTAACGCCCCGGTCAGCATAGCTTTTGATAATGGCTGATGTGCGGTCAGTAGAGTGATCGTCGGCGATGATGATCTCAGTTAGCTCTTTTGGGTAGTCCTGGGCAAGGATGTCCTCGATGGTGAGGTGTATTTTTTCTTCCTCATTCCGCGCGGCAATAAGGATGGTTACCGGGGTAACGAAGCCGGAGGTTTTAACCTGCGGTTTTTTGATCCTGTTCCAGCCGGCGATCAGAAATGTGATAACGATGGTGAACAGGCCCGAAAGCAGCAGGAAAAATATGCTAAGCAGTGCGATCAAAGAATTTTAGATTTAATACGAAAACCGAGCCTAATATAGCCGGAATAACGATGTTAACGATATAAATAAGCGAAACCGATACCACTATCGCGATATGCTGGTTGGTAAGGTAGCCAAAAAGCATGTCGGCGGTAACGCTGCGTACGCCCAGGTCGATGATATCCTGCGAAGGCATTGCCGATTGTATAAAGAAAAAAACAAACAGTGTAAATGCCATCGGCAAAACAGCCATTTGTGGTATAAGCAGGTGAATGATAAGGTAATACTGAAAACTGAATACGAAAAACCTGGCCAGGCAAAACCACATGATCTTTAACAGCTCATTAAACCGGTATTTGCCCATAATATCAAAAAAACGGTGGAATTTCCGAAGGAACTTAACCCGGTTGAGCAGGGACACCAGCCAACTGATGTTGAAATAAAATATCAACATGAACGACATAAAACCCAAAGCAGATGCCACGATAAAGGCCATTAGCCAGGCCTGGAGATGGATAAAGGTGAGAACGAACCATATAATGGCGATAGAACCCAGCACATTGGTCACCACGTTTTGGCCGAATGAGCCCACTGCCATGGCAAATACACCGTGAATGCGTTTGCGCCTGGGCAGGTACATTACCCTGCCACCATACTCGCCAAAACGGTTAGGGGTAAAAATGGCCCAGGTTAAGCCGCAAAATACAGATTCAATGGCTTGCCACACCGTAATTGGCGCCAATGGTTTAGCCAGGTATCGCCATTTTAATGATTCGAGTATCCAATTGACCAGCATAAACAGGATAACCAGCACTACGGTAATAACTACGCGCGTATGACCGATAGTTGAAACAAGGGTTGAAAATTTGTGGAGGCTATCGTTATATTTTTCGATGCGGTGGTAAATAAACCAAAACGCAAGGGCCAGGATGCCCAGTTTAAGCAGGTAGGAGAGGATTTTTTTTGTACGAATCGTCAAAAGGCAGATTTTTATGCAATGTTACGAAATAGTTCATGGTTGATAGTTCATGGTTCATGGTGATTTGCAAGTTTGTGAAATTTTGCGTCTAGCTATCAACCGCCAACCGGCAGCTACCAGGAACTATCAACTATGAACTATCTCAAACGCGGTTTAAAAAAAGCTAACGTATAACCGTACGCCTCCTTAGTTGCCGCGCTGTTGTATATCGGGTTGCTGGGGTTGGCGAAGCCGTGGTCGGCATCAAATTCGTGGGTGGTTAGTTTTTTGCCGGCGGTTTTCATGTTGGCTTCAAACTGGGCAACTACTTTTGGGTTTATCCATTGGTCCTTTGCGGCAAAGTTGCCGAGTACATCGCAGTTAAGGGTTTTTAGTTTGCTGATATCCTGCTCAGGCATGCCATAATACATTACGCAGGCAATGGCCTGTTTGCCTGCCAGTAAGGCGGTTTGCAAACTCCAGCCGCCGCCGAAGCACCAGCCGATGGTAGCGATGCGCGCATTTGGGCCTGCGTAAGCAATGGCGCCGTTGATGATAGCTTTGGCGCGCGGCTCTGTTACGGTTTGCATAAACTTGCCTGCATCTTCGCGGGTTGTGGCTACCTTGCCATCATACAGGTCAAGGTCGATAATGTTAACATCGCCCAAATCGTTGTAAAGCTGCTCTGATACTTTTTTTACCCAGTCGTTAAGTCCCCACCATTCGTGTACTACCAGCAGGTAGTTATTGGTTTTCTTTTTCGCCATAAAAACAAAGGCGTTGGCATCCTTGCCGTCGGCGCATTTATAAGTGGTAGCCTTGCCGATGCTGCTTTGAAAATGATATTTTAAAGGGATGGGGTGCGACATGACAAATTTTTTGTCGGACGCCAGCATGGCAAACTTTTGGGTGGACGATGGATTGGCGCAACAGGCCATTTTGCTTTGGGCGAAGGTGGCGGCGCTAACGAATACGGCAAATAATAAAAGGAAAGCTCTTTTCATGATCTATTTGTTTTAAGTGTGAATCCGGGGGATTTTAAAATGTTGGTAGAACCAAAAATAGGGGAATTTGTTTGGAAAAAATAGCTTGCTTTATTATTTGCCCAAAGACTTCCGAAGTTTTTAAAACTTCGGAAGTCTGTTTCGTTACAGTCTTTATGCCAATACAATTAACTGTTTGCTGCATCAATAACCTGGTCGAATTTTTCCTCGTTCCATTGGCCGTCTTCAGATTGTTCTAACAACAGATCTTTGTTATGATACACCGCTAAATAAACTATTCTTGATTTACTAATAGCGGTCTTCTTTTTAAATTCAAAAGAATTTTTGTTGTCGCGAATATTTTCGCTTTCGCCACGCTTTTCAAAAGCAATTGCTACATCCGCTGCGGTTACTGTAATGGATGAAATGAAATATCGGTCCCAGCGATTAGATTTTATAGCCTGAATGAGAAAAAGAATAATACCGAAGCCCACGCCATACATCCAATTAGATGCAACGGAAGCGACTATGGAAAGGATTACCGTAAGAATCAGGTTAATTCTTAGCGACTTCATAACCCTTTCCCGGTAACTTTCCTTTTCCGCCATTTGAATTTCGAGAGTTTTCATGAATGAGGTTTGCTGTTAAATAGGTGTAGATATTGACCGCAGGGTTTTACTTGTTATAGATTAAATGAGATAAAAATAAGCATTTTACTTCATCTAATCATACAGCGCAGGTTCCTCTGCGAGTTTAGGTCTGCCCATAAAAACCAACTAGAGCGTCATGGCGAGGAACGAAGCCATCTCAACACATGCTAATCACCAGTACTGTTAACTCCGGGTGACCTGTCAGCCGCACGCCGGGCATTATTGCATGACGTTTCGTTGAATGTCCTGCGTAGAGGTGGCTTCGTTCCTCGCCATGACGAGTCGGTGAAGCCGACGTTGAAAAAAAAATTTTGTGGTGAACCTGAATCTGCGAGAGAACCTGCGGGGACGGAAATAATCAACTGAACTCAGCTAATTCTCAAAACCCTATATTTACCATATGGAACCTGAATTTATAACCTATCGAAGATTTGACGACATCGCTTTAGCGGAAGCGCTTACTGATCTTTTAGAAGAAAATCTGATACCCTATAAAGTGGAGGAGGAGTCATTTAATTTCGACCCTTCATTGGTGCTCAGTAATGCAAAAAAGGAATATGCGGTTAAGATAAAGGGCGAAAATTTTGAGTTAGTGACCGGGTTGCTGGAGAACCACGAAACGCAAAATATTGAAGGTGTTGAAGAGGATTACTACCTGTTTAGCTTTTCCGACGATGAACTAATGGAGGTAGTGACCAAAGCGGATGAATGGAGCCCCTTTGATTTGGTACTGGCCAGGAAAATATTGGCCGACAGGGGTAAAGCCATCAGTGATGAGGCCATCGAAAAGATACACGAAAAGCGGATAGAAGAAATGCGAAAGCCAGACCCGCCTCAGACCCAATGGATAACACTTGGTTATATACTGGCATTCCTGGGTGGCGTATTGGGCATTTTTATCGGCTGGCATATTTACACTTTTAAAAAGACACTACCGGATGGTGAACGGGTTTACGGTTATACCGGGCATGACAGAAAGCAGGGCAAAATTATAATGTGGCTATCGGGTATCATTTTGGCGATTGCGGTGATTGTGCGAGTGATGTTATCAATCGGTGATTCTTATTAAAAGCAAATTGGGCGGGTGAAAAGAAACTTTAATGTCCCTGCAGTTCTCTTGATATGAAGAAACATATGCGCCATAAATTTATGGGTTAGCCTAAATTTGCGAGAGAATCTTCGCAGACTAAGGGTTGACAAACTGGATTTTGGGCGTTCACCAGACGTTCAAAAATGAACAATTTTTGGCTTTTGAAATTTTTTTCGCTGCCGTTTTGTGCCCGTTTCGTAAGCGTTTGAAAGTATTTCGCAGGCGTTTCAGGGCCTGTCCGAAGGTAATTTTAACCATTTTAGCCTTTGTTTCTTTGCGAAAAGCTTAGCGTCCTTTGTGGTTGCCTAAAGGTGTTTAGGTATTGTACCCCCCACAGGATTATCACCAAAAGTGTCAACTTTTTTCAGGAATAGACACTTATTCAGTGTTCAATCCGGATGTTCAGATTGAACGCTGAATAAGGCAAAAATCTCTAATTCCGTATTTATCCGAATTCCATAGTTTGTTCACTATCAACTTCTTAATATCTTCACCCTGAAGTGTTCAAAGTGTTCAAAGTGTTCAATTTTCAACTCACTTGAACAGTTGAACACTCGGTAAAATCAACAAAAAACGCCAGAGGAAAAAACGTTGGGAAGCCTTTCCGTTAGCTCAAAATTTCCTTAATATCCTCCGCAGAAAGCGCCTTAATAAAGCTTTCCTCGGTGGTGATCAGCGCCCGGGCAACGCTGAGCTTGCGCTGCTGCAGGGCCAGTATCTTTTCCTCGACGGAATCCTTGGTGATGAATTTGTAAATAAACACGTTTTTAGTTTGGCCGATGCGATGCGTACGGTCGATGGCCTGTTGCTCAACGGCCGGGTTCCACCAGGGGTCCAGGATGAAGACGTAGTCGGCTTCGGTGAGGTTGAGCCCAACGCCGCCGGCTTTTATCGATATCAAAAATACCCGTGTTTTGGGGTCTTCCTGGAATTGTTTTACCACGTCGCCGCGGTTTTGGGTGCTGCCGTCGAGGTAGGCGTAGGGTATGCTTTCCTGGTCGAAATGCTGGCGGTAGATATTCAGCTGCCGTACGAACTGCGAAAAAATGAGCACCTTATGGCCGCCGTCGAGCACGTTTTTTAAGGTATAAACAACGTTTTCAAACTTACCCGAGTCGCCCTCATAATCTTCGTCGATCATCAGTGGGTGATTGGCAATTTGCCGCAGCTTGATGAGCCCCTGTAACACCTGGATCTGTTTTTTGGGGAAGGAGCCGTCTTCGAGGCTGCGCAGCAACTCGTTGCGGTATTCCGACTTTACCTGTTCGTACACGGTGGATTGTTCCTCGCTCATCTTGCAGTAGAACAGGTTTTCGGTCTTTGGCGGCAACTCGGTGGCAACCTGCTCCTTGGTGCGCCGCAGCACGAATGGTTTTATCAGCGCCTGCAATTTGCGGGCCTTTTCTTCGTCCTTTTTCTTCTCTATCGGCGTTACAAACTCATTCTGGAAAAACTGCTGCGCACCCAGCAGGCCGGGGTTGATGAAGGACATTTGAGTCCACAAATCATTCACCGAATTTTCGACCGGTGTACCGCTTAGTATCAGCTTAAAACGCGATTTGAGTTGCCTTACCGACTGGAACGACTTGGAGGATGCATTCTTGATGTTCTGGCTTTCGTCCAGGATGATATAATCAAAAAAGTACGACTGCAGCAGGTCGATATCAATGCGGCTGATGCCATAGGTGGTGATCACCAGATCATAATTGGCAAAAACCTCGGGCGATTTATAGCGGAAGGTACCCGTGTGCACCATCAACCGGAGTTGTGGCGCAAATTTTTTAGCCTCGTTGAGCCAGTTGTAAATGAGGGAGGTAGGCATGATGGCCAGCGAGGTGGTTTTGTCGCCTCCGGCTTCAATATCTTCTTTATTTTTTTGCAGCAGGGCCAGGGTTTGGATGGTTTTGCCAAGCCCCATGTCGTCCGCCAGGCAGCCGCCAAAATGATAATTTTTTAAAAAGTGGAACCAGTTGTAACCGGCCTTTTGGTAGGGGCGCAAATGGCCGGCAAAGTTTAGCGGCATCGCGGTATCTTCCAGCTCATCAAAACTGGCCAGCTTTTGCAGTTTGCGGCTGATGGTTACCCCGGCCATCTCGCCGGCGGCCATGTCCTCAACCAGGCCGATATGGTGGTTGCGGAGCCGGATTTCGTTTTTACCCTCGCTAAAGTGAAGCAGGTTGCCATATTGCGAAAACCATTTTTCAGGTATCACCGCAATTTCTCCGTTAGGAAGCACAAACTCTTTTATGTGGTTAAGAATATGGTGTTTTAGCTGGATGAAAGGAATGCGATAGGCGCCGAAGCAAACCACCGCATTGATGTCGAACCAGTCGTTATGCTCCTTAATTTCCAGGTCGATCTTGCTGTTACCGAATGCGTAGCGTTTCTGGCTGGCGTTTTCGGGTTGTTCGATGATGAAGCCTTCGCCGGTCAACTCATCAAAATGCTGGTTTATCCATTCAAATACGGATAAGGAGCGTTCGGCGTCCTCGTCGGCTATCTCCACTTCCAGATTTTTAAAAAGCGAGGAGGCTGTTTTTAACCCGCGGGCTTCCAGCCAGTGAAATTTGCCTTTCTCCCAGTTCACCGACCGTTTGATGCGGTGAAAAGTATAATTATCGCCATCATTCTCCATCCGCACGGAGATATGCCTTTCGTCGCCATAGGAAAAAAGGTAGCCTGCATATTTAAAAAACAACTGCAGCTGCGAGGTGCCTCCTTCGATATAAATGGGGCGCAGTACCGGCGCGGCATCGTATTTTTCGGTATTGATAATAAAACCTTCCGCATATACGTGGTGCTTTTCAATCAGCGGGGCCACAAACCTTTCAAAATAGGGGCGTTCCGACGACCTCGGAATGGCGATATATCGTTTGTTGATGAACGGCAGCAGCTTTTTGCCTTCTATTTCCTTTTCAAAATAATATAGCGTATCATCCAGCAGCATCCACGCCGGGTGGTTGCAAATGATCTCGGCATTTTTAAACATAAACTCGATGCGCATGCCCTGGAACTTGATGGTCGGGAAATACCTGATCTCTTGTTCATCCCGCCTGAAATGGAACAATACCGTGGCTGCTTCAGTGGCAATTTGTAATTTTCGCTCGGCGGGGTAGCCCTCTTTGCTCATCAGGTACAATTGCTTATTGTTAAGCAGCGCCAGAGCCTCGGCCATGCGTTTTTCAATCTTAGGGCGAAGGGTATCAAAAAGTTGTTCGTTGAAAACTTTGGTGAAGAACTCAAACGGTCGGATGGGCTTTTTATAGAACTTTTTGATCAGGCTGCCCTGCTCCATTTCCTCCAGAATCTTAATCAGCTTAAAATCCATTTCATCCAAACAATGTGCAAATTCCCTGGCGGTATTGGAGAACAGGCGCTGATGTGTCAATGAAAATTCGCCGTTGGGGTTCAGCTGAACGATGTGGGGCTCAATAACATACGAAAGATACTCGTGCCGGGCTATGGCATAAATTATCTGGCAAGGCTTGCTGCTGTCGACGCGTAACATTCGTAATAGGTAAAATATATTAGAAGTTACACTAACAAAAAATTCAAACGTAAAAAGAAAACCGGGGAAACAAAAATGTTTAACGTTAAATATTTGTTAACAATGCGGCCTTTTTGCTCAATGCCGCGCCGTTTTATTATCTAATGTATTTGATATCTTTTTAAGCGACGGATTGTTTTTTAACGAGTCGATTAAGGCGGGACTGAATAACGCAGGATTTGGCTGGCAGGTGTACATATCCCTGATAAAGAACAACCCGTCGAACAGCCTGTTCCACTTGCCCTCATAGTTGATGTGGCCAAGCGTCTTTGTGAAAAAATATTCATCGTTGCCTGTCGCCGATTCGTTAAAGGCATCAAAATCAACAAAGGCGTATTTATAGTCCCGGTTTATCCAGGTTTCAAAGCCATTTCCCCTGGGCGGGAACAGGCTCGTTGGTTTGAAGCCAAGCCTGCCTGACGTGCCTTCGTAAGAGGTAAAGCCAAGGATGTACACTTTCCCGGAATCGGAAAAGTTGCGCACAAAACTATCGCCCATGCTGGCACTATTATAAAAAAAAGGCTGTTTCATGTTTTTGAGCGATTTAACTACATGCACATCTGCCGCCCAAACGATGATCTTTTGCCCCTGAAATTTATGGTCTATCAGCCATTGCAGGTTTTTCGCCATGGTAATATCCCGCTCGTTACCGTCGATATGGCCCAGGGCAACGGAACGCTTTACGGTTTCGCCCAATGCGACTACATTATTAAGCACCATCATCCAAAAATTGGCCGGGTCTGTTTTTGCAGCCATTTGATTTCTGACGCCATACAAATATTCAAGCGCCCTATGAACGCCGGATGTGTCCTTCGGGTTAGCCAAAGTCCATTTGCTTACCGAGTCGATCATCGGCAATATAGTTGATGTACAGCTGGATTCTTTAACAATGGGAAGGTTCAGTGATTTGAATACGCTGTCCAAGTCGGTACGCAAATGATAATAGGAATAATTAAGATATTGCTGGATGTCGAATCCCGAAATAATGAGCGGCTGATTAGTCGTCCAGGTGGCCGGAATATATTTATAGAAAAGCGTGTTGCACGCATCGCAGGCTGTCCATACCGGGAAAATGTTCTTTTTTAGAAAAGTATCTATCTGATGCCCGTTTTTGGGCACCTTATCCCATCCATAATTAAGGCCGAAGAAATCCGATTCAAATGCCAATACATTAAACCCTTTCTGTTCATGCAGGTATTTGACCAGGCGCGTCTTAGCTAAAAAGGTAGGCGCGTCGCCATGGTCCTGCTCGCCAAGCATTACTACCCGGGCATCGCCGATGGCTTTGCCTATCGGTTCCAGGTCGGCATAGTTGGTCGAATCAGGGTCGATATTGGTTATCTTAACCGTATTTTGTTCTACATATTTTTTGATAGCTTTTTGGGCGCTGGCCGCGCTGAAACACACGGAAAATAAAAGAAAAAATGCCGGCGAGGATAATAATCGTGATCTCATTTAGTGTTTATTTATTGGCGCTATCAACGGCAAGGCGACTCATCGAAGCATACCGATAACGCGATTCTGAACTGCAAATTATTATGTAACTTCACAAAGATTTTGAAAGATATCGGCATAAAATGGAAAAGGCGAAGATATATGAATTTTTGAAACAGCATAAGCTGGCGGTTGTATCTTCGGTCTCCCCCAGCGGAACTTCCCAATCTGCTCTCGTGGGCATAGCTGTTTCCGAAGATTTGGAAATTGTATTTGATACGTTGGACAAATCGCGTAAGTATGGCAATGTCATGCAAAATCCAAAGGTTTCGCTGGTGATAGGGTGGAATAACGAAACTTCGGTACAATACGAAGGTGTCGCCGAATTATTAACCGGCCCGGGGGCAGACCACTACCGCGAGATTTACTACCAGGCGTACCCCGACGGCCGCGACCGCGCCGCCAACTGGCCGGGCTTGGTGCATTTTAAAGTATCGCCGAAATGGATGCGGTACAGCAATTTCAATGATCCGGTGGTAGTAGGGGAAATGGAGTTTTGATGTGCGGATTTACAGATGAACACTATTTGTTTTTAAGATAGTTTCGGGGTGGCCGGTTTGTCTTAAGATTTTGTTTGCCCTCTCCAATTTTTCAGTGCAGCCAACCTCATTGCTGTACTTATTCAACGAATAATCAATGGTGATTTTTACTTTGTGTTTTCTTTTTGGCGAGCGGGCCATAGTGTTGTTTAGCCTTTCTTTTTGAAAAATCCGGAAGGCCGACTGTCTTTAATATTTTGTTGGCCTTATCAACTTTATCCTGAAATAAAGGCACATCCCTATATTTCTTAAGTGAATTGTCGATAACGAATACCGGAATCTTTATTTTATCAAAGTTTCTGGAATTCGTTGTTTGAAGTTACAATTTTATCTCCACATCCCCCTCAAAAACCTTAACCGCAGGCCCCTCCAAAAATATATCGTTAAACTTCACCCCATCATAATTAAACCGGATATTCAGATCGCCTCCCAAAACTTTTATGCCAGTGCTGAGATGGCCGGTTTGGTTTTTATGCTTTGCCATCGCCAAAGCCGCTGCGGTTACCCCCGTCCCGCAGGCGTAGGTTTCATCCTCTACACCGCGCTCGAAAGTGCGCACAAAATAGCCGTTCCCGTTTGGTTCTACAAAATTTACATTGATGCCTTTTGCCTTATAAATATCATTGTTTCGAATAGCGTAGCCGTCGTGGTAAACATCCTTATCTTTCAAGCCTTCGGTTAGTTTAACATAATGCGGCGAGCCGGTATTTAGTACATAAGCGTCCCCATCCATGGAAATATGGTCAACATCGATCATCTGCAGGCTCACCCAGTCGCCTGAATCGGAAATTTTGGCATGATGGGGGCCGTCAACTGCCAGGAAGGTTGTTTCTGCGTCGATGATACCCAAATATTTGGCAAAAGCCGCAATACAACGTCCGCCGTTACCGCACATGCTGCTGGGCTGGCCGTCAGCATTGTAATATACCATTTCGAAGTCGTAGGCTTCATGGTTTTGCAAAAATAGTACGCCATCAGCCCCTATGCCAAAACGGCGGCCGCACAGGCGTGAAATGAAGGCCGGGTTATGATGATTGACGTTATTATCGCGGTTGTCAACCAAAATAAAATCGTTCCCCGCGCCCTGGTATTTGTAAAAGTGTATTTTCATTAAAATAATCCGGCAATAATAATTTTGAACAGCCGGTTGAAACTTAGCAAAGGTACCCAATGTCGCAGATTTAACAATATTTAACACAATATAGGATAACTTGGCGTTGATAATGACGTCTATATGGTATTAAATTTGATAATTGAAAAATAAACTTAGAAAGGAAAAGAATAAATAAGATGAAAAAGTTTGGTTTAACATTATTGACAGCATTTATCGGGGGCGCTATGGCCCTTGGCGCTTACAAGGTGGTAGAGAACAAATACGCCAGTAATGCGAGCTTTGAGGACAAACAAAAAGTTTACCTGGCCAGCAACCATTTTACACCGGCAAGTGCCGGCGTTGCATCAAGCGGTCAGCCGGATTTTGTGCAGGCTGCCGCAGAAGTTACCCCAGGAGTGGTTTATATCCGCACCACTTATTCGGCACAGGGGGCCGACGACCAGCAGAGCCAATTGCAGCAGATGTTCGGGCAGATGTTCGGGCAGCGCATGCCGCAGCAAGCGCCTGAAATGGCTTCGGGCTCCGGCGTCATTATTTCTCCGGACGGGTATATCGTTACCAATAACCACGTTGTGGACAAAGCGGTGAAGATTGAGGTAGTTACGAACGATCACCGCGACTTTAAAGCGAAAGTGATTGGTACTGACCCCAATACCGACCTGGCCCTGATAAAAATTGAAGGCCATGACCTGCCTATCGTTAGGTTAGGTAACTCGGACAACGTCAAAGTTGGCGAATGGGTATTGGCTGTAGGTAACCCCTTCCGTTTAACATCGACCGTAACAGCAGGTATTGTGAGCGCTAAAGGCCGTAATATTAACATTATTGGCAATGAGCAAAACGAAGAACAGCAAAATCCTTTTGGCCGCACGCAGTACCAGCAAAAACCAAGGCTTAACCAGGCTATCGAGTCGTTCATCCAAACCGATGCGGCCATTAATCCGGGTAACAGCGGCGGCGCCCTTGTAAACGCCAACGGCGAACTGATCGGTATCAACTCGGCAATCGCTTCGCATACCGGTTCGTACGAAGGTTATGGCTTTGCTATCCCTATCAATTTGGCGAAAAAAGTTTTGGATGATATTGAGAAATTCGGCGCAGTTAAACGCGGATATGTGGGCATCAGCTTCCAGGCACTGGACGAAGACGCAGCTGCCCAGTTACATACCGACAGGACTGCTGGTTTATATGTTAAAGACGTAATGCCAGGCGGCGGCGCTGCCGAGGCCGGTATTAAATCGGGTGATATTATTACTAAAGTGGAAGGTGTTAAAGCCTATGAGTCCTCAGACCTTGAGGAACCCGTGGGCCGGTTAGAGCCAGGTGACAAAATACACCTGACCGTTTTGCACAACGGTGAAGAAAAGAGCCTTACCGTAACGCTGCATGCCAACAACCCGCAGCCGGAAGAAGTTGCGGTTTCTCATTCGGCCGAGGAGCTTTATAATCGTATAGGCGCCACATTTGTACCCGTTAATTCGGCACAAAAAGCCAAATTTCATATCAATTCGGGGGTGGTTGTAACCCAGGTTCGCGGCGGCGGTTTATTTGACTATACCGATGTGCCCGAGGGTTCAGTGATCACCAGCATCAACAAACAGCCTATAGCTACTGTTGACGATATTGATCATGCCTTAAATAACTTGCCTCACGGCGTTTTGACTATAGGCGGTTATTACCCTGACGGCACCAGGCTGAGGAGTACTATCCAAATTGGTGGAGACCAGTAATTTTTTAAAGTGATGAATAACAAAAGAAGCTGCCCGAAAGGCGGCTTTTTTTTGTTTGCGTTAATTCCACATCCAAAAATTCATCTCAATTTCAGTTGCTTGATTAATTTTGCTGCCATGATAAAGGCGGGCAACGCGGTGAATTTTAATTTGCTTGGGCAGGATATCGTATTGCTTCCCCAAAAGGCAATCTATTGGCAGCAGGAAAAGGCGTTAATAGCAGCCGATGTACATTTGGGCAAGGTAGGCCACTTCCGCAAGGCTGGAATTGCAGTTCCCAGGGATATGGAACAAAGCGAACTTTCGGCCCTGTCCGACCTTATCCATGAGTATAAACCAGATAGATTGCTCTTTCTCGGCGATTTTTTTCACAGCGACCTCAACTCCGATTGGGACTGGCTGGTGTTGTGGCGAAGCCAGTTCCCTGAACTTGAGATCGTGTTAATAAAAGGGAACCATGATATCATTGATGAAAAACATTACCAGCAACTGAATATCGCTTTGAAAAAAGAACTGCAAATCGGCCCGTTTTTAATGCTTCATCACCCCTTAGATGAGGAAGCTTTGCAAACTGCGACCGGTTATGTTTTTTGCGGGCATATTCACCCGGGCATTAGCCTGGCGGGCCGGGCGCGTCAGCATATTACGCTGCCTTGCTTTGCCTTCGGTAAGCGGCAGGCCGTTTTGCCTTCTTTTGGTACTTTTACAGGCAAGGTGGCTATCCGCAGCAATAAAACCGACAAGATATTCGCGATAGCAAAAGATAAAGTAGTAGCGATCATATAACAGCTACCACAAAAAAGATTTTGGCCAGCGTTTGGCAAGATAATAATCGAATCCAAAAAACGCCCCGCCGCACCTAACTTTAAAACCAGGGCGATAAAGAAAACCGCCGCGTCTTCGCTATCCGGCGACCAAAACCAGCGGCCTTTGGCAAACAGGTAGTTCAAAAAAAGCAGCAGCGCTATAAACGCCGACAGGCGGGTGAGTGTTCCTGTTAGCAGCCCCAAGCCGGCAATCACTTCACCGATCATCACCAAATAACTGACCAGTACCGCGTAGGGAATAACCACTGACTGAAGAAAGCTTAAATAGAAACCTGGCGGTCTTCCGGCCTTTATTTCGAAATTGATGAAGCCAAGCATTTCGTCGACAAAAGGAGCGGGCGAAGTTAGCTTGCCAATCACCGTGTATAATAATATTACACCAAGGTAAATACGTAATATGGTTAACAACCAGGCGGGCGCCTGTTTGAAATTACTGACACTGTTTCGGCTTTGCATGATTGTGTTTTAAGTAAAGTTGATAAAGAAAATGGTTGTCGTATTAAAAATTCAACCATTGGGCTTATATTTTTAACCATTGGTTTGTTTGACCCGAAATGGCCTCAGGTTTATGTTTTTTAGATTGTTTCTAAATAGCTAATTCGGCCTTAATTGCTTATTGCAGTTGACATCTTTTATGATATAATAAATACTTTTGCCCTATAAATCCGGAATGTAATGAGCGAATTCAAACAAACCTTTAACTCATCGTTGGGGAAAAAGCTGATCATGGCTTTAACGGGCTTGTTTTTGTGTACTTTTTTGATTGTGCACCTTGGCGGTAACCTGCTGCTTTTTAAAAACGACGATGGTTACAGCTTTAATTTATATGCCAATTTCCTGACCCATTTTCCGCCCATCGAGGTAATTGCCTACCTGTTGTACCTGTGTATTTTAGTGCACGCGGTATATGCGCTGATCTTAACCATTCAAAACCGTAAAGCCAGGCCGGTTGCTTATGCGCATGTGAACAAATCGCCGGCAACATGGTCGTCGAAAAATATGGGTCTGCTGGGATCGATACTGTTTTTGTTCATCGTGATACACATGAGCGACTTTTGGTTCAATTACAAGTATAGCAACAAAATGGGTTTTAAAGAGTATCGTACTGACCTGGCGACCGACAAAACCACCTCGGTGGACTACGTGCCCACTTCGCCGGATTTTGAAAAATCAGTCACCACAGAAAATAATTTTGAAGTTATCCGGGTAAAAGATTTGCACGCCCGCGTGGCCAGCAGTTTCACTAATTTATTATACGTTATATTTTACGTGATCGCCATGTTCGCGGTGTCGTTCCACTTGCTGCATGGCTTCCAGAGTGCGTTCCGAACGCTGGGCTGGGTACACCGAAAGTATACGCCGATAGTTTATTTTATTGGTACGTGGCTGTTCGCGGTGATCATCCCGATAGGTTTTGCGGCGATGCCGGTTGTTTATTATATACAGAGTTTGAAATGATTTACGAATTACGATTTGGGATTTACGAATTGCCAAATTCAATCATCCCAAATCGTAAATCGTAATTCTAAAATCGTAAATACACATGACTTTAGACGCTAAAATCCCCGCCGGCCCCCTGGCCGAGAAATGGAGCAAGCATAAGTTCAATTTAAAGCTGGTTAACCCGGCCAATAAGCGCAAGTACGACGTAATTGTAGTGGGCACCGGTTTGGCCGGTGGTGCTGCTGCCGCTTCGCTGGCCGAGCTGGGTTACAATGTTAAGGCATTTTGTTTCCAGGACAGCCCGCGTCGCGCGCACTCAATTGCTGCGCAGGGTGGGATAAATGCCGCCAAGAATTACCAGAATGACGGCGATAGCATTTACCGCCTGTTTTATGATACGATTAAAGGCGGAGACTACCGTGCCCGCGAGGGCAACGTGTACCGCCTGGCCGAGGTCTCGGTAAATATCATCGACCAATGCGTAGCGCAGGGCGTTCCATTTGCCCGCGAGTATGGCGGCCTGCTGGATAACCGCTCATTTGGTGGGGCGCAAGTATCACGCACGTTTTATGCGCGGGGCCAAACCGGGCAGCAATTATTGCTTGGTGCATATTCGGCATTGAACCGCCAGATACATTTGGGCAAGGTAAAGATGTATACCCGCACCGAAATGCTGGACGTAGTGATGGTTGATGGCCATGCAAAAGGTATCGTTACCCGCAACCTGATCACCGGCGCCATTGAAACCCATACCGGCCACGCAGTACTATTGGCAACTGGCGGTTATGGCAACGTGTTTTACCTATCCACCAATGCTATCGGCTCAAACGTTACGGCAGCATGGCGGGCGCATAAGCGAGGTGCATTTTTTGCCAACCCGTGCTATACACAAATTCACCCGACTTGTATCCCGGTAACGGGCGATCACCAATCAAAGCTCACGCTGATGTCGGAATCGCTGCGAAACGATGGCAGGGTTTGGGCGCCGAAAACAGTGGAGACCGCCAAAAAATTGCAGAACGGCGAAATAAAAGCCAACCAAGTACAGGAGGCAGACCGGGATTACTTCCTGGAAAGAAAGTATCCATCATTCGGTAACCTGGTGCCTCGCGACGTGGCTTCACGCAATGCCAAGGAAATGGTTGACGAACACCGTGGGGTAGGCGGATCGGGCATTGCGGTGTTCCTTGACTTTGCTGACGCGATACAACGCCTGGGCAGGGATGCGGTAGCCGCCAAGTATGGCAACCTGTTTGATATGTACTACCAGATCACCGACGAAGACCCCTACACGCAGCCCATGCGCATTTACCCAGCCGTGCACTATACCATGGGCGGCCTTTGGGTGGATTATAACCTGATGACCAATGTGCCCGGCCTTTATGCCCTGGGCGAATGTAATTTCAGCGATCACGGCGCTAACCGCCTCGGCGCATCCGCACTGATGCAGGGCCTTGCTGATGGATATTTTGTGATCCCCTATACTTTGGGCGATTACCTGGCTACCATCGGTCCGAAACCGGTTGACGGCAATCATCCGGCGTTTGAGCAAACCAAACAGGATGTATTGGCGCGCATCAATAAATTCCTGTCGCTTAAAGGCACCAAAACGGTTAACGAATACCACCGCGACCTTGGCCACATTATGTGGGAATACTGCGGAATGGCCCGTACCGAAGAAGGCTTGAAAAAAGCCAAAGGCCTCATCAGCGCGTTGCGTGCAGATTTCTGGCAAAACGCCATTGTGGTAGGCGAAAACGAAGAAGTTAACCCCGCCCTGGAAAGAGCCGGCCGCGTGGCCGATTTCCTCGAACTCGGCGAACTAATGGTTGATGACGCCCTGATGCGCCGCGAATCCTGCGGCGGACACTTCAGGCTGGAATCGCAAACGCCGGAAGGAGAGGCGCTGCGTGATGATGAGCATTTTGCTTTTGTTGCGGCGTGGGAGTATAAAGGTGATAACCAGCCGGAGGTGATGCATAAGGAAGAATTGAATTTTGAGTTCGTGCACCCGACGCAGCGGAGTTACAAATAAACCGTTTGTCATTGCGAGCGTAGCGAAGCAAACTCTTCGCTGACAGGAAAGCGGTAATGCACTGGCGACGAGGTTGCTTCGTCGCACCCGGCGCGCTTGCCCACTGCTCCTCGCAATGACAGCTTTGACAGAAAGAATAATTGATCAATTAAAATATTTCAGATGGAAAATAACCATATGAATTTAACCTTAAAAGTGTGGCGCCAGAAAAACGCCAGTACTAAAGGCGCATTTGTAACTTATAAAGCTGAAGGAATCTCCCCCGATATGTCCTTCCTCGAGATGCTGGACGTGGTAAACGAGGGCCTTATCAAAAAAGGCGAGGAACCTATCCATTTCGACCATGATTGCCGCGAGGGTATCTGCGGGATGTGCTCCTTGTACATCAATGGCCACCCGCATGGGCCTAAAGGAGCTATTACTACCTGCCAACTGCACATGCGCACTTTTCATGATGGCGAGATCATCGTCATCGAGCCATGGCGCGCGGCGGCGTTCCCGGTGATCAAAGATTTGGCGGTTGACCGCTCATCGTTCGACAGGATACAGCAGGCAGGCGGCTTTGTTTCGGTAAATACCGGGGTTACAATTGATGCTAATGCCATCCCCATCCCCAAGGTGATCGCGGATGAGGCCTTTAACTCGGCAACCTGTATCGGTTGCGGGGCCTGCGTGGCGGCTTGTAAAAATGCATCGGCCATGTTGTTTGTATCGGCCAAGGTGTCGCAGCTGGGTATGCTGCCGCAGGGCCAGCCCGAGCGTTGGAGCCGTGTGCAGGCCATGGTAGCGCAGATGGATGCCGAAGGCTTTGGCAATTGCACCAATACCGGCGCCTGTGAAGCCGAATGCCCTAAAGAAATAAAAATGACCAACATCAGCCGCATGAATAACGACTATTTCAGCGCGAAGCTGTTCCGCCAGGAAGGGGTGCATGAGCACGCCACCGGCGGCGAATAAGATATAACATTGTTTAGCTGCGAAGGGTCCGGGAGGGTTTTCCCGGGCCTTTTTTTGTGTTTTGCAGGGGTGTTAAAGTGTTCAATTTTTGCACACGATCAGCCTATAAACGACTATCGAAAACGCTGTTTTTTAGCTGTTTACGATTTGGTGATAGCCCAAATTTGGACAGTTTTGAGGATTTTTTTGAACACTTATAGCTGAGTACCGGCAAAACAGTGTCCATCACTTTTAAATACCCGTCAAAAACCTTGCGCACTACGTCCAAACGCATTCGGGCCATGTACAACGCTGTAATAAAAATGGTATAACTGTGGGGGGGGGAAACGGGCTGGCTGGGTGGGCGGATTTCGTTCTGTTCTTATCATTTGCCTAAAACGCTTACGTGAGCCCGCTCAATCGCCGCGGGAGGGCTGTTACTTTGTCTTGATACAAAGTAACCAACAATCAAGTCAGCAGGAATGCTTGTTTGCCACACGAGGCCTTTCACGCACAAACCATGAAAAACCTTGGGCTGCAATCTTTTTGCCCCGGTTCGCACACTAGCCCATCGCTACATGCAAAAAGTTGCTATGCCCTGCCCACCGCACTGCCCTGCCGGTTTTTCCTGGTTTCTCCCGAAGCTGTCCTGCTGACGGAAGAAGCTTCACGTTTATTTCTGAATTTGGGTAAATTTCTTCTAGCACCATCGCCCTCTTTCCTCTGTCCTGTTAGCTGATTGAAGGCGCGACCCATTCAATGATCGGTGGCCGAGTTCTTTCCCAGCGGGTCAGCTTCGGGCGAAATCGCGCAAAACTATGGGGGCCCTGTGCGGTTGCAGGGTATAGCAAATTTTTGCTGAAGCGGGCGGCAGAGCGAACGCAGTGGGGCAAAAAGATTGCAGCCCTGGTTTTGCGCGATTTGCAGCGCATAAGGCCTTGTGCGGCAAAGAAGCCTTTCCGCTGGGAGCGTTTATTCACCTGTTGTTTATTTTTTATAGGCGTTCATGAGCTCGCTGCGCTCGGTATTGGTTACTTTTGGGGCGCCAAAATTGCGACAGCAATCATTCACGCCTTAAAAAAAACAAACATGCCGTGAATAACTAACTAGGCCCCCCCGCGGCCATGAGCGGGCTCATGTAAGCGTTCAAGACAAATATTCCATCGCACCTGTAAGCACCGGTACTGTTAACAACCTTAATCACCCCAATCTATTTGCTTATCGTCACGATATCACTAAAGCTGCATGGCGCGCAAGCCACCTTACCATTTAACGTAATCGAGCTTACCGACTGCGTGGTATAACACCGCCCCTGCGTATCCAAAACGTTCATACGGATGGTATCGGCAGGCAGGGCGGCCAGCTTCAAATAAAAGATTTGCGTTTCGCGGCCCTGGATGCTCACAAACCTTTTGTCTTTTTGCGCACTGTCTACAAAAAGTGTGACGTTGCTGCCTGTTACCGAGCTGGTCACCTTTAAGTCGCTGGGTTTATAGGGCGAGGTGGGCGATAAAAACAAGTCGGCGCCGGTGGTTTTGTCAACTATGCGCACATTGGCCGATAGTATTTGCATCGTCATCGGCACAGCCAGGCATTGCTGGCTTTGTTTTTCGCACGCGCTGCCTGCGCAGCAAGCCAGCAGCAAAATAGATAGGTGTTTAATTTTCATAGCGCTTGTTTATGGGTTTCCCCGGGAGCCGTTTAGCAAGGATACGAAGATGATACTATAAACGTAACAATACGTGTTATTTCGGTTGGCAGCGTTCCGGTGTTCCATTTTTTTACGCGGAACACGTGGTACAGTATGAAACATGCTCATTATCAGTTGATTTGTGTTTTTAAGAAATTGCCAATTGTTGTAAGTGGCTGATAATCAATTGTTCTAAAAAGTTGTTTTTGAGACGATTGATGTAATTGATTGACAATCAGGTGTTTCAGTTTTTTTGGAGTGGTAATTTGTGTCAATCTATGGTAGGATTGGGATTCGATTTAGTGAAATCGAATAGCGGTGAGAGAGGGGGAGCAGGGTTTAGAAATCGGGCAGCCGGTATCCAAAGTGAAACACTTAGGGTAGCGAGGGTAGCGACACACTATGGACAGCGGGACGACAGGAGGGTGATAGCAGCAAAAATATACCGTGAAAACACCTATTGCAATTTATTATTTTTCTATCTAACTTTACATCAAACAAGGTTCTGATAAATGTCCATTGTTTGAAATAACCGAATACTTGTATCGCAGTCACTATAAAAGCAGTTATATATAATCTTTAGTTTTTCATTTCTTCAGGAATGTAATAATCTATCGACTAATCATACGCGACTTTTTAATTGTTAATCACAGCTTTTTTCAGCTATTGCTGAATTGTTATGGACGGACTAATCTGAAGGGGACTTTGAATTTTTTTTACGTAATATTTTAATAATGAGGCCGAAGTTCTTTAATTTTAAACGAAACTCCGACATTAGGATTACCTCGCACCTATAATAATAAATTTAAACTATGAATAAGCACAGAACATTAATCGCAACTATTCCTGGCATGATTGGCGATAACGACTTAATACCTCTTCGTAAGGTATCTGAAGTAGAATATTTTGAATCGTCGAGTATTAGCGAAACCGAGTTAGCAGCTAAATGTGCTGGTTACGACTATTTAATGCTTAATATGGACATCCTTCCAAAAAAGAACAACCTCAAGCTCACTGAGACTTTTTATTCTAGTCCTAATGTAAAAAATTTAAGAACTATTGCAGTTGATATGACCGGCATGGATTATTTTAGTCCTAAAATGGCGGCAGCAGCCGGAGTGATGCTTCAAAACATTCCACACTATTCATCACAAAGCGTTGCGGAGTCTATTCTTTCTGAAATTCTTTTACATTCACGTCAAAGGCATCTTGCGTACATGGATGAAATAAAACAGCAAAAGGTAATTTCACGAAAAGGAATAAATCTTGTTGGCAGAACTGCTGGCATTATTGGATATGGAAGCATTGGTTCGAATGTCTCAAAATTGCTTTTATCGTTGGGCATGAAAGTGATCGTTTGGAATCGAACCCCAAAATCGGGTATAGAGTCTGTTTCACTCGAAGAATTATTTACCCAGTCTGACGTAATCTGCATAGCCGTAAAAACAGTTACGGACGGGGTGGAAGCGAATGTCAACATGGTTGGGCATGATCTACTTGAACTATGTAAAGGAACCATCATAGTAAATCTAGCTAATGAGTCTTTAGTTGATTCAGACGCTATTTTAAAAGCACTTTCTAGTAATAAGGTTGTGGCATATTCAGTCGAAGGATCTGACAATATTCGAAATATACTCACTGGTTATTCCAATATACATTTCGCGCCAAATAATGCATGGGATTCAGATGAATCAATGCAGACTTTGCGCGATGTTTGGGTTAAAAACGTTATATCAGTCATTGACGGAAGCCCACAAAACGTATACCATGAGTAATGGAAAAAAGACGGTCCTTATCTTTGGAATTGGAAAACTTGGCGGACCTCTTGTAGATGTGTTGTCTGCACGTTACCCGCAACATCAATTTGTACTGATCAGCAGAAACAAAGAAATTAGTCAAAAGAGGGCTACTTTATCTCAATATCTATGTTTGCAATGGGGATTAAATCCTGTAATTTTATCAGATGAAACTGATCTCTACGATGTTGTACGTACTGCAGAACTCATTTACAAATATCAGCCGGATGTTGTTCTAAATGCAACTACTCCTTTCCCGTGGTGGAAAATTGATATTCTCCCAATCCAAGAAAAAAAACTTGCAAACGAGGCTGGACCAGGCGTTTGGTGTGCACTTGATTGTGTATTACCGCTGCGGTTAACTGAGGCCTTGTCTCTTGTAGGCTCTAATGCCATCCATATTAACGCTTGTTATCCCGATATGACAAATGCGTTTTTGTCTTCTCATAAATGTGCACCTAGACTAGGCATTGGAAACATTAGCAATCTCGTGCCCGGTTTACAATTGGGTTTTGCAAACCATTTGTCAATTTCTCCTAAAGAAGTAGAGATACGTTTAGTGGGGCATCATTATGTAAGTTGGAACGCTCCGACTTTAAGCGGATGTGAAGATGCACAATACGATTTGACGGTTTTTTATCCCAATGGTAAATTGCATTTCAGCGGCCCCGACGACGCTCCATTCGCTATACTCCGCAAGTACGCCTCACGAATTAGAGGATTAGATGGACTTGGAGTTACGATTGGCTCCGCTGCAACACTCATTGCGTCTTTTCTTGGGAGTCCTCAGCGCCAACATCATTCACCAGGCGCAAACGGTTTACCCGGGGGCTATCCGGTACATATTGACTTTTCAGGAGAAGTAAAATTGAATTTACCAAAAGAGCTATCTGTAAAACAAGCGATTGCTATAAATGAAAAGACTCAGGTTTTAGATGGCATAGATCACGTCGAAGCAGGAAAAGTCCTATCTTCTCCAAAGGCGAGAGAAGCATATTCAAGAATAATTGGAGCAGAACTACCGGCTGTGACGTTTGATAATATCACAGAGTTAGCGCTTGATACATTAAGTCGTCTAAATAGTCGTTTCAATCTTAACCTTAATAATTCTCATGAGTGATGCCATTGTAATAGGCGGGGGAATAGTGGGTCTATGGACAGCTGAAGTGCTTAGTGCGCGTGGTCATAAAGTGACTGTCTACACTAGTCTGCCACTAACAGCTACATGCTCATCAACTGCAGCTTGTGTGATCACGCCTTTACTTCCTTCAGAATGGGATCCGAATGAAGAGAAATTTCTCACTGCTTGGGGGCGATACAGGAGGACTATCACTAAATTTCGTTCGATTGACGAAAACAGAAATGTGTCTGACCGTTTCCTTGAACAAATCCCCAGCTATGAATTTGGTTTTGAGGAAAATGGGGAGAAATTTCTCGAAAAAGGTTTCAATATTGAGAAATTCAAGCACCTTCCGTTTACAACATTCGAAACGACGCCACTCGTTCCACCGATTCGAATCCAGAATTATTTACACGAAGAACATTTATGTTCTTTTTCGACCCGCTTTGTCGCGGATTTTTGTAATACGGAAGTATTTCTCTCGTATCTCTACAATTTTTTAGAACAACAAGGGGTTATTTTTAACTTTCAAACTTTAAGGTCTCTCGATGAAATTGGCTCCCTCCGGGCCGATGTAATTTTCAATTGTATGGGTTTTGAATCGCCAAAAATATTCCCGGACGATTCACTATTTTATATAAGAGGACAATCTATGTTTATAGATGACGAACAAAAAGAAGGCCCATTTTTCGGTATAGCTTCTGGTAATCATGCTATTTTTCGACACCGAAAAGGCTTCTATCTCGGTTCATATTTTCTTGAAGAGCATATTACATCTTTGGTACCAAGAAAGATAGAATACGATCTTTCTATTCAATTTGCTCAAGGTCCCTACAAAACATTATGTAAGAGTCTTTATTTCGATATTCCAACGTTAAACTTTGAAAAGATAGTTCGCGTCAACACCGGCGTTCGCCCGTTTCGTCCCGATGGGCCGCGCGTGCAGGCTGACGATATACTCGCATCTAAGACTAAGCCTTTAAGAATAGTGCACAATTATGGTCACGGAGCTCATGGATGGACTGTAGGGTATGCATCAGCGGAAGATGCGGTTAATATTGCGGAAGTGCGGGGGTGGCTAAGTTAAAAAATGATTAAGATTTTTTAGGATTTATAGCAATCTAATAGTTAAAATATGAGCGATATTGGCGAGTCGTTTAAAAGTACTATAAAAAAAGGATGGAAGATTCCTAGCACTATAATTTTATTCGTAATTACGATAGGTGGATTGGTTCAATCCGGCGAGTCTGCTAATAAATATTTTCCGGGTATCACAAAATGGCTAACGGCCAACTTGACGGTAACTCTAACTGTTACGGTTATTGCTTTGAGTTTCGCTTTAGTGATACTCTTTTGGTATTGTGGTGCGCTCCAAAGAAACCAGAAAATCATTGAAAATAATAATCAAGTTAATAAGATAGTTCTCTTTTTATCTCCAAGTTCAGGCGGCGGTGGCAACTTTTACCAGGAGCACTTTAGCCACCTCGTTAAGAGTGCCGCAATGGCTGCTAGTCCGAGGCTTAACATTCATATAACTCTGATCTGTCCCCCGAAAGACTTTGGAAACGAAGATCCGGAACTGCTTTTGGACGTGGCAAGTAATTATCCAGCGAATTTGGCTGGTATTTTTATGATTCCTGCCCATCCCGATAAAGAAATTAACCTCAAAGCGATATTTAGATTTAAGGAAAAATTTCCAGCATTGGTATTGCTGGATGTATTTCCTTTAAATGCGCAAGATATTTCTCTGAAAAGTTTAAATTTCATTGGTGGGGATGAAAATGAAGGCGGTAAGTTGGCAGCACTATTGGCAAAAAGGTGGTTGATTAAATGCAATAAAAAAGACTTGGCCCGTGTCTTAATTTTAAAAGGTCGTTCGACGTTGTGGGAAGTGCAAAGAGTCGACTCATTTAAAGAAGCTTTAATACAAAGTTCGGAAAATCATGAACTAAATTTGGCAATGTATTTTGAAGAATCTAAAGATCTTGATTACGAATTGAAAAAAGCCTGTAAAGAGATTGATGCCCGAATTAACAGCGGTCAAGACCTCACCAACTTTGACTTAATATTTGCGTGTAATGATGAAATGGCAATAGGAGCCCTCGAAGCTATGCAAAATCTTATATCAACAAAACGTGCCAATCCGAAAAATCTACCTAAGATAATAGGATATGATGGTACTCCTGAAATGAAAAGACTAATTAAGTCTAATAATCCATTTTTGTTGGGTACTGTCGATGTCGATATTGAGGAACAAGCAGAGAGAGCGATCAATACTATGATTATGCTCCTCAATGAATCGACCGCACAGTTACCAGAATTAAACTTATTACGTCCGACTTTATGTACTAACTCTTCATTACTAACGTAAATCATATGAATCCAATAATACGTCGCAACGCGGCGATGTCAGAAATCTCACTTTGCGCCCGCCTTATGGCATCTACAGCACCATGGGATGAATTATTTTTTACTGAGGAGCAATGCTTTGAAAATCTTTCGGATCCAGGCTTAGTTATCCATGTCGCAGCAGTTGACAACAGCATTGTAGGTTTTATAGCCACTCGCGCTACAGGAGTTGAAGGAGAGCCTTTGTTGGAGTATATTTGCGTAAAGCCTCAATATAGAAGCATGGGTGTCGGAACAAAAATGATACGATATGTAGAAGAAAAGGTCTTTCCGGATGAGGATAATATTTATCTATTTGTTTCTGACATTAATCCTCGCGCGATTGCCTTGTATAAGCGAGTTGGTTACGAACAAGTCGGTGAATTAAAAAATTATAATCTTTGGGGCCAGACGGAATATATTTTCAGGAAATTTCGTCGCCCACGCCAAGAGCGTTTCCTACCTAAAGGAAACTTAACCAAAGATCAATATGAAGGGCTCATCAGTGGGGCCGCGGATTTGAACTCCGGGTATCCACAAATACAATTGCCAAGTGACCTAAGGGAATTTGTTTTCGATGGGGCAAATATGGCTATCAAAGGAGGAGTTGACAATGACTTATCAAAAGCATTATTGCAAAACTCCCTAGCATCGCTTTTAAGGTTGCCGCCTCATTTGAAAGATCAGGTAAGGGCCACGTTTAGTGGATCTATCGCTTTAGATCGAGTATTCGGCGCTATTGGTAACTATATTCAACATCAAGCCCCCACAAAGGTCGGATTAACAGCAATTTTGCCGGAACCTAGTATTGACCTTTGGCAACTCCTTCTCAGGGAACGGTTTTACCGAGGTAATCGCGATGTATTGATTAAGGGTGTTCGACAACAGCAAGATTACAAAGGAAGCAGAATCGATTGTATAATAGAAGAGCTCGAAATTCAGTTTAGGCGGACGCCAAATCGACAGTTAATTGTAGTTCTTGATAGTCCTTCGAATCCACTTGGTATTGTGGCAAGTGCTGAGGAACTTGAAAGGTTAGCCAAAGCTTGCGGAAAGGTTGGCGCTGTTCTTATCGTAGATCATTGCTTTCTTATAGCTGGTTTACATGCACCTAAAATTTTGCCCAGTGTCTTTGACATATCGAATGAAATTTGTGAGTGGATTGGAATTTGGGATACTGGGAAGTCAATTGATCTTGCTGGAGATAAACTAGGATTTATAATACCAGGCAGTCCTGGTATAGCTAAAGAAATCGATGAAGCTCTCGCTGTTATTCAGCCAGATACATATATCGCGCGCCGATCGGTTGAGGTTTTTTCTAGGCTATTGAGTTCTCCTCAATTGTTAAATTACTTAGAAAATGTCGGTGAGTTATGTCGCAAAAATCTTAACTTTCTGCAAAAAAATATTCGTGAAAACTGGACGATTAACAGCCCTGAAGCGGGCAATTTCGTATGTGTATACTTTGAAGGCTCTAAAATAGGAAGCGACCAGCTCAGAAAGGACTGGTTAAAATTGGGCGTAAGTGCCGCCGCTGGTAACGCCTTTTTTATGTCTTCTGCTAGCGAAGGGACGCCATTTCTCCGTGTTTCGCTAGTGCGTGACACGGATTTCTTTAAAGGAGCTATTGGACGACTGTAAACCTTATTTTTAACGAGGCGGTAAACTAAAGTTCGGGTACTTCTTCGAATTAAAAGGAGAATCACCTTATTTTTATAGTGAGAAATATAAAATTATAGAATGCGACGCTTAAAACAAATAGCCAAGGTAGTCAAACAGTTTTGTAGCAAGTTATACTATACAAATCAAGAGGATAATAAAAAGGCTATAAAGATCGAACATGGTGAAGAAAGATTAAATTGGCCTGTTTCGGGACGTATCTTTCTATGATTGGCGTAGGGCGTTTCAAGCCTCCCGCTGGGCTAAGTGCGTCGCTTGGCCGCGATAACGAAATGTTTGATTAAGGAATATAGTTGGCCAAGCGTCGGCATTCGTTATTTAATGACCAAGATTATTTTCACTTACGGCGCCTTGCGTTAGGGGGCGTCGCGAATACCGGCCAAAGTGGCTAAGGCTTGTGCAGTATAAGCAAAGCACCCGACCGCCGCTTCTATCAGTGGCGGGAATGCCCAAATTAGTTTAAGTTTTCGCGTCTGAAAGGAGTTCACGATAATAATTTTATGCAGTGCCCTTATTGAAGTTTCTTTTGTGTACATTCGATGAAATAGATTTAGTGGCCATTTTAAGAAAAGCTGCCTTATCATTCTTGATAAAATTCTGATCGTATTGGGCTATGCATTACTCCCCACGCTGTCTTAATCTTAAATTGCGATAATTTAGGTGTCATTCTATCATCTATAAAAAACAAACTTATTTAAACATCGATCATGAAATTAAATTTTACGCGCACATTTTTGGTTATGGCAGTAGCAGTGTTGCTTTACGCGTCATGCAAAAAGGCCAGCGTACCGCCAGCCGTTAGCACGACAAAGGCTGCGGCGGTTGATTACAAAACATTAAGCAGCACCATTGGTACACAATTTTACAAGTCGATTATTGGGCAATATGGGGGGACAGATGTACGCAAAAGTATTACCTCGCCTTATAGTGCGCAGGTTGCTGCAAGTAAAAAGAGCTTATTTAACAGCGTGGTTCCGTTATGTGGCAGCGTTGTGGACACGACATACAATACTAAAACCGGAACGAACCCATTTGTGGATACCATAAAAACACATTTTGAAAATCTACATTTTGTTTACATCTGCGACGCGGGACAAGTTGACGGATATTTGGTCCGCGACAGTGTGGTAAATGTGGCAAATCATGATCTTTATATTTACGATACCAACTCAGTTACACAAAATTATACGGTGAAGGCGCTCGATAAAACCTACAAATTGGTTTCAATGGATGGCTCCCTGGATGCGTACGCAGACACAAGGAATATCGAAGCACCCACTTTAAAGTCGACCGCAACCAATTACAATTTAGTTGGCCTTAGGGTAAACTTCGCTTCGGGCACGGCAGATGTTACTGCAGGTACCTCGAGTTTTACAACCACTGCAACAGATTTTGGCCCGCAAACAAATTTTCAGAACCTGGTTACAACCGTTTCCGGCACTATTGAGTATTTAGGCAACCACAAAGTGAAGGTTACCTTTATCCCGGGCGCTTCCTACATCGTTGATCTGATCACAGGAGTCGCCACGCCGGCCTAACAATTTGTCAATCGGTTATTCTTGAAAAAATCCCCGCCCGGCTAAGCGCCTCGCTTGGCCGCGATAACGAAATGTTTGATTAAGGAATGAAGTTGGCCGTGGGTCGGCATTTGTAAATTAGTGAACAAAATTATTTTCATTACGGCGCTTCGCGTTAGCGGGTGCAGCGAATACCGGCCTCGCGCTTAATGCCTGTAGCCGTATAAGCGGAACACGCGGCCCGGCTTCTACCAGCCGGGAAACGCCCAAATTTTTTAAGTAGCAATTGGTCCCCAACGTTGTTGGGGAGCAGTTTGCGATCAGTCGGGTGAGGGCAAAAAAGTAAAAAAACCGTCATGCCGAACTTGTTTCGGCACCCCACACGCTAAGTAAACAAGCGATAAGTAACACAGAAATAGGTTACCGATTTGCGGGCTACCTATCTTCGTGTTACCTGTATGATGGGGTGCCGAAACAAGTTCGGCATGACAGTCTTGGTGACGACTTTCGACTAAATACTTTCCACTTCAGACTTAAAAACCGGGTAATCTACATACCCCTCTACGCCTGCTGAGTAGAACAGGTCCATTTTAAGGTCCTTCGAGAGGGGGTGGTTATTTTCGAAGCGATCAACCAGGTCGGGGTTATTGATGAAGGGGCGTCCGAAGGCTACCAGGTCGCCCAGGCCGCTTTCAAGGTCGGCTTCGGCGCGCTGCAGGTCGTAGCCGCCGGCCAGGATGAGGGTGTTTTTAAATTCGCGGCGGATGGTTTGCTTGATGGCCAGGGGCACGGCGGGTGCGCCCAGGGCCGAATGGTCGACCACGTGGATATAGGCGATGCCGATGTTGCTGAGCTGCTGCGCCAGGTAGGTGTAGGTGGCGTCGATCTCGGGGTAATGCGGCATATCGCTGGCCACGCCGTAAGGGGAGAGGCGGATGCCGGTACGGTCGGCGCCGATAGCTTCGGCCACGCCGGCGGCAACTTCCAGCACAAAGCGGGCGCGGTTTTCCACGCTGCCGCCATATTCGTCCGTGCGCACATTGCTAAACGGCGACAGGAACTGCTCCAACAAATAACCATTGGCCCCGTGTAGTTCCACCCCGTCAAAACCCGCTTCGATAGCGTTTTTGGCGGCGGTGATAAACTCCTGCTTGGTGCTTTGCACTTCCTCGGCAGTTAGGGCTTCGGGGTTGCCCATGTCCTGCATTTGCAGGGAGTCGGTCCACATTTGGCCGGCGGCTTTAACGGCAGAAGGGCCAACCAGCTTAGCCCCTTCGGGCAAATTAGCCGGGTGGCCGATGCGGCCGCTGTGCATAAATTGGATCACAATTTTGCCGCCTTTGGCATGCACGGCATCGGTAACCTTTTTCCAGCCCTCAACCTGTGCCTGGCTAAAAATGCCGGGGATGCGGGCATAGCCCAGGCCGTTTGGCGAGGGTGAGGTGCCTTCGGTAATGATGAGCCCGGCATCGGCGCGCTGTTCGTAATATTTTGCCACTAAATCGTTGGGCACATTGCCGATAGCGCGGCAGCGTGTCATGGGTGACATAACAATACGGTTTTTTACTTCGATAGCGCCGACAGTAGTGGGGGTGAATATTTTTAACGTTTCCATTTTGTTGATTGCGTGTTTAAACTTGTTTTTGTAAATGTAGGATTGTTGAATTAAAATAAAAGTGATGGGGATCATTTTGACAAAGGGATGATAGCGAAGGGAATGCTGGGCTATTTTGGGGATAACCTTAACATTTGGTGTTTACGCTTGAGCCGCGCCGCAGGCAGGCGAAAGCGTAAACGCTACTTGGGTATTACCTTGCACTTTGCGGATTACCCTTGTCACGGCGTTGCATCACGGGTTCGTAGGAGCATTTGTCTTTAACGCTTACGTGAGCCCGCTCAATCGCCGCGGGAGGGCTGTTACTTTGTCTTGATACAAAGTAACCAAAAATCAAGTCAGCAGGAATGCTTCTCTGCGCACGAGGCCTTTGCCGCACAACCGTTAAAAAACCTTGGGCTGCAATCTTTTTGCCCAGGTTCGCGCACGCGGCCACCGCTACATGCAAAAATTTGCTATGCCCTGCCCACCCGCACGGCCTTGCCGGTTTTTTACCGGTTCTTTCCGAAGCTGTCCTGCTGACGGAGGAGGCTTCACGTTTTTTTATATGATTTGTCTTTTGTTACGAAACGGAAGCCGGCTTAACGGCCTGGCCCTATGCTATCCAATATCAGGAACAACCCGCATCGGACCAGTTAGCTCATTGAAGGCGCGACTCGACTATAATGACTGGGGGCTGAGTTTTTCCCAGCGGGGCAGCTTCGGGCGAAATCGCGCAAAACAATGGTGGGCAGTGCGGCTGCAGGGCATAGCAACTTTTTGCTGAAGCGGGGGGCCTTGTGCGAACGTAGTTGTGCAAAAAGATTGCAGCCCTGGTTTTGCGCGATTTGCAGCGCATAAGGCCTGTGCGGCAAAGAAGCCTTCCCGCTGGGAGCGGTTTTGGTTACTTTTGCCAAGACAAAAGTAACAGCCCTCCCGCGGCGACTGAGCGGGCTCGTGTTTGAAGTTTAGACAAATATTACTACTGACCTGTGGTGCAACTGTCGTGTCGGGGTGTACCACAAATATTGGGCTAGATACACTTTAACAAAGCGCCTTCGCCAGCCTGCGGCGCGGCTCAAGCGAGAAGACAAATGCCCATGTTAAGCTTTACCCTGCTGCTTCACCCAATCCGAATAAACCGTCTCCTCCTCCACATCCGTAACACTCTCAAAATCCAGCTTATACCCATCCGGATCGGTAAAACAAACTACCCACATGTTGTTGCCCACAAAAGGGTCCTGAATTTGAACGCCTTTGGCGGTAAACTCGTGGTACAGCGCCAGGGCGTCGGTGCATTGAAAGCAGATGGACAGGCCGGTGCCTTTGGGGCCCTGCTGGTCGAATTTTTCGCGGTCGCGGGGTTCCTGCAGCATCAGGGAAACGGCCTCGCGCTGCAGCCAGCACCATTCAATTTTGCCGCGGGGCATCCACTGGTTGGTAATGGTAAAGCCGAGTTTGTTGGTGTAGAAGTCAAGCGAGGCTTCCATGTCGCGCACCATGAAGAACGGCACGGCGAGGCGGATGTTAGGTTGATCGGCCATAGATCAGCATTTTTAGAATGCTAATTTACTGCACAACAACTGAAATTGCATTGCTGCCGGGGTTGCAATTTAAATAAATCGCGTCTCTTATTAGAAAAGCCCCAGTTCGTCGCGGTTTTTATCGCGGTAGCCCCATTCGTGCCCGCCGAGGTCCGGGTATTTTGCGGAGGTGTCTTTTAATATACAGATCACCATCCACACCAATACAAACGGAAATACGGCGATCATATACGCCACGGGGTTGTACGGGATGTTGACATATAACAGGATGATGTAAATGACTACGAACAACGTAACCATAATTGCGGCGTTTTTGGCGGTTATCATACGATTGGAAATTTGTTGAAGTAATCAACGCTGATTTACTTACAATGTTTTGAGTTCCAGCGATTTTTAAAGAATTGCTTTAAAGGCCATGACGTCTGGTTCGGTACCCTCAAATGCACCGTTGGCGGCTGTTTTTAAACCGGCCATGGCGGCGGCAAATTCCCCGGATTGCTGGATGCTGTCGCCTTTTATGCGGCGGTACAGGTAGCCGGCCATATAGGTGTCGCCGCACCCGGTGGCATCTGCTACAACCGGTGGCGGATAGGCGGGGATGGTGTAAGACGCACCTTCGCTGTAGATTGTTGATCCTTTGCTGCCGTTGGTGATGATCACTTCCTTTACGCCCCAATCAGCTACCAGTTTGGCGCCCCCGGCAATGGTTGGGCAGCCGGTGAGGGCCTGCAGTTCGGCAACGTCGGCTTTCAGGATGGATACATATTGCAAGGCTTGTTGTTTTTCGGGCCAGTCGGTAGCGTAAACTTTTTGGTTGATCACTTTGCGCAAATAGCCTTGTACATCCAGGCTAATGCGGCCTTTGGCTGACAGTGCTTTGATGAAATCAAGCGTAATGTCATCAGCTAACAACGGGCCGAGGTGGAAGATCTTCGCATCTACCTCCTGTAGCTGCTCCATAGTGAATGTATCGGCAGTTTGGAGGACGTTTTGTGTGCGATCGTCGGGGGTCCCGCCATAGATATTCTCAAAAAATACTGTGCCGCTGCCCGGCTGCACTTTGATGTGGATGCCTTTGGCGCGGAGGACTTCTACATAATGCATTTCGGCAGGGGCAAGGGAGGTAACCAGCAGGTAATTTACATCCAGTTTGCTTAGCGCACAGGAAAAATAATAAGCCGTACCACCGGGCAGGTAATTTGTACCCTGCGGGGTTACGATCTTATCAGAAGTAATGTGGCCGATGCAGCAGATATCGTACATCCGGGCAAGATAAGGGTTTGATGTGCAGATATGCAAATGTGTCCTGCAAGTGCGGGATGCAGATGATGGAAAACGCAATTAGCTCAATTTGGGCGTTGCCTGCGGCCGGGCCATTCGCTCATACTGCACAATGCCTTAGCCACGAGCCCCCGAACGTTCGGGGCTGCTGTCCCTAACGCGCCGCGCCGTTATTCACCCAGCTATTTCCTCCAAAATTGAATCAACACCGTCTGCGTTCAAAAGTCAAACCTCTTACTTTCACCTTTTAGCTTTTACCTTTCGCCTTTAACCTCAATTTCACTCAAATAATTGCCATATTTCACTCTATAATCATTATAAATTGAAAAATCATTAAAAAATTTAGCAAAATATTCGCTTTTATATAAAAACTGTTCATAAATTACGATTCTAAAAGTAACTGGTTTAAATTTATGCGATTTGTCTATGCAAGAATCAGGTTATTTTGATAAATACAGCCCCATTGACGGCGTTTGGGATGAAATGTATGGGAAAAATGCCCGCGTGCGCGATCATTACCGCAAGGTGATCGAATATATCTCGGGCGAATCGGCTGACGACCTGAATAAAAAGGAAGAACTGGCCAAACGGCTATTCATGACGCAGGGCATTACGTTTACCGTTTATAACAGCGGCGAAGGGATTGAGAAGATTTTTCCGTTTGATATTATCCCGCGTATTATTACCGGCGAGGAGTGGGCTTTTGTGGAGAAAGGCATCAAACAACGCCTCACCGCGCTCAACCTGTTCATTAAGGACGTTTATAATAACCAGTTCATCATTAATGATGGGGTGGTGCCGATAGATATTATTTACTCGTGCCCGCATTTCCTGCGCGAGATGTACCAGCTGCAGGTGCCGCATGATATTTATGTGCACATCAGCGGTATCGACCTGATCCGCGATCACGACGGTACTTTTTATGTGCTGGAAGATAACCTGCGCACGCCCTCTGGCGTAAGCTATATGCTGGAGAACCGCGAGATCACCAAACGCCTGTTCCCCGATCTGCTGCCGCAATGCAAGGTGCGCAGCGTTACCGAGTATCCAACCATTTTGTACAAAAACCTGCTGGCGCTTTCGCCGCGGCAGATACATAATCCCACCATTGTGCTGCTAACGCCGGGTATTTATAACTCGGCTTATTTTGAGCACAGCACGTTAGCCCGCCTGATGGGCGTGGAATTGGTGGAGGGCCGCGACCTGGTGGTGAATAACCATAAGGTTTATATGAAAACCACCATCGGCCTGCAGCAGGTAGACGTGATCTACCGCCGGGTGGACGACGAATACCTCGATCCCCTGGTATTTAACCCAGGCAGTATGCTTGGCGTGGCGGGCATCATGGGCGCGTACCGAAAAGGCAACGTAGCGATAGTAAATGCAGTTGGCACCGGCGTGGCCGACGATAAAGCCGTTTATGCTTATGTGCCCGACATGATAAAATACTACCTCAACGAGGAGCCGATATTGAAAAATGTACCGACACACCAGTTGGGTAATAATGATGAGCGTGACTTTGTATTTAAGAACATCAATACCATGGTGATCAAAAAAACAAACGGCAGCGGCGGTTACGGCATGCTGATGGGTCACGCAGCCACTGAGCAGGAAATTGATGAGTACAAAATAGAGGTATTAAAGGATCCTCGAAATTTTATCGCACAACCTACCATCAACCTGTCATCATCGCCGTGTTATATGCAGGGCGAATTAACCCCCCGTCGGGTAGACCTGCGCCCTTATGCGCTTTTCGGCCCGGAAGGCATCGAGATCGTCCCCGGCGGCCTAACCCGTGTGGCGCTCAAACAAGGCTCGCTGGTGGTGAACAGCTCGCAGGGCGGCGGGAGCAAGGATACGTGGGTACTGGGCTAACCCCCCGACCCCCTAAAGGGGGAGGAAAATGTGCACCCCCCAAGCCCCCTAAAGGGGGAGCAGGATGTACAAATATGCCGATGATAAAAATGAACAGATTACCAAATACAAAGAATGAAGAATTAAGTCCCCCCTTTAGGGGGCGGAGGGGGTTTTTATGTTAAGCCGCGTAGCAGCAAGTTTTTATTGGTTAAGCCGTTATATCGAACGCAGCGATGGTATGCTGCGCATGCTCAAAATCAATTACGCCTCATCGCAGGATACGGTACAGGAGTTTACCTGGGAGCCGGTGGTGCGGATATTTGCAGGGAGCGGCGCGGAAGATGTGAGCAAGCTGGGCAATAACAGCCGCGCAGTAATGAAGTTTATGGTGACCAGCAAGGAAAACCCGAATTCGATCCTGAATATCATAACGCTTGCCCGCGAAAACGGCCGCAGCGTGCAGGAGCATATTCCCAAAGACCTTTGGCAATGCTTGAATGAATACTATCACATCGTAAAAGATCCGAAATTGGAGCGCGCTTTAACCCGCGAAGATCCCATCAGTGTATTGGACGACCTGATCAAACAAGTCATGCTCCATTACGGTACCGTGGAAATATCAATGGAGCGTGGCGAGGGCCGCAGCTTTATGAATATCGGTAAATACCTGGAACGTGCGATACAGTCGGTGGATATATTGGATACCAAATACAGCTCCGCAAACGAAAACGAGGAACTGCTTACCGATACCAGCTACTGGAAGCACTTGTTGTTATCGCTGGGCGGGTATGAGCTTTATTTAAAAACTTACCGCGAAGGCTTCGAATCAAAAAACGTGCTGGAACAGGTGATCCTGAACAATGATTTCCCGCGGTCTGTGATCTATTCGGTTGTTCATATCCAACGCTATTTTGACCGTTTGAAAAACGACAGCAACCTGGAAGATTTCCGCGAATTGTCGTTCCAGATAGGCCGCCTGGAGAGCCGCATTAAATACAGCTCCGTAAAAAGCATTGAGACGGAAGGGCTGCAAAAATTTTTGCCCCAGATACGCACCGAGCTTTACGGCATAGGTAATTCACTTAACGAACATTATTTTGCGAATTCGTAAGGAAGTCCGAAAGTCGGAAAGTCCGGAAGACAGAAAGGCAGAAGAGCCAGAAAGTTAGAAGGGTTTGCAATCACTAATTCAATAATTCAATAACTCAATAACTCACCACTCACCACTCACTACTCACACCATGCCTGAGTTTGAAATACAACATATCACCCGTTACACCTATGATAGCCCTGTGCGCGACAGCGCCAACCAGATCATTCTGTTTCCGATAAAAGACCTGTACCAGGATGTTTTAAAGCAGGAACTAACTATAACCGGCAATCCGCACGTGGATACCTATATCGACTATTATGGTAACGAGGTCGGCAGCTTTACTTATAGCGATCCGCACATGGTACTCACCATTAATTCAAAAATTTGGGTGGTTACCAAACACCGGGAACTGCCGGTAACCGATATTTTTCCGTCACAGCAATGGGAGGATTTAAGACGGCTGCGCTACGTAGTACCTTACATTGATTTTTTAAAGCAGGAATATTTTGAAGGAATAGAGGAATTGCGAGAAGTGGTTACCAAAGAACAAACACAGCTGGAGTCGCCGTACCAGGCGGCTTTGCATTTTTGCCAGTATGTGTATGATAATTTTGAATACATAAAAGGTGTTACCACCGTAGAGACAAAGTTGGATGAGATTTGGAAGCTGAAAGCCGGCGTTTGCCAGGATTTTGCACACATATTGATGGAAATGCTGCGCATGGCACAAATCCCGGCGCGGTATGTAAGCGGCTACATTTGTACCAATCGCGGCGGTATGCGCGGGCAGGGCGCTACGCACGCCTGGGCCGAAGCTTATATCCCCGACTATGGCTGGCTGGGTATCGACCCTACCAATAACTGTATTGCTAACGAAACCCATGTGCGCCTGGCCGTTGGTCGTAATTTTTTGGATTGCTCACCGGTAAAAGGGGTTTATAAAGGTTCCTCAAGGCACAAGCTGGATGTAGCCGTATCGGTGGATGATGAAAACGTGTTAAGTAATGCCGATCACCAGATAGCCGAAGCCCACGCCACCAGCATAGTTTCCGATACGCCGAAAAACAGTTACCAGCGTTACATGGAAATGATGCAGCAACAACAGCAATAGGCAGTTTGCAGTGGGCAGTTTGCGGTAGCAGTTGATAATAGCAGCGGTAGTAATTAAAATAGCGACGGCGCACGCAAGTCCGTTCCCGTGGAGAATTAATATAGCAAAGGCATTCTTTTTTATAATCGAACCCGCTTTTGGAAGAACGGGCACCCGTTGCAATCTAAAGAGGTACAGTTTAAAGAACGTTTTAACAGCTGATTTGCAAATTTCGGACCGTGCAAGGCCGATAATAGGTGCACTTTTAAGCTGGTCATAGCTTAAATATTTAGCAAAAATTGCGTTTAACCGATTTTATTTTTGCAAAAAATGCCAAATTAACACGAGCCCGTGTAAAATTCTATTGAAATCCCATTCAGTATTTGATATGCTGCCTCAAATTCTTAAGAATTCCTAAAAAATTGATATTGCTGGCATTTATCAATTATACTACCGCGTGGCAGGGCCGTAGATTTAACCCATAGAAAGTCAAACAGGCCTTCGTTATAATTCATTTAACACTTAAAAGAAATTTCGTTAATCACTTAAACTTCCCAATTATGGCATCTTTAAAAAAAGTGAGTATCACATTTAATACTCATAACCAGAACCCGCTAATCTTCGGCTCAAATGCAATAATTCATGTGTTTATCAAAAACAGGTCAAATACATCTGCTGATCCGGCAGTAAACACTGATTTTATCGGAAACCTGAAAGCCTATGAGCGACATATCGGTTTAGGTGACACCGAAATTAATCCTTACCTCGCTTATGCCAAGGGGTTATCAGTTGCTCCCGGCACATTAAGCCCTTTATCCAATACTTTTGACCTGCAACTGTTGCCGACTACGATTAAGTTAGAAGATATCATGCTGCCGGTGGTAAATATTCACTTCTTCCCCAATGGGGATGGCCGGTGGACATTTGATTATACGATCGAATTTCTGTTTGATGATGGCCGGTGTTTCACTTCCTCATCAAATGTTAACGGTGTAAAAGGAATCATCTTAGATCAGGATAACCGAAATTATTCAGGCATATGCGTCGAGAACCCGTTTATAACGATACCACCGCCAGTTAAACCGGTTACCAATGCCTTACTAAAAAGGGTAATCCTGGATTTCGGGACACATAACGACGACAAGGTTATTTCCACCGGATTAAATGTCCATATAGTGAACCGGATCAATCAAACAACCAGCCAGGATATAGCCATTGGATTAGACATGTTTAAAGGCCAGGCATTCCCTGCTCCCGGCACGCCAAACGCAACTTCGAAGAAGACCTTTATATGGTCGGCAGATGCTCAGCATCCTTTAGCCTCAAATTCGATACGGTTACAGGACATGGTGCTTCCGGTAGTGTATATAATTATGGTTCCAAACGGTAATGACCGATGGATATTTGACTACAGGATAACTTTTGAATTTGATAACGGGCAGACTTATACATCGCGAACAAATGGTATAATATTGGACAAAAATAATAATAAGCATGCAGGGGTATATAATGGAGACTCTTTCCCAACAGTAACGCCGCCAACAAAGCCGGCAACTACCCATGCTCCGCTGCAGCAGACAAAATACATTTCCTTTACCTTTCTGCAGCAAAAATTAGATGAGTTTGTCAATAACAGGCAGGGGTCCGTTACTTCTGTAAACCCTCCTATGATCAAATTTAACTTTAATAACAGCGGAAGATATAGCGAAGACATACTGCCGGAAAGCTTCATTGACTTACAATCAATTAACGCTAAATGTGGCGGGATCGAGTATATAAGCAGCCCGTCAAGCCTGGGACAAATAAATGCTTCCAGCAGTTTTACGGACTTGTATTTCAGCAGTATAAACAGTAAATCCCTCACTCTTAATATCGACAGGAGCACGCCGGCGCCTTTATTAACACTGAAAATTGATTTTGACTGCAGCGGTTCGGAGGAGACTGTTGGTGGTTCTTCTACAAGTGTTACCGGAATGAATTTTTTGTCATTTTCTATTTCCTTAAGGTTAACCTTAAGTTATGATAATGTGCACAGCAAAATAGATGTAATGAGTTGGCAATCTGATATTGACAGTATGTTGTTTACAGAAAATCCTGCTTATCAGTTTGACGTTGATTCCCACCCATATTTAGCAAATGGGCATTTTTTAGGAAAAGCTATCGTCGATCAGCCAACGAATGGCAAAGGTGATTTTATTTCGCAGATTGTAATAGTAAACCTGGTTACGTCAAGCAGCTTCGATCCCGGAGACACATTTGCAAGTGAGATGACGGGCAAAATTTATCAAAAACTAACGACTCCCGACGGGATAACACAAAGAACAGTTAGGGACGATATCAATTCAACCGTAAATTCGTTATTACTTGGCGGTGTAGTAGATGACCAGGATGCGCTTGGGGTAAATAATCACAACAATAACGTTGTGCATAGCTTACAGGTGCAGGGTGACAATCTTGTAATAACTTACTCAGGCCCTTCGAATACCTTCACCTCTCCCGCTCCGACGGACTGGCCGAATGCTACCACCAACCCGGATTCAAGCATTGACTTCTCGCCTGGCAAGCTTATCAATATAGATCATATCGTTGTACTGACAATGGAAAACCGCTCTTTTGACCATATACTTGGCTATTTAAGTTTACCAGTCAACAAGGGCGGTATGGCCCGAACCGATGTCGATGGGTTAAAGGGTGGTGAATTTAATCCTTATAAGGGAATCAATAAACCTTCTTTCCCGCTAACAAGTACCTGTTTTTCACCAGATCCTCCGCATGGATATGAGCCGGTTCACCAGGCCATCAACGGAGGCAGAATGGATGGATTTGTTAAAAGTTATGGAGATGAACACGGGGATGCGGAAGCGGGAAACATAATGGGATATCATACCGGGGCCAATGTACCGGTGTATGATGCATTGGTTAGAGACTTTGCGTTCTCACACCGCTGGTTCGCCAGTCACCCGGGCCCTACTTTTTGTAACCGTTTTTATGAATTGTCGGGCAGGCTCAACGTCGATGCAAAGGGTTTTTGGGAGTTCGACAATTCAAGCCATAAAAGGCCCGCGTTCACAGAAACCATCTTTGACTATTTAACGCAATATCAGCATATAACCAGTGGCTTAACATGGAAATATTTTGAGCATTCCTATTGTTTTCTGCGTTTTTTTGAAAAATACACCTTTGATAATACCGACATTGTTAATATAAATGATGCTGAGCACGGTTTTTTTGCCTGCGCAAAAAACGGCACTCTGCCGTCGGTGTCTTATATCGACCCGCATTATATTGAATTTCCGCCGAATGCCAATTGCGATGGGCCGCCCGCAGATATCCAGTATGGGCAGCAATTAGTTCAAAAGATAGTGGAAGCAGTGGTGACAAGCCCTAACTGGTCAAAAACCCTTTTAATTATTACATACGATGAACATGGCGGGTTCTACGATCATGTGCCGCCTCCGCCCGCTGCAAAAGTTTCGCCTGAATCCCCTATAAATACTTACGGCGTAAGGGTACCGGCATTTTTCATTTCTCCATGGGTGAACCAGGGGCAGGTGTTAGGCCATGACGCTACAGCAAAAGCTACCAGTCTTTACTTTGATCATACTTCCATTTTGAAAACGATCGCAAAACGTTTCATGACTGATTACCCGCCTTATATGGGTGCGAGGTATGCGGCAGCAAATGACCTGTCAAATATTCTGGGAGATGACATGAGACAAAGCCAGTTCTTACCATTCATCAGGTATAATATCGTGTATAATACAACTCAAAAATCACTGGATGTGAAGGGCGGGAACACCGCGCCCGGAACCGTCCTGTGGCAATACAATGTAAATGATACCGAAGCTCAGCATTTTAGTTTTGAAGACGCAGGTGATGGATTTTTTTATATCAGAACTCACAGGGGTAATTTGTATCTCACCGCAGATGTTCCACCGCTGGTTGTTATTGGTGCTCCGGACGCTGCACTTACGGGTGCGGTTCCTGATTACGGAATTAAACAGGATGTAAAATACAATAATGTTCACCCGGTTCCAGGGCTTAATCCGGCTTATCAAAAATGGAAGTTGAGTCCCGCAGGCCCGGTTTTGTTAGCCAATAACACCTCATTTGTAATTAACAATGCATTTTTTACTAATAAAGTTTTGCAACCGGTAAGTAATCTGTCAGGAGCTGCTGTAATACTTGGTGACCCTGATCCGGCTAATACAAATATCATAAATAAAAACACGTGGAAAATTTCCAGCCCGCTAATAAACTATCAGCCCGTTTTTATAAAAGAATAATAGCCCGGATTCCCGCAGGGCTTTCTCAAAGGGGTCCTGCGGGCAATCGGCACTTACGGTCCGGCTAATTGAAGAAACGAATACATTAATTAACAACATTTCATAAACCTTAATTTTTTTTATCATGGCAACTTCAGACAACACAACTGTACTCCGCGTTTCAGACAACATCGAGTCGTTATTACTTACATTAGCAGCAAATGCGCAAATGCTCGAAAAGAGCACTTTGAAACTGAGGACTAAGATCAAAGCTGACCTGACAGCATTAGGCACTGGATTGTCAGAGGATCAAAAAACGAAGCTATTAGCCCTTATTGCGAGCACAATTCAGGGTAATTTACAAGCGAAAGGCTCTGTTGCAAAAATAGGGACTCATGACAAATGTCTTGGGGCGTTTGGGGAGGGTAGCCACGGAGTTGACTACGAAGATAGGAGCGGGGCGTATGCCGGCGTATGTGCCAAGGGCACATTATCCGGTGGTTTAACAGGCGGCGGAATATATGGCGGCTTTAATTATTAATCGCTTCGAGGTGATCGGGATAGCGGACCAAATCTACAATGTCCTTACGTCCCCTGAATAGTTCATTTAAAAAAGCGATTAGCAGCTCTTTATTAGGCTTGCTGCCAAATATTTTTTTAAAGGGGAACTCAACTAAAGGGTCAATATATTTTCCCGGTAACAGGTAGTTTATTTTTGGCATAGCCAGATGTAAAGGTTTATTCTTTATTTGCTGCTGTTGATTGCTTACGGTTAATTGAGAAATGATTTGTTCAATTAAGTTGGCAAGGGGTCGATTCTACCGAAGCTCCCCCGCAGCCGCCCAAAACACAGCATAACCCTCTTTACCTTTACTTATTGTTATTTTTAATAAGGTCTGCTTCGGATCAGCCTTAACTTTCACCACGTCGATATTATGGTGATTCTTTTCCGTCATTTTGTTTGAAAGTCCCCATTTGGCCAGGTCGTGTGCCAGGTAGCAAAAGGCAGTGTCATTTGCGGGCAAGTCCTGGTAATAATCGGGCAGCAAGGACTGTTCGATAGTTTCGCCTTTTGCATAAGTCAAATAAAACTTAAGCGCTGACGCACCTTCGGCACTGGTCAGGGCAAAGTATAGCATAGAATAATTGCCTTTGGGTACCGAAAACGTAACGGATGTTTCGCCCTGCATACTGCATGCCTGGTAATGTAAGTTATCGGTATTGGCATAATGCAGCTGTATTGCAGGATGATAGCTATTTTCCGGGATCAAAGGGTCATCCGGCAACGCGTGTTCAACCGAGTCGCCGTTAAAGGCCGCCGCAGATTTAGTAAGGTAGCCGTCACCGTTCCCGCCGCCATCGATGCCGGTCTTCCAGGTTGCTAGTTTAGCATTGTGCAATGTGGTTACCGGCCTGGCATTGAGTACCGGATTGATATTAAACTGAATGACCTTATCGTGCCGTGGTTGCACAAAACCGTATATGATCAAAAGCAATAAAAGGCCGGGGAATTTCATAAAATACTAAGCGAAGTAAGAACCAAATCACAAGAATAACGGGCAAGATAAGAATATAAATGGGTGACTTAATTTGTTTTTTGAACCGTCAACTGTAGCTTCTTTCTGACTTTTCAGTCCCGATAGCAATCGGGATTCGGACTATTCCACATAAAAACTAAAAACCTGAGATGTGGATGTATTCCCCGCAGTGTCCGTCGCAACTACTTCCCAGTAGTAGGTAGTACCCGCACTTGCGGAAACGCTTGCCGAATTGGTGGCAGTTGTAATTATTTGCGCATTTGGCGTGTTAATATTATATAACAAATTAGTGTAGTATAAGGTGTAGCCTGTTATCGGGCTGCTGCCCGCCGTTGCCTTCCATTTTATCGTTAAATTTCCACCCCCTGCGCCAACAGGAAATGTTATGGTTTGATTAACCAACGGATATACAGGCTCGGCGGGGTAAGGCGGATAAAACGAGGCGCCAGGCCCGGAGTTATAAAACTTCCAGGTGTCGCTTTGCGCGATTTCTGTGCTTTTTTTCGATTTGGAAACAACATACCACGAGTATGGTGTCGATAGCGAAAGGGTAGCGTCAAGTGTTAAATTGGCGGTCGAAAGCACGGTAATGTCATTGTTGAGGAGGTTTTTTATATCCAGCTCATAAGTATCCGTTGCAGTTCCGGCAGTCCACGTAAAAGTAACCTTGCTTTGTTTGCTGGTCACATCTGCGCCCAGGATGCATGGCTCGTTATTCGCGGGCGTTAGCTGGGTGGCTTTTCCCGGTGGTTTAACGGTTACCGTAGTATCGGGCGGGGGCGGTGGCGGCGTTGGTCCGTTTTTTTTGCTGCACGATGTAAGTACAGCAAGCAACAGGCCTAAAAATATAAACAGCCTTATTTTTTCCATAGCTTATAAACCGATTGTTTGTTATCGATAGTAAGCGTCACCACGTAAAATCCGCTTTGCAGCCGGGATAAATCCATGTTTAGCTTACCGTAATCGTTGGTAATATTGTCATTAAATACTTTTCGCCCCAGCACATCCACGATCTCCACCGTGCCTTTTGGAGCCTGGCTATCGCCCACGTCAATCTGCACACCGCCTACAAACGGGTTAGGGTATATCACCATTGTATTGCCAATGGTAATGCGTTGCATAAATACACCCTGGCATTCCTTATCGGTAGTAATGGTCAACTTGTTATTTCCTTTTTGCAGCGGAATGGTATAATCGGATTGGTTAGTTTGATAAGTCTCGTCATTCACCTTTATGGTATAGCTATCACCCCCGCTTAAATGCAGATCGGCGGTTTGTTTGTCGTTGTTTACAATCGAAAAGGCCGAGAGGTCCTTAGGCTCGCCGAGGTGCCCGCTAAAGCATTGCTGGAATCCGGCAATGCCGGCGTCGGTAACGCAAATATTGTAATAGCCGGTATCCAGGCTGGCAGCGCTGTAAGTTGTAGTAAAATTACCGGTTGCTATTACATTGCCGGCCTTGTCGGTCACCGTGGCGGTATAAGGAGCCGATACCGCCGCCGTTAAGTTGATGGAACCGTCTTTCGTTCCCCCGCAGCTCATGCCGATAAATTTAACCTTCAAATCGGTGTCGGGCAGTGTGGTCAATGTCGCCCTGATGTTACGATAAACGGTTATGGTGCCGTTGGTCGATATGATAAGATCCGTCTTGCCATCCTGGTCCATATCGCCCGCAGCCACCTGCGAATTGGCGTCGGTGGTGCCGATGCCCGACTGCGCGTCCCGGTTTGCAATAAAATAGTCTTTGTTAAATGATATGGTTCCGGGCGTACTGGTATTTACCATTACCGCCAGCCTTTGAAAGCCGGGGTCAACCGCGATAAACTCCGGCTTGCCATCACCATTCAGGTCGCCTGCAACCACTGCTGTTGGCGCCATATCTTTTGATATCACCACCGGGCTGAAAGCCAGCTTGCCGCTTCCGGTATTTCGGAAAAACGTTGGCGTTGGCTGAAGATAGTAGTCGAACGCCGCCGCGATATCAGGCTTTCCGTCACCATCGAAATCTGCTACCTGCAGCAGCCCGCTTGTACCGGCAGACAAAACTGTTGTGGCGCCGAAGTTAAAGTTACCGGGTGTGCTTGCATTGGCTGTAATACTTAATGATACATTTTGTATCCCGCAAGACACGATCTCAGCTTTGCCGTCGCCATTAAGATCCGTTAGTACCGCTTCGTCGCTGGCATTGCCAACGTTGTGATATACCGGAGGCGAAAAACTTATTTTGCCTGCTGTTGTGCTATTGCGATAAACAATAACTGACTGCTGGCTAAAATCGGTCGAAACGATATCTGGCAGCCCGTCGCCATCGGCATCATTAATTGTTAGATAAGCATATTCGGCGCCGGCCGTCGGCAACAGAACCCCTGCGTCAAAGCTGATGTTGCCACTGGCGCTGGTATTGCGATAAACGATAATTTGATTTGGCGATACCGTTAGGCATACAATGTCCGGCTTCCCGTCTGCGTCAATATCAGCTACGTAAATATGGCGGATGTTGAGTCCGGTGGCAATCGTTTTATTGGCATCAAAGGCAACGCTGTCCTTAAGCCCCTTGCTGCGCGCTACGATCAGCTCGTTATTTGGCGACATAAACAGCAGGTCCAGGTTACCATCGCCATCAACATCGCCTGTGGTGAACGCGCTACCCGGAATGGTAAATTTCTTGCTGAATGATTGCGCGTCGAGGGTTGCATCACCATTGAATGTAAGCGTAAACGGCAAGGCCGACGAGGCAACAAAGCCATTGGTCGCTACCGTTATGGGCTGGTAGGTAGTGCCGGCCGGCGCCGTTACCACCAGTTCCGTAGCCGAGGCCGAGGTAACAGTTGCTTTTCCTCCGCCAAAATAGACTACATTTTTAGCCGGGTCGGTATTGAAATTAGTACCGGTAATAGTTACCTGTGTGCCCGCGATGCCGGCAGCAGGCGTAAATGAGGTAACCGACGGAATACCGCCGTAAATGAAGTTAGGGCCGGACGAGCTGCCGTAAGGATTGGTAACCTGCACTGCGCCGGTAGCGCCGTTACCCAGCGTAGCAGTGATAGACTGGTCGGCGTTTACTATAAATGAAGAAGCTGCAACCCCGCCAAAGCTTACCGCCGTAGCGGTTGCCAGGTTTACGCCGTTGATGTGCACCGTATCGCCTTTTACGCCGTTCGTAGGCGTTAGCGTAGTTATCATCGGCGAGGGTTTTACCTGGCTGATCAGCGCCTGCAGCGATTGCCCGTCGGCTGAAAATAACAGGTCGGCCTTGCCATCGCCATCCACATCGGCGGCGGCCATCAAATCGCCTATGGTAACGCCGGTGGCATAATTTACCGGCGGTAACAACGATATTTTGCCTGGTGAGGACATGTTCTTAAAAATAGTTGCAACATTGTTCGCGGGGGTGTTGACATCAAACACGTTAACGGCTATATCCGGCTTACCATCACCGTCAAAATCAGCCATCATCGCATTTACCGGCCACGCCGGCACGGCGTAAGTGGCCACTGCGGCAAATGACACCTTACCCGGGCTGGATAGGTTACGGTACACATCTATATAGTTGCTTTGCCTGTCCAGGATAATGATATCCAATTTTCCGTCGCCGTCAATGTCGCCGGCGCAAATAGGATAGGGATTCGCCGGAAATACGTCAGGCACCCGGTCGAAACTAAAATTGCCCGGTGTGCTGGTGTTTCGCAGTACATCAATACCGCCCAGGTTATTACCGAAGGTTGCGAGCAGGTCGGGCTTGCCATCGCCGTCAAAATCTGCTATAGTAAAACTGTCTGCCGTGCCCCCCAGCCCGAAAACGCTACTAAAGGACAGCTTCCCAGGTTGTGATGTATTACGGTACAGGTCTATTTCGTCTAAATCATTGCTGTTGGCAACCACAATGTCCGGTTTTCCGTCACCGTCCATATCTGCGGCAGCGATCGTCATTGAAAAGGTTGAAAAGCTGGTTGGGGTGAAGGAGAACGTATCGCCAAAGGCTGCGTGGCCAGGCGTTGAAATGTTATGGTAGATAACGACCTTACGCGTTGTATTGTCTGTAGTAAGCAGCTCCGGCAGGCCGTCGCCGTCCAGGTCGGCGAGCGCAAATGCATAAACATTCATGCCGTCGAGGTTTTGTTGTGTATAGGTAAAATTGCCCGGTGTCCCGGTATTTAGCTGCACCGAAAATCCATTAATCCCCGTTGAGTTGCGGGTGAGGATGTCGGGTTTGCCATCACCGTCAATGTCCGCTACGATTGGGCTTGTCCCGGCTTTGGGCGCTATCTTTTTTGTTGCAGCAGGGAATGAGCTGGCATTCAGCACGCCGCCATCGGGGAAGGTAACAGTAAAAGGCAGCCGCGAAACACCGTCAAGATTACGTGTCTGCACCGTGACGAACCCGTAAGTTGCGCCGGCAGGTACGGTTACCTTTAAGGCGCCGGTCGTCGCGCTTACTACCGGTGCCTGTACAGCGCCAAAATACACTACGTTGCTGGAAGCGGTGGCGGAAAAGTGACTGCCGTTGATGGTGATAGTTGCGCCTACCGGACCGGTTAACGGCGCGAACGATGTAATTGCCGGTGGATAGTAATAAGTAAATGATGCTGTTGAGCTGTAATTGCCTGAAGGCGTGGTTATGGTTATTACACCCGTGCCGCCGGTACCGGCCACCGCCGTGATATGCCCGGCGGAATCGGCGACGAATTGTGCCGCGACACCGCCGATAGTAACCGCTGTTGCTGCACTAAAACCCGAACCGTTGATACTGATGACGGTACCGCCACCGCCTGCCGAAGGTGTGAAACTGTCGATGATCGGTATTTGAGTAAACCCGGTAATCGAACCCGTACCACCGGGATTTGTTACGGTCACGCTCCCTGAGCTGCCTTTACCTAAAATCGCAGTGAGCTGTGTATCGGAAATTACCGTAAATGATGCTGCCGCAACGCCGCCGAAAGTAACGCTTGTCGTGCCGGTAAAGTACTGCCCGTTTATGGTGATCACATCGCCGATCTTTGCGGTTAAGGGCGAGAATGATGTGATTACCGGTTGATCGTAATAGGTAAATGATGCCGATGAGGCGAAACTGCCCCCGGGCGTGGTTACGGTGATGACACCGGTTGCACCGGTGCCGGCTACTGCAGTAATATGGCCTACGGAATCGGCAACAAATGATTGCGCTGCGGCCCCGCCGATAGTAACTGCGGTAGGCGCATCCAAACCCGAACCGCTTATGCTTATAGCTGTGCCTGCGCCGCCGCTCGCTGGGGTAAAACCATTGATAACCGGCAGCATAACGAATCCCATTATTGAACCCGCGCCACCGGGGCCGGTCACCACAATACTGCCTGAACTGCCTTTACCCAATACTGCCGTAAGCTGCGTATCGGATACTACCTTAAACGATGTCGCAGGCACCCCGCCAAACGTAACAGCGGTGATGCCGGTAAAATATTGTCCTGTCAGCGTAATGGTACTGCCTCCCTGCGCAGTCAACGGCGAAAATGAGCTGATAACAGGCCCCGGAAAAAATTTAAAGCCGGCTACTGAGGCGGTATTTAAGGCCGAGTACACTGAAACCTTTCCCGAGGCCCCGGTTCCGACTACCGCCGTAACAGTAGACGGCGATACGATGGTAAATGATGACGCGGGAACGCCGCCGAATTCAACCCCTATGGTATAATCCAGCCTGGCGCCGGTAATAGTGACCACATCGCCTTGTTTGGCGGTGGCAGGGCTAAAGCTTTTTACAATTACCTCATAGTAATGGTTGCCATATTGTGTTAAGGTGTCCTTATACTTGCCATTGGTGTTAATTAGAGTAATTGTATCATAAAAGCGATCCGGGTTATGCACGTATGATGTGTTGTATGATGTACTGATGGACTTACCGTTTACATACCAGTTATATTTGTAACCCGACCTGGAATAATTCACAAGGTTGAGTACGCCGGTATTGAAATAGCCGGTGGTATCGATTGTAAAAAGCGGCAGGGGTACGGTCGGGCCGCCATTATTGCTGCTTAGCGCTACATAACCATGCCCGCCTGCGGCCCAGGTGAAATTGTTCATCAGTTGCAGGTCGTTCAATGAATAACCCAGGTAATGATAAGTGGTGTTGCGGGGCAGTCGCTCCCATATTTTTCCGCTGTTGGAAGTCTTGTAAACATCGAACCCTGTACTGATGGCGTACCCGGTGCTGTCGTTTACAAACTGCATTTTAGTTAGCACCATATTGCTGATCGAGGGAATGGTCTGCAGTGTCCAGCTGGCGCCGCCGTTTTGCGTGAGATAAATACTTCCGTCGGTATTGCAAATCCACCCCCTGGTAGTATTTAGAAAAAAGGCACATTGAATTGTTCCGCCTGTTGCGGCAAGTGTAAACCACCTGCTGCCATCGATAGTGTATGACATTACATACGCGTTAGCACCAAAAGCATAGCCGTGCGTATCGTCTATAAATTGCAGGTTGGTGTAGTTATTGTCGTTAATTACCGCATTTTCACTCCAGGTTTGCCCACCATCGGTTGTTTTAATTACATTGTTGTTATATATCGCATAGCCAATGTTGTCGTTCGGCGGCAAAACAAGGTCGGTAATGCTGGGCGTGCTTAATGACAGGCTGGGCGCGATCCAGAAAACGATCTTGAAAGTGTTGCCGCCGTCCGTCGAGTGCAGGATGGTCGGTTGAAAGCCATAGTCGCCATAAACAAAAATATTGTTCTTATCAAAAGCCTTTACCCCGTTTATGGTAAAGGCGAAGGTGAGGTTAACCGGGTTGCCACTATAATCAACATTGGTGCTGGTGATTGTTTTTTTGGTATAAGTGCGGCCGCTGTCCGTAGTATAGCCAATATATTTATTGAAAGCCACAAACCCTTCGCTGGGCGAGTAAAGGCTGAGCTTAACCGCGTGGTCAACATCCGGTTCGATGTGCACCTGATGAAACTGCGCCCTGGCCGGCGCAAGCCAGCCCAGCAAAAATAAAAGTATAAGCAAGGTCACGCTCTTTTTGCAGCGCGGCAGGGTAGTCGGGTTATATCGCAGCATCGGATGTGTAAAGTTGTGTGTGGTTTAAACCGGTTTCAATATACCAAAATATTATTATCCAAACATGATTTTGTTTACCCCCGCACATACACAAAAAAAGAGGCAGCCGGGTTACGGTTGCCTCTGTATACGTGCATAGCAATATAAAAATTACAACTTTTTCGCTTCGTCAGCAAGTTCATCCGCACTGGGCGCTTTTTCCCAGGCCTTTACCAGCTTGCGGTTTTTATCATAAAGCGCAATGTAAGGAGTCATGTGCACATCAAAGTATCGCTGCACCAAATAGGTGTAACCCTCGGTACCAACAGTAAAGTTGGGGTATTTCTTCAGGTCAAAATCACGGTAGAAAACCTGTATAGCTTTGATCTGCTGAACAAAAGTTACCATCACCACTTGTACATGCTTCAACTCATTCATTTTTGGCTTTAGTTCGTACATTAAATGCTGGCAATGGCTGCAATCCGGCGAAAAATAGATGACCATTACCGGCATGTTCTTCTTAAGGTCGGCCGGCGTTACATAAACGCTGTCGGTGTTTAATATCCGGTAGGGGGGGATGCCCTGGGCGGCTTTGCTTTTGCTTACTGGTGGGTTTTGTGCGCAGCTTGCAGAAACGATAGTGATCAACCCAAAAAACAGGAGTAGTTTATTTATCATTTTCATTGGCAGCATAGTTACGAAAAATTTACGCTTCCAGCAATTCCAATTGCCATGCAATATGTTCTTCGGTTATGGGGTATAACGCATTTTGGCGCAGGGTATGATAAACGGCGTTAAATAAACCGTTATAGTCGCCGTTGGGCGCTTTCAGATATTCAATATTGCGCTTATTATCCAGGTCCATTAATACAAGTTTCCCCTCGCTGCCCTCGGGCTCAACGCCGTAGCCCTTATCGGTGGGCATCATGCCTGCATCCAGTTGCGCTTCCTGCACGTCGCAGCGGTCTTTTATAAAACTACCTTCGGTGCCATGAATGGTAAACCCCGGCAGCACCTCCGCGATCAGCAGCCCCGACGTTAAAAACACATTTAGCTGGTTAGGATATTTTAAATGATAAGTAAAATAATCGGGCACTTCTGATCCTTCCCGAAAAATGCCGGTTGTTTTGGTAAAGCTGAGTGGCCTCCCAAACAAGGCAATGGCATTATCAACTAAATGTGCGCCAAGATCATATACCAGGCCATTTGCCGGGGTGGCGGCGGTTTCCTTAAAGGTCTTCGGGCTGAGCGTTCTTTTATACCGGTCCATCCGGAAGTAAACTTCCTGCAATTGACCGAGGCGGCCACTTTCGATGATCTGCTTTACTTGCAAAAAACCGCTGTCCCACCGGCGGTTCTGGTAAAGTAATAAATGCCGGTTAAGCTTTTTTGCCAGGTCGAACATGATCTTTACCTCTGCAGCGGTGGCTGCGGCCGGTTTCTCCAGTAGTACATGTTTGCCGGCATTAAGGGCCTTTATGGTAAAATCAAAATGTGTGTCGTTAGGAGTGTTCACAACCACCAGTTCAATTTCATCGTCACGTAATAAGTCATCGATCGAATTATAACTAAGGATGTCCGGGTAGCGTTTGGCCGCCTTTTTTTCATGACGTTCCACCACTGCTTTTAGTTCAAACCCGGGGTTTGTGTGTAGGAACGGCGCGTGAAATATCCGGCCCGACATGCCGTATGACATTATCCCGGTGATGATTGGTTTTGACATATAGCTTGCAGGAATAAAAAGTTTTCGCTAATTTAGTAAAGAAAATTGGGTCGGCCTCGAAATAAGAAATGACGGCGGGATGATTTTTTTCATTTTTATATGTTTGCAATTCTTGGTAAAAAGATATTACTTTTAATTAATATTTATTTAACATCACGGTCTAATATAAATAAACACGCTATCGAAAACGGTCCGCTGCATTAAAAAAGCCTTATTACATTCTAATTATTATTAAAAGCGTATAACCTTTTAATTTTTCGGCCCGTATAAAGCGGTAATATAAATGGTATAACATGGAATTCAATAGCAGACCCGTTAGTGTGTTACTGGTAGATGACGATGAGATCAACAACTTCATCTCCATTAAATTAATAAAGAAAGCTTTATTAAACACCGAGATCATGGCATGCCTTAATGGTAAGTTTGCTATCGATCAATTAGTTGAGATTCAGCGAAATGATATCAACAAACTACCCGACTATATCCTGCTGGATATCAATATGCCCATCATGAATGGCTGGGAGTTTTTGGATGAATACAAACGCCTGAACATCGACCCGCTGGGTAAAACCAAGATATTCATTATTTCATCTTCGGTTTTCAGCAACGATATCAATAAAGCCCGCTCGTATCCCCTCGTAAAAGATTTTATCTCCAAACCGTTGAACGTTGATAAAATTGTGGAGCTTTTTAAGGTAGAAGACCACGCCTAAGCGTGTTCGACCCTGAAGTGATCGTCGTCCCGGGCAACGTTGCCTACCGGCATCGATTTGGCATGGTAAAATAAACAGGTCCATCCTTCGTCAGCAGCTATTTTTCCGTATTCTTCGCGCAGTTGTGCCGATTTGCGGCCGTCATAGTCATATTTTGCAATAAATTTCCTGATCAGCTGTTCCGGTTCGGGCAGCTCATCGCCGCCAAAAAAACATTTTTGCCCTTCGCTTTCCAGCCAGAACACCTGGTGAAAGGGGCAATGCCCCCCGGATAGCTCATACCGGATACCTTGTTGTAATATCCCGCTCCCCTCAACCAGTTCGATTTTAACGTTTCCCTGCAAAGCTTCAAATATCTCCTTATGGTAAGATGATGACTTCCCGCTTAAGCCAAATGCCCATTCGCCTCGCTGGACGATGTGCCGGGCATTGGGGAAACTTGGCAATAATTTGCCATTGCGCTCTACCACTAATCCGCCCGAATGATCATAATGCAGGTGCGACATCAGCACCATGCTCACATCATCCGGATCGAAGCCGTTATTGCGAATATGCTGATGAATATTTAACTCGTCGCGGGTGTCTTTGTAACCCAGCCCGGTATCTAAAACCATCAGCTCACCGGCAGTTTCAACTAAAAATGGGTTTACATGGATAAAAAGCGATGCCGGCCTGTCGCGGAAATTGTCGACCTCCGGGTTAAAGGGGATGAATTTTTTAGTAGCATCTACAGAATAGGAGCCTTCGTTGAGGGGGTAGATTTTCATTTTTTATAAGAGGAGGTATGATGAAAATCCTGAATAGTTGTGTCGGGTGATAGCAATGTGATTGGCTCGTTGAATGTTTAAATTATAATAAATGTAATTTACCCTCTTTCCGCGAAACGAAGAGAGGGTGGTCGAGCGAAGCGATGACCGGGTGAGTAGATGCCAAGCGACATTACCGCTATTGCATTAGCGCCAATGTCCGCCGCGTCGACTCACCCCGAGTGCGCTGCGCTGCTCGACCCTCTCTTCGCCTTCGGCGGAAAGAGGGTAGCTGCAATTATTTTATTTTTTAAACATTCAAAGAGCATATCGCCTGATCAGCTATGCTATTCACCACTCACTTCTCACCATTCACTATTTTCATCTATATTTACTGTTTCGAAGCAAAGATATGAATAAACGCTGGGCCTTAAAGGATACGCCTGATCATGAGGAAGTAAACTCTTTAGCTGCCGCGTTAAATATCGATCCGATCCTGGCAACACTGCTTATTCACCGCGGCATCAGGAATTACGACGACGCCCGCCTATTCTTTCGCCCCGATGACCGCCATCTGCACGACCCTTTTTTAATGGCGGATATGGAAAAAGCTATTTTAAGAATAGAAGAAGCCATTGCCGCCGGCGAAAAGATTTTGATCTATGGCGATTACGATGTGGATGGCACTACTGCTGTATCAGTAGTATATAGTTTTTTTAAAAAGCGATATGATAATATAGAATATTACATACCTCACCGCTATGTTGAAGGCTACGGCGTTTCGATAAAAGGAATAGATCATGCAGCTGATAACGGTTTTAAACTGGTTATTGCGCTGGATTGCGGCATCAAAGCTGTAGAAAAAGTTTCCTATGCCAACTCGAGAGGCGTTGACTTTATCATTTGCGATCATCATTTGCCGGGAGATGAACTGCCGGCTGCGATTGCGGTGCTTGACCCCAAGCGTGCAGACTGCGAATATCCTTATAAAGAATTGTCGGGCTGTGGAATAGGATTTAAACTGATACAGGCCTATGCTGAAAAGAATGATATCCCATTTGAAGAAATAGCCTGCTATCTCGACCTGGTTTGCATCAGCATCGCCTGCGATATTGTCCATATCAGCGGCGAGAACCGGGTTTTGGCGCATCTGGGTCTGCAAAAAATAAACACCGACCCTTGCACGGGCGTTAAAACCCTGATGGAAGTGGCCGGCAGAACGGGTACTTATACCATTTCGGACGTGGTTTTCCAGCTTGGCCCGCGTATAAATGCGGCCGGCCGCATGGACGATGCCAAACATGCCGTTGAATTGCTTATTGCAAGCGACGAGGATACCGCCAAAGAAAAAAGCCTCGACATCAACTTTAAAAATACCGAACGCAAAGGGCACGACCTGTCCATCACCGACGAGGCTTTGGGTATCATCGAACGCGATGAAGTTTTAATCAACCGCAAATCAACCGTGGTTTTCAGTGAGCACTGGCATAAAGGTGTTATCGGCATTGTGGCATCGCGACTTACCGAGAAATACTACCGGCCCACTATCGTGTTAACCCGCTCAAACGGCCATGTGGCAGGTTCGGCCCGCTCGGTACACGGTTATGACCTTTATGAAGCTTTGTGCAGCTGTAGCGACCTGCTGATACAATTCGGCGGCCACAAATATGCTGCAGGGCTTACGCTGCACCCGGAAAATATCGAGGCCTTTGCCGAGCGGTTTGAGGAGGTAGTGAGCGCCACGATCAAACCTGAACAAATGGTACAACAAATAAATATTGATGCAGAACTGCACCTTAGCCAAATAGAACCGAAATTTTTCAGGATATTGAATAGCTTTGCACCGTTCGGTCCGGAAAATATGGCGCCTGTATTCCTGAGCAGAAATGTTTATGTTAGCGGAATTGCCGGCCTCGTGGGCGGCAATCATATTAAGATGGCGGTCATACAGCAAGGTTCGCCAGGTTTTGACAGTATCGGCTTTGGGCTGGGAGAATTGCTGCCGCAAATAAAAAAAGATGAGCCTTTTGACATTTGTTACGCTATTGAAGAAAATATCTGGCGGGAAAAACGTTCTATACAATTAAATATAAAGGGGATCAGGTTTAGTGATTAGAGACTGGAGATCAGAGATTAGTTGTTACGTCAATAAATCGGCGAAATCTTCAGCTAAAATCGCATTACTCCCAAAAAACGAATCGGTGAAATCAAATAATAATCGGTGTAATCCCAAAAAATAAAAATGATTCTTCGCGCAGATAATCTTCTAAAAAAATACAAACAGCGCACCGTAGTAAACGATGTATCTTTTAATGTTTCGCAGGGTGAAATCGTAGGTTTGCTGGGACCCAACGGCGCCGGCAAAACCACCTCGTTTTATATGATTGTGGGCCTAATTAAACCAAATGAAGGCCAGATATTTTTGGATGATGAAAACATCACCACCGACCCGATGTACCGGCGTGCGCAAAAAGGTATTGGTTACCTGGCGCAGGAAGCATCCGTATTCAGGAAGCTGTCTGTTGAAGATAATATAAAAGCGGTGCTTGAAATGGGATCGATGTCCAGGGAACGGCAAAAAGAAAAATTGGAAGAGCTGATAGACGAGTTCAGCCTGCATAAAGTGCGCCGAAACCGTGGCGACCTGTTATCAGGCGGTGAGCGGCGGCGTACCGAAATTGCCCGCGCGCTGGCGGCAGAGCCTAACTTTATTTTGCTGGATGAACCTTTTGCCGGGGTCGACCCCATTGCTGTTGAGGAAATACAGTCAATGGTGGCTAAATTGCGTACGCGCAATATCGGCATATTGATAACAGACCATAACGTGCAGGAGACCCTTTCGATAACGGATCGGGCTTACCTGCTTTTTGAAGGAAAAATATTGGAATCGGGCGTACCCGAGGTATTGGCGGCGAATGAAATGGTGCGGAAGGTTTACCTGGGCGCCAACTTTGTTTTAAAAAGAAAGACGTTCGCTAATATAAAATAAAACCGTTTCGATATAATTTGTTATCCACATTTAAAGCCCAACTTTCCCGGTGGGTATTTGGATGAAGAGGGGTTGCGTGAGGCGTTGATATCGAACCGCACCAATAAAAAGCCTATGACAATTTTTAACTCTGTTTTTACCTGGTTCATGAAAAAGCGTATCCACCAGATAGAGCTTTTTATGAAATATCCCAACGAGGTGCAAGAGGAGTGGTTTGAGCAACTCATCTCCGGAGCAGAGCAAACCGAATGGGGGAAAAAGTATGGCTATAAAAGCATCGAAAGCCTCAACGATTTCAGAGGGCGCGTTCCCATCCAAACCTACGATACGTTAAAGCCATACATCGAACGGATGCTGCATGGCGAACGCAACGTGTTATGGCCGTCCGAGATCAGGTGGTTCGCCAAATCATCAGGAACTACCAGTGACCGGAGCAAGTTTATACCTGTAAGCGAAGAAGCATTGGAAGAATGCCACTTTAAAGGGGGGAAGGACCTGTTGACCATTTATTTTAATAATCAGCCAAATTCGAGGATGTTTACGGGCAAGATACTGACGCTGGGCGGCAGTTACAAGGCAAGCGAGTTGGGCGCGGATACGTCTTTTGGCGATCTTTCCGCGGTGCTGATGAAAAATCTGCCACTTTGGGCCGAGCTTCACCGAACCCCTGATATGGATATCGCCATGCTGGACAATTTCGAAGAAAAGATAGAAAAAATGGCCCATGCCACGCGCGACGTTAACGTAACGAGCCTGAGTGGTGTGCCCACCTGGAATATTTTGTTATTCAAACGGATGCTGGAGATCACTGGTAAAAACAATTTGCTTGAAATTTGGCCCAATCTTGAAATGTATTTCCACGGGGCCGTAAACTTTACCCCCTACCGCGAGCAGTTTAAAAAACTGATCCCAAGCGATAACATGTATTACCTGGAGAACTATAATGCCTCCGAAGGATTTTTTGGCATCCAGGATACCCGCGAACCTGGCGAAATGCTCCTGATGCTGGATTACGGCATCTTTTATGAGTTTTTAAAACTGGAAGATATCCATAAAGAAAACCCGGAGACACTTACACTGGATGAAGTGGAACTGGACAAAAATTATGCACTCATCATCAGCACTAATGCGGGGCTTTGGCGATATATGATAGGCGATACGGTGCGATTTACATCACTCAGTCCTTTTCGCATACAGGTTACCGGGCGCACTAAACATTATATCAACGCCTTTGGCGAGGAACTGATCATTGATAATGCTGAGCGCGCGCTTGACGAAGCCTGCAAACAAACCGGCGCCATCATTCGCGAATATACAGCTGCCCCGGTATACTTCAACGGGGATGAAAACGGCGCGCACGAATGGATCATCGAATTTGAAAAGAGCCCGGCCGAGTTTGACCGTTTTACCGATATCCTAGACGAAACTCTGCGCCGCATTAATTCCGACTATGATGCCAAGCGATTTAAGGACCTGGCCCTGCGCAGGCCTATAGTGCGTAGGGCTCCTGATGGTACCTTTTTTAACTGGATGAAGGAAAGAGGTAAGCTGGGCAACCAAAATAAAGTACCCCGGCTGGCTAATAACCGCGAATACATCGACGCTATTTTGAAAATTATGGAACCAGCTGCCTTGTCAACTTAAGCAGGTAATTTTTAATGAAAAAACTATTTTTTATACTACTACTCTCCCCCTTGTTGGTCTCGGGGCAATCAGCCAAAACTTTTTACAACGAAGGAAATCGAAAGTTAGACAGCAGCCTTTACCGCGATGCTGAAGCATTGTTTACCAAGGCGATAGCTTTAGATACCCAATATGCCGATGCTTACTGGAAAAGAGGTACGGCCCGGATGGGGCAAAAAAATAACGCCGGCGCTATTGCGGATTACGCAGTCGTTATAAAGCTTAATCCCAAAGCTTCAAACGCTTTTTATTGGAAAGCGATTGCTGAATATCGCAACAGGGATTTTAAGGATGCCGTTAATGACTATACCAGTTATATTTCGTTTGTGCCCGACCAGGCAAAAGGTTACGCCGAGCGGGCACGCGCAAAAACAGCCGATAAAGACTACACCGGCGCCATACAGGATTATAGTTCGGCGATTTATTTTGGTGATGATAGCAGGGGCATATATCTCAACGACAGGGGAGTAGTTAAATTAAGTCAAAAAGATGATAAAGGTGCGATGGACGATTTTACCGAATCCATCAAGACCAAAGCGTATCCGCTTGCATACCTCAACCGGGCGGCTTTAAAAAGAAAAATGGCAGACTACAAAAGTGCAATTGACGATATTAATGAAGTCATCGGACTCTACGAGGCAAATAACGGCACCAATGCTTCAAAGTCGATCGCATATCGCGCCCGTGGCAAAATAAAGCAGGATATGAATGATTACGCGGGGGCGTTGACGGATTATGAGACAGCCTTAACACTTAACCCAACAAGTGCCCTTGCATACTATTGTCGTGGAAACGTACGAAATCATTCGGGCGACAAGGACGGCGCCTGCCAGGATTGGAACACCGCCTACAACCTGGGCTACAAGCCTGCCAAGACCAATGTTGACAATTATTGCAGGTAAAATGTAGCATTTGGCATTTACCTTTCGTATATAAACAGATATTCGCGTTTGAAAAGATTCGTGCTGTTAACCGATAAAGCCCTTGTTCTCATATAGCCCGACCACCGATGGTTAAAAAATGCAGAATTATATTTTTAATCTTCAAATGAGAAATTATATGAAAGTTCTGTTATTGATGGCATTTTTGGCAATAGTTGCACAAGGATGCAAAAAGGACAGCACCGCAGGAGTTAATATCACCGGAACCTGGGAGCTTCGGATGACATCGGGCACCATCGCCGGGGTTACCAAAACCTATCCGCCGGGCAACGGTTCGCTGGTTCAGTTCAATACCGATAATACGTATCAGTTGTTCACTAATAATCAGCAAACTACCCGGGGCACTTATAAGATCATTAAAGATGGCGCCACCATCGGCGGCCAGGTTTATGATGGTCTGTTATACGATAACCGCAATCCGGCCGATTTTGTCGTACTGAAGTCAGATAGTCTTACTATCGGCAATACCTATCCAGATGGGGTTACCTCTTCATATGTTCGGAAAAAATAGATAGGGCTGTGGGCGCTACTAGCAGCTTTCCCAAATCTTCACCGCTTCAACGGCTTCCTTCACATCATGCACCCTTAAAATATTTGCGCCCTTAGTTAGCGCGACAGTGTTCAACGCTGTTGTTCCATTCAATGCTTCGTCAGCAGTTACCCCTAATAAGCCATAGATCATCGTTTTGCGCGACACCCCTGCAAGTACGGGCAATCCCAGCCGGTCGAAATCCTGCAGGCGGCTCATCAGGGCATAACTATGCTCGCGTTTTTTGGCGAAGCCAAAACCCGGATCGATGATGATGTCGTGCACGCCAAGCGTCCTTAATTGGTAGGATCGCTCCGCGAAATAATCATAAACTTCTGCAAATACATCCTCATATTCAGCAATCTTGTTCATCGTACGTGGATTGCCTTTCATGTGCATCAAAATGTACGGTACCTGCAATCGGGCAACAGTCGCAAACATTTCATCATCTAATTGCCCGCCCGAAATATCATTAATAATATGTGCACCGGCTTTAATTGCCGTTTCCGCAACTTGTGCGCGGAAAGTGTCGACAGATAAAATTGCGTCTGGGCAGGCGGAAACGATGGCTTCAACAACGGGGATCAGCCTCTCCAATTCTTGATCAACCGAAACATCATCAGCGCCGGGCCTCGAAGAATAGGCCCCCAAGTCCAGGAAGGTAGCGCCTTCTGCCAGCATTTGCCCGGCTTGCTTTACGGCGTCGTCAACGCCTTGCTTCCTGCTTCCTGCAAAAAAGGAGTCAGGCGTAAGGTTGATAATGCCCATCACCTTCGGCGTACTTAAATCAATAAGCCTTCCGCCTGCATTTATGGTCGTCTTTTTCTGAAAAAACGTATCTTTAGCCATTGGTTGTTGTAATGTCGAAAGGTGATAACCCAAGACTTACGAAGTTTTTAAAACTTCGTAAGTCTGCCTATCTAATATTACAACATTACGACCTTTTCAACAAGAATGAAAAAAAAATCTGGTAATCAATCAAGCCCCTGGTGGTTATGGGCATGCAGGCTATTTGTCGGGCTGCTTTTTATCTTTTCGGGACTGATTAAAATTAATGATCCGCTGGGTTTTTCGTATAAGCTGCAGGAATATTTTGCAGTCTTTCATATTATGTTTTTCAATAGCTGGGCGCTAACCATTGCTATCGTTTTGTGCTCGCTCGAAATTACCCTGGGTTTTGCCCTGCTGATCGGCGTGCGCCCGGTAAAAATTGCCTGGGGACTGTTATTGCTCATTATCTTTTTCGCTTTTTTAACTTTTTACTCGGCTTATTTCCAGGTGGTTCAAACCTGTGGCTGCTTTGGCGACGCGATTGTGTTAACGCCCTGGCAATCCTTCAGTAAAGACCTGCTATTACTGCTGCTGATCATCGTCCTTTTCGTAAATCGAAAGAGAATAACGCCCGTGTTTGCGCCAAATATCGGCGACAGGTTTTTGATCGGGGCCGGCATCGTATCGGTTTGCATGGGGCTGTACACTTATAATTTTTCGCCGGTGATCGACTTTTTGCCTTACAAAATTGGCGCAAATATCCCCGACGAAATGAAAACGCCGCCGGGCGCTCAACCCGATCAGTACGAATTTACTTACCAGCTGCAAAACAAAAAAACCGGCGCAAAAAAGGAAATGAACAGTACCGATTATTCCAAAAGCAATATCTGGAAGGATAATAACTGGAAGATAGTGGGCGACCCCGAACGGCGGCTGGTAAAAAAAGGCTTCACCCCCAAAATACAGGACCTGCGTATCATGGATGCACAAGGAAATGATTATACCAAAGATCTGCTGGCCAATCCGTTTTACAATATGGTAATTGTTGCTACCAATTTGAATGAAGCCGACGAAGATGCTATTAACCGTTTAAATGCAACGGCTATTAATTTGGCGCATAGCTTTAATACGCGCACCATCCTGATCACTTCCAATTCGGCAAAGTCGGCAGAGGCGTTTGGTAAAGAGCACAAGTTAATGTTTGAGATATTTTATGCTGATGAAGTGCCTTTAAAGGAAATGGTGAGATCCAATCCCGGCATTTTGTTGCTTAAAAATGGCACGATCGTTAATAAATGGCATTACCATTCCATGCCCGGTTTTGAGGAATTGGAAAAACAATATTTTCAGCAATAAGGGCCATGATCCGCTACCTCATCCGCAAGTTAATTTACGGCAGTGCAGTAATGCTGGGCATTGTGGTGGTGGTGTTTTTCCTGTTCAATATCTTGCCGGTGGACCCGGCGCGGATGACGCAGGGGCAGCGGGCGGATGTGCAGTCGTTGCAGGCCGTACGTAAGGAGTTTGGCCTGGATAAGCCGGTACCTGTGCAATTCCTTTACTATATCAACGATCTTTCGCCGCTGGGCTTCCACCTGAATAACAATGAAGAGCGGCAAAAATATCATTACGCTAAATTATTCCCGGTTTCCTCAGACAGGGTTTTGGCGCTCAAATGGCCCTACCTAAGGCGTTCATATCAGACCCATCGCGAAGTTGCCTCATTGTTACTTGATGTAATACCCAACACCCTGGTGCTGGCCACAACAGCCATGTTATTTGCCATTATCATCGGCGTGTTTTTTGGGGTGACGAGCGCGGTGCATCAAAATACCTGGATAGATAAGTTGGCCATAGGACTTTCGACGCTTGGTGTTTCGGCGCCGTCTTTTTTTGCAGGAATAATCATCGCCTGGATATTTGGCTTTGAACTGGCTAAATATACCGGCCTCAATATGTCGGGCAGCTTGTACACCTATGACCCGTTCAGAGGCGAAGTGATCTCCTGGCGCAATCTCATATTGCCGATGGTAACGCTTGGCTTGCGGCCGCTGGCTATCATCGTGCAGCTAACGCGTAATGCCATGCTGGATGAGCTGGGGAAAGACTATATCCGCACAGCAAGGGCAAAGGGTTTAAGCAAACGCACCATTATCTACAGGCACGCGCTAAAAAACGCCTTAAACCCCGTGATCACCGCTATTGCCAACTGGTTTGCGTCGCTGCTGGCCGGTTCGTTTTTTGTGGAATATGTATTTGGCTATAACGGGCTTGGTAAAACAACGGTAGATGCGCTCGAGATGTCGGATTTTCCCGTAGTAATGGGTTCTATCCTGTTCATTGCGTTTATTTTTGTGGTGATCAATATTTTGGTGGATATGATCTATGTTTGGATCGACCCGAGGGTTAAATTGGCTTGAGACCATAGTTAATGGACCGTATACCATAGCCATTGTTTAAATGATGAAAAAAGAAATATCGTCAAAAAAACGCGCACCCGATGCAAAAAACAAAGGATTAGGCCTGATCTTTCTCATCGGCTTTATGGGCAGCGGCAAAACCACACTGGGCCGTAAGCTGGCATCGCGGTTGGGATATATGTTTATGGACCTCGACCATATTTTCGAAGCACAGGAAGGCATGACCATAGGGGAGTATTTTGCCAAATACGGCGAGGATGCGTTTCGGCAACTGGAATCGGAGGTGTTAAAAAATAATCCTTATCCCGAAAATGCTGTCATCGCCACCGGCGGCGGCCTGCCCTGCTTTTTTGACAATATCGAATGGATGAACGCCCATGGAAAAACCATCTACATCAAACTAGCACCCAAAACATTAGCCGACCGGTTGCAGAACGAAAAGGACGAACGTCCGCTGCTCCGTGAACGACATGGTGAAGCGCTGGTGCAGTTTATCGCCGAGAAATTAGAGGAACGGGAGCCGTATTATAACAAGGCAAATATTATTGCCAATGGCTTGAGTTTAACGGCGGAGAGGGTGGAGGAGTTGTTGAACTTTAAAAAGTAAGGATCGATTTTCACGAATTTTTTAGTGCTCTCCATAACTCTTCGGGCGAAATAACCCGATCGTTTTCTTCGTCATCTATCCCTTCATTGATTTGCTGCTTTTGAGCCTCGGTCAGATCATCCCACCAATCGCCTTCTGAGTTCGAAAGCCTTATAATATTCAATTTTGATAGCATTCTTGAGTCAGACAGCTGCACGACCCAAGCGATCAGGTTTGATTTTATTTCTTGCTTTTCAGCGTCCGACATAAAAATTAACTAGTTACCTCAAATATGCCGCATCCTCTTCGCCTTCCGCATCCAAAACCACCTCAACATGTTCTTTTAACACTGTTGATAGTGCCAGGCCGGCAAAATCTACGGTCATGGGGAAGCGCTTGTGATTACGGTCGATAAGAATAGCGGTACGGAGCTTTTTTAGCGGAATATCCTTGAATACAAAAAACCCATAAGCCAGCGTGCGCCCGCTGTTCAATACATCGTCAACTAAAATAACCGGTTTATTGCTGCAAATTTCCAGGTCGAAACTGAATTCCGCTTCCATTTTCGTGCTTTCCTTCTCAATCTCGATACCTACCAGTGTGCTTTTAAAATCGGCGATATCGTCTAGTATTTCTTTGAGCCGCGCCGCCAATTTGCCGCCGCTTGGCAATATAGCGGCTATGATTATTTCGTCCTCGTCAAAATTGTCCTCTAATATCTGGTAGGCAATTCGAATGATCCTTTGCTGAATCTGGTGGGCATTGAGGATAAGTATCCGTTTTTCGGTCATTTGTCGCTGTTGAAATGTTGTAATGTTGGAAGGTTGAAATGTTAAAACCCAATTTCATTAAATACAGGGCAAAGATAACAACTTTGCAACATTACAACTTTCCAACCTTGCAACAATTGTTATAGCTTTGGATACGGATAAAACACAAAATTAGCCCCTTCGGGTACTACTACAAACAGGCACATGTATTCGTACGGGTCTTTATAGGTTTTTATAAACCGGTCTTTAAGCACGGATTTGATCACGCCCTTATCCACAAACTCTTCCAGGGTGGAGGCATGGATGCTCCAGTCGGTATTTAAGTCGTTACGGTCAAGTATCAGCTCCCCCAGCTTAAGCTCGTGCTGGTGAGCAATAAAAATGGGGTAATTGGATAACCCTTCCACCATAATTTCAACCGCAACTTCGCGTATCGATTCGTAAAAAAACTTCAGGTCGCGCTCCAGGCTTATCAACGGGCTTTCTTTTTTGGGTTGATTGCCGGCGCCGCCTTCGTTCAATAATTCTTCAGGATCCATTGTCTAAATAACAAGTCCTGCTGAACTTGTTTCACCATCCCACATGCTAAGTAATGAAGCTACAGGCATGCGCGGTTTAGCACTCAACGGGAGTACTTCCATTCCATTCGCAACCTATCCGCGGACTACCTGCTTGTGAGGTGTCGAAACAAGTTCGGCATGACTGTGTGTGTTTTATGTTTTCAAAATTAGTAAAATAACATTCTCCACATGCTGCGTATGCGGGAACATATCTACCGGTTGTATTTTTACAGTGTCGTATTTTTCCTTTAATACCAGCAAATCGCGGGCCTGGGTTGCGGCATTGCAGCTTACGTAAACAATTTTGGGGGCTTCTATCTCCATCAACCTGTTCACCACATCAGGGTGCATGCCTGCCCGCGGGGGGTCAGTGATAATCACATCGGGTTTGCCATGTTCGGCCACAAATTCAGGCGATAGTACATCCTTCATATCACCCGCATAAAATTTGGTATTGGTGATGTTATTAATGGACGAGTTGATCTTTGCATCCTCAATCGCCGTAGGCACATATTCAATGCCGATCACTTCACGAACGCTCCCGGCAATAAAATTGGCGATGGTACCGGCACCGGTGTACAGGTCGTAAACCAGTTCGTCGCCGGTAAAACTTGCAAAATCCCGCGCAACTTCATAAAGCCGTTTTGCTTGGACCGAGTTGGTTTGATAAAACGACTTCGGCCCGATGCGGAACTTAATGCTGTTCATCTCCTCGTAAATATATTCAGGCCCTTTCCAGGCGATCACGTCTTGGTCGAAAATAGTATCATTTTTCTTTTGGTTAACGATGTAAAGCAGCGAGGTTATTTCGGGGAAATTCTCTTCCACAAAAGCCATCAACCTATCAATCTCCGCTTGTTCAACATAAGCAAAAACAACGATCACCATCACCTCACCGGTAGAAGATGTCCGCACGATCAAATTGCGCAATGCACCGCTGTGTGCTTTCAGGTCATAAAAACTATAGCTGTGCTTTAAAGCAAATTCCCTGATACTGTTTCGCAATTTGTTGGACGGTTCGGCCTGCAGCCAGCAGTGATTCACGTCCAGTATCTTATCAAACCGGCCGGGGATATGAAAGCCCAGGGCATCCATGTTGAGCGGCACGTCCGTACGATTTTCGCCATCCATCAGCCAGCGTTTGTTGCTGAAGGTATACTCTAGTTTATTACGGTAATATTTATCCTCCGGGGAGGGGATAATAGCCGACATGCCGTCGACATCTATCTTAGCAATACGGGATAACGCATCGGTAACCGATTTTTGCTTAAATTTCAGCTGCGCCTGATAGGTCATGTGCTGCCATTTGCAGCCACCGCAGGTACCGAAGTGCTCGCAAAAGGCCTGGGTGCGGTAGGGAGAAGCTTGCTTCAGTTTTGCTATTTTACCCTCTGCAAAGTTTTTTTTGCTGCGGTAAACATCAATGTCGGCAATGTCGCCGGGTACGGCTTTTTCTACAAAAAGCACCAGGTTGCCGGCTTTGCCAACGCCTTTGCCTTCTTCGGCAATATCAATAATCGTTATATCTTCAAAAAACTTTTGTCTCGGGGGAGTGCTCATCAGGCGGCAAAGTTAATTAAATGTTGTAAGGTTGGAATGTTTTGGGACGGTGTAAAGGTTGCAGAAGAAACACACACTCCAGGGGTCTGTGTCCTCACAGGCGTTGTTGGGAATGGTTCGTGAGACACAAACCAGGGGATATGGGGACGATCAGATAAACATATTGATGATCATTTGCCAGAAATCTTCCGGCTCAGGATCAGGCATTGCAAAGTGCTCATCTATCAGGTCTGAAAACTCAAGTAGTTCCGGGCTCATGGGTAAAAGCATTAAATTGACACAAATAAAGCAATTATATACCAAAAACCAAAATGGTATTGTGTTAATTTTTTGTTAAAGAAATGTATGGGTGACTACAGTGAATGCGATTTCTTAAGATCGGGAAGGTTGTAAACCTTTTTATCGATAGTTTTCACCAAACCTGTTTCGTCTATATTTTGGAGTTTTTCCACGTAAATGTTATTGCCTTTAAACCTGTAATAGAACCATTCCGTTTCATCGTCAAAAGTGCCGATGTAAATTCTGAAGTTGACTGAGTCTGTAAGATATTGTGCGGTCAAATTTCCGATTAGCCCCGCGCTAAAAGTTTCAATATATAATTTATCCCGGATCTCATTAGTATCCAAGTGTCTGCGATTACATCCGTATAAAAAGATGGTCATAACAGGGACAAGAAATAGCGCCGAGCTTTTAATTGGAATACTATTCGCATTCATGGTTTTTTAGGCAATTTTTGGATTTAAATCATCCATATTGTTCTGATGTCTTAGTTGCTTCAGTCGTTTTCAATTCCGCCCTGTAAAACCAAACACCCCAACCGATGCAGGCGCAGTTTGCGCCCATGAGAATCCCAAATTCGTCGTGAAATATTTCATGAGGGCCTAAAACTAACAGAAAGCTCCCCGCGGTTAGGCCCATCCCCGAAAAGAAGATCAGCCATTTTACTAAATGGTGCCGTTTACAATGGATGTTGACCACCAGGATCACCAATAAAAAGGCTATCCATGTGATGAATGAGAATATAAAACTGAATGCGACCATTAGAAAATAGAAACTAAATCCCCTGAGGCCTTCGCGAAACATTTCGGCCAGGTCCATCTTACCTGCTAATGCTAAAACCATAACGAAAAGTGCCGGCGAGACTACCACGCTGGTCAGCCAAACTTTCAGGCTGTATTTTAATGAAGCGTATTTCATGTTTAAAACGAATTGGAAATGATGTTTTTAATAATGCCGGGCTATATTTCTTCGGCCGTTATGTTTTGCTCCTTTGCCTTTATATCCAGCTTATAATACCAAACGCCCCATCCAATGCCGGCACAGTTGGCATACACAAGGTTAATTAAGCTGTCGCGATCGCTGAGTGAGCCGATAAAGCTGTCCAGTGCCATAAAAGTGCCTATCGTTAGCAGTATACCTATAGAAAAAATTAACAGCCTGATCAGTAAACGGGGTATGGGTATCAACGAAACAAGATTTACCAATAAAAGAAAAACCAGCCAGGTAACGAAGGAAAATAACAGCTGCAATACTACCAGTAGGATATACATCCCTACCAGGCGAGTACCATCATCTAATAATTCACGGATGGTAAACAGTTGCTTCACCATCAATATCAAAACAAATAAAAAGGGTGATATGATGATACTTGTTATCCATACCCTGAAGGTGTATTGTAAAGCGTTATTTTTCATTTTTTGGTTAGTAAGGCAGGCGGATCCAGATGCCGCCTGCCTGGTGAATAAACCTTCGTACTATGTTAAAAGGGGTATATTTATCGCTTAGACAGTGGTTGGCGCGTAAGCGGATTGCTTATCCCAATTGATCTTTCTCGAAAAATACATCAGCACCGCAATGATGATAAACAATGCCACACTGCCAAAAAGCAGCGATAATTCTTCTAACTGGATGATGATGAAAATGAATCCGTAAAAGATGGACAGTATCATCGCAAACAGGTAAGCCATGCCCCTGTTTTTCAGCAGCGAAGCCACAAAAACTGCAATGAGAGTGATGGTAGCTAAAGATGATACCAAGTAGGCCAGGTTATAACCTATTTGCTCCGAGAATGATAGCAGCAAGGTATAGTAAACCACCATAGCGGCCCCAATGAGGCTGTAATTGAACACATGGATACGCTGTTTGCGGATCATTTCCGTAAGGAAGAGCGACACAAAAGTGAGTAGTATGATGAGGATAGAATATTTGGCCGTACGCGTGATCTTGCGATACTCGTTAATGGCCGGGGTTGTCCGTACGCCGAATGATGCTGCGGTAATAGCCTTTTTATTTGTCAGCAGCGAATCGCCGTCCGTCCATTGCTGGGGAAAGGGTCGGTTATAATTCATGATCTGCCAGGCGGCGGTGAAACCCTTATCTTTTTTAGTGCGGGTGTCGGGTAAATAACGGCCATTAAAATCCGGGTGGTTCCAATCGCTGTTAACGTTTACACTGGTGGTCTTGGCGATATCAAAGAAGTTGAGTTGATCGCTGCCTTTGAGGCTCAGCACGAAGGCGAAGGTAAAACTCCTGTCTTTCGGAACCGTGAAAGTAACCTTGAAGGCGTTGTTGAGTGGCACATTTTCATTTTCGGCCGGTTCTACATTGCAGCGTTGCCCGTCGATAGTTACCTGGGGATTATCCCTCAAGCCTTTCGGGTCGGATATGCTCAGGATCAACCGCGCTTTTTCGTATAACACGGTGGACGGATCTATTTCCTGCCCAAGCAAGTCAGTCTGATTGAAGCTGCCTTGCCCGGTTACTTTTGAGGTATACACCACTGTATTGTAAACGCTTTTGTCAAAATTCTCGGTTTTGATGTCTGCATCAAACTGTAAAGTTTGCGGCAGCACATACAGTATTTTGGTTACGGGGTGCGTCACCGGCTTACCTGCACTGTTACTTTCGGTGATCACCTTGCGGTAGGGCAAGGCCAGCACCGGCCCCTGTATCAACTGGTTGCCGGCCCATTTGCTGGCCACTTCACCGGCGTTTTGCTGCTGATAATCCTGCCGGTCGTTGATGAGGCTTTGTATCCATGCTGAAGGGATAAGTAGCAGCAGTACCAGCGCCGTAATAAAGCCGAGCTTAAGTAAAATGGAATCCTGGTTCCATCTGGATGGGTTTGATGGTTGTTCGTTCATGTGATTTTTATTAAAAGTACTTTGTATTTCAGAGTTAATGAATAAAAAAATTAATTTGATTTTGTTTCAATTTTAAAAGAACGAATAAGGAGGAAGCAATTGGTGATCAGCAATACCATAAGCGCCACATAAGATATTTTTTCGTAGATGGTTCCTGAAAAGTGTTCTTTAAGTGCGTTAACGCTAACCCAAAGAACGAATAAAATATTCCCGGCTATGGCGCCTGATTTTAGTAAAAGGATGATTTTTGATTTCATATCAGTTATATTTAAATAATTCATTGTTATCAGTCAATTTCCGGCGGGAGACGGAAAATGTTGCGTCTCTACCGTCATTTATCCGGTTTTTTGCTGTTTGATCAATTTCTCCAACGCATCCAAATGCTGCCTGAATGCCTCTTTGCCTTTTTCTGTCGCTTCATAGGTGGTGTTGGGTTTGCGGCCCAAGAAAGTCTTATGTACGACAATATATTCTTCCCGCTCAAGCCCCTTCAGGTGCGAGGCCAGGTTGCCGTCGGTAGTTTCCAGCAGCTCTTTAAGCGAATTAAAATCATAGCGATCGTTCACCATCAGCACGCTCATGATCTGCAGGCGCAGGCGGTTTTCAAACGCTTTATCTAATTTTTCAAAAGGTATCTTCACCTGTCGTATCTTAAGTACATCATGCTGCCGTATATGATATGCAGCACGCCAAATCCAATCGCCCAAAATAATAAACCGTAACCGGGTACACAAGCTGCAATTAGGCCAAGCACGATTTCGCAGATACCCAGGTATTTTACCAGTGAAAACGTGAAATTACTGGCGCTTACCAGCGATAAGCCATAAAATATTAATGAAGCTGCCGAAACTACACCATAGTGGCCATGCAAAAGCAGTATGAATATAAAAATGCCGCCGCTCACCAACGGCACAGCCATATAGAATAACAATGTGCGGCTAATATTCCCCCACATAGGCTGGTTTTTCCGCTTTGCCTTATTCCGCGTTAAAATAATACCGGTTATAATGGACAGCAGCAGTACGGCGAGCGCTATAAAAAACAATTCAAGGGTTAAAAAAGAAATGTCCCGTCCTAAAAATACTCCGCGCTCTACGTTTTTATTAATGACTGATGGGTCTGTGTCATTAAAAGGCGGCGCATCATTGTAAAGAATAATGTAAGCAAGTGCTGCCCCGATCAGCGCGTAAATCCCCGCCAGTATGCCCGACAGCCCGCTCAGTGATATAAACTTCTGCGAACGCTCCATCAAATTGCGGATGGCAGCCAGGTCGTCATGGATCTGTTTTTCTTCCATTTTAAAGTACTTTGTTTTGCAAAGTAAAATAAATTATCTTTGATCTGCAAATAAATTTTAAGATCATGAAAAACAGCCTGAAAATTCTGGTTATGATCGTGGCGGCGGCAGCGATGGCCGCTATATCAAATTATTTTATTACCGGGTATTACAACCTGGTTCCCTGGGTTATAATTGGCTTTCTGATTGGCTTTATCGGCGAAACCAGGCGCAATACCATTATTTTTGGAGCCGTATTTGGGTACGTATTGTTCCTGGTTTATATTTATTTACAGTACCACGGCAAAACAGACCTGAAGAGCATGACGATTTTTATGACAATCGATGTGCTGTTCAGTTTGGTAGGTGGGGGATGTGGGCTTGTTGGGGCATTTGTCGGGAGGTGGCTGAAGACTTATCGAAGTCCAAAAATGTGATTTATCACTCATTTTTAAGACGACGCCTTATGTTTTGTGTAATCGGTAAAAATGGGTGTTTTCACGGGTTGCAATTATGTTTTTCGAATTGTATTTTTATAAATAATTATGGAACTAAACATTTATCAGGAGGAAGCAAGAAAAACTATTCAGAAAAATGCATCGGACGAAGACTTAAAAGGTATCGTTCCATTTCTTGGCATAATTGGAGAGGTTGGTTCAGTAGTAACTCAGTTGAAGATTAAACTTAAAGATGGTGATTCCTACACTGCCTTTAATGCGAGGTTGGCTGAAGAACTTGGGGACGTCTTGTGGTACCTGGCCACAATTGCTACGGAAAATGGTTTATTTTTAGATGAAGTTGCACAAAAAAACCTAGAGAAAGTTTTTGATCGTTTTCTTGTAGATAGTTCGAGCGAGTATAAGGATTTTGATCTCAACCATCCTGAAAATGAACGATTTCCAGATGAATTCGAAATAGAGTTTGTTTCGTTTGAAGAGGGCGACAAGAAAAAACTAAAAATTATTGATAAACGTGATAATTCAATGATTGGTGACCCTCTCACGGATAACACATATGAGGACGATGGGTATCGATTTCATGATATTTTTCATTATGGATACCTGGCCGTATTGGGGTGGTCTCCGGTAATTAGAAAATTATTAGGTAAAAAGAGAAAGAGTAAACCTGATATTGATGAAAATGAAGATGGTGCTAGGGCACAAATCACAGAGGAACTAGTTTCACTTTTTATTTACCATCACGCTTTAGACCATGATCTGTTAAAATATAGTGAAAGTGTTGATTCTGGAGTGATAAAAGCGGTCCAAAACCTAACCAGCAAAACGGAAGTGAAAGAATGTAGTGGCAAGCAATGGGAACTAGCAATATTAAATTCGTATAAAATGTACAATAGCTTGCGGGCCAATAATGGTGGCCGAATATTAGTAAGTAAGAAAAATAGGTCTTTAATTTACTTAGGTAAGAATTAGAAAGATTGTTTTACTTTCCATTTTTAAATTGACATTTTTAGTTGTCGATACTCAATCCAGTTGATTGGAAATCCATTGATGCCAAGTTTAAAGTTCTTTTTAACCCAATCAATAAATTCGCATGCTAACTCTTTATCTTTTACTACAATAGTATCCCTTACGTGACTGCAGACAGAGAGAAAATTGTCAGGAAGTAAAAAATTTTTTTCGCCGAAATAGTAAAAATTATTAGAAATCAGCACATATTTTCCCTTTGTATCTCGTTTTAAATGAGCATTGTTTGGAGTGCCATCATCATTGCTATGCAAAGATTCACATTGCACTATGGTGCCTTGTCCGTTGTCATGGTAAATGTTATCTCCATGTAACCTCACCAAACTTCCATTTTTTACAGGTTTTTTTATTTCATATATGGGATCGTCCCAATATTGTTGAAATGTGATCTTGTTACTGACCTGCATTAGATAAATTAAATGGTATTTCAGTCCCATCATTTTGCTTCCGGTTCCGAAAATCCAGTCACCGATTTCAGCATTGCGGCGTATTTTTGGCTTACAAGTTGCTAACGTGCAAATATTCCCAAAGGGATTTGGGGCGAAGCCATAATCATGCCTCATTTTATAAGCATAAAACTTCATATTTTGAAAAGCCTCGTTTCTCAATCACACGGTGGTTTTTTTGTTTTTACTGTAACTTCTTTAGGCTTTCCAAATTGATCGACGAACCCAATATCTTTGCCGCCTATGCCGTCAACCAACTTTTCAATATTCCATTCTGTAACGCCGGTTGCAAAATCTTCTATTGCGTTTGGAACAGTAATTGTGTCGGTAATTGACGGACAAAAAATCGCAAATATGCTTATGCCTTGGCTACAGGCGGTAGCGATCTCTCGCGAAATTTCCTGAGACTTATAAGTGTCTCGTTCCAAAATGCAAACATAACTATCGGCTGTAGCCAGAAATTGTGCAAATTCGTCCGCCCTCAAACTACCATGTTCAACTTCGAAGCCCAGTTTAATCAGATAACTAACTAACTTTTTTATTTCATCAAGGTCACATTGCTGCTGATGGGAAATAAAAATTTTTCTCGCGGACTGATTCATAGACTTAAAGATTAGTATTTAGGTTCCATTTAGGAGGAAAATAATAGTAAATATCGGAATTATTTTTTGAATAAATTTGTTTTATACGTTTACGATCAGAAACGCCATCTATATCGGGGTGCGCTACCCTGGCATATTTTGCGGTTTCACAAAAAAGATTTTGGCAATCGATAAGATGCAGCGGTCGGCCCCATAGCCCCTTGAAGTTAATTCCTAAACGTTGAAATTCGGCCTCTTGATTGTCTGTTACATATTTAATGATGTCCGTCTCTGAATAATCACCATAATCTGTAAAACATTTTTTAATACCGTCTTTAGCGCCTGGACCTGGAACAACATAGTCATTCTCGCTGAAATTGATCAACTTACTATAGTTAATATCAATTGAATATTGGTAAGCTAAGAATGGGCCGATTGATGGAAATAATAATAAATAATTATATACATGTTCTAATGATGTCGCATCTTGAAGCTTGTTGGCCAAATTCGACGAAATCATTTGTTCGATAAGCTTCAAATGATTTTCATGTTTGCGATCATAGCCATACGCGCTTTTCCCAGAGGCCATGATATAGGCAGCGGAGTAAATAGGTTCTTTGCCTTTCATTGCACTAGTAAGTATTTTGTTATAGGTATCGAACGAGTAGTATTTAAAACTTACATCTCCGAGTTCGCTTTCTAACAACTCCCACGTTTCTATTTTATTAAATATCTTAAAAACTAAAATCTTAAAAAGAGTTTCATTGATATCAGTTTCATTGTTGTCTATGACTTTTCCTATCAGATATTGGCTTACCCTGTCGCACGCTCGGTATGCGTTAGTGAATTTATATTTTAGTAGGATCGGGTCGACGGTTAGGGGAGCAACTTTGTTGATTTTTTTGAAAAATACTTCTTGACGTTCGGCGGCGAATTTCCAGTAGGTATCTAAAACAACAGAGGAACTAGGTAAACGCTTTTTATTTATAATTATCATTATTATTAAATACGGATCGTTGAAAAATTTGATATAACCGAAGCTTACTCTTTAGTGTGACGTAAAAGTCTTTCGGCCGTTTTGCATCCATTAAAAATCTGTCTGGATTCAAATCGTTATCGCCGCCTTCACCAAATACGGCAATATCTCCTTTTGAAAAGAAACAAAATTCTTACGCACATCACTATCGCTTACTGAAGTGAAGGCAAAGCTAAAGACGATGCTTTTGCTGCATTTGATCAGGAAGCGAATACGCTGCTGAAAATTTTCGGTTTTTCTTATACCGCTAAGCTGCGAAAAAGCGCTTACCAACAGTTCTTCCAGCTCGTTAGAGAGGTTTTTTAAAAACTCCTGTGAATTGGCGGATTCCCGGATAAAATCCCAGCCGATAAACTCGTTACAAACGGTATAGCTCAGGCGGCAGGTTTTCATGATCAGGCTGTTCAGGTGGGCCTCCTCATCTTCACCAGTGTTGGTGTGGACCAGCTCGCTCACGCTGGTTTGGATATAATCCATCAGCAGAACATGCAGCACTGCCTCCTTACTGTCAAAATATTTGTAAATGGTAGCCTTGGCGATCTTTGCTTTTTTGGCGATCTCGTTTACGCTGGTTTTATGGTAGCCGAATTTGCGGAACAGGTCCTGCGCCGCCCGCTTAATGCTTTCTTTTATTTTTTCAGCTTCCATGTATCAGTTCGATACGTAAATCTCGAAATTACTTACCGTAATATTGTATTGTCTTAACGAAATAGTTGCAGGGGCCTTAACAGGGCTCCCGTCGATCAGGTCCCACTGGCCGCCGCTGCAGGGGTCCGTAACTGTAAAATTGCCCGAGTTAAGCGTTACAGCACAGCGCTTTTCGGGATTAACGGTGCTGCAACGGTCGTAACAGGCATAACTGCCATCAGCTTCGCGGTATAAAATAAGCCCGGCAACGCCGTACCCGTTGATCAGCACTGCTCCGCCGGGCACGTTCAATGCGCTTAGCCGCGGGTCGGTAGTGGCATCTGCAAAATTCACGGCGACATTAGGAATATTGGCCCCTGTTTTAACGCACGAACTAAAAAGCAAGGCTATAAGCGCCAGGGGTATTAATTTTTTCATATGATCTCAGTTTTAAACTGTTTCAAAAATCGCACATCATTTTCTGAGAATAAACGCAGATCGCGTATTACATATTTTAAATTGGCTATTCTTTCTATCCCCATGCCAAAGGCAAACCCTGTGTATTTTTTACTGTCGATACCGCAGTTTTCCAGTACGTTAGGGTCAACCATGCCGCAGCCCAGAATCTCTACCCAGCCCGTGTATTTGCACATGTTACAGCCTTCGCCTTTGCAGATGGTACAGGAAATGTCCATTTCGGCCGACGGCTCGGTGAAAGGGAAATAGGAGGGGCGGAAACGAACCTGGAAATCGGCGCCATAAAGCTCCTGAACAAAGTGGTAAAGCGTTTGTTTCAGATCGGCAAAGGACACATTCTCGTCGATATACAAACCCTCCACCTGGTGAAAGAAGCAATGTGCCCGGGCCGATATCGCCTCGTTGCGATAAACGCGCCCCGGCATAATGGCGCGGAACGGCGGTTTGCCGTTCTCCATCATACGCACCTGTACTGATGAGGTATGCGTACGCAGGGCAATATCATCTTTGCCATTGTTCTTTTTAATAAAGAAGGTATCCTGCATATCCCTTGCCGGGTGTTCCTCGGGGAAGTTTAATGCCGAGAAATTATGCCAGTCGTCCTCAATCTCAGGTCCTTCGGCAACAACGAAGCCGAGGCGTTTAAATATGTCGATGATCTCCAAACGCACCAATGACAGTGGATGACGCGAGCCAATATTGAACCCGTCGCCGGGCAAAGTGAGGTCAATTTCGAATCCCGGTTTCTCGATCTCCGACGTAAGCAACTCTTTCAGCTCGTTATACTTTTCCTCAGCCAGTTGTTTAAGCTGGTTAAGCACCTTACCCAGGTGGCGTTTTTCTTCAACGCTAACACTTTTAAACTGTTCAAAAAGATCTTTAATAATTCCTTTTGTACCCAAATACTTAATGCGGAAGGATTCCAGCGCATCAGCATTGGCGGGTTTAAAGGTTTTGATCTCGTTGGTATATTGATCTATTTCGGATTGCATTACGATACTTTTTTTAGGTTCTTTTGCGACTCATATTCAGCAAGTAAATCAAAGAACAGTTGCTCCACATATTTGGAAGCAGAGATGTTACGCGCCTTTGCCTCTTCTTTTATAGTCTTTATGACATCTGCCGGTAAATAGAGTGTTAACCTTTTTTTCATGAAATAGCAGTATGATTGTTATAAGCAGATTTGACAACTTTTTAAAAGTTGTCAAATCTCAGGCTACAAATTTAATAAAAATTCACCGGTCTGTTATTTAAGCACGCCCAGCTCTTTGCCAACCTTGGTAAATGCCGCTATCGCCTTATCCAAATGCTCCCGCTCATGCGCAGCAGACAACTGCACCCTGATGCGCGCCTTGCTTTGCGGTACTACCGGATAGTAGAAACCGATCACATAAATGCCTTCTTCCAGCATTTTTGCGGCAAATTCCTGCGCTAGCTTGGCATCGTAAAGCATCACCGGTACTATTGGGTGTACCCCGGGTTTTATGTCAAAACCCGCCTCAGTCATTTTTTGGCGGAAGTATTGGGTGTTTCTCTCCAGTTTATCCCGCAGGTCGGTAGTTTCGCTCAGCATGTTCAATACTGCTATGGATGCGCCGGTTATGGATGGGGCGAGTGTATTCGAGAACAAGTAGGGCCTCGACCGCTGACGCAGCATATCGATGATCTCTTTCCGGCCGGAAGTAAACCCTCCTGAAGCGCCGCCCAGGGCTTTACCGAGGGTTCCGGTGATGATATCGACCTTGCCCATCACGTTATGGTGCTCATGTGTGCCGCGCCCGGTCTTTCCCATAAAGCCCGAGCAGTGGCTTTCGTCTATCATCACCAGGGCGTTATATTTTTCGGCCAGGGCGCATATTTTATCCAATTGGGCGATAGTACCGTCCATACTAAAGGCGCCGTCGGTAACAACAATGCGGTGACGGCAGCTTTCGGTGGCCTTCAGCTTTTCCTCCAGGTCGGCCATATCGTCGTGTTTATAACGCTGGCGCTGCGCCTTGCAAAGGCGCACCCCATCGATAATGGAAGCATGGTTCAGCTCGTCCGAAATAATGGCGTCCTGCTCGTTAAATAAAGGTTCAAAAACACCGCCGTTGGCATCAAATGCCGCGGCATAAAGTATGGTATCTTCAGTCCCTAAAAACTCGGCGATCTTTGCTTCCAATTGCTTGTGTATATCCTGGGTACCGCAGATAAAACGTACTGAAGAGAGTCCGTAGCCATGTGTATCCAACGCTGCTTTTGCTGCCGCGATCACCTTTGGATGGCTGGAAAGCCCCAAATAATTGTTCGCGCAAAAATTAATGACGTGTTTACCACCCTGCACGGTAATATCCGCGCCTTGTGGCGAGGTGATAATTCTTTCCCTTTTATAAAGGCCGGCCTTTTCAATTTCGGCAAGCTCCTGTTCCAAAACAGGCTTTAGTGTGTTGTACATAATGCGGGTTTTATCGGGCAAAATTAAAAATTAAAGACCACATGCATCTTTAAATAAAATTAAACAGCACCGGCCACAGGAGGTTTGCAAAAAACAATTTGACTTAATATTCATTTAACATACATATATGTTTAAAATATTACTAACCATCTTATTGCTCACCGTGGTATCTGCGGTTTCAGCTCAGCAATCAATTTTGTCAGGACATATCGCTGATCAAAACGGCCGGCCCGTGCCCTTTGCTTCAGTTTATGTGCAAAGTTCCACCTACGGCACAACTGCCAACGAAAACGGTGACTATTTTTTTAAGCTTAACAGCGGCAGTTACGATATTATATACCGGTTTGTTGGTTATAAGCTGGTTACACAGCGCGTACAGATAAGCGGGAGCGACCAGCGCCAGGACATACAAATGGTTGAAGAGCCTTTTACGTTAATTCAGGGAAAGGTAAAAGTGGACGAAAATTATAACCCGGCTGCCCAAATTATGCGAAAGGTGGTCGACAACCGGCTTTATCATTTACGCGAGATCAACGGGTATTCATGCGCTGTTTATATTAAAGGGGTTAAAACCATCACCGATACGCCCAAAACGCTGCTGGGGAAAGGGATGCAAAGGCTGTTAAAGCTGGATACGGGGGCAAAAGGCATATCCTATCAATCCGAATCGATCTCTTCATATAGTTTCGAACAGAAACACAAGGTAAAAGAAGTTTTTATCGGGTCGAAAGTGTCGGGTGTCGATCCGCCATTCGGGTACAATAAAGCATCTGACCTGAACGTAAATTTTTACGAGGACTTGTTTATTGTGGATGGTTTAAACAGCCATGGGTTTGTTTCGCCGCTGGCCAAATATGCGTGGTTTTATTATAAGTATAAGTTATTGGGCAGTGTGGTTGAGGATGGTAAAACAATCGATAAGATACAGGTGATCCCGAGGCGCCGCAGCGTGCGGTCATTCCAGGGCAGTATTTATATCATTGAAGGCGACTGGCGTATTTACAGTGTCGACCTGTTCCTCACCAAAAAAGAAAATAACTTAAACTTTATCGATACGCTGCGGGTGAGCCAGCAATACATTCCTGTAAAAAATACCTGGGCGCCCATTTCTTTTCAATATCGCTACCATGCCGATGTGTACGGACTAAAGTATACGGGCTATTACCTTGGCATATACAATCACTACCATATCGATACCCCATTTACAAAAGGTTATTTTACCGGTGAGGTTTTGCATGTGGATACTGAAGCCAAAACAAGGTCGCCATCCTTTTGGGCCGAGAACAGGCCGGTGCCGCTCACGCAGCCCGAAATCCGGGTTTATCATACCAGCGACAGCCTGTTTAAAGCCGAACAAACCAAACGTTACCAGGATTCCGTACAGCACGAAAATAACAAGTTTGCCCCCTTGCCATACCTGGTCGACGGCTATACCGCAACCTACAAACATAACCGGGATACGATATTCGTATTTCCGCTGGCGCAAACTGTTTTTTATAATACCGTTGAAGGATGGGGCTTTTACCTAAAGGGAACATATTCAAAAACCTTCGAAGATAACAGCTCATACAGCATTACCCCGGGGGTGCGGTACGGATTTTCAAACAAATTGTTTGATGCCAATATCCATACCGTTTATACTTACGACCAGGCGAACGCAGGCAAATTTTCCTTCGACATCGGCGATGACCTGCTCGATCTGAACAGCCTGGGCACACGTTCACTTTACTTTAATACGTTGAGTACGCTGCTCAGTGAGCAAAACTTTGTGAAACTCTACCGGTCAAAATTTGTCGATGTTGGCTACCAGCGGGAGCTCGCGCGCGGCATTTTATGGATGGCCAACCTGTCGTACGCGCAACGCACGCAATTGTACAATACCTCCGATAACCATATTTTCACCTACAAAGGGTTGGCTTACACCTCAAATAATCCGCTTGCACCCATCACCGCGCCGGTGTTTGATGATTCGTTTCTCTTCCCTCAAAATAATGCATTCATATTAAATACGTCAGTTAGGCTTACTTTCGATCAGGAATATATCACTGAACCATCGGGTCGGGTTTATCTTCCATCGCGATACCCGGTGATCACGGTCGATTACCGGAAGGGTATTAACGGTGTGTTCAACTCTACCTCAAATTTTGATTTTCTTGGCGTTGACGTAAGGCAGGACCGGATACCCATGGGGCTCTTCGGTCACTCAGCATTTGTGATCAGGGCCGGAGCATTTTTAAATAAGCAAACGCTTTATTATACCGACTATAACCATTTTTATGGCAACGAAGGTACCACCTCCGATCCAACCTATGTCGGCGTTTTTCACTTTCTGCCTTTTTATACTTTCAGCACCAACGAAAATTTTATCGAGCTGCATTACCAGCACAATTTTGCCGGGGCAATTTTGGATAATGTGCCATTGATCAGGAATTTTAAACTCGAGGAAATTGTCGGCGCGAATTATCTTGATTTCGCATCACGGCCAAATTACTCCGAGTTTTACTTTGGTATCAAACGGCTTAGCTATGGCATTGATTACGGCGTATCCTATTTAGGCAATCGCGAATACCTTCAGGGCTTCAGGATATTTATCGGGCTGAAATAGCGGGTGAGTTGATTGGGTTGATTTAGTTGATTTAGTTAAGTCGGTCCAACTTCAGGTGCATTAACATTTTTACTAAGTAAACTAAAACAGTCAGTTTAACTTAATCAACCGAATCAACTTAATCAACATATTCAACCAAAATACTACATTTGCAGCTCATTTAACACCGTTTGCAGCGGCATCAATGAATTTATGGCAAAGTATAATACACTACTGTACTATTGTTATTCAACAATAGCAGATGCGGAGCAATTTGCGACCGATCATTTAAAATTCTGTAAAAGTTTAGGATTGACAGGTCGTATTATTGTGGCTGAAGAAGGTCTGAACGGTACGGTTTCCGGTACGGATGACGCTTGTAAAGCCTATGTGGATACGCTGCATGCCGACCCAAGGTTTGCAGCGATCGACTTTAAGGTTGATGAAGTAGATGAGCCATCGTTCATCAAAATGCACGTGAGGTACAAATCCGAAATTGTGCACTCTGGCTTGCGCGATCCCCATATCATCGATCCCCAAAAACAAACAGGTAAACATTTGGAGCCGAAGGACTTTTTGGCGATGAAAGATGACGAAGATGTGGTTATACTGGACGTCCGTTCAAACTACGAGCATAACCTGGGCAAGTTTAAAAATGCCGTTACGCTGGATATCGAAAATTTCCGCGATTTCCCGGCGAAGATCAATGAATTGGCCAAATACAAGGATAAAAAGATACTCACGTATTGCACCGGCGGCATCAAATGTGAAAAGGCATCGGCCTTACTGTTGCACGAGGGCTTTAAAGACGTTTACCAATTGCATGGCGGCATCATCAAATATGGCAAGGAGGCCGGCGGTGAAGATTTTGAAGGCAAGTGTTATGTATTTGATAACAGGCTTTCGGTTGATGTGAACAGCGTTAACCCGGTGGTGGTTTCTACCTGCCTTAACTGCGGCAAAACCACTGCAAAAATGATCAACTGCGCCAATCCGGAATGTAACGAGCATTTTACCCAGTGCGATGAATGCGGCGAAAAAATGGAAGGCTGCTGCAGCCCTGAATGCCGGCAGCATCCGCGCAAACGGGTGTACGATGGTACCGGGTACTATGTGAAGGTGCCGCAGCCGGTGAATACTTTAAAACGTGCAAAAATGGTGACTGAATAGCATTTGGCCCTGAGACGCAAAATGTCGTGTCTCTTACAAAATCTCAATTTGTTACCTTATTTTCGCGGAGATGCAATAATTTGCATCTCTTTTTGTTTTCCAGCCAATGTACAAATACCGCCTGCTGTTTTTAATAGTTTTATCGGGCTGCCTGGTAAAGGCCCGCGGCGCCGATATTAAAAGCATTGGCGTGCCTTACGTGCAGAATTATACCAAGGCGCAATACCAGTCGGGTAATCAAAACTGGAGCGTCACCAGGGACGAGCAGGGGATAATGTATTTTGGCAATGCCGAGGGTTTGCTGGCTTTTGATGGCAAATACTGGCAACTGTACCGAATGCCTAACGGGCTCATCGTACGTTCGGTAGCGGCGGACGGTAAGGGCAAAATATACGCCGGCGGTTTTGGCGAATTCGGTTACTGGCAAAGAGATAAACGGGGTTTCCTGAAATATAATTCCCTTATCCCGCTGGCGCGGAAAACGTACTTGCCCAACGAGGAGATATGGAAAATTTATGTCGACGGCGACCGGGTGATCTTCCAATCGTTCGGGGCGATATTTATTTACGCCGGTGGAAAAGTTACCGTCATCCGCGCCCCTAAACCCTATCTTTTTTTGTTCAAGGTGGGCAGCAAGTATTTTGTAGAACAGGTTGGCGCCGGGTTGTTTGAATTGAAAGGCAATAAGCTTGAATACATTAACGGCAGCCGGGAACCTTGCAGTTCGGGCGTGCTTTCGGTATTGCCGTTTCAGCATAACAAATACCTTATCGGTACTGGCAGCAACGGCCTTTTAATTTATGATGGCAAGCAAATCAGTCCCTGGAACAACCAGGCAAATGACTTCCTGAAAACCTATCAGTTAAACAATGGCGCCGTAATACCCGGCAAATATTTTGCTTATGGCACTATTCTGAATGGCATCGTTATCCTTGATACTACCGGCAAAGTAGTTCAGCATATCAATAAATCAAGCGGCATGCAGAATAATACGGTGCTGAGCCTGTTTACTGATCCCGAACAAAATTTATGGGCCGGGCTTGATAACGGCATCGACCGTATCGAAGTAAATTCTCCCCTATATTTTTATTTCGACAAAACCGGGCGCTTTGGTACGGTTTATTCCAGCATCATCTTCAATAATAAAATATACCTGGGTACTAACCAGGGCTTGTTCTATAGCGAATGGTTGCCCGGCGGTAATAACCAGTTATTGCAAAGTTTTGATTTTAAACTGATACCGGGCTCGCAGGGCCAGGTGTGGGATCTTTCCCTGATCGACGGGCGCTTGCTTTGCGGGCACAACGACGGAACTTTCCAGGTAAACGGGAACAGTATCGCAAAAATATCATCGGTTAACGGAGGGTGGACCATTAAGAAGCTTAAAAACAACCTGCTGATCCAGGGAACTTATACTGGCCTGGTGATCTACCGCAAAGATGCAACGGGTAACTGGGTGTTTGATCACAAAGTGGAGCTTTTTGGCGAGCCGTCGCGCTATGTTGAGGAAGACAGCAATGGGCAGATATGGGTCGGCCACGCCTACAAAGGTATTTACAAGATAACGCTGAGCGACGATCTGAGCCATGTGGTGAATCAAAAATATTACGATAAAAGATCGGGACTGCCCGACAGTTATAATGTGAACGTATTCAACCTGGACAATCGAATCGTTTTCTCGTCCGACTCAGGCTTTTGCGTGTACGATGATATCAGCGACCGCTTTGAAAAATATACCCAGTTGAACAAAATGCTGGGCACATTTGCGTCCTCCAACAAAATTATCAAAGCCATCGGCAAAAAATACTGGTTCATTAATCATGGCAGGGTTGCACTCGCTGATCTTTCTACGCCGGGCAAGCTGACGATTGACTCTAATCGCTTCAGCAGCCTTAACGGGCAGATGGTGCAGCATTACGAGAACATCAACCTGATTAACAATTCCATCTACCTCATCAGTATCGATGATGGTTTTGTGATACTGGACGATAACGAAACCATGGCGGCCCCGCAAATCACCCTGCCGCCGGTACTGATCAGGAAGGTAGAGGATATTGCCGACAAGGTTTCGGTGATCAGCGAGAACACGGAGAATACAAGCGGTGATGATGTTAAAATACCCTACTCACAAAATGATATCAGGATATCCTATTCGTTACCATATTACCGGCAGGCCAAGATCAAATTTCAGTATTATCTTGACGGCTATTCCAGGGGATGGAGTGATTGGACAGCGCAAAGCCAAAAAGAGTTTACAAACCTTACCCAAGGGACTTACAAATTTAGCGTTAGGGCGAAGATCAACGACGAAAACGTGTCGCCTGTAACCATTTTCTCTTTTACCGTTCTGCCGCCCTGGTATTCATCTACTACGGCCAGGGTAATTTATTTTTTGTTGTTGCTCATTGCCATCTACGCGTTCAGGTACTATTACCGCTTGAATTTGCAAAAGCACCAGGCCGAAATCCAGGAGAAACTGCAGCGCGAGCAGCACGAAATCCTGAAACAGGAAGCTATCGCGAATGAGCGGGAGATCGTTAAGATAAAAAACGAGCAGTTGCAGGATGATCTTGCCGGCAAAAGCCGCGAATTAGCTAATTCTGCAATGAACCTGGTGTACAAGAATGAGTTGCTGCAGAAGATCAGCGAGGAACTTGCACATTTAAAGGACGGCTCGGGCAAACATTTAGCTGACGACCAGCTGCGCCGTATTCAAAACGTGATCAACGAAGGCATGAATGATGAGCGCGACTGGAATGTATTTGAACGCAGCTTTAATGAGGCCCACGAAAATTTCTTCAAAAAACTGAAGGCAGGTCACCCCGACCTGGTACCCAACGACCTGAAGCTGTGCGCCTACCTGCGGATGAACATGAGCAGCAAGGAAATGGCGTCCTTGTTAAATATCTCGTTGCGCGGGGTGGAAATCCGGCGTTATCGCCTTCGCAAAAAGCTCAACCTTGAACACGATAAAAACCTGACCGAGTTTTTGATGGAGCTGTAGCTTTGTTTATTAAATTTGTTTTATGGAAACGATAATCGTACACCCTAAAAGCCGAAAGCAACTGGCGACCGTTGAGGCGATATTGAGGGCGTTAGATGTTTCGTTCAAAACAGAAGAAACAAATACCTATAGCGAAGAGTTTGTTGCGAAAATTAAAGAAAGTGAGCGGCAAATCAATGAAGGCAACTTTATAACACTTGATCCCAGCAAATCAATATGGGAAAATATAAGTCAAGATTAGCCGGTCTGAATTTTCGCCAAATATATTTTAAAACCGGGGCTGATTTGCGAGCGAGCTGCCCCTGTTTTCCCTACAATGGCAATGGATCGTTCAAAAAAACACAGATACAAGTTTCCTCAAAGAACATTTCCCGGTTAAATTAATTTCACAATACTTCAAAAACACTACATCATTACCTCTCACAAAGGTTTTTTAATGTAGTATCCCTGCTTTCGGTTGTGTAGTATGTAAATGATACACTAACCATTCTTAAATAATTGATTAATAGTTTTTTATAAAAAAATAAAAAACTATTTGAGAAAGTGCCTGTTGCATGATGTAATAATGTAGAGGAACATTTTTTGTTAAAACAGTATTATCTCCTCAACTTCGAACCGTACAAAACCAATTTTATTAATCTTACTTTCTTACTTTTTAATTAACCACTTATGAAGAGAATTTTTACGATCTCGGGGTTAGTGCTTTTGTTTTCTTTTTTCATTATAACTGCTTATGCGCAAAACATTGCCATTAAAGGCAAGGTTAGCGATGCTGCCACCAGCGAAACGCTGATTGGCGTAAGCGTTACCGTCAAGGGAACTACTACAGGTACACAAACCGATGTAAATGGTGCGTTTTCATTAAGCGCGCCATCAAATGCGACATTAGTATTCAGTTATATTGGATATGCCGGGCAGGAAGTGCCGGTGAACGGAAAATCTGTTATCGATGTCAGATTAAACGCAGCACAAAACGAGCTGAACCAGGTGGTGGTTATCGGTTACGGCACGCAGCGGAAAATCGATAATACGGGAGCCGTTGCGACTGTAAAAGGCGCCGACATCGCCAAGCAGGCCTCCACCAATCCGCTGAGCGCGTTGGAAGGCAAGGTCGCCGGCGTCGAGATCATCAATAGCGGTTCGCCCGGCTCATCACCCCAAATAAACATCCGCGGCATGGGTACTGTTTATGGTAACACCAAGCCATTGTTTGTTGTTGACGGTGTTTGGTACGACGACATAAGCTTTTTGAATAACGATGATATCGAAAACCTGACCGTATTAAAAGATGCATCGAGCACGGCCATTTATGGCGTGCGCGCAGCAAACGGCGTAATCCTGATTACTACCAAACGCGGTAAGGCGGGTAAAGCTGTTATTAACTACAATGCTTATGTAGGCTGGCAGGCGGTTACCAACCAAGTTCAAATGGCAAATGGCACCGAGTATGCCACTGCCATCAACGAGTTGTATTCGGAAAACGGTGTAACGCCGGCTTTCAGTGATAATCCTGCCCAATTCGGTACGGGTACAAACTGGTACGACCAGATATTACGAAACGCTTTCGTTACCAATCATCAGCTATCAATCAGCGGCGGCTCGGATAAATATAACTATAACGTCTCTTTCGGTTACCTCGATCAGGATGGTATTGTTAAGACCAACAATTATCAGCGTTATACGGTGCATGTGGCTAACGATTTTAAAATAGCCAAAACCGTGAAGATCGGTTTTACCGCAAACATACTTTCAGGATCTTCGAAAGATATCGACGGCGGCATATTTCACGAGATGTATACCGCAGCCCCAATAGTGCCTGTGTTTTACAGCAATGGCGCCTATGGCGATCCTGCCGATTATAACGTGGGCGGCGGTGCTAATTATAACCCTGAAGCCACGATAGACTTTTTCCATCAAAAATCAAAGACCAAGCAATTGTCGGGAAACGTTTATGGCGAATGGGACATTATCCAGGGCTTGAAATTCAGGATGAGTTTTGGCGGTCAGTTGGCACAATCCGAAGTAAGGGGATACGATCCGATCTATTTTGCAACCGGCGGTCAGCAAAGAATTACTTCATCGCTGGATGTGAATCACACCGAAAACCGGGACTGGATTTGGGATAATACTTTAACGTACGACAAAACCATCAAAAAGCATAAAATAACCGCTTTATTGGGCTATAGCGCGCTGAAAAACAGGACCAGTTATGCAGATGCTTTTGCCGACAGTGTGGCCAATGCCGCAAGCGGTAACCTGCACACCTCGTTCCCTTCAGGTACAAACGTAAACCTGACCTATCCGGCAAACGCTCAATTTTTAACGACCCAACTGTCGCAGTTTGCCCGTGTCAACTACTCCTATAACAACAGGTATTTGATAAACGCTTCAATACGTCATGACGGCGCATCGGAATTTTATCCCAACCCCTATGGCTGGTTTCCGTCAGTGGGCGCCGGCTGGGTGATCAGCAATGAGGATTTTATGAAAGGTCAGCATTTCTTCAGCAATCTGAAATTACGGGCAAGCTATGGCGAGGTAGGTAACGCGAATGTTCCCATCAATCCAAGCCTGCTTACCGTAACAAATGACCCTACGCAATACACCGCGATCTTTGGAAATCCGCAGACTGCAAACCCGGGTAAAAGTATCAATACGGTAGTACCACCGACCACCACCTGGGAAAAGGCCCAGGGCACCGATGTGGGTATAGAGGCTGCAATATTGAACGACCATTTGCAAATCGAAGCTGAATATTATAACAGGATAACCAAAAATGCCGTGTTTAATATTCCAATTCCGGGTTCAACCGGCGAAAATGGCCCCAATGGGGGTATCCTGGGTAACCAGGCCGACATTAAAAACGACGGATTCGAATTTACCCTTACCTGGAGACAGCAGGTTAACCATGATTGGTTTTATTCAATTAGTCCAAACCTCGGCATCAATAATAACATAGTTACCAAAGTACTGTCGGGTAATAACCCGATTTATGGCGGCGGCAATGGCATTACCAACGGCTCATTGGCAACCCGCACGGTGCAGGGGTCGCCTATTGGTGAGTTTTACGGTTACCAGGTAGTAGGCGTGTTCCAAAATGCATCGCAAATTGCCGGTTCGGCACAAAAAGGCGCGCAGCCGGGCGACTTTATCTACCGGGATGTGAATGGCGACGGGCAAATTTCGAGCACCGACCGCGTTAACCTGGGTAACCCAAATGCAAAAATTGGCTATGGCGTGAATACTTATATTAAATTTAAGAATTTCGACCTGCAACTCGACCTGCAGGGACGGGCTGATGTAAGCATCTATAACGCTAACCTTGCCTACCGCTTCGGTAATGAGAATTTTAGCCAGGACTTTTATGATCACCGCTGGCATGGCGATGGTACGTCAAATACCTATCCTTCGGTAAATATCGGATCTACCGCAAACTCGGCGCCTAATTCATTTTATGTAACCAGCGGCGCTTATTTCAGGTTGAGGAATGCCCAGTTGGGCTACACGCTGCCGGGCGACCTGATGCGCAAATGGGGTATACAAAGCATTAGATTATATGCAAATGCGCAAAATGCACTCAATATATTTGGATACAAGGGCTTTAGTCCTGAAGTAGGTGGCGGACCAACCAACCTTGGCATCGATGCTAACGTATATCCGTTATATGCTACTTATAACTTTGGTGTGAACGTTACATTTTAATTCGAGATACGATGAAAAATAAAAAGATTTACTTGAACGCAGCCACCGGATTTGGGATTATGGCTGCCCTGCTCTTTGCGCAAGGATGTAAAAAGAGCTTTTTAAATGCCACACCGGCAACGACGACCGTGGCCACCCAGTTTTGGAAGACGCAGAACGATGCCACATCGGCGGTTAACGCCATGTACGCCGATCTGCACAACTGGAACGACATTGCCTTCGCGCCGATTGCCATTGAAAGCATGGGGTCTGACGATGTAACCAAAGGTTCAGTGCCTACGGATGCCACGTTTATGAACGAGTACAACAACTTTACCGTAACCGCCGGTGAAGGTCAGCTGGAGGGTTTCTGGACAGGCATGTATAACAATATCAACTTTGCCAACCAGATATTGGATAATGTGCCGGGCATCAGCATGGACGGCTCGTTAAAGGCCCGTTACCTGGCCGAGGCGCAATTTATCAGGGCCTGGGATTATTTCAGGCTGGTGCGCGCTTATGGCGATGTGCCACTGCGTATACATGTACCCAAAAACGCAAGTGATTATAACCTGGCACGCACGCCAAAAGCGCAGGTGTGGGCGCAAATACAAAGCGATTTGACTGCGGCAGCTGCGGTGTTACCCACCACCTACAGTGCGGCCGACGTTGGCCACGTCACTAAAGGCGCAGCTTTAGCGCTGAACGCAAAGGCCTCGTTATATCTTAAAAACTGGGCGGACGTTGTAAAATACACCAATGCCGTAACTGCCTTAGGCGTTTATTCCCTGTTTCCTAACTATGAAAAGATGTTCAGGACACAAAATAAAAACAACGTGGAGTCGATCTTCGAAATTCAGAATATGCTGATCCCGAATAATCCAGCGGCATCAAATTCGCAGTACTCGCAGGTGCAAATGCCCAGGGTTACCGAGCCGGCAGGCGGATGGGGCTTCAATGATCCAAGCCCGAGCCTTGTTGCTGAGTTTGAATCGGGCGACCCACGCTTTATCGGCACTGTTATCGTAACCGGTACAACTACTCCTGAAGGAGACATGATCGACGCCTCGGCGCCCAATCCTTATTATAATATGAAATCATACGTGCCGTTTGATGAATATGTATCGGGTTACAACCAGGGCTGCCAGCAGGATAAAATATGTTTGCGTTACGCCGATGTATTGCTGATGAACGCCGAAGCCAATAACGAGCTTGGCAATTCGGCTGCTGCATTGGCATCGCTTGAATTGGTTAGGGCCCGGGCCCGGGCAGGTAACGCGGCGATATTGCCAAAAGTTACCACTACCGACCAGGGCGCCTTGCGTACCGCCATTTACCACGAACGCCGGGTAGAATTAGGTATGGAATTTGATCGTTATTTTGATGTGATACGCCAGGGAAGAGGCGCTGCCGTATTTGGCCCGCGCGGCTGGAAGGCCGGCAAGAACGAAGTTTGGCCGATCCCGCAGAATGAGATTGACCTGAGCGCAGGTACGTTAACACAAAACCCCGGTTATTAATATTTAAAAAAACAGTAATGAAATTAGTAGATAAAAAACAAATTACGGTTTGCCTGTTGGGTTTGGCTGTAATATGCGGCATCGCAGCTTGCCAAAAAAGCTTCGATCCTAAAAGCTATGCGCCAAGCAAGCCCCTTCCTTCCTACGGTGGCTTTTCAAAATCGAAGGATATTGAGCCGGGCAGCTTACAGGATTATTTTACCTTCGATGGTAACGTTAAAGACAGCCTGGGCAACTTATCCGGCACAACTGCGGGTAACATTACTTTCGGGCCGGGCGTAAGCGGCAAGGCCTACCAGGGAGCGGCTGGCGCCTACGTGGTATTCCCCAGCGCAGGCCCGGGAAAAGATCTGCAAAGCTATACATTGTCGTTTTGGATGAACAGCCCTAAAACTGCTGGTTTGGCCAGGGGGATATTTTCATTTAACAACCCAACTGATTTTTGGGGAAGCCTGGATGTTTACCTGGACAATCCGCTGCCGACTGACCCCAATGGTGATACCCTGATGTTTAAAGTGCACATGACGAACACCAACGGAGTACCCTTTGCCGGGTATTTCCTTCAATCAAAGGTTCCGCAGATCAATAAGTGGACCCATATGGTTATTACTTACAATGGCGCTACGTCAGTGATCAACATTTACGAAAATGCAACGGCAATTGGAATTGCAGGTGTTGCAGGCACTAGCGGCTACGTAGTCGGCCCTACAATTCCGGGTTCCGATCCGGCAAATCCGCCGGTTACGCCGTACGGCCTGCTAAAGTTCCCTACAACCGAAGCGGTTTTGGGCACCTGGCAATTTGATACAAACCCAAGCCTGACTACATCGGCCACTGCACAGTCATGGTCGGAAAGCTATACCGGTTTGCTTGATAATTTTAGGATATATAACAAAGCCCTTTCGTCTACTGAAGTAAATGCGCTCTATAATTTAGAGAAGCAGGGAAGATAATTGATTTGATTTAGATTTGGTTACGAGGTTGTCTGCCTGCCCGTGGTTTGCGGGCAGGCAAGGCAGCCTCTTTTTTACCGGTTATTTTTAAATGATTTTATAATTTGGGGGAACGTGATGAGCAGAACAGGCATTTATATTTTAGCGGTTTGTTGTTTTATGATAGCCGCCTGCAGCAAAGGTACGCAGCAAAAGCCGCCGCCGCCACCTCCTTCTTCAATTGAATTTAGCGGGCTGAAAGTTGACGGTATTTATAACGGCTACACCTACAAGGGCGTTAATTCGGTGCCGGTTATTAAAATATCCTTTACAGCGCCCCTGGGTCATACCTCAGTGGCAAGCGCGGTCTCCTTCACCAGCAAAGCAGGCGCATCGGTCAACTATACTACTGCTTACCAAAACAACGACAGCACGGTGGTAATTACGCCCGCCGGCCTGCAGCCCATCACCCAATATACCCTAACAGTATCCACATCGCTCAAATCTTCGGGTGGCGGCGGCCTGGTTTCACCCGTGACGGTTAACCTGCTAACCGCAATTGATAGCACCAACAAATTCCCGGTGGTAAGCGACAGCCAGCTGCTTGACATTGTGGAGAAGCAGACCTTTAAATATTTTTATGATTTCGGTCACCCGGTAAGTGGTTTGGCGCGTGAGCGCAATACATCAGGCGATGTGGTGACGATGGGCGGATCAGGCTTTGGCATTATGGCGCTGGTTGCAGGCGCCAGCCGGGGTTATATCAGCCGCGCGCAGGGCCTGGCCCGGATGCAAACAATCGTGGGCTTTTTAAAAACCAAAGGACAAACATTTCACGGCGCTTTTCCACACTGGATGAACGGCTCGACAGGCGCCGTGGTGCCGTTCAGCGCACAGGACGACGGCGCCGATTTGGTAGAAACCGGATTTTTAATGGAAGGGCTGCTTACCGCGCGTCAATACTTCAATCAGCCCACAACTGCCGAAATGCAGCTGGTGGCCGATATCAACACGCTTTGGAATAACGTGGAATGGACCTGGTTTGAAAACGGGCAGAATACTTTGTTTTGGCACTGGAGCCCTAATTACGGTTACGAGGGCAATATGCAGATCAATGGCTGGAACGAAGCACTGGTAATTTATGCGCTGGCGGCGTCGTCAACCACTCATCCCATCAGCAAAGCTGTTTATGATAATGGCTGGGCAGGCAACGGCAGCATGAAAAATGGCAGCACTTATTTTGGTGTTACGCTGCCGCTTGGCCCGCAGGAGGGAGGCCCGCTATTTTTTGCGCACTACTCGTTTATGGGTATCAATCCAAACAATCTTTCGGATGCTTATGCCAGCTACGATGTTCAAAATAAAGCGCACGCGATGATCAACTATGATTACTGCGTGGCTAACCCGGCTGGTTATTATGGTTATAGCGCTAACTGCTGGGGCCTAACAGCGAGCGATGTGCCCAACGGATACAACGCCAATTCGCCCACCAGCGACCAGGGAGTGATTACACCGACAGCCGCAATTGCCTCCCTGCCTTATACCCCAACACAATCCATGGCGGCGCTGCGCTTTTTTTATTATAAGCTTGGCGATAAGCTATGGGGGCAATATGGTTTTTATGATGCATTTGACCTTGACAGTCCCTGGTTTGCCACATCCGATCTGGCAATAGACGAAGGGCCGATTGTTGGCATGATAGAGAATTACCGGAGCGGATTGCTGTGGAATTTGTTTATGAGCTGCCCGGAGGTGAAAACCGGCATGAAGAATTTAGGGTTTTACAAGCCCGAATTTGTAGAATATCAAACACCTGTTTTGGTTTGAAAGCAACTGAAAGAAGCGAAAGAAAAAGCGCGGCCTGTGCGATTCCCCTCTTGAGAGGGGAGGGAGGGGTGTAAAAGCAAGTCGGCGAACACACCCCCGCCACCGCACGCACAGCCGCACCCCCTCTCAAGAGGGGATTTATCGCGTTTAATTTCAACGCTAACATATTTTATTTGACAGACACTCTTAAATAATGAAAAAACTAATACTTCCCTTATTCGTACTTTTCTCAACTTACGCGCTTGCGCAAAACACGGTAAAGCGGGAAGCTTTCGACCCGATTAAACCCGTTGGCATCATTAAAAACCTATCCGACAGCGCATTACTTGATGTAGTACAGCGCCAGACTTTCCGTTATTTTTGGGATTTCGGGCACCCGGTAAGCGGCCTGGCGCGCGAACGCAGCAATGTAGCCTATGATTACGGCGATGAAACCGTAACCACAGGCGGATCGGGATTCGGTATTATGGCCCTGATTGTTGCCGACCATCGCAAATGGATAAGCCATGAACAAGCGGTAAGCAGGATGCTAAAGATGGCAGAGTTTTTGGATAGGGCCGATGAGTATCATGGCGTGTTTTCGCACTGGATGAACGGCGCTACCGGCAAAACAATTCGATTTGGAAGAAAGGACGACGGCGGCGACCTGGTGGAGACTTCGTATCTTTTTGAAGGCCTGCTTTGCGCCAGGCAATATTTTACCGGGAACGACTGGCGGGAGCGAAGGATACGGGACCTGGTGAACCAGATGTGGAGTGACGTGGAATGGGATTGGTACACCCGTGATGGCAGAGACAATTTGTACTGGCATTGGTCGCCGAATAACGGATGGGCGGCGAACTTTCCGATCCGCGGCTTTAACGAGTGCATGATCACTTATATTTTGGGCGAATCGGCCACACATTATCCCATCGGCACAAATGTTTATTACGGCGGTTGGGCGCAAAGCGATTTCTTTAAAAATGGAAAAACCTTTTACGGGCACATACTGCCGTTAGGGTTTGATTATGGTGGCCCGCTTTTCTTTTCGCAATACACGTTTATGGCGCTTGATCCGAAAGGGTTGAAAGATCAGTATGCCGATTACTGGGAACAAAACCTTAACCATACTTTGATCAACCACGATTATTGCGTGGATAATCCAAAAAAATACAAAGGCTACGGCGCTGACTGCTGGGGCCTTACTGCCAGCGATAATTTTGAAGGGTATAACGCACATTCGCCAACCAATGATTTAGGGGTAATCACACCTACTGCAGCCTTATCAGCATTCCCGTATACGCCGGAATATTCCATGAAAGCCCTGCGCCATTTTTATTATGACCTGGGCGATAAAATTTGGGGCGATTACGGTTTTGTGGATGCCTTTAGCGAGCAACGTAACTGGTACGCCAAATCGTACCTGGCAATTGATGAGGGCCCCATAGTGGTGATGATTGAAAATTACCGTAGCGGCCTGATCTGGAACCTGTTTATGAGTTGCCCCGAAATACAGCACGGCTTGAAAAAGTTGCATTTTGAGAGTCCGATGTTGAAATAAGGATTTTTTTTTAAAAACTTACGATCCCGTAGGGATCAAATATCGGTAGCAAAGAAATACAACCCGATGGCCGTGCCGTCAGGTACGGAATATCCGCCGTGCATTGGCGGTAATGCCGCTTTGTTAGGTTGCGTACCTACGGCACGCTAACCTCTTTTGGTTGTTTTTCCTACCGATATTTAGCTCCTACGGAGCCGGTTCAAGCAGGACCGAAGGGCTTATTTCTGACCTTAACTTTGCGAAACTCAGGTAGTAAAAAGCTGTTTTTAGTTGCCGAAACTTTTTATCTTTACCACAAACAATCCATATGCTTTTCCTCATTATCCTTTTATTATCCTTTGCCTGCAGCTTTTTTTTGCCCTGGTGGATGGTTGCTGTTATCGCTTTTTTAGTGGCGCTGATTATCGGCGGTAAGTCCGGAAAATCGTTTTTATCGGGCTTTGGGGCTATCTTTATTGCCTGGACGATTTTGGCTCTGATGAAAAGCATCCCCAACGATAATATCCTCGCCGGGCGGGTGGTTCAATTATTTCCTTTGCCAAACAACTGGACATGGATTTTAGTCGTAACAGCCGTTGTCGGAGGAATTGTGGGCGGCATGTCGGCTTTGTCGGGCGCATTAATAAGGCGTGCCCTGGCGAAAAAGGGATAACACGCTATTTACAGATCAATCCACGCAAGCCGCCGTCACACAATTATTGCATACCTTTCAACGTCTCTTTTAGTTCCCTGACAGCGTCTGTATTGCTTTTGGCTGTCGAAAAAATATCCTGTGAGCTGACACCGGACCCGTAATAATTGGCGATAGCGGTTTTGTCTATACCCAGGTTGGACCCGTTGATGCTGATCCCGGCGAACAAACCCCTGCTGCGTGAGTATGAATACACTTCCGCCTCAAGCTTATAATCTGTATTTGCCGAGGTGCTGCGCCCAACCGGGCCCGCCGCGGCCGAGGCATCGCCGCCGATGGTAAAGTCGCCGTTCTGCACCTTGGTTAAAACGCCTTTATGGCGGAACACCAGCACAAGATCAACCGACTGCACGCCGATCTGCAAGCCAAAGCTGCCGCCGGTAAGGGTAATAAACACCGGGTCGCTCCACCTGCCGTCATCCAGCTTAACCAGCGCTATCCCACGACCGCGTTTTCCACCTGCAACAAAGCCGGCGTTGATCATTTTAGGTATAATAACCACACCCTCGCATTCTTTGATCAGGTCGTGCGGGATGCTTTCCTCCATTTGGGTAAAATCCTTCAGCACGTTAATGGAGCTGTGGATGCGTTCGGTTTCTTTACTGCCATCGGTAGTTGCAGATGTTGTGATGAAAAGTAGCGTTAGCAAAGCGGGCAGCAGCAAAAATTTCAGGGTTTTCATAGCTATTAGTTTTTTGAAAATTGCGGCAAAAATAAAATGTCCTATCAATTTAACAACCTTTAAAACGCCAACTTGTTTATTTTATTGGGATGAAGGGCGGCGGTAATGGATCGCCGTCGGGTAATTTTTTTTCAATTGCCTATCTTTGCCCCGATGGACAAACAGCAGGTGTTTTCGATAAAGACTGAGCAGGAATTTGAGCAGGCTGCTTTGGAGATATTCAGGCACCAGGCCAAAAACTGCATTGTCTATAAGGAATTTATTAATGGTTTGAACATTGACCCAGAGACAGTTTGCGCCGTTGAGCAAATACCTTTTTTACCCATCGAATTCTTTAAATCTCATGCCATTTTGAGTTCCGCCGAATCACCTGAAGTTACTTTTACCAGTTCGGGCACAACAGGCATGATCACCAGCAGCCATTTTGTAACTGATGTGAGTTGGTATACCGAAAGCTTTAGGAAAGCTTTCAATTTATTTTATGGCGGTATTGAAAATTATACTATCCTGGCGCTTTTGCCGGCTTACTTGGAGCGCGAGGGTTCATCGCTCATCTATATGGCTGACGACCTGATCAAACAATCCAAAAACCCCGACAGCGGCTTTTTTTTGTACGATCATGATAAACTGTATCAGCAATTAAAAAAACAGCAAATTGCCCAAAAACCGACCATACTGATAGGTGTAACATTTGCACTGCTGGATTTTGTAGAGAGTTATGAGTTGAATTTCCCGGAACTGATTGTGATGGAAACCGGCGGTATGAAAGGCCGGCGGAAGGAGATGATCCGCGAGGAATTGCATAGCCAATTATATAGTGGATTTGGTGTTAAAACTATCCATTCGGAATATGGCATGACGGAATTGCTTTCACAAGCCTATTCAAAGGGCAATGGGATTTTCAATTGTCCGCCATGGATGAAGATCGTTATCAGGGATACAAATGACCCGGTTACAATCGTCAATTCCGGCAGGGCAGGGGGCGTCAGCGTGATCGACCTTGCGAATTTCAACTCATGCTCATTTATCGCTACGCAAGACCTCGGCAAGGTTTATGCGGATAATTCCTTTGAGGTGTTAGGCAGATTTGACAATTCCGATATCCGCGGCTGCAATCTGCTCATCGCCTGAATTTAACTTGCAACTAACATAATATTACTATTTTTGCCCCCACAATCAATTAACGTTATGATAGAAAAATTTTTGACCGAAGAACAAGACCCCAAAGCAGTCGAAAAAATTTATTTACGCCTGGCTGACCTGCTCAGCAGCGGCGAAGAGATCATATACATTGCGGTTCAAAAAAAGCCCATCGTAAATCTTTTTCCTGATTGTGTTGCGCTTACCAACAAACGTGTTTTGTTTTTTACCCCGGCCAATCTCGGCCTCACCATAAAATTCCTTGATTTTGTTTGGAAAGATATTGTCGACGTATATAGCAAAGAAGAGATCATCGGCGCAATTTTTAGCATAAAAACCACTAACGGAGCCGAAATGGGCGTGGATTACCTGCCCAAAGTGCAGGCCCGCAAATTATACCAATACGCGCAGGAGCGCAAAGAAGCCGAGCGCGAAGCCCGCCGCCTGCGCGACCTGGAAGAAAAACGTGCCGAATCCGGCGCCGTTCAATTTGAAAATGGCGCCAAAGCAGCGACCCAGCCTATAACCCCGGTTGTTCCCGCTCCTGAGCCGGAACCTGAGCCAGTTGCTGTACATACACCGGCTCCTCCAGCACCAGAGACCCCAAAGCCCGATGAACTTACTGAAAAGTTGAAAAAGTTGAGAATGCTTTATGATAATGGCTTGATCTCACAGGAAGAATACAACATGAAAAAGCTGGACCTGTTGAGCGACCTGTAAAACATCGACCGTTTAATGTACCAGGCGTTCATCAAAACTGAATGGGTCCTGTTTTATTATTTTCACTTTTCGCATATCCTTGTGCAGCGGGTTAATCAAAAAGTTAAACTCTGCCTGCACAACTGCCGATGGTAATTGCAACGCCAGGTGTTTTTTAGCCAGCAGAAAGTCGTCACTTATTTTTTTTATTTCTGCCGGCGGCGAAACGTGATTCCAATTTGACGGCAGATGATTAATGCCGGCTTGTTCAATGTTGTTGTCGGGCACTTCAATTTCGGCCAGGCAATAATTATCGGGTATCATTAATGGCTGCAGATGCACCAATACCTCCAACACAGCTAAAGCCCTGGAAGATGCCAGGTAAATACCCGGTTTACCCTTACTGCTCCACCGACCGCCAAAAAGCCGCGTGCCGGTGCCGGTTAAATCGTTAATGTAATTGCAGTCGCCGATGCGGTAAAGTATCATCAGGCAAAAATGCCGTGTTCAATACGGCCTAATTCGGTAAAAACCATATCAAAGCCTGCGGAGGTATCCAGCAGCGAAACCGGGGCTTCGCCGTTAAAAATAAGGCTCGGGGCCTTTATCCATAACTTGAATTTATCCATTGAGCCAAATACTTCCTGCCCGCGAGTGTACAAGCGGGCCAGTTCAACGGCTTTTTCGGCATATTCAGTTTTGATGATAGCGTCGTCATCATAGCGTTGTAAGGTGCGCTCGGAGATGTGGAGGATGTTGGTCAACTCCTGTAAGGTAAGCGAAATTTTTTTTGCCAGCGACAGCAATGCTTTTTTTGAAAAACCATTGCGGGCCAGTTTAACAATATCCCATTCATTTGAATAGGTACTTTTTGGGCCACCAAGCAGATTATAAAACATATTGGCAGAGCCGCCAGTGGCATAGGCAATCATCGGCTCGTTGACCATATTTGGATTATCTCCCTTTGATTTATACGACATATATACAAATATATGTACCATTTGTCGTATTTGCAATTTATTCAGCAATAATTAAAAAATAATTTTTCTTGCCTTTTTGAGCGACAAGATATTTGCCGTTTACCAGGTTGGCGAAGTTATAGACGACGTCGACAGAGGGAACTTTTTCTTTATTTACAGATGCCCCGCCGGCCTGGATCATCTTTTTCGCCTCACCTTTTGATGAAAAAACCGAACTATGTACGGCAAGCAGATCAGTAACATTTACGCCTTGTTTAATAATATCTGCATTTACAGCAAAGCTTGGCACGCCGTCAAACAGGCCCAATACTTCCACATCGCTCAATTCATTCAAAAACTCGATCCCAGTGTTGCCAAACAAAAATTCTGATGATTTCACTGCTTTTTCATATTCCGCTTCGCCATGCACACGGATAGTAATATCTTTTGCCAGCGCTTTTTGTAAAATGCGTAAATGCGGCGCAGCATCCTGTTCAACCTCTATCGACTCAATTGTTTCTCTGTCGAACAGCGTAAATATCCGCACATACGTTTTTGCGTCATCGTCGCTGGTATTCAGCCAAAACTGGTAAAATTTGTAAGACGAGGTCTTTTCGGCGTCCAACCAAATGTTACCGCCTTCTGTTTTACCAAACTTGGTGCCATCAGATTTTTTGATAAGCTGTGTGGTGATCGCAAAAGCCTCCCCACCATCTTTACGGCGGATCAATTCAGTCCCGGTAACGATATTGCCCCATTGATCCGACCCGCCCATTTGCAGGGCGCAGCTATGGTTTTTCCACAAATAGTAAAAATCATAGCCCTGTACCAGTTGGTAACTGAATTCGGTGAACGACATACCCGTATCGCCGCTTAGCCGGTTTTTAACCGAATCCTTGGCCATCATGTAGTTAACGGTGATGTGTTTACCCACATCGCGTATAAACTCGAGGAAATTGTAATTTTTAAACCAGTCGTAATTATTCACCATCTGCGCGCTGTTCGCGCCGCAGTCAAAATCTAAAAATTTTTCGAGCTGACTTTTTATACCTTCCAGGTTATGTTGCAAAACTTCCTCTGACAAGAGATTGCGCTCGGCAGATTTGCCCGATGGGTCGCCTACCATCCCGGTAGCCCCACCAACCAACGCAAAAGGCTTATGCCCGGCCCGCTGGAAATGGATCAGCGTCATGATTTGGGCCAGGCTACCTACATGCAGTGAGTCGGCAGTCGGATCAAAGCCAATATAGCCGGCAACCATTCCTATATTCAGTAATTCTTCAGTCCCGGGCATAATATCGTGGAGCATGCCCCGCCAGCGTAGTTCTTCAACAAAATTCATATACAATTGATATGCAAATATGCGAATGTGCAGATGTGCAGATTTTGCAAATATGCAAATTAAGCAAATGGTGTAAAGGTTAAATATCAAAAACATGCCTATATCGCCTGAAATGGGAATCCGCGCATTTGAACATCAGCACATCTGCACATCTGTATATCTGTATATCCAAACATTTACACATCTGCACATCCGCATATTTGCACATCCGCACATCAAGTATTATCTTGCAAAAAAGCCTATGAATTTCCTCTCGCATTTTTATTTCGACAGGGATACCACTGATTGCTATTTGGTATTAGGAACGGTAATGCCCGATCTTTTAAAAAATGCGGATAAAAATGTGATCATTCACCCCGAAAAATTGGTTCATACCAACGAGGCGGTAAATTCGATCATTCGCGGCTGGAAAAAACACCTTGAGGTTGATCGATATTTTCATTCTTCCGAATTCTTTCTGAGCCACTCCCACGAGTTGAAAAAAAAACTGCTGCCTGCGATAGAAGGTTCGCCGGTAAAGCCTTTCTTCTTAGGGCATATTGCTTTGGAACTTATTTTGGATAACCTTTTGCTAACCACACAACGAGTTACAGCGGAAGGCTTTTATGAACATCTTAATGGCTGCAAGGAAACGGTGGTGGATGAGTTTTTGCGATCCGCCGGGCTAAAAAGCACGGCTATCTTTTTTAAATATTACGATGAGTTTAAACGAAGCAAATATTTGTATACCTATTCCCGAACAAAGGAAATCGCGTATGCCCTCAAGCGCATTTGTATGAGGATTTGGACTAGTCCGTTCACCAGTGAAAATGAAGCTGCTATGATTGCTATTTTAATGGATTACAGGACAAGTTTGACAGATAATTTTATGTCGATCTTTAATGAGATCGCGGCTAAATTGATACATTGATAAGAGGAGGCTACACACTTTCGGGATTTTTTATCGCTCAAAAGTGTTTTTTAGTTCAAAATCAGGCCAATATCCGGCTTTTTCCTCTAAATTAATTTCTTGCATATTAAATTATATATCTACCTTTGCAGTCCCAATTAAGAAATTGGGAAAAGGAGAAAATTTATTTAATGGCAAAAAAACAGGAAGCAGAAAAAGAATTAAAAGCTAAGGAGGCTGAACTCGATGTAGTTGCAGCTCCCCAGGAAAAAGAAACGATTGAATCGGAAGCGGATTCAATCTCGATCGAAGAGATCAAATCAAAAATTACAGCGTCGAACGACGATTTCGACTGGGATGCCGATGAGAAGAAATTCGGTAACTACAGCGATTCCGACCGCGAGAAACTCGAAAAAATGTATGATGGCACTTTTAACTCCATCACTAAAGGCGAGATCATCACCGGTACGGTTGTAAATGTTAACAACAAGGACGTGGTATTAAACATTGGCTTTAAGTCGGATGGTTTGGTATCCGTATCTGAGTTCCGTGATACGCCTGATCTGAAGATCGGCGATACGGTTGAGGTTTATGTTGAATCGCAGGAAGATGCTAACGGACAGTTGGTGCTTTCGCGCAAACGTGCCAAAACTCAAAAATCATGGGAGCGTATTAACTCTGCATTGGATAATGACGAGATCATCACCGGCTTTGTGAAGAGCAGGACCAAAGGTGGTTTGATCGTTGACATAATGGGCGTTGAAGCCTTTTTACCAGGCTCGCAGATCGACATTAAACCTATCAGGGATTATGACGTTTATGTAGGCAAAACAATGGAATTTAAAGTTGTTAAGATCAACCACGAGTTTAAGAACGTAGTGGTATCGCACAAAGTGCTGATCGAAGACGATTTGGAAAACCAAAAAACCGAAATTGTTGCCAAACTTGAAAAAGGACAGGTACTGGAAGGTACCGTTAAAAACATCACCGACTTTGGTGTGTTTATCGACCTTGGCGGCGTTGACGGCTTATTACACATCACCGATATTTCGTGGGGCCGCATCGAGCATCCGCGCGAAATTTTATCATTGGATCAAAAGATCAACGTTGTTGTGCTTGATTTTGATGATGAGAAAAAACGTATCGCTCTTGGCTTGAAACAATTAACGCCTCACCCTTGGCAGTCGCTTTCTGAAGACATCCAGATCGGATCGAAAGTTAAGGGTAAGATTGTTACTGTTGCTGATTACGGCGCATTCCTTGAAATCATCCCGGGTGTTGAAGGGTTGATCCACGTATCAGAAATGTCGTGGTCACAAAATCTTCGCAACCCCCAGGAATTCCTGAAGGTTGGCGACGAAGTTGAAGCACAGGTATTGACCCTGGATCGCGACGAGCGCAAAATGAGCTTAGGCATTAAGCAATTAACGCCTGATCCATGGCAGCACGCTGCTGAGAAATATGCCATCGGCACTCAGCACCTGGCTACTGTTAAAAACATGACCAACTTCGGTGTGTTTGTTGAACTGGAAGACGGCATCGACGGCCTGATCCACATCAGCGACCTTTCATGGTCGAAGAAAGTTAATCACCCTAACGAATTCACTAAAGTTGGTGAGAAGTTAGACGTGATCGTACTGGAACTTGATGTTGACAACCGTAAGCTGAGCCTGGGTCACAAACAACTGGAAGAAAACCCATGGGATACTTTTGAAACCATCTTCACTATCGATTCGATACATGAAGGTACCGTTATCAAAGTAACCGATAAAGGTGCAATTGTTGCTTTACCTTATGGTGTTGAAGGGTTCTGCCCTACGAAACACCTGGTTAAAGAAGATGGCAAGAGCCTGAAAGCTGAGGAAGCTGCAGAGTTTAAGATCATCGAATTTAACAAGGAAAACAAACGCATCGTTATCTCTCATTCACGTATATGGGAAGAAGCCCGTGCCGAAGCAAGGGTACAAGAGTTTGAATCCCGTAAAAAGGAAGCAAAATCAGCAAGCAATGCGGTGAAGAAGGTTAAAGAGTCGGTTGAAAAATCAACTTTGGGTGATTTGAGCGTACTGGCCCAGCTTAAAGAACAGATGGAAGGCGCTGAGAGTAAAGCACGCAAAGCGGTTGCAAAAAAACCCGCATCTGAAGAAGAAGCACAATAAGCTTAAAATAAATTTTCCATAAAGCCCTGCCCTTTAAACGGCGGGGCTTTTTTATTTCCCTTTTCGTGGAAAAGCAACTTCAAACTTTTTCTTTCAGACTTTCGGACTTTTCGGACTTTCGGACTAAATAATTACCTTTGCCCAAATCCACCCAAACGATGCAAAACCCGGTACTGCTCGACGGTAAAAAGTTTCAAATCACATTACAACGTTTATGTCGTCAGTTAATTGAAAATCATAATGATTTTTCAGGTTCTGTATTGATCGGTATACAGCCGAGGGGTATTTACCTGGCCCGACGAATCGCTGAGGAGCTACGCGTGATGCTTCCCGATTGCAAAATTTTGCAAGGCGACCTGGATATCACTTTTTACCGTGATGATTTTCGTCGCAGGGAATCGCAGCTGGTACCCAATCAAACTAAAATTGATTTTATAATCGAAGGAAAAAAGGTGATCATGATGGACGATGTGTTATGGACAGGCCGAACCATCCGGGCTGCTATGGACGCACTACAGGCATTCGGCAGGCCGGAGAAAATAGAATTGCTGGCACTGGTTGATCGCCGCTACTCAAGACATATACCCGTGGCAGCTGACTATGTGGGCATTGAAATAGACTCCATCGCGTCGCAAAAAGTGGTGGTAAGCTGGAAAGAGATGGATGGCGAAGACAGGATTACATTATTGTCTGATGAAAAGTGAGGCGATGTCGGATTTCGGAATTTCGATTTCGAAATTTGAAAATAGATCGCAACACACACATTTTTTAAGTTTTTATAGCCGAAATAATAAATCCGAAATCGAATATCCGAAATCCGAAATAAAAAAATGGCAGGACTAAGCACAAGGCACTTACTAGGTATCAAAGATTTAAACCCTAACGATATCAACCTGATATTTGAAACTGCCGACGGTTTTAAAACGGTTTTAAACCGGCCTATTAAAAAGGTGCCTTCGCTGCGTGACGTTACCATTGCCAATATATTTTTTGAGAACTCTACGCGTACCCGTTTATCCTTTGAGCTGGCCGAACGGCGTCTGTCGGCAGATACCATCAATTTTGCAGCCTCGTCTTCCTCGGTTAGCAAGGGGGAAACGCTGATCGACACGGTAAACAATATCCTGGCCATGAAGGTGGATATGGTGGTGATGCGCCACCCTTACGCCGGCGCCGGCATTTTTCTGTCGAAACATGTAAAGGCACAGATCGTTAACGCCGGCGACGGCGCGCATGAGCATCCTACTCAAGCCCTGTTGGATGCGTTTTCCATCCGCGAAAAATTGGGGGACGTGGCGGGCAAAAAGGTGGCCATTGTAGGTGATATTTTACATTCGCGCGTAGCGCTTTCAAACATTCTTTGTCTTAAACAACTTGGCGCCGAGGTAATGGTCTGCGGGCCGACAACACTGATCCCCAAATATATTGGCTCACTTGGCGTAAAGGTCGAACATAACCTGCTTAAGGCCCTTAACTGGTGCGATGTGGCCAATATGCTGCGCATACAGTTGGAGCGGCAGGATATTAAGTACTTTCCATCGCTAAGGGAGTATACCATGCTCTATGGGCTTAATAAGCAGATACTGGACTCGTTGGATAAAGAGATCATCGTAATGCACCCCGGCCCCATCAACCGCGGCGTGGAGATCACCAGCGATGTAGCCGACAGCAAACAATCCATCATCCTTGACCAGGTTGAAAATGGCGTAGCGATACGCATGGCAGTGCTGTTTTTACTGGCAGGGCAAAATCCTTAAATTGAATTTCATGGAAAAGGCGTGGGACTATATAAAAAAACATCGTTTTGATATATTAGTTACGCTGTCGGTGATTGCGTTTATTTTCGATGTTTATTTTAGAAAGCAATTACTTTCCTTCACGATTATTGCCCTGTACGCCTTGGGGTACGCTTCCGACATGGAACGGAGCCGTACTAATATTGCCGAGCGGAAAAGGCTTCAAAGAAAGGGATTAACTGCCGAGGATTTGCGTAATATAAAATTTACCCGGCGATGGCATGAAACCCGTAAGAAAGGAATGGTAAAATATTCGGTTATTGATGGTGGGATATTCTTCGGATTTGCATTATGCTTTGTTTATAGTATTCTAACTTTGATTGCCGTAAGTGGAACTATTGAATACATTAAAGCCAGTTTGGCAAATATGTTGAACTTTATGATCTATACCTATGTTGCCGGATTTATCACTGGTAGCATTGTGTACAGGGTATCATGGACATATAATGAAAAAAAATTTATCCGTCTCACTGATCCTTTGAATTAAATGGCCCGCTCGTCCGTTATATTCAAATATTGTTAAACATGAAGTCAGCAGCAATTCTATTTTTATTCCTAATATCTTCCCTTATGGTATTCGCCCAAAGCCGGCAGCAACAAAAGGTGGATTCGATTTTTCAGCAGGTTAAAACATACTTCAACCAAAAAAATGCGGACGCGATCTATAACCTGGCCGGCGCAGATTTTCAGAAAGAACTTAGCATCGATGCCTTTAACACCGTAGCCAACAAACAGCTTTTCCCGATAGGCGAGATCAAAGAGTCGTCGCTGATCAGTTTTGTAAACAACAGCGTTGCTACTTATAAGTTGAAATTTGCATCGGTGACACTGCAGTTGCTGATGAGCCTGGATAAACGCGATAAGCTGTCACTTTTTCTTTTCCAGGAATACCACGAACCGTCTGCCAACAAAACTGCCCTGGTGGCCAGTACAAACCCGATGTCGAGCAATATGGATAAAAAGGTCGACTCGGTCGCACGCACTTATATTCAAAAATCGAATACGGTGGGCATGCGTATTGGCATTATAAAAAGCGGGAAGGTAACTACCTATGGCTACGGTGAAACGATAAAGGGCAACGGCAAAATACCCAACGATGATAATTTTTTTGAGCTGGGATCGATCACCAAAACATTTACGGCCATCCTGTTGGCTTATTATGCCGACGCCGGGAAAGTTAAATTAACCGACCCGATCATTAAATATCTGCCTGATTCGGTGGCTGAAAATCCCGAGCTGAGATCAATCACACTATTGGAACTGGTTAACCATACATCAGGCCTTGAACGGATACCGGACAACCTCATCCCTCATGCGACGGATCCGTTAAACCCCTATAAGGACTATAACCTGAAACTGCTGTACGCCTACCTCAAAACCTGCAAACTAAAAAGCAAACCGGGAGAGCAGTACGCTTATTCAAACCTTGGCGTAGGGCTGCTGGGAAGCATCCTGGAAAGTGTGAGCCAAAAGCTATATGCCGAAATGGTCAGGGAGATCATCTGCAAACCATTGGGTTTGTTTAGTACCGATCAGTATTTAAATCCACTGCTGACACCACGTTTTGTGCAGGTATACAATACACAGGGACAGCCTACCCCGCCATGGGATTTCGATGTGCTGGCCGCCTGCGGCGCCCTTCGGTCGACAATGAATGACATGCTGACCTATGCAAAAGCAAATTTAAACCCGGGAACGGATGTGCTTTCAAAAGCTATTAAAGCGACGCACACTATCACTTTTAGCAAAGACGTAAAGATTGCTATGGCATGGCATATCATTACCGTAAATGGAGTGGATTATATTTTTCATAATGGCGGCACTAACGGCAGCAGCAGTTTTTTGGCTTTTAACGCGGAAAAAGATATGGCGGTAGTGGTGCTATCCAACGCAGCAGAAAGCACTGATGCGGTTGGGACAGACATATTGAAGAAGATACAGTAGGTTGGTTTAATAAAGTTTATTGGGTTGATTAAGTTGGATCGAGTAGCGCAACGATGAGCGTTACGCAACATCATAACTTAATCCAACTTAATCAACCCAATCAACTCAAAATTACCTCTCCTCATGAATTCCTTCTGAAATTTCCTCGATCATTTTTTTATTAAAGGCATCGAGATCAGCCGGTCGGCGGCTGGTGACCAGGCCGTTGTCTACTACCACCTCTTCGTCCAGCCATTCAGCGCCGGCGTTTTTCAGGTCGGTTTGCAAGGAGGGGTAGGAGGTAAGCCTGCGACCGTAGATCATGTCGGTCTCAATAAGCATTTGCGGGCCGTGACAAATGGCGGCCACCGGTTTGCCATCTTCCAGAAATGTAGCTACAAAAGCTACCGCTTCCACATTTTGCCTTAGCTTATCCGGGTTCAACACACCTCCGGGCAGCATCAGCGCATCGTATTCGTCGGGGCTCACGTCACTTAGTTTTTTGTCTACATCCACCTCAATCCCCCAATTGGTTTTATTCCAGGCTTTTATCTTGCCGCTTTTGGGCGATATTACATGTACCGTAGCACCTGCCTTTTCCAGCGCCGCTTTAGGGCTGGTTAATTCCACCTGCTCAAATCCTTCTTCGGTGAGGATGGCTACTTTATGATTACTTAGTGTTGCCATAGATTTATCTATTTATACCAGATTACAATTAATCTTATGTATAAACAGATGCCAATTGGGAAGGTTTTATAATTTTTAGACGGGTGGATAAGCTTCCCGCGCCAAAGTGCGAGTGGGAGATCAGTTGCAGGAAAGGAAGTACTTAAAACGGCATCAATCCATCACATGTTTCAGCGCGTATTCCATAAAATTGCTCGTCAAACCATAATCCTCTGTCCCCTTTCTGCGAATGAAAAAGAAGTCGCGGGTGATTTTTAGCCCCTCTATGGGCACTTCAACCAGGTCGCCTTCATTTAGTTGTCGGATGATGGAGGGCCGTGGCATAAAGCCCAAGCACTGATCAGCTAAAAGAAAATTCTTCAGGGCCTCGGTGCCGCCGAGTCTTATTTTTACCGATAGGTCGGCGGGTTTGATGTGCAGGCCGGATAAGGAGCGTAACAATGCATTTAGCGTACCCGATCCTCTTTCGCGTAAAGCCAAAGGCGTTTTAACAAACTGTTTCAGTGTAAGTGATTTGCCCGCCAACGGGCTTTTGGCCGAGCATACGGGTATTACCTCATCGCTCATAAAAGGTTTATAGGATACCGTGGTTAGCTTGTTGTCAACCTCGATGATGCCGATATCCACTTCATGGTTTAATAACGCATTTAAAATATATTCCGAATTACGGTTAACCAGTTGTACATCCACATTGGCATATTGGCGCTGAAAACCGGATAAAATAGATGGCAAAATATACAAGGCGATGGTAGTACTTGCCCCCAGCCGCAAATGCCCCGCCGCTTGTGATACATTGCTTAAAACCGACAGGTCGTATTCAACTTTGCGCTCTATCTCCGTTGCCTGCAACAAGTATTCGTTTAGTTTTTTGCCAGCGTCGGTCAGCAGGATGCTGTTTCCCTTTCGCTCAAATAAAGGTACTTTGTATTGATCTTCCACCGCCTTTACATGCTTGCTGATAGCCGGCTGCGTAATAAAAAGCGTTTGCGCCGCCTTACTAAAACTCAGGTTGGCAGCCACTTCCATAAATACGCGGTGGGAGAAGGAGATCATTTACGTTTTCAAAGATAAAAACATATCGATTAGCTCAATGAAGTTTTAATAAGCGCCTTGCAACACCTCAATATCTTCCGATTTTAAAAATGAGTTTAGTAGCTTGTCATTGGAAACAGCCAGACCGATTGAATGCCGAACGCTATATGCCGAAGCGAGCTGTATTGCGTCTAACGCTCTCAATCCCTCAATGCCATATTTACCGATAAACTTTTGAGATGAACCAATAATTTCGCTATCGACAGAAATAAAACTGAATTTACGCTCATCAGCAACAAAGGCACCTATAATTGCGTCTGCCTCTTGCGTAAGTAAGTCTTTCGTTCTTAATTTTTTATAGATAGCCGAAAAAAATTCAGCTTTTGTAATCTCCGAGACAAATATTTCAGTTACAACATTATCAAGGAATATTTTTTCAAGGGCGGGTGTCTCATCTTCTTTGAAATACAATTTAATTAACGAAGATGTGTCAAAGAATACTTTCCCAATTCGGATCTTCTTTCCTCGATAACAGCATCGGAAATGTTACCTTTGACATGCTTAAGCGATGCTCTTGATTTAGCGAAAGAAAAATCACTGAGCATTAAACGCTTATTTTCATCAGCGTTTTCGTCCATAAAAGTAACGATAACCTTAACAGGCTTATCAATATCGATCCTTTCATCCAACTGAATGTTGCCCTTGCTGTAAGTTCCGCTCACCTGTATCATAATCAAATTTAACTAAAAATATCCAAAACAAAAACCTGTCCGGTAGGCCTTCTCAAAACAATTTCCAATTTTATTAAGCGATGACTTTAATATTTAAACAAACTTTAACATGTAGCCTGGGAAAGCATCACGATCATCAAAATGACATTTGATCGCATCTCCAACGTTAAAGTTTAATTCCTCAAGCGTATCTGCCTGGGTGAATATTGACATGGTTTCTCCACGAACGTTGTATCCGCCTTCTTCTGCTTGTTCAACAATAAACATTAAAGCATTCATATTAGCTCTTTACCCTTTCAAAATACCGCCCGTTAAATTTATAAACAATACGCCCGGTAGTTAACTTCCCATGCCCGACAATTACAGGTAAGGAGATCGTCTTGCTGGCTTCATTATACCGGATGTCTTTATCCTTTATTTTGTCGGTTACCGAAAACATATTATAGTAGTAATATAACTTATCACTCAATCCATCGGCAGTTTTGATCAGGTTTACTTTATCCGTTAAGGTCCCGTTTTCAATCGAGAAAATGTGTATGCCTTCTGCCAGATCCTTCGTCGAAAATTTGCCATGATAGATGGCCAGGTAGTAAGTCCGGTTATGCGATCTTAAGGTGTATAGTTTTGAATAATCATAATGATATTCGCCCTTGCCATCGCCGGTATCGGCCTTTAATGCGCTGCTAACTCCTGATGCCGTCTTGTATTGAAAAACATTCTCGTAATACCGCATCGTGCCGCCCAGGCTGTTATCCCAGGAGTAAATCCTGAATAACCCGTCTTTTGAAGTAACTATTGTTAAAAAGCTGTCATCCAAATCCTTAAATCTAAGATTTAAAGTAAAGGGATATTTTGATGTGTAGTTAGCCAGTTTTCCCCTGAATGTTTTGTTTGCCTTCCCTACGGAATCGTATGCATTCACGCTGGTATCCGCGCTGCCGCTATGACTAAATCGATAGGCATTGCAATACCCAATCTTTTTAAAAGAATTGACAATATCGGCTTCAACAGCCTTTGGACTTTGGGCGAATGTACTGAACGAATAAACAAAGGCGCATAAAAAGGTGAACGGGCAAGTGGCTTTCATCAGGGAAACTATTTACATAAAAATAGGGATAATCTCCTGATCATCCCTATTTATTTGTATTTGACCAATTAAAAATCTCCCCTTTAGCGGAGATTTAGAGGGGTTTAAACCTCCACCGCCTGCCCAACCAAATGATTGGCATACAAATACTCCGCAATCTGCACCGCATTGGTAGCAGCGCCTTTGCGCAGGTTATCCGATACTATCCAGCAGTTTAAAGTGTTTGCCTGGCTTTCGTCCCTGCGGATGCGGCCTACAAAAACTTCGTCCTTATCATGCGCATCGAGCGGCATGGGGTATTTTAAATTGACAGGATCATCCACCACAATAATGCCGGGTGATTTTGCCAATAGCTCGCGTACTTCCGTCAGATCAAAATCATTCAGAAATTCAATATTTACCGACTCGGAGTGCCCGCCCATAACAGGGATGCGCACGGTGGTAGCGGTTACTTTGATGCTGTCGTCGCCCATGATCTTGGTGGTTTCCTTCACCATTTTCATTTCTTCTTTGGTATAGCCGTTCTCGGTAAATACATCGATATGCGGCAACACATTCAGATCGATCTGGTAGGGGTAGGCCTTTGGGCCGTCAATGCCTTTACGCTCGTTAAATAATTGGTCGACCGCTTTAACGCCGGTGCCGGTTACGGATTGGTAGGTAGAGACTACCACCCTTTTTATTTTGTATTTATCGTGCAAAGGCTTTAATGCCACCACCATTTGTATGGTGGAGCAGTTGGGGTTTGCAATGATCTTGTCTTCGGCGGTCAATACATCAGCATTTACTTCGGGCACTACCAGTTTTTTGGTCGGGTCCATGCGCCATGCGGACGAGTTATCAATAACGGTTGTGCCAGCTGCTGCAAAAAGCGGCGCCTGGGCCGATGAAGTGCTGCCCCCTGCCGAAAATAAGGCAATATCGGGGCGCTGTTTTATCGCATCCTCAACAGAAACCACCTTGTACTGCTTACCCTTAAAAGTGATTTCTTTGCCAACACTTTTCTCGGAAGCTACCGGGATCAATTCTGTAACGGGGAAGTTGCGCTCCGCTAGGACCTGCAACATTTTGGTGCCCACCAGTCCTGTGGCACCTACTACTGCGATTTTCATTTTGTTTTAAATTGTTATTGAATTATTTATTTAAGTGCAAATATGAGATTTTTTCGGCATTAAACGGAAAAATATCTACTAAAACAGTATAGATTTTAGGGGTGTAAACTGTAGTAATCTTTCGGACTTTTCCGACTTTCCGGACTTTCGGACTAACATTTTTCAACTAAAAAACTACCTTTGCCCAACGACCTCATTATGGATGAAAAAATACTGGTGATAGGAGCCAACGGCCAGATTGGGACAGAACTGGTTGCAGCCTACAGGGGGATATATGGCGCCGATGCCGTTGTTGCCTCAGATATCAAAAGTCCCGTTTATAACATGCGGAAAAATACAGGGCCGTATGAGATCGTCAATGTGCTGGATAAAGATAACCTGCACCACATCTTCGACAAGCACCGCCCCACGCAGGTTTATTTGCTGGCCGCCATCCTTTCCGCCGTAGGCGAACAAAAACCAAAAATGGCCTGGGATTTGAACATGACCGGCCTGCTCAATGTGTTGGATTTTTCGGTGGAGTTTGGAGTAAAGAAAGTATTTTGGCCCAGCTCTATTGCTGTTTTTGGCCCGCATTCGCCTCAATATGAAACCCCACAGTTTTGCGTGATGGACCCCAACACTGTCTATGGTTTTAGTAAACTGGCCGGCGAGCGCTGGTGCGAATATTATTTTAATAAATACAACCTGGATGTACGCAGCCTGCGTTACCCCGGCCTCATCGGATGGCGGGCGAATCCGGGCGGTGGCACTACCGATTATGCTGTGCACATTTTTCACCAGGCGTTGAAAAACGGCAAATATGAATCGTTTCTTTCGTCAAATACGGCACTGCCGATGATGTATATGGATGATGCCATCCGTGCCACTATTCATTTGATGAATGCTCCGGCAGAAAACGTGCGCATTCGCTCGGCCTATAATTTAGCCGGGGTAAGCTTTACACCTGCGCAATTGGCAGGGGAGATCAAAAAGCATATTCCCGGCTTTGAAATAACCTATGCGGAGAATGATCCGCGCCAGGCTATTGCCGACAGCTGGCCGAAATCCATTGATGACAGCGAAGCAAAAAAGGACTGGGGCTGGCACTTGGACTACGACCTGCCAAAGATTGTGGAGGATATGTTGAGCAATTTGAAAGAACTGGTTTGAAGAATTTCGGATGTTCGATTTCGGATTTAATAATGCGGAAGTTGGAATGCTGAATGCGGAGCGGTTTGCTAGAGTCTTAATCCCAAATCAAACTTCTAAAATCCAAAATCGAAATTCCGACATCCGAAATAACAACTATATTTGACGTTGGAAATAGTTCAGACCATGAACAATTAACCATGAACTAACACACAATGGGAAGAGCATTTGAATTCCGTAAAGAAAGAAAGTTAAAGCGCTGGAGCAAAATGGCTGTGCAGTTTACCCGTTTGGGTAAGGAAATAGTAATGGCGGTAAAAGCCGGCGGCGGCGACCCGAACACCAACTCGCGGTTAAGGACGGCCGTGCAGAACGCCAAAGCTGTAAATATGCCGAAGGACCGCGTAGAAGCAGCCATAAAAAGAGCAATAAGCCGCGACGAAAAGGATTATGAAGAAATAGTTTACGAGGGCTATGCACCCCATGGCGTGGCTGTGCTGGTAGAAACCGCGACCGATAATATTAACCGTACCGTGGCTAATGTGCGCAGCTATTTTACCAAAACAGGCGGCACACTGGGCAAAACCGGCTCGCTTGATTTTATTTTCACACGTAAATCAGTATTTACGTTTGTGCCGGGCGACCGCGACCTGGAAGAGCTGGAGTTTGAACTGATAGACGCAGGTTTGGAGGATTTGTTTGTTGAAGCGGATGAGGAAGGCAACGATATTGCCGTCCTTCACGCGGCCTTTGAGGATTTTGGCAAAATGCAAAAAGCGCTGGAGGAGCAGGGGATAGAAGTTAAATCGGCCAAGCTGGAGCGTGTAGCTCAATCATTCCACGAAGTTACTGAAGAGCAAACTGCCGACGTTTTAAAACTAATAGATAAACTGGAAGAGGACGACGACGTGCAGGCGGTTTATCATAATATGGGAGAGTGATTTGAAGATGAGTTGATTTGAAGATTGAAAATCGACAAAATTAAACATCTTCAAATTATAAAATCTTCAAATTTTCAAATTAGGTCTATGCCATTAATGAACACCCGCAAAAACGACAAGAAAGTTAAAGTTACCTTTAGCAACGGTTTGCTTTTTGTGGAACGTGAGGGGGGTAAACAACAGGCATTCCCATTGGAGTGGTTCCCTAAACTGATGAATGCTAATGACGAAGAACGGGACGATTGGACACAAACTGAGCACGGCATACGGTTTAATCAGCTCGACGTGGACGTATCTTTATAAGGTAGATATGAGATTTGAGACTGTCTTTCGCGATTAGTCTGCTCACCTTCTTTTATCTCATATCTCACATCTCATATCTCATATCTCACATCTAACATGACTTTCGAAGAGTTTTTTATAAAGAAAAGAATTGATCTGCCGGCTTTGGAAAAGGCCGAGCCGTCGTTATTTTCTGAATTTAAAACCCATTTTAAGCAAATGGGCGAAAAAAGCTTCGATCATACCAAAAAATATTGGTTCAACAAACTGAGGCATTCGTACCACCTGGCGCCTGAGATCAAACCTGAAAAGGTTAATATCCCCAATCCCTTAGCGGAACAAACGATTGCCGAAAGCTTAAGCGAAACGGTTGAACCTAAGCCGGCGCCTAAGATGGGCTTTGTGCCGAAATTCAAAGCTGCAAGCATTCCCAAAGCCATTACCGAAGAAGAAAAGCCATCTCTTGAGGAAGCTCCCTCCGCAGAAAAACCTGTGGCTAAAATGGGTTTTGTGCCAAGGTTTAAGGCAGGTGCTACGACAAAACCGAGCGCTGAAGCTGAGAAAGAAAATGAAAATCCGCCTGTTGCGGAAGAGCCGACAGATGAGCCGCCACCAGAACCGCCAACTGCAAAGCCTGCTTACAAGCCGCGTTTTAATATGAAGAATATTCCACCGAAGCCGGAGAATTAGTTTTTTTAGTCATGCCGAGCTTGTTTCGGCACCCCACATGCTAAGTGATGAAGGGAAAGGTTAACACGCGATAAGTAAGCGGTAAGCTGATCAATTGTCGCGCGTTGACCTATCGGTGGGCGACTTGTTTGATGAGGTGCTGAAACAAGTTCAGCATGACTTCCTTTTGTTTTTGATGCTATTTTGAGTGCGAAAAGAGCCAGGGGATCAAATCCGGTTCCTTAAACGCATCATCCCAGCTATTGTGGTCGTCATTAGGGTAAAGCGTGTACCTTGGATCGCCTCCTGCATCTTTTATAGCCGTTACCATTGATTCGGAATGGATATAGGGTACAACACTATCCCGTTGGCCGTGAAAAATCCACAGCGGAACTTTCTTTGCGTATTTTTTGGCATTAAGCGTATTATCCCCGCCGCATATTGCGAATGCCGCAGCGAAAAGGTTTGGCCTCCGGCCGATGATCTCGAATGTACCCATACCGCCCATAGAGAGGCCGCCGACGTATATCCTGTGCTTATCAACATATGGCTTATCCAGCCACTGGTCAACCAGCCCGAGCAACAAAGTCATTGCCTTAGTGGGCGGAACATCATTGGTTTGGAAAATAAATCTGTATTTATGATTAACCGAGTCGGTTTCTATTTTAACGTTCGACCAAAAGCCTTCCGCCGGGCATTGCGGGTAGATTACAATAGCGGGGTATTTATCCCTGATCCCATCGTTCAAAAAAAGCCCGGTACCATATTTTAACTGGTCTTCGTTGTTATTGCCACGCTCGCCCGCCCCATGAAGCACCAGTATAACCGGATATTTTTTTGCAGGATCAAAATCCAGCGGAAATAAAATACGATAGGGCAGCGTGTCGCCTTTCAGCGCGAAGGAACCACGGTCGAAGGATTTGCTTTTTTGGGCGGACGCTAAAAAAGGAAAAGTAATCATGATAAGCGGCAACAATAGCAGACGGTTGATTTTTGGCATAGCGTGATTTTTTATGATAACGTTCCGAAGTTCGATACTGGTACGCCTCCGGGTGCTAAAAATAGTACAAATACTTAAATAAGCTATTAATTAGATACAGCCGTTACCTCACAAGGGTTAGGCTGCCCGCAACCAGGCTGCAATTTGCGTTAAGATTAATGATGTAATAGTAAACCCCGGGAGGCAGCACGGAGCCGCTGCTCCGGCCGTCAAAAGGCTGGCTATACCCTTTCGACTCGAAAACCTTCTGCCCGTACCGGCTGAATATCTGAACCACAACCCCCGGGTAATTTTCAACCCCTTTTATATTCCAGTAATCGTTTACCCCATCGTTGTTAGGCGTAAAGGTGTTTGGAATGGTGAGGCCGCTTAGCCCTATGGTAATGTTTGCCACCACCCTGGCACTCTCGCAAGTCCCGGTATACTGTGTTACATAATAGGAATTTGAACCGTTGACGTTTATGGTAAATACACCATTGGCACTTTGCGCCAGCGTGTCGGCGCCACCCGGCGACCCATACAGGCGATAACTATAGCCGGGCTGCGGATTTTTCACCAGCAACATGGCTTCGCCCGGGCTGCAAACCTGCAGGTTGTCCAACTCGGGCGCGCCTACAAACTCGGTTTGATTCGGAATGGTGAATGTTTGCGTTATGGGGCCGCATATTGTCGAGTCCTTTACCTGCAATGTATACGTGCCGGCAATGGCATTGCTTAAGTTTAACGAGGTGCTCACAACCTGGTTTGCGGCGTTTATCCATGCGTAGGTATAGGGTTGTTGTCCCCCGGTAACCGTCACATTTTGGATACTACCCATACCGGCCTGGCATTCGTCGGAAGTAATCTGTGCCGATGCGATATTAACCTGTACAACAGGTGTGGCGTCTATGGTGTAGGTTTGGTAAAGACTTTCGCACCCGTTAACATCCGTAACGTACAATTGGTAAGTGCCGGCTGCTGCGTTTGTGAGATCGTCATCGGTGATGATGGTTTTCCCGCTGGCATCAGCCCATCGGTACGAAACCGGTGACCCGTCCGGGTCGTTTGCAAATTCAACAGCCAGTCCGCCGTTGGGAAGGTTGCATGTAGCATTGGTTTCGGTATGGGTTGACGGATAGTTGTCGAATGCGGGAATGTTTCCTACAGTGAAAACGTTGCTTTGGAGATTGCAGGTATTGTTGGAAGCGATAAGGTAATAATCGCCCGAAGGCACATTGCTTAAATCGATCGTCGAGGCTACAACCTGGTTTTGGCTGTTGAACCATTGGTAGGTGGTCGCTCCGGTAACAACCACGCCTTTTATTGCGCCGTTGCTATTGGAACAAGTTGAGGATGTGGTCGTGGCGGCGCTTCCGTCCAGGGTGATCACGCCGTTGTCATTAATGGTAAATATTTTGCTTTTAACCGGCGGGCAGTTAAAATCATAAAAAGCAAAAAAGTAGTACTGTCCGGCCGGCGCATTCTTCAGATCTAATTGCCCGCTGCTGAATAATTTGTCATCAACCGTATTCCAACCGTAGCTGGCATTGGCGCCGTTTGTCATCGTTAACCCGGTGACCGACCCATTCGATTGATTACAGGTTGCGTCGGTAACCGTTGCGCCGCCGTCGTTAATAGTAGGAGCTGTTGTAGGCGGCAGCACCTGTATAGCTACTTTGGCCGAATTGCAGCCGTTACTGTCGGTTATATAAAGAGAGTAATTCCCTGCCCCAAGGTTGTCCACCGACTGTTTTGTAGATATCGTGTTTCCGCTGGCATCCTGCCAGTAATATTTAGCAACTGTTATGCCCGGGCCTGTGCTGGGGTAGGTGGTAAAGCTGGCGGTACTGTTGTCGCAGTCAAGCCGCGCGGTTTGCGGGAAAACTTTCGGCGTCAGATCAATTATAGTAAAAGTGTTGATTATGGACGGACAAGTCCCATTCTCATCGATCTGGAGGCTATAGGTGCCCGGTTGCAAACCATTTATGTTTTGTGTGTTGGCTATCATATTACCTTTACTGGATCGCCATATAAACTGGAAATTGCCTGTTCTGGGTTCTTTAAGGGTTAGGGAACCCGCGTGGTGGCAATCATAATTCACAACAGTCATTTCATCTGTGGCGAGTGAATCGAACTGGAAGCCAACTGTATTATTAAACAAAGTAGAAGATGCTAAAACATTTTGTGTAATGGCACCGGTATAAGTCCATTTGCCGGCCGCATTGGCATTTATCGTTGCAAAACATGAATTTGGATTGCAAGAGGTATTGCATTTTGACTGGGTATAATATAGCTGCACCGTTGCGCCAGCAGGTGCGTCGCCGCCTACGGTGGTATTGGTTAAGGTTGTTATCCTGATGAAGTTTTTACCCCCGCTCGGGTCATTAAGCTGTACGTTGCCGTTACAGTAAAAAAAATTCTGAATAACATTGGTAAAAGAATTATTGAACGTATTAATGGGATTTTGATAATAAGCAAACACATTTTGGTCAGCGGCGGTGTTACCGCCTATCGTTGAAACTGCATTATTATTTTCAATTGCCCAACTGCCCGACCCGAGCTGGACTGTTTGGGCTTTATTGGTACCGAAGAAGTTGCCTGTAATTATGAATGCAGGTTTATTGATACCTAATATGCCAATTTCTGTTGCACTGAACACGTTTCCAATGATGAGCGCAAGGGTGTTGGGGTCATTTACCAAAATACAAGAGTTGTTGGCCACGGCAATGGACGTTGTCCCTGTATAATCAGTGTTAAAAAAATTGTTTTCAATGATAGCTTTTTTAGCCGCATTCCCGGCGCCTCCGCCAAGGTTAATACCGGCCGTAGGGCCGCACAATATGACATTTCCGTCCTGTGCAGCTGCGCCTCCAATCAGCAGATTATCATAGTCCTGCTGCGAAAAAAAAACAGTAGCGTTGGCAAATGCGGTAGCCCCGTCTGGTTGTACTCCGATAAGGTTGCTTTGAACGATGGCGTTTTTAAAATAACCCGTAAATGCAAAGGCATTACCGCTGATCACGTTGCCCTTACCCGGGGCGCCGACTATAAGCTTGCAATTTGCTCCCGTTGTGATTCCATTGCCAAGTGCGGGCTGATTTGGTGAAAAGCCTTCGATGTAAAGTCCATAGATCTCCACATCATCATTAACGCCTACTAACGGCGAAATATTTAAGCCGTTGAAGCCTGCCGCAGGGGCATTTGTAGTAATAATAACTTTGGCATTGCTGACGCCGAGCGCCAGGCCCGGCTGAGTGGTACCATCAATAGTGACATTGGCGGTAATATCCGGAAGTTGGGAAAGTAACGTAATTGTAATGGCTGCCTGTGTAGCGCCGGGCAGGTTAAAGGTGATGTTATCGGTTGTAGCCGTGCCGTTTACAGCTGCGTCAGAAAGCGCTTGCCGCAAAGTGCCTGGTCCTGAATCGGCGTTGCTGGTCACCACGAAGGTGGCTGCGAACAGCTTATCGCAAACCAAAAAGAGCAACAACCCCAAAATCAACTTACGAAGGCACATACCGGTTCTATCGTCATTCAAAGTAAATATTTCCAACTGCAAACCCGCAAATAATTTATTAACACCGTTGCGGTGGTGTTAACAAGTTCCGGTTGGCAAATTATGGATCATTCCACCTTGATCACCTTTGTCAGCGCAGATACCCCATTCTCGTTAACAGCCTCTATCCGGAAATAATACGGCTTGTCTTTATCCATGGCCTTAAAATAGTATTCGTTTGAGGTATAAACCATTATACAGTTGTAAAGTTTGTCGGGCGCTACGCCGGTATAAATGTTATACGCGAAGGCGTTGTCAACGGTTTGCCATTTTATCCAGGCGCTGCGCTTATCTTTTTCGGTACGCAGAGCAATAAAGCTTTTAACGGTGTCGGGTTTTTCGCCGCCGCCATTGCCAAATACCCTTAAGCCGCTTATGGCAAACTTGCCGGTAGGCATGTGGACGTTTTCCAGTTTAACATACCGGGCTTTTACCGGAGTTTGTAACTCGATGTAATCATGGGGTACATCTGTTTTGTTTTGGCTTTTATCGGCCAGTATTTGCCACTTTTTGCCGTCAGACGAGTAGTAAAGTTTATATTGCGTGTAGTTAGTGGTCGATTTACCCAAAACGGTGGCATCCTGGTCGGCATAGTTGATCTGCACGGCGTTGATGGTACTTTCGCTGCCCAGGTCGCTTTCTATCCACTCACCCGGGTTTGCTGTTTTGGCGCTCCAATACGTTTTAATATTTTCATCCACCGCGTTATTCGGCGCGTATCCACCCAATGTCGACGAAACCTGCACGGGCTTATTGTAGTTCAGCAGCATCCAACCGGTAAAACGGCTTTGCAGGTGGTCTTCTTTGCCATCGGGCAGGTAAGTGGGGTAATCGCCAAATGCTGTGTTGCAATACAGTATTTCATCGTTGTCGAACCCCGCCGGCCATATCCCCAGCCTGCGCTCAAAGCTGTTCTTTACGCCGATCACCATGGTGGAGATATGCCAGTAATTGCCCCAGGCGTCGGTATACGTCGCCCCATGCCCGGCCCCCCTTGCAAAGCCTCCGGGTTTGTAGCTAAACGGCATCGACTGCGGCGTAAAAGGCCCCAGCGGGTTATCACCAACTACCACACCATCCGAGTATCCGCTGAATTCTGTCCCCGGGGCGCCATATTGCAGGTAATACTTCCCGTTGTGTTTCGTCATCCACGATCCTTCTATAAACGGATCGAGGAAGGTATCGTCCATATACTCGCCAAAGCGCTGCCATCCGTAGCGGTAAGGCTGCAGGAAATACATTTCCTTGCGGTAGCCTTTTAAATGAAAAGTTTTCGGGTCGATCTCGGCGCCGTACAACGGGTAAGTATTGCTGCTGCCGTTATACATATACAGCTTGCCGTCATCATCCCTGAAGAAATCCGGGTCCCAACCGCCCGGCTCAAATGCGTGAATGGCTTCTTTCCACTCATTGGCTTTAGGGTTGGTGCTCATCCATATCGGAAAATTGGATGAGTAAGTGGATCCGAAAACCATCAGCGTGTCGCCTTGTACCCAAACCGCTGGAGCACACAGGTCGTCATACACGTGGTGCTCCGGCCGCAGGAAGGAGCGCGAAATAAAGTTCCAATGGTACATATCGTGGCTCCACCAATACCCCCATTGGTTGGTGCTGAACAAGTAATAATCACCCTTGTACATCGTAATCACAGGGTCGGCGGTAGCGCGGTGTTTACCTTCGGTTGCAAAATTGGGTATGGGCGTATAGCCGTAGTCGATATTGATGGGGTTACAATAGGTAAGCTGCTTCGGCTGAGCGCTTGCGCAGGTGGCCGTTAAAAGCACGCAATGGGCAGCGCACAGCGCGGCTAGTAGTTTTTTCTTCATCGGGGATCAATTGACCGCTAAAGATACAAGTCTTACTTATTTGTCAGCGTAAGGGTTGACTTAATCCTGGACGATGGTTCATCCGCCGATTTCAAATACAGCAATTCATTCAGTTTCCCATCGCGCCAGGTCTCAAACATGTCCCGGTAATAAAAACTGCCCGGGTTCCCCGATTCGCCGCCGGGGAATACACCGTAACCCTTTACGATAGGCCCTAACTGCACCACCATTCGCCACGACGGTCCGTTATTATCCCGCAGCGCGTTGATCACGCCGCCCGTGCCGCCGGTAAATATCTGCCCGGTGCCAAAACCCGGCAAACCTGCCAGGTGATCAATATAAGTCTCTTTTACATTACCCCATTGCCATTTTTCCCCGGGTGGACCATATTTATGCAGCATATCGTCAACCACGGTAATAAAGGCGGCATTCACCATATCCGCACAACTTTCCTTGCCGGGCGTAACCGGGTTATCAAACCATTTGGAGTTTGGGTCAGTGAGCAGTAATTGGGCTGTTTTATCATACGACGGCTCCTTCAGGTAGATGCTTTTCGACGCGAACCTGGTATTCCAGGTGGTATCATAAAACTGCCGCCACCATTTTGAAAACACGCTTGCGCCACTGGAATTGGCTGCATAATGCCTGTCCCAGTTTTTGACGATATCGAATGCCTTCAGTTGTTCCGGATGCAGTTTGGTGGTGTCGACATATTTTACCATGGCTTGCAGTACATCCTGCCCCAGTATGCTGTAATTATCCATCTGCATCAGGCGCATGCTGTCGACGGTGGCATTACTCATGGCCGACAGCCGGTCGGCAATGCGCTTGCCGCGGTAATATTGCTCATACCGCCAATTGATGTAATAAGGATATGAAGGGTCAGTCGGCGACTGGTTTGCTGACCGCACAAAGCCTTGTTGCGGGTTTTTAACCGTCGGGTTTTGGTCGTAAGGGATCCATCCATGCCAGTCGTCGGCCGGGTCGCTGCCATCCATAATAAATTTGCCCTGGTCCTTATATTTCAGCGGGAATTTGCCGTTTGGCGTAATGGCAATGTCCTTATCCGATGCAGCAAAAATGAAGTTCTGTGCCGGCGCGGTGTAATAGGTGAGGGCCTTGCGGTAATCATCGTAGTTTTTGCCGCGGTTAAGCAGGTAAAAGCACATAAACTCGTCCGATTCATCATGCGCTATCCAGCGCAGCGCATCGCCCACCGGGATATTTTCATGGCTGTCCTTTTTCCGCTCGTTGGCATTATCATAAACCACCGGCCCATGGTGCGTATAACGTACGGTATCGATTAAATCCGCCTGTCCGCGTATTTTGATCACCTCCACGCGCTTCTTAACCGGGTTCCAGCGGTTATTGTACCAGTATTCGTTGCGTGCGGCATCTTTAAACTTTACCTGGTACCAGTCAAGCACGTCGGCATCCACATTGGTAACGCCCCAGCTGATCTGCTGGTTAAAACCGATCACCACTCCCGGCGCGCCCGGCAGCGTTACGCCATATACATTTACAGTTGGCGACGACAATTGCGCCTGGTACCAGATAGACGGGAACGTGAGGTTCAAATGCGGGTCGTTGGCTAAAATAGGGTAGCCGGTGGCCGACTTAGCCCCGCTAATCGCCCAGTTATTACTGCCTATGCCCGGCATGATCTCCTTATCGTGTACGCCCTGGCTCATCTGCGCCATAAAGCCTTTCGATGGTTTTGGTATGAGCAGCGGCTTAAAGTTCCATTTGGTGCCTGCGGGGATGATCGGATCTTCGCGGAAGGGGTAATCCGGGAAGAGGTCGTTCACATCTTTAGCGCCGAAACGGCGCAGGTTGTTCGTCATCCCGAACTGGTCGCTGCCGCCGGCCAGCGTTTCCGACATCAGCTTGAGCAGGAAAACGCAGTTGATCGGCTTCCATTCCTCCGGCGCATAGTCCAGCAGTTTAAATTCTATCGGGTAATTTTTTGGTTTAAGGGTATGGATGTAGGCGTTAACCCCCCCGGTATAAGCATTTACCATCATGGCCGATACCGGGTTCTTCATCAGCCCGCGCAGGCTGTTCTCCGCACCGAATACCATGCCCATGCGGCGGTGGTAGCGGTCAATATCCAGCGCTTTTGGACCCACTATCTCAGCCAGCCGGCCTGCTGCGCTGCGGGTTTGTATATCCATTTCCCACAGGCGGTCGCGGGCGGTAATAAAGCCCTGGGCCAGGTACAGGTCGTGGTCGTTTTGAGCAAAAATGTGCGGTATGCGGTGCTCATCAAACCTGATCACCACCTTGTCCTGCAACCCGCTGATCTGCAGGTCCTCCGCGGCGCCGGCATTTCTGCTCTCCGCGTTCTGCCAAAAGCCGGTGCCCGGGTTCAGCAGTTTACCTAAAGGGGGCAGATCGCCCAATTTGGTGTTCAGCGCCCAAACCAGCGCAACGGTAATGGCGGTGCAAAACAAAGCCCAAAAAAGTTTCATGTCAGCAGCAGTTGATGCCCGAAAGATACACAACTTTTAAGTTGAAAGTAAATAGCCGGTGAGTATTATGAATTGCAGTTTGAGACCGGCCGGCCCGACTCAAAACCAAGCGGCGGCAGCGAAAAGACAAAAGAACCTGGTGCGCCGCGCGAACAGCACAAACCCTGAATTCAAGCGCGAGGTACTATCTGAAAAATCAAATAAAATTAAAAAAATATTCTCCTTAACTTTGCCCTTGCCGAGAGCAGGGAAATCCCTGAATTCAAGCGCGGGTCTGACGCGTTAGCCGGGTGCGCAATGGCGACTCGTGCTACGCTGGCAGGTCGCCACCATGCTTACCCGTTTGCTTATTGCAGTTTAGTACTGTACCTTGTATCGTTCACTACTTGTCAGCGGGGCACGAGTCGCCTTTGCGCTGCAGGCCATTGCCCAGCAGGCTCGCGCCTGAATAGAGGGCCTTCACCGTCTGCGCCAGCACACTTCGAGGGCCTCAGTGTGACAAAAAAACGGCCTGTGCTACCTTAAACAAATCAAACAGCGCAATACCGAACAGGTGTATGGCGACAACAACGTTTGCCTGTGCCGCATCGCCCGGCGGCACGACGGCCTTCTCCGTTTCAAATTCGAAGGGTACAGCGCCGAGCTGCCGCACCTGGCGGGCGCCATTGCACGCAGCGTTCCTATAGCGGCCAAAGCCGCCCGCTTATCTGCGCAGGGCTTCAGCCAGCGCCGTATCAGTAAAAAGTTACACATCAGCCTGGGGCAGGTGAATAGATTGCTACAGGGAGGGGAGCGGTTTGATACTGCCAGGCAGGCAGCTTTAAAGGCTTCTTTTTACGCCGGAATAAAGTACGTAACTTTAGATCATGACCAACAGCAAGACCCGTTACCCGTCGGCGGCGTTCGAACGTAAATGATAAAATATAACCGGTGGATAGCTCAGAAATATTAATCGAAAAATTGATTGCTCAAAGCGACTTAGAGTGGTTTCATAGTATATGCGAAATACTAAAACGTGATAATAATCCTACCGTAAAAAAATTAATAAAAATCATAGGTATAGAAAAGCCGAATCCCGATGGTAACTTTCGGGGTTCCAAATTTCTTTTACCATTTGACGAACGATTTGATTCGATTTCTATTAATCCCGACATTTCTTTATTTGATAATGACGAAAGAATTGACTTTTTAAGTTTTTACGGAAAGAAATTTGCATTGAAAGGTATAGATGTAGTGCGCGTTTTTCCTGATTATAGAGTACAAACAAACGCCTACGACGGAGGCTCGCAAATCTTTTTTTATCCAATACCGACACGCTTCGAATTTACGGCATTAAGCTTTGATGTAATGGAGGAGAATGTTAAAATCATTCCTCAATTATACTTTCATTATATAAAATTTCACTTTGGAAACACTTTTAACCAAGGCCGAGAAGGCTTTAGCATGAAACGATAGTGATGGTGATACCTTTTTACCGCTGTCCGAAGTCCCACATGTCTGTAGTCTTCCGGAACCGCTGACCGCTGTCCGGAGACTTCGGACAGCGGCGACTTGAACCTACCCTACGCACAACAGGGGTATGTTTTAGTATTTTACAAGCGTTTTTGGTATATTTGTTTTTAAAACGTTTACTGATGGAAGCCACCCGAAAGCTAACAAACGTGCAGATTGAGTTGCTTAAGTTGTTTCAATTCGAGTTACCCGAGGAACAGTTGGCAGAAATTAAGAATCTGCTGGCAAAATACTTCGCCGAAACCGCCACTGCCGAAATGGACAGATTATGGGAAAAAAATAATTGGTCAGATGAAACTATGAACGATTGGGCCAACGAGCATCTCAGGAAAAAGTAACCCATGAAAGTGGTATTAGACACAAATGCCCTCCTGGTTGCTATCCCCACAAAATCAATTTACAGGCCGATAATGGATGCCTTGATTGAAAGCAAATTCCAGCTTGTCCTCAGTAATGATATCCTTTCGGAATATGTTGAAGTAATCGAACAAAAAGCAGGTGCCCTCGTTGCGAATAACATTGCCGAAATGTTGCTTAACCTGGAAGACCTCAATAAAGTTGAAATTTATTTCGAATGGCAATTAATTAAAAAAGACCCGATGACAACAAGTTCGTGGATGCCGCTATTGTCGGCGGAGCGGATTTTATCGTAACGAACGATCAGCATTTTAATACGCTGAAAATGGTTGAGTTTCCCAAGGTTAAAGTTATAAGCGTTAACGAGTTTCTCGATCTTATCCGGTCCCTGAATTCAAGCGCGGGTCTGACGCGTTAGCCGCGTGCGCAATTGCGACTCGCGCTACGCTGGCAGGTCGCAACCATGCTTACCCGTTTGCTTTTTGCAGTTTAGTACTGTAACTTGTATAGTTCACTACCTGTCAGCGGGGCACGAGTCGCCTTTGCGCTAAAGGCCCTGTCGTCAGACTCGCGCCTGAAATGGGGGAAAATGGTTGGGTTTCCAAAAGTTAAAGTCATAAGCGTTAATGAGTTTCTTGATCTCATCCGGGCCGCCGCCGGTTAACGCTTCCCCCCCCCATGTCCCGAATTCAAGCGAGTCTGACGCGTTAGCCGGGTGCGCAATGGCGACTCGTGCTACGCTGACAGGTAGCAACCATGCTTACCCGTGTTTGCTTATTGCAGTTCAGTAATGTACCTTGTATAGTTCATTACCTGTCAGCGGGGCACGAGTCGCCTTTGCGCTAAAGGTCCTGTCGTCAGACTCGCGCCTGAAATGGGGGGCGGATACCGGCCAATGTGATTAATGCATTACGCAGTATGAGCACAGCACGCGACCCCGCTCTACCAGCGGGGCAACGCCCCAAATATTTAAATTCCCCCATCCCCGATATTCCCCTAAGGAATTTAAGCAAACCTGTGAATTATAATACTTAATAACAGAATTGTGTAACATTTAGCTTAGGGCTATAGGTAGGTTTGTATCCACTTAAGTCTCGCTTAAGTCCTACCTATAAATCCTGCTCCCACTAAAAGCAGGAATGTTAAAATACATCTAACTAATAAATTCATCTACCATGAAAAAAAGATTTACTTCTGTTAAAAGTAAAATGCCGGCGGGCCGCGGAAAAGGCCATTTCAACATAAGCCGACTTATATTCCCGGTTCTACTCTTGCTTGCCGTATTTGTGGCAGGCTGCAAAAAAGACACTTATACAGGCGCCATCCAGGGGGTTTGTCCCGTTGTGGTTTCAACCGATCCTATGAACAAAGCGGTTGATGTTGCGCTCGCCAAGGTTATTTCGGTAACTTTTAATACGGCTATGAACCCAGCAACCATCAACACTACAACGTTTACGATAAAGCAGGGTGCAGCAATAATTGCCGGAACGGTTGCCCCTACGGCAAATAATGCGGTGTTTACCTTTACTCCAACGGTGGCTTTGCTGCCTTTTGTTGTTTATACAGGCACCATTACTGCCGGCGTAAAAGATACGCTGGGTTCGGCGATGGTGAAAAATTTTGTTTGGACATTTACCACTATTCCATTAGTAACACCCTCGTCAAACCCCGCCGCGGGCGGAACAACTGCCGGTGGAGGAACATTTGCCCAGGGCTCGACCGTTACCGTAACGGCAACGCCGAATGCCGGTTTTACTTTCACCAACTGGACAAATGCCGGCGTAGTTGCTTCGCTAAGTCCAAGTTACCAGTTTACCATGGCCGGCAACATAGCGCTGGTTGCCAACTTTGCGCCGATAGTACCGGGCAAGTTTGCCCTGATCCTATCCTCGACCCCAACGGTTGGCGGAAAAACCACCGGGTCCGGCTTATATAATGCCGGCGCCACGGTAACGGCTGCCGCGACACCCAATGCGGGCTATTCCTTTGTAAACTGGACAAACGGCGCCAATATCGTGTCGACCAGTTCAAATTACCAGTTTATCATTACAGGCAACCGTACATTGGTTGCAAACTATAAGCAAATCCAGGGTACGCAGTTCTCGCTGGCTTTGTCGTCAACCCCCGCTGCAGGCGGAACAACGTCGGGATCCGGCGCTTATAATAAGGGTTCGTCAGTAACGGCAAACGCAACGCCAAATTCGGGCTACACGTTTACAAACTGGACAAACAAAGCGGTTATCGTATCTACCAGCGCCAGCTACACCTTCGTGTTAAACGCAAACACCACACTGGTGGCCAACTTTAGTAAAGTGGTTACTACGCCTTTGTTCACTTCAATATTCGCCGCGATTGGCGGAAGCGCAGGGGTGACCAACCAGGGAATAAATACGGTAATAAACGGTGCAATCGGTACTACCGCAGTTGCCACCGCGATAACCGGCTTTCATGATGGGCTGACCGGTGATGTTTACACAGAGACACCTCTTAACGTAGGGCTTGTAACCAACGGGATAGATGCAGCACCCCCTTTCCCGGGCACGGCTCCCAAATTTGCCATTGCAACAAAGGGCCTGGCGGATGCAACAGCCTTTTACATCAGTATTTCACCCGCTAACAAACCGGGCGGCACCGATCCGGGCGCAGGCGAGCTGGGCGGCTTAACCTTAGCGCCGGGCGTATATAAATCGGCCAGCGGCACTTTTAACATAACCAACCTCGACCTTACGCTTGATGCCAAAGGCGATCCGAATGCGACATGGATATTCCAGTCAGCAGCCGGCCTTACCGTAGGTATTGCAGGGCCGAACGGCGCCCGCAGCGTCATACTGACCAACGGCGCCCAGGCTAAAAATGTATACTGGTATGTCGGCAGTGCCGCTACAATTAATGCGGCCGGCGGAGGCGTAATGGTGGGAACCATCATTGCTTCAGCAGGTGTTACCTTCTCTACAGCCGGAAATGCCACTCAAACGGTGCTCAACGGAAGGGCAATTTCGCTGGTTGCCTCGGTTACTATGGTAAACACAACCATTAATATGCCATAACGCCAATTAAAAAGCAAATCAGTTTCCCGTCCTCATTTCCAGGATAATAAACCGGAAGAGGGCGGGAGGCTTATAAAAGATAACACAAATAGAAAATCATTTTAAAAGAAATCCATTATGATACCAACATATAAAATACTGCAAAGATGCGCCACCTGTTTTTTAATGGTGATTTTTGCAGGCACGATGGTTAACGGTCAAACCACGCAGCCGGTTTGGTGGTTCGGCGCATCCGGCGCGGCAAATTTTAATTTTTATACCGGAACAACCCAAAGGCTCAATAATTCATTGATCGTACCAACTGCTTTTCATAAAGCTACCGACGTGCGGCCCTATGCGTCCATCTTCGCAGAATACCGGCCCACACCTTCATGGGGACTAATGCTGAACGTAGGCTATGATGGCCTGGGCGCAAAATTTGATAACGTTGAAGCGCCCTGCAATTGCCCGGCTACTTTAAACAGCGACCTGAGCTACGTATCTGTCGAACCCAGCGTACGTGTGGGCTTTAAATCATCGGGCCTATACTTTTTTGCCGGGCCGAGTATAGCTTTCAATGTAAATAAAACTTTCGCCTACACGCAGCTCAATCAGCCAAATACCACCGGCGATTTCAGCGCGGTTAACAATACCATCTTCTCGGGCCAGGTTGGCGCAGGTTTTGATATCCCGCTTTCAGCGCCAAACAGCGTGTCAAAAACCAGTCTTTCACCATTTATATCGTACCATCCCTATTTTGGGCAGGACCCGAGGAGCATAGAAAGCATGTCGATCACTACCGTACGGGTAGGCCTTGCTATTAAATTCGGAAAAGGCCACGCAGCCCCGGTAAAAGAGGCGCCTGTCGCAAATATCCCGCCTGCTCCACCGGTAGCCGAGGTCACTTTTACGGTGCGCGGGCCGATCAACGCCCCTGTGGTTCGCCAGGTAAGCGAAACCTTGCCGCTACTGAACACCGTGTTTTTTGATGAAGGATCAACTGAGATCCCGGGCAGGTATGTGTTGCTGAGCAACGGCCAGGCACCCGACTTTAAGGAAGACCAGCTGCAAAACGAACAATCCGCTTCAGGATCGGGTCGTTCCGCCGGGCAATTGACGGTTTATCATAATGTGCTGAATGTGCTTGGCGACCGTATGCGCCAAAATCCTGGCGCTGTAATAACCCTTGAAGGGTCATCGGCCAAAGGGCCGCAGGACGGCAAACTGCTTGCCGGTTCGGTAAAACTGTACCTCGTAAACGTATTTGGTATTGATGGTTCAAGGATCAACATAAAGGGCAGCTTTAAAGCAAACCCATCGTCCGAACATATCGGGGGCACCAAAGACCTTGCTCTTCTCCGTGCTGAAGACCGCAGGGTGGACATAGAAAGTGCCTCTCCCGAATTATTGGCCGAAGTGGGCGGCGGTATGATGAAACCGGTCCGTATCGTCACTACTGTGGAAAATCCGCTTGATTTTCAAGTGGTTTTCAACGTGGGTTCGGGCGGACAGGTTAAATCCTGGTCGGTCGACGCAACAGATGAAAGAGGAAAGATCCAGCATTTAGGTCCTTTCTCCGGCGACCAGCAAGGTGTACCGGTGGCGCCGATTTTAGGCGACAGCCCAAGCGGAAACTATAAAATAGCGATGACCGCAGAAATGAACGACGGGTCGACGGTTAAAAAAGAAAGTACCGTTTATTTGGTTCGCCCGACTCCTGTCATCACAACAGGCTTCCGTTACAGTATTGTGTTTGACTTTGATAAAGCAAAATCCATAGCAGAGTATGATAAGTTTTTAACTACGGTTGTAGCGCCGTTAATTACAGATGGTGCAACGGTTACCATACACGGCCATACCGACGTTGTCGGTACAGAAGCGTACAACCAAAAACTGTCTGAAGACAGGGCCTCGCAAACTCAAAAGATACTCGCGCGGGCAATAGCCGGATCGGGCAGAGATAATGTAAAATTTGAGGCCACCGGCTTTGGCGCAGCTGCAGATCGCGCGCCGTTTGAAAATAATCTTCCCGAAGAGCGTTTTTACAATCGCACGGTGATTATAGATATACTGGCTGTTAAATAAGCGAAACGTTATGATCATATAAATAGTAAAAGGCCATTTTTTGGCCTTTTACTATTTTAACCGTGTCTGAACCATTTTTACCCCCTTCCACAAACAAACCAAAATCGCGCATTGTTGTGCAGAAAAGCAGGATGACGACGACACGGGAGGGAAACAATGAAACGTGAAAAGGTGAACCAGGGCGAGCATTATGAATTGCAGTACGAGGCCGGCAAAGTAAGCCCGGGCCCGGCTGCTGAAGCAAAGGCAAAAAAGCCGGCGGCGGCGAGCAAACGCAATAAAATTGAAAAGAAACCGGGAGACCAAAAACGCTGACATCAAAAAAGCCTGAATCCCGGCTTTTTTGATGTCGCAGCTAAAAAGGCAGCTTTGGATCGGTAGATAAAGGCAGCGTTATGTGCGGCTGTCCGGGTGCCATCGCTTTGCGGCAGGGCGCACTCAGCCTGTCTTTGCTCCCGGTCTTACTTCATGCTGTCATGTATTTTTTGTATCGCATCAAGGTGCATCTTCAGCGTAGGCAGCGTTTTCACCGCGAAGGCTTTTAAATCGGGGTCCTTTAAATTCTTTGTGGCGTCCTCAAATTCTTTGATGTCTTTTTTATGGTCGTCGATCATATTGCTTACGTAGGCTTTGTCAAAATCGGCGCCTGATTTTGCCGACAGGTCATCTTTTGTTTTCTGCTCGTCGCTGCCAATGGCGTCAGGTAAAACTATCCCCTTGGATTTTGCCAGCGCCTTCATTTCGTCGTTTGCTTTGCTGTGGTCGGTCACCATCATGGCGCCAAAATCCTTCACTTTGCTGTTTGCGGCTTTTTCCTGCGCCAGCTTGCCCAGTTCCACTTCGGCCATGCCGCCATTTGCGGCGTCAACGGCAAATTTGGCGTCGTCCTTATCAACCGCCGTTATAGTGGATTTCATTTTAGACGAGTCGGCGGTAGTCGAATCTTTTTTAGCGGTATCGGCATTGGCGGTGTTCGCGCTGTCGGCGGCTTGTTTGCTGTCCTTGTTGCCCGTACAGGCTTGCATGCAGCAGGCCAGCGCCGCCAGCATGGTTATAACTGTAATCTTTTTCATAGTGTAGTGGTTTTTAAATTTGGTTTTTAAATGTTACTGTTTAACAAATGTTTAAATAAATGGTTTATTTATTTTCGTTCAAGTTTAATTTCACTTATAGCGGGGCAGGGCGGCAAAAACAATTAATAAAAAAAACGGGTTATATTAGGCGTAAAAAGTTGCCATGGAGAATTTCCCGATAACGATAAGCCTGAACAAGCAGGTGCATCACTTTGAAGTTGGCGAATACCTGCATCACGATGGCGAAAGCTGTAAATTCAGGGTGTTTGAGAATGGCGCCTTTGTGGCCAGTTTTGAGCCCGACAGGCACAGCGGCCTGCAGGTTTGCCAAAACCCTGGCGGCCTGGACGAAAAAATGCTCCATTTGCTGGCTGACAAAATTGAGGCGCACCACCCGATGGGCACAAATAATAACGTAAAAAAGCTAAGGCAATGAGATCAATATGGAAAGGCTCGATCGGCTTCGGGCTGGTGAGCATCCCTGTCAAATTATATTCCGCTGTGCAAACATCGTCGTTGGACCTTGACATGCTGGACAGCCGCGATCATGCGCACATCAAATTCCAGCGTATTAATGAAAATACGCGCAAGGAGGTGCCCTATGATAAAATAGTGAAGGGGTATAAATACCACGACGACTATGTGATACTGGAGGACGCCGATTTTGAGGCGGCCGCGCCTGAAAAAAGCAAAGTGATTGAGATAGAGAATTTTGTGGACATCGCAACCGTAAACCCGATGTTTTATGAAACATCTTACTATACCGAGCCGGAGACGAAAAATAACAAAGCTTATGCATTATTGCTGGAAGCCTTAAAAAAGTCGAAAAAAGCCGGGCTGGCCAGGTTTGTGCTGCGCAGCACCGAAAGCCTTTGTATTGTTCACCCGGTGGATAAGGCGCTGGTAATTACCCGCATCCGTTTTGAGCAACAGATACGCGATCAAAGCGAGCTAAACCTGCCGGGAAAGGTGGAAGTAAGCAAAAAAGAGCTGGATATGGGCCTGGCGCTGATCAATCAATATTCGGAACCGCTCGATCTTTCGAAATATAAGGACGAATACCACACCGAGCTGCTGAAGATGATTGAGGCAAAAGCCAAAGGAAAACGGCCTACCATTAAAAAGCTAAAGCCGAAAGCGGCCAAAAATGACGACCTGTATGACCAGCTGATGAGCAGCCTGCAGGTAAAAAAAGGCGCCTGATAATGAAAAAAAAGGGTTACAAAATTACTTTCGCGCTGGAAGAAGGCTATGCGGACGATGCTAAACGATATACGCTGAGCTATGCCGGCAACGCGATAAAGCACTGGATGGAACAAAGGCTTGCAGGTAATTTGCCGGTGTTGACCGGCTTGCTGCAGCAAGGCAGCTTATTTTTTCCGGCGGTGGATGCAGCCGGGAAAGGCAAAGTCACCGTTTCGCCCACAGCTGTTTACTATGGCGAGTTAACCACAGTTGCGGATTTGAAGAGGAAGAACAAGGAGGTGAGGCGCACGCTGGAGTCGTTAGCGATGCACCTCAAGATCTGTTTAAAGCAGGAGTCAGTGTATATTGTTTACCGGGACGTTACATGGTGTATTTAATGAAAATGGCGACCTGCAAAACCATCTTATGTCCGGGTTGTTTAAACCTGTACACTGCAAATCAAAAAGGTAATGAAAAAATTGATACTGATCGCGCTGATCGCTATATCATCCGGGCTGTTCCAGGCCTGCCACACCAATAACGCCGGCGCCGCCGACCCCGCCGCCGACGATAGCAATAAAATAGCGGGCGACACCGCCGGCAAAGGCCCTGCCACGCCAAATAACGATGCGGATGCGGTTTTTGCCAAACAGGCTGTAATTGGCGGCCTGGCTGAGCTTGCGCTGGCCAAAATGGCGCTGGCAAAGTCAGGGGACGCCAAAATAAAAGATTTCGCCGATATGATGGCGGTCGACCATACCCGGGCAAATGGCGAGCTGACCAACCTGGTAAAAACCAAGACCATGCAGCTGCCGGGCGCGCTGGATGAACCGCACCGCCATACAGCTGACAGCCTGTCCAAACTTTCGGGAAGCGCTTTTGACAAGGCTTACGTACGCATAATGGTTGACGAGCATAAAAAAGCCTTAACACTAATGCAAAATGAAGCCCAAAACGGCAAGGACGCCGACCTGAAAGCCTTCGCCGGAAAAACCGCGCAAATAGTACAAACGCACCTGGATAGCCTAACTAAAATTCAGGCTGGGATGAAATAAGGAGCCCGTTCAATTCGGCGGTTTGCTGCTTACCTCAACTATGTACCCGCCCTGTTTAAGGTCATCAATACTCACCGGCATTTCAAACTGCACGCCTAAGCCGGGTTCGTTAAACCAGGGGATGATCAGCCCGCGTTTGATGTTGGCGATAGATTTTACGATGCGATAGAGCCGGTACGGCGATTTGAGCGTACTTAACGGCAGGGCGCGTTTTGGGAAGGGCACGCCTTTAAAACAAACAAATTTACCCTTATCGTGAAAAACGCTGTCGGCAAGATAATAGCCGCCATACCGGTCAATCAACTTGCCCGAGTCGAGCGTGACGACTTTTAAGGATGCCGCGCCCGAATTGGGCGGCCAGCCGCCGTTCAGGCTGTCGGCCGTAAAAAAATGCTCAAGCGCGGCCCACTTTTCTGCTTTCCAAAGCTGCCATGAGCTATCTAACAGCGCCCGTTTAGCGGTATCTAAAAAATCTTTTACCGAAGCCCGGAAGGCGTCAAAGCTAACCCCCCGCACCAGCGAATCTTTTTTGTGCGCATATAAAGAATTAGCGGTTTGGCTGCTTTCCCCTGCTATTTGGGCCTTCGTGATAAAGGGTAAAAAAAGGAAAGCAAGCAGGAGGATTTTAACTGTTTTCATACGGATGAGGCGATGGGTTAAATCCCTATAAAAATAACAGCAAAAACGCTTTCATCAAAGTATACGACGACTTTTTTCTTTTACCTGGTAAACCCAGCCTGATACCTCAAAAAAACCTCATTTTTTAACAAAAAAATAACATTTTACTTTTAATTGTTGCGAAATGTTTGTTTACCTTTACTTAAACCAAACGCTCCTGTTGCGTTTGCTCCATACATCGCCTGCTAATACTACTCTTTATGAAAAATGAAACCAGCTTTCCGCTAAACTTTACCTTTTGGAACCAGCGTTTCCACTTTGATGTAAAGAAATTTAAGCAAAGAAAGAATTTGACACGGTATGATGTAAATTTTCACCGCGCCAAATGCTCGTTCGTGGATCATGGCGGAACGTGGGAGGTTTCATCCAATTTCAACCTCGCCGAACAGCTGAAATCAGCCATCATTCAAATGCTGCAGCAACGCGAACGATTAAACTGAGCCTGAGGCCGGTTTAACCAACCATCATCAGCGTCTTCATGAAATTGTTCAAGCTGGTAGCGCCAAATTCCCCGGGTGATAAGCCCGAAAATGCCTTATATTCATTAATAAAGTGCGGCTGGTCGTAATACCCCGCCTGCAGGCCAATTTCGGTCAGATTTTGTTCGCCGCGCGACTTTCCCAGCAAATTTACCGCTTTTTGAAAACGGACCTTGCGGGTAAACATGCCCATGGAAAGGCCGGTTGACTGCATGAAACGCTGCTCGACGCGCCGGCGTGACACGCCAATTTCCGCCAGCTGCACGTTCAATGCATCGCGGCCTGCATTTCCGATGATCGACCGGCAAAGATGATGCACCATCAGGTCGGCCTGCTTGCCGGCAAATTTTTTCAGCAGGTAGTCCTCCAGGCAGGCAAACGGTGTGCCGGCACAATTCAGCAGCCGGTGGTATAGGCACGCGTCGTTATCCAAATCGGAAAGAGGAACCAGCTGGTTGGTAAATTCGCCGCCCGGAAAGGGATACAAAAGATTTCCCGCCCAGGGGTACAGACTCGCCCCGATACACCTGCATTTTTTCGCGAAAGTCATCACGTAGGGCCTGGTCAATTGCCCGGCATAAAAAATTTCCGGTTCGAAAAAGTCGCTGCCGGCGCCCGCCCATCGCATCAGGTTGGGGTTTTCCAGGTAACAGATCAGCTCGAACGATCCATAAGGAAAACTCATCTGCGCAAACGGGAGCTCATCCTCGCCGATCTCGAAATACCAGTAATGGCGCACAAACGGCGCCAGGGCGGCTGCAGGTGATTTGCGATGGCTGATCATTATTGCTAAGATATTAAATACCGGCTAATCGTTACAGTGGGCTCAACTATTTCGACCACCCATTTCGCTTTCATACAATTTTATCCTGTCGCCTTTCACCAATTTTATCCAAAAATTTTTATCAGTATGCAAAAATTTATTTTCCGCTTCCTTTCTACCGGCCTATTAACGTCCGGTATCCTGTCTGCTATCGCCCAGCCGGCGACATCGCCCAAAACAAAAATCGCCGACTCTCTTTATTATGCCCAGGACTGGAAGGGCGCCAAAGCTGCCTATGACGCGGTGCTAACCGACACTTCGGCCAACGGCATCGCCTGGAACCGGCTGGGTTTTTGCAATTACAACACCGGCAGTTATGCTGATGCGCTTGACGATTATAAAAAGGCGCTGGCCAATCATCCCTTACGGCCGCTTAAAGCCTCCGCCTACTCGCGTATGGCAAGGGTAAACGCCTTGCAAAACCACCCGGAGGCGGCGTTGGCAAATATCGACAGCGCCATTGCGTCGGGTTACGTTGCTTACGGCGAGCTGGACTCGCTAAAAGATTTTAATAATGTCAGGAATGAGGCCGGTTTCAGGAAATTGCGGGAAAAAGCATTTCTCGCCGCCAATCCCTGTATGGCCGATCCAAAGTCGCGCGTGTTTGATTTTTGGGTCGGCAGGTGGAACGTTTACGCCACCGGCACGAACACGCTGGTTGGACATAGCCTGGTGCAGGTGGTGTCGGGCGGTTGTGCTTTGCTGGAGAACTGGGAATCTCTCGGAAACGCCAGTACCGGTAAAAGCTTAAATTTTTTGGATGCCAACGGCAAATGGCATCAGTGCTGGATAGGATCGTACCCGGGCGGGCAGCAGGACTTTGTTGACGGCGAGTACCGCGACGGCGCAATGCGTTTTACCTTTACCACTACCGATGCCCGGGGGCATAAATTGATCGGAAGGTTTATGTTTTATAACGAGGGCCCCGATAAAGTGAAGCAGTTTAATGAGACTTCGGCTGATGGAGGAAAGACCTGGACAACCAGCTATGATTTCACTTATTTGAGGGTGAAGGGATGAGCCGCAATGGGGCACTTTCAAATTTCAATCTATTTATTAAAAAATCGCTTTTTTTTGCCTGAAGGCGGTATTCCGGCTTTATATTCTTACTAATGCCTGTTGCCGCTTTTAAAGTTTTTGGTATGGGTTTTGCCTCGTTGCGTGCAGCCCAGTTGGTTGCAAGGGTAGCCATTTAAGCATCGTAACCCTTCCGCTCCTCCTGCGTATAAACCCGCATTGGCGATGGATTTTGATTTAAGCTCCCAGGGACTGCTCTTTTTTACCGGCCTTTTCGCCGAGGGCTGTTTCTTTTTATTATACACCAGGTTTAGGTTACGACTAAAAAGATTAAACGGTACCGGCAAGGTCACCGACATGGAGATTGCCCGAAATTGGCAGCAACTTTTTCGCGTACTAATGGTGGCGGTGCCGGTTTTGCTTTACTGGTTTAAACTCTCCGTTTTACCCACCTGAAAATTTAAGTGTGTACTTTTTCCCCGTAAGGGTGGACCATGAGCCCGCCACACATATATGGAAAGAGGCTGAATCCGCTATAGGTTATTTTTCGCAAAATTTTCTAAATTCACCTTTCATTATAACCACCATTTATTTTTATGGCCTGTATCATCAAACCCATCGCGCTGGCTGCTTTCGCCTGCCTGCTTAATTGCAATGTTTTTGCGCAAACCAAGGCATTTCCGCATAGCTCGCCCGAAGCGGAAGGTGTTTCTGCTGCCGCGATCGACAGCTTCTTAACGGCCGCTGGTCAAAGTAAAAATGAATTCCACAGCTTCATGTTCCTGCGACATGGCGAGGTGATTGCCGAAGGCTGGTGGAATCCGTACCGGCCCGATCTGAAACATACGCTGTACAGCACCAGCAAAAGCTTTACCTCAACTGCCGTTGGTTTTGCCGTTAGCGAAGGAAAGCTGAAACTTACCGATAAGGTGATATCGTTTTTCCCCCATAGCTTGCCAGATACGGTTTCGGCCTGGCTGGCGCAGCTAACCATAAAAGATCTGCTCACGATGAGCGTCGGCATGGAACCCGACCCTACATCAGTTATTCCCTTTAAAACGACCGACTGGATTAAAGCTTTCCTGGCTACGCCGATAAAACACCAGCCAGGTACCGTATTTTTGTACAATACGATGGCCACCTTTATGCTGAGCGCAATTGTGCAAAAGGCCACCGGCGAAAAAGAGCTGGATTACCTTAAACCTCGGTTGTTTGATGTGCTTGGAATTACCGGCGAAGACTGGGAGGCCAACCTGCAGGGTATCAACACCGGCGGCTGGGGATTGCGCCTGAAAACAGAGGACCTGGCAAAAATGGGCCAACTTTACCTGCAAAAAGGCAAATGGAAAGGCGTACAATTATTACCTGCCGCGTGGATAAACGAGGCGACCACTTTTAAAATTGACCAGGCCCCGGATGCGCCAAAAAGCAAAAAGGACAGCAGCGACTGGATGCAGGGCTATTGCTACCAGTTTTGGCGCTGCCGGCACAATGCCTTCAGGGCCGACGGCGCGTTTGGCCAATACATTATCGTTATGCCCGACCAGGATGCCGTTATCGCCATTACCTCGGAAACCCCTGATATGCAAAACGAGTTGAACCTGGTGTGGAAATATTTGCTGCCGGCAATGCGCCCGGCCGCGCTGGCCGCCAATAATAACGGCGATGAACTGCTGAACAAACATTTGGCCGCATTGGCGTTACCTCCCCTGCCTGCCGCATTAATAGGTCCGGGCGGACAGGTCGCCGACAAAAGTTTCTCCCTGCAACCCAACACGTTGAACATTGGCGCGTTGAAATTCAATTTCAGGCATGATACCTGCCAGCTGTATATCAGCGTAGGTTCGGGCATCGACAAGCTTAGCTTTGGCGCAGGCAGATGGCAAGCCGGGGTAACTTCGATGCCCGGCCCAGGCCTGTTGCTGGGTGCAAAAGAAGATATCTCTTTTATGGCCCCCTATAAGGTCGACGGCAGCTACACATGGGCAGACCCCAATACGCTAGTATTAAAACTTCGCTATATAGAAAGCCCCCACTCCGAAACCATTACCTGTCATTTTAATGGCGACAAGCTGGCAGCCACAGTTGAATACAGCTATGTTTACGGGCCAAATAAAATTCAGCTGCAAAGCCAATAATTCCGGATTTTTATACCCCCACGGTGATTTTGCAAACAAAATGAGTATTAATCCTTTATTTGTAGTATGCTTTTTACAACCAGGATAGCCGGCGCCATTACGGGCGTAATCTTATTATTACAGGTAAAAACACAAAACGATATTCCGCAATATAGCCATGTGATCATTGTGATGGAGGAAAATCATGGCTATCGTCAGATCATCGGATCAGCAAATGCGCCGTATATCAATGAGCTGGCCAAAAATGGTGTACTGTTCACCAATTCGTACGCTATTGGTCATCCCAGCCAGCCTAATTACCTGGCATTGTTTTCGGGCAGCACCCAGGGCGTTGAAGGCGACGAATGCCTTCAGGGTAAAACCCCCTTCAATACGCCCAACCTGGGCGAGGCGCTCATCGACAAAAAATTCACTTTTAAAGGCTACGCGCAGGATATGCCCAAGGCTGGTTTTTTGGATTGCACCTTTCAATCCAGCAGTTATACCATTGGCCACCTGTATGCCCGCAAGCATTGCCCCTGGGTAAACTGGCTCGGAACGGGGGTAAATACTATTCCGCCGGCGTGCAGCGTACCAATGACCGATTTTCCGAAGGATTACACCAAACTGCCCACGCTGGCTTTTGTGGTACCTGATATGGACCACGATATGCATAACATCGGTTTCTCGGGAGATGACAATGCCATACGCCGGGGCGATGCCTGGTTAAAGGCTAACATAGCCGAATACGCCGAATGGGCAAAAAAGCACAATAGCCTGCTGATTGTTACCTGGGATGAAGACGATTCGTCGTCAAAAAATAAAAATAAAATCGCCACCATATTTTACGGCGCCAAGTTGCTCGGCGGTAAATACGATTTTACTATCAATCACTATAATTTACTGCACACGCTCGAGTCGATGTACGGTTTGCCTTTTACCGACAACAATAATGCCCCTCCGATTGCCGGCGTTTGGGGCAAATAGTAACGATTTCGGATTTCGGAATTTCGATTTCGGACTTTTTCGTAGTTTGTTTATTTTTTAGGCACTCAAGAGGGCTTCGCCGTTCGGAAGTTCGATTTCGGATTTATTTAGGAAGAGTGCCTGTTTAAAATCTGTGAAATCATATCAATCAACTCTAAATCTGTGATCCCTATTCAAAATCTGTGCAATCATATTAATCACCTTAAAATCTGTGATCAGTTATCGCTCGTAATCGCCGCTTTCTTACGCTGTTTGTTGACGCTGTGTGGTTTCAGGAAATTATACGTCAGGCTGATGCCGAAATACTGCGTACTGCGGCTGCTGTTGGCGCCATCCAAAAATACATAGCCCTGCAGCATAGCAATAGCGGTATTTGCGCTGATGTTGAAATTGATGCCGTTACATATTTCGCTCATCAGGGCCTGTTTAGCGCCAAAAACACTCCCTGCACCCAGGCACAGCGATTCGGCAAACCTGCCCTTTGAAAACACATTGATGGTCGGCCTCAGTTCGATGTAATGAGCGGTATCCGCGGCGCCCTTCAGGCTGTTTAAAAACCCAGTCGCTATGCCGATATCAAAAATGCCGTAGGTGCGCCCGACCTCCACGGAAGGGGAAAACCGTTTTGCAAAGCCGCCCCGCGTGTTAACAAATGCATTTGCAGTCGCCGAAACATAAAAATATCGTGGTTCTTTATTCTCTTTGGAGGTGTCCGATTCAATGGTCGTATCCTTGTGCGCGGCCATCACTTTTCGCCCGATACCAGCGGCCTGATTGGCCTGTGGAAAAACAGACGCGGAAATAAGCATAAACAACAGGGTAAAAGCTGTCCTCATAGCAGGCAAAAGTCTAAACAAAACTATTTGCTAGCAGACAGATAAACCGGCTGATTGTTTTTATGATGGTAAAAATGAGCAGGCTTAAAAACAAAAAATCCCGCCGGGGCAGCGGCAGGATTTTAAAAAATCAACTGAACTAAATCACACTAAAAAACTATTATTTTTCGCGCATCACCAGGGTAAACCTGTGGCTGCCGAAGGTGGCGGTATCGTTTTTATTGACATTGAAAGCGTAGCTTGGATATTTTTTGAAGTCGAGCGAGTCTTTTTTATACTTGTCCTTCAGCCAAACGGTTACCGACGAAGGAATCGTGCTGCTGATCGTAACCAGGTTCAATTTATATATGCCGGTGGCGTTTGCACCCACAGCCAGCCCCACAGTTGTACCCGTTGACACCAGCGGCAGCGTATTGATGGAAAGCGAAAAATTATCGCTCGAAAGGCTTGACAAACTCACCGCGCCAAATCCGGCGAATGTTTTGGCATCTTCCGCGCCGGAATAGGCGGCATGCGAGTTTGGGTTAAACTGTATCAAAATATCGTCATAACTGGCTGTGTTCATCGCCAGCTGAACCCGCAAATAACCTTTGGTCGTATCGTTGGCAACCGGTCCGTTGTTAGTTGGCTTGGTAACTGATGTTGGCGTTTTTGCAGTTGTTTGATTGTTAGTACCGGCTGGCGTAACCGCATCTTTCTGGCAAGCTGAAAGCCCCAAACCCGCAAGAACCAGTACTGTTAAAATCTTTTTCATTTTTGATGAATTTATCGAATCGCGTAACCGCTTAAAGCGGAATTATATCTGTTAAACAGGGGGTTATACGGGTGCGCTGATCGATAAGTTATGTTTTTTTGATATTTAACTCCTGGTTATAACCGGCGCTTATTAAGCAAAAAAAGAATTGATTATTATCCCCGGAGTGGGGCACGACATGGGGGGCGAAAATCCATCGCTTTACTGACGTTCAATAAAACAGGCCATGAATTAGGCCGACAGCGCTGGTTAACAGGTGTTTTACGGGCGCACAGGGTTAGCGCCGACGGGCATCAGCGGCATCATAAAAAATCTTTAAAAATCTGTGATCTATTGATGGAAGCTAACCGTATTTCCATCCGGGTCCTTCACATTAGCGAACCTTCCCCAGGGCGTTTCGTCTAACTTCCCCACGGTAATGCCTTTGGCTGACAATTCCTCCAGGTCCTGGTCAAGGCTGTCCGTTTTCACAACAAAGCCTTGCTGGCAGCCGGGCGGCATATTCGGGAACCAGGTAACCAGCGTAATAGATGCTTCGTGGCCGGGAAACCCCAGCTGCACCCATTTTTGGTTATTGGCAAAAGGCGCTTCAGCCATCAGCGTAAAGCCCAGGTCCTCATAAAATTGTTTTGATTTTTCCTGGTTGGTCACCGGGATAGAGATGATCTCGATCGTTTTCATGATGAATAAAAAGGTATGCCGAAGATGATAAGATTTGTTGACTTTTTAAAGTTGAACAATTTGCAATTTCATTGTTTCCAGTAATCCTGCATCAATTCAACCGTCCACTCTGGCTGCCTCACGTCCCTTTTACACCAAACTCCTTAAAAATGGGTTTTATATCTAAAACCGGTGTGCCGCCAATTAAACTCGCCGATAGTCTAAACGGCAATAATGCAATTTAGGAAATAGTGTCGCCCCAAAAATCATTGGTTGACGATGTTCTTTTACCGGTCACGGCGGCGACGGGGTGGAGGGTGATTTGCATGGGCTGTATTTTTGTCAATCCCAGCTGAAGGAATTCGTTTATCCAGGTCGTTTCACTACTCAAGGAATAGACGGTTATATCGTTAAAGTTTATCCAAAAACGCACAAACTCCACTCGGCTTACAACACTGATGTGGTTTATTGGATAAATCAATTTGACAAATCTAAGCCAAACCAACGAAGCAAACGGCAGGGCAATCGCTTTTAAAAACTTCCGGTTGTTTAGTTGATAATGTACCAAACTATATGATCAAGCCAGCGAACCACCTGAACCACCTGAACCACCTGAACCACCTGAATACACCTGGACCACCTGGGACAGTAATTTTTTCTGTAGTTTGCTTGCTTTTGTAAAGAATTTTATGTATTTATTTACCCTTAATTAAAACAACAATTAAGCAGCGCGGCTTTAAACGCCATTTCCCTGAAGCAAACGGACGTCTAAAGGATCTCTTGAAATTATTGTTTAGATTTGTTTATTATGAAACGTAATTATCACTTAAAGGAGTTCATCGATAGTATTAAGAAAACCGACGAGATGATCACTTTACATAAAGCGATAGGCGATTCTTCGCTTATAATTGAGCAATATGAGGCGATAAAAGCAAAACAGATATCTCAATTGATTGATAGCCCTGATATCCCCCCGTATCGAAATAGTGAGGGCATTCGTTAATCAAAACTATTACAGGTAAATTTACCTCCAACCTGGCAAAACAAAAGGAGTATAACGCTTCAAATCACCGCCCTTCCATTTCGGACTATTCCAGTTCAACTAATCTCTAATCTCCAACCTCTAATCTCTAATCCCCAAACATTTTCATTTTTTCCTCCAACCTATCATTTTTATTATAAATTTGAAACGCGGTTATGGAGAAGAATAATACACCGCCCAATTATATTTTAGGTTAAACCCGCCATGAAAAAAATCTTACTTTTCACCGCTTGCTGTCTTGTAGCGGCGGTAAGCGCATCGGCTCAAATTCCTGCCCTGGAACGCGTAGAACCCATGTTTTGGTGGGTGGGCATGCACAATCCCGACCTCCAATTGATCGTTCACGGTGACCATATTTCCGACCGGAAAGTGGAGTTAAATTACCCCGGCGTAAAGCTGGTGGCAGTGCACAAAGTTGAAAATCCGGATTATTTATTTGTCGATCTGCGCATTTTTTCAACCACTGTTCCGGGAACGTTCCCGATAAAATTTGTAAAAGCGGGAGAAAAGCCGCTGGTTTATGACTATGCACTTAAAAAACGCGATCATTCCGCAGGCCGGGCGCAGGGGGTAACCGACAAGGACCTGATCTACCTTATTATGCCTGATCGCTTCTCCAATGGCGATGAGACGAACGATTCTTTTTCGACTTTGCGCGAAAAAGGCGTCCATCGCGACTCCATGTACAGCCGCCATGGCGGGGATATACAGGGCATAATGAACCACCTGGATTATTTAAAGGACCTGGGCGTAACCGCCATTTGGCTAACGCCCGCGGTGGAGAATGACGAACCGCATGCATCGTACCACGGCTATGCCGTAACCGATCATTACAAAATAGATCCGCGATATGGCACTAACGGACTGTACAAAAAATTTGTAGACAAGTGCCACGCCATGGGGATGAAGGTGGTGATGGACCTGGTACACAACCACGCCGGCACCGAAGGCTATACCATACAGGATATGCCGATGAAAAGTTGGGTTCACCAATGGCCAAAATACACCCGGTCGAACTTTAGGTACGAGGCCGTTACCGATATTCATGGTTCTGCGATCGACCGTAAAACGATGCTTGATGGTTGGTTTGACCGTCGCATGGCGGACATGAATGAGAATAACCCATACGTTCAAAACTTTTTAACGCAAAACCATATCTGGTGGGTGGAGTATTCGGGAGTCGACGGCTTCCGCCTGGACACCTATCCGTATAATGATCCTGAATACATGGCCAAATGGGCATTGGATGTGAGAGCCGAGTTCCCCCATCTCACCATATTTGGCGAGGTGCTGACGTCGATCCCTGCGCTCGAGGCTTATTTTACGCAAGGCAAGGTGATCAACCAGAAGCTGGATTCGCATTTACCGGGCGTAACGGATGCTGCGGTTAAAGACGCCATTTATGAAGCGCTGAATGGTAAGGAAGGCTGGACCGGTGGCGTGAACGATCTTTATAATATACTGGCCCAGGATTTTTTATACCAGGATGCCACCCGGAACACTATCTTCCTGGATAACCACGATATGAGTAGGGTGTTATCTATGGTAGATGGAAATATTGACAAATATAAATCGGCAATGGCCATGCTGATGACCTTGCGCGGGGTGCCGCAAATGTATTATGGCGATGAGATATTAATGAGCGGCTACAGCAATCCCGATGGCCTGGTTCGTTCGGATTTCCCCGGCGGCTGGGCAGGCGACAAGGTGGACAAGTTTACTGCAGCGGGCCGCACCGGCAACGAGAATGATGCATTTAACTACGTGCGCAAGCTGGCTAATTACCGTAAAAATACAACCGCCCTGCAAACCGGTAAAATGATGGAATACACGCCGGAAAAAGGCATCTTTGTGTACTTCAGGTATGATGATAAAAAAACGGTAATGGTAGTTTATAATGGCCGGGATAAGGAACAAACCATCACAACCGAACGGTATGTTGAGCGTATACAAGGAGCGAAAAAGGCGAAGAATGTGCTCACCGACGAAACTGTGGATCTTTCAAGCCTGACAATAGGGGCCAAATCGACACTGGTGCTGGAGTTGGTAAAATAGAATCAAGAGTCAAGAACCAGGAGTCAGGAAAGATACCGGTTTTTATATCCTGGCTCTTGAATCTTGATTCCTGGCTCTCTACTCTGCATTACGAGTTTGTTAAAAAACATCCCGTTACGGAGTATAAAATTAAGAGATTGACAAAAGTAGCTTACGGCCGGCAAACCGTAAGGCGCTTATACCTAATTAATTAAATTTGCCGGTTATAGATGAGTACAATAAAGGCCTGTATATTCGACCTTGACGGGGTGATAGTGGATACCGCGGTTTATCATTATAAAGCCTGGAAACGTTTGGCAAACGAGCTGGGTTTTGATTTGACCGAAGAACAGAACGAAAAATTAAAAGGCGTGAGCCGCGTACGCTCGCTTGAACTGATACTGCAATGGGGAGGGGTAACCAAAACCAGGGCGGAGCAGGAAGAACTGGCCGCCAGGAAAAACAAGTGGTATGTGGAGATGATCAACCGGATGACGCCGGACGAGCTATTACCCGGCGCAAGGGAGTTTTTGATAGCCTGCCGCAAAGACGGTTTAAAAACCGCGCTTGGGTCGGCCAGTAAAAATAGCGGCACCATACTGGATAAAGTGGGTATAGCCGGATTGTTCGATGCCGTGATTGACGGCAATAAAGTAAGCAAACCCAAACCCGACCCCGAAGTGTTTTTAAAAGGGGCGGAAGAATTGGGAATGCAGCCCGCTGATTGCGTGGTTTTTGAGGACGCGATAGCCGGGGTGGAAGCTGCAAAAAATGGCGGGATGAAGGCCGTAGGCGTTGGGTCGCCGGAAGTGCTTGGGGAAGCTGACCTGGTGATCAGCGGCTTAAATGAAATGAGTTTACAGAAGTTATACCAACTATAAAAACATGTCATTGCGAGGAGCGATAGGTAAAGCGCGGGGGGCGCGACGAAGCAAACTCGTCGCCAATACACAAAAGCCAATGCATAACAGTAATGCACAGCGACGAGGTAGCCACGCTGCGCTCGCAATGACAAAATTTGATATTGAAGAAACTATCAGAACAAGGAATGAAGGACTACATTGAAGTTGACGAGTGGAAGATCATAGAGCGGGGATTTAACCCGAAATATAATAAGATATCCGAAAGCATATTCAGCCTGGGCAATGGCCGCATGGGCCAGCGGGCAAATTTTGAAGAAGCATACACTGGCGAAAGCCTGTGCGGCAATTATGTAGCCGGCGTTTATTATCCCGACAAAACGCGTGTCGGCTGGTGGAAAAATGGCTACCCGGAATATTTTGCCAAAGTAATTAATGCGGCTAATTGGATAGGCATCAATGTTTTGATTGATGACGAACAGCTGGACCTGGCTAAATGCGAAGTGGCCAGTTTCAGGCGCGAGCTGAACATGAAAGAAGGATACCTGAAAAGAACTTTCACCGCACAAACCACCGGCGGTAAACTGGTAGAAGTGGAAGCTATCCGTTTTTGCAGTATAGCGGATGATGAAACCGGTGTGATAAAATACAGCATCAGCCCGTTAAACTTTGATGGAACGATTACCCTGACCCCGTTTATCGATGGCGATGTAGTAAACCAGGACTCCAACTACGGAGAAAAATTTTGGGACGAGGTAAAAAAAGAAACCTGGCCCAATGGCGGGTATCTCCAAATGCGCACCAAAAAAACCGGTTTTGAGGTAGCCACCGGCATGCTCGCTTCAGTTTGGGTTGACGGGGAACAGGTTGCCCCGGTATTTAAAGCGGCAGAAAAAGAAAAATATGTTGCTGTAGCTGCCGGTTTGCAGGTTAAAAAAGGTGAGAAGGTCAGTCTTGTAAAATACGCCGCCAACCTGTCGTCACAAAATTACGAAGCGCAAACACTCGCCGCCAATTTGAAGGAAACCTTGTCGCGCATCAGCCAAAAAGGTTTTGACACCCTGCTGTCCGAGCAGGCAAAGGCCTGGGCCAAAAAATGGAAACACAATGATATCATTATTGAAGGCGATGCTGCCGCGCAGCAGGCCATCCGCTTTAATATATTCCAGCTTAACCAAACGTATACCGGCGAGGACGATCGCCTGAACATCGGCCCTAAAGGCTTTACCGGCGAAAAGTACGGCGGCTCAACCTATTGGGATACCGAGGCGTATTGCGTGCCATTCTATCTCGCGACAGCAAAACAACAGGTAACCAAAAACCTGCTGCTTTACCGCTACAAACAACTGGGTAAAGCGATTGATAACGCAACGCTGCTGGGCTTTAAAGATGGCGCGGCATTGTATCCCATGGTAACCATGGACGGCGCCGAATGCCATAATGAATGGGAGATCACTTTTGAGGAGATCCACCGCAACGGCGCCATTGCTTATGCCATTTATAATTACGTGCGTTATACCGGTGATGAAGGTTATTTGACCGACTATGGCCTGGAAGTGCTGATTGCCATTGCGCGTTTTTGGTCGCAACGGGTTAACTGGTCGAACGAGAAGCAGCAATACGTAATATTAGGCGTAACCGGCCCTAACGAATACGAGAACAACGTAAACAATAACTGGTACACCAATAAGCAGGCCACCTGGTGCATGCAATATGCCATGGATGTAATTGCCCTGGTAAAAGCAGCCGATCCGCATAAATACGCTGCCTTGGTCAGCAAAGTAAATTTTAAAGAAGCCGAAGAGACCACTCGTTTTAAGGACATTATCGCCAAAATGTATTTCCCGTACGAAGAAACACACAACGTGTTTTTGCAGCAGGACGGGTACATGGATAAGGAACAGATACTGGTTAAAGACCTGCCCTTAAGCGAACGCCCCATCAACCAAAAATGGAGCTGGGACAGGATACTGCGTTCCTGCTACATCAAGCAAGCGGATGTGCTGCAGGGCATGTATTTTTTTGAAGATCAATACGATATCGATACCATCCGTCGTAATTACGACTTTTACGAGCCGCGAACCGTGCATGAGTCATCTTTGTCGCCCTGCGTGCATGCCATTATTGCGGCGAAGCTGGGCGACGAGGCCCGCGCCTACGAGTTTTACCTGCGCACTGCCCGCCTTGATTTGGACGATTACAACAATGATACCGAGGATGGCTGCCACATCACTTCGATGGCCGGTACCTGGATGTCGGTGGTCGAAGGTTTTGGCGGGATGAGGGTGCGCGATGGTAAGTTATCTTTTCAACCATTTTTGCCGGGTAAATGGCAGTCGTTTTCATTTCACATCAGTTTCCGGGGTTCGTTGCTCAATATCAGGGTAAGTAAGGACGGTGTGCAAATCAAAAACCTGAGCGGCAACGAAACTACCGTTTTGGTGTACGACAAAGAACAATTGGTAAAAGCAAACGACGAGTTGCTGGTTGAAGCCTGATTAAACAATGGAACAACCGGTTACAGATCATAAGCTCATCATCTACCAATTGTTGCCGCGCCTGTTCGGCAATAAAATAACCCGCAATAAATATTACGGCTCTATCGAAGAAAACGGCTGCGGTAAGTTCAATGATATTACCGATAAAGCCCTGCAGGAGATCAAAAGCATGGGCTTTACCCATGTTTGGTACACTGGCGTGATCGAGCATGCTACGATGACGGATTATTCATCCTACGGTATCAAACCCGATGATCCGGATGTAGTTAAAGGCCGCGCAGGCTCGCCCTATGCTATAAAAGACTATTATGATGTCGACCCCGACCTGGCGGTTGATGTGCCCAACCGGATGGCCGAATACGAGGCGCTGATCAAACGTTCACATGAGCATGGCCTCAAAGTTTTGATGGACCTGGTGCCAAACCACGTGTCGCGCACCTACGCTTCAGATGCAAAGCCCGAAGGTGTCCGCGATTTTGGTCAGGACGATGACCAAACCAAAACCTTCGATCCCAAAAATGATTTTTACTACATCCCAGGACAACCCTTTGCAGTTCCCGCAGGCTATAACCCGGGTGGCGATGAATTAAAAAGCCCTCTGAAGGATGGTAAGTTTGATGAGGTTCCCGCCAAAGCTACCGGCAATGATGTTTTCAGCGCCACGCCGTCCATTAACGACTGGTTCGAAACCATCAAGCTGAATTATGGAGTAAACTATTTCAACGGCCTCACATCTTATTTCAACCCGGTACCGCCGCTTTGGAATAAAATTCACGACATTTTAATTTACTGGGCTGCAAAAGGCGTGGATGGATTCAGGTGTGATATGGTGGAGATGGTGCCTTTTGAGTTTTGGGGATGGGTGATTCCAGCGGTGAAAGAAAAATTTCCGCAGCTGATCTTTATCGGCGAAGCTTATAATCCAAACCTGTATAACAATTATATCGAGGTAGGGAAGTTTGATTATTTATATGACAAGGTTGGCTTGTACGATGCGATCAAACGCCTCACCAAAAGCCACCCCAATGCCACCTGCTGGGATTTTAACCAGCTATGGAACCGCGACACCAAAGGGATTGACCAGCACATGCTGCGCTTTATGGAGAACCACGATGAGCGGCGCGTAGCATCACCACAATTTGCCGGCGACCCATGGCTGGCTGTTCCGGGAATGATCGTTACGGCGACACTCTCCACCGGTCCGGTAATGGTTTACTTTGGACAGGAAGTGGGCGAGCCCGGCGCCGGTGTTTCCGGCTTTAGCCAGGACGACGGCCGCACCACCATATTTGATTACTGGGGTGTGCCTGAGCACCAGAAATGGATGAACAGCGGACGGTTTGATGGCGGCGTACTATCGGAAAGCCAGAAAAGCCTGCGTACTTTTTACAGTCGCCTGCTCAATGCCGTGGTAAGCCACGATGCCTTACGATGGGGCAATTTTTGGGAGCTGATGCTGGCCAACGAGCGCGAGCCCTGGTTCAATCAACATTTGTATATCTTTCTTCGCCATACCGATAAACAACGTATATTAGTAATTGCCAATTTTAACCGCAGCGAATGGGGCTTAACTGTTAAATTACCTGCCGACCTGCTCAATTATTTTAATTTAGCCGGCACAATGGAGCTTACCGACCTGTTAACTGATAACAAGTACGACACGGAGAATATTGCGGATGGCCTGCAGTTAACTGTCCCGGCGATGGGTGGTATGCTGCTGGAATTTTAATGTTCATTAGTTCACTGGTTTATTGGTTCATTAGTTCACTGGTTCATTAGTTCATTGGTGGTTTATTTGTTAACCTGCCGCCGGACGAAAACGCTAACTAACGAAAAGTATCCGCCAGATTACTTATGAACTAATAAACTTATGAACCAATAAACTGTAAATAAATTATGGCGGCAACAGGCATCATCCAAAAACCAAGAATGAGTTTTTGGCAGATTTTTAATATGAGCTTCGGCTTTTTGGGCATTCAGTTCGGGTTTGCCCTGCAAACCGGTAATGCCAGCCGTATCCTGCAAACCTTTGGCGCCGATGTAGAAAACCTGTCGCTGTTTTGGCTTGCCGCGCCTATTACCGGGATGATCATTCAACCCATTATCGGTCATTACAGCGACCGTACCTGGACGCGGCTGGGCCGCCGCCGTCCGTTTTTTTTAACCGGCGCCATGCTATCGGGCCTGGCTTTGTTGTTTATGCCAAATTCTTCTGTTTTGGCTGCAATTATACCACCCATAGTGGTTGGGGCCGGTATGCTGATGATCATGGATGCCTCCTTTAATGTGGCCATGGAACCTTTCCGCGCACTGGTAGCGGATAATTTACCGGACAGCCAGCATAACGACGGCTTTTCGATGCAAACATGTCTTATCGGCGTAGGCGCGGTAATAGGTTCATGGCTGCCCTATGTTTTTGCCCATTGGATGGGAATATCTGATACAGCCCCGAAAGGACATGTGCCTGATAACTTGTTGTTTTCATTTTATGTTGGCGCCTTTACGCTTATCGCCTCCATCCTATGGACGGTTATCAAAACCAAGGAATATCCACCCGAAGAATATGCAAAATTTCATGAGGCCGATATTGAAACAACAGAAAAACAAAGCGGGATCAGTCAAATATTTTCCGATCTGTTCAGTATGCCCAAAACCATGGCGCAATTAGGTATTGTGCAGTTCTTTTCCTGGTTTGCGCTGTTCTCTATGTGGGTTTATACAACGCCGGCAATAGCCGAACATGTTTACCACATCAAAGCCGGCGACACTTCTTCGCAAGCCTACAATAATGCCGGCAACTGGGTTGGTGTTCTTTTTGGCGTTTATAATGTAGTTTCTGCCATTTATGCATTATTGCTTCCGCGAATTGTACGCAAGTCAAGCCGGAAAAAGACACACGCATTTTCATTAACCATGGGCGGCCTGGGTCTTATTTCCATATTTTTTATTCAAAATGATTACCTCCTCATTTTACCTATGATAGGCATTGGTTTAGCCTGGGGTAGTATACTTGCTATGCCTTATGCAATTTTGTCAAGCGCCATACCCGCCAAAAAGATCGGGGTGTATATGGGGATATTTAACCTTTTTATCACCATGCCTCAAATTGTGAGCGGCGTAAGCGGCAAGTTTCTGATGAAATATGTTTTTTCGGATCACGCAGTTTATGGCTTGTTTATGGCTGGCGGGTTTATGGTTTTGGGAGCGGTCTCCGTTTTGTTCGTCCAGGATGGCAAAAATATACAGATCATTGACGAACCCATTATCGATCCACAATTGTAAATTAAACAGATCGATATAAAGTATTAGCGCTGACATTCCGTTTCGCCTCACCCAAACCCTCTCCAAAGGAGAGGGCTTCGATGCAAAGCGTTAAATTTCAACGTTCTTAGCCCCTCTCCTTTGGAGAGGGGTTGGGGTGAGGCGAGTACGCCGATCCGCAATTGTAAATTAAACAGATCGATATAAAGTATTAGCGCTGACATTCCGTTTCGCCTCACCCGAACTCTCTCCAAAGGAGAGGGCTTCGATGCAAGCGTTAAATTTCAACGTTCTTAGCCCCTCTCCTTTGGAGAGAGTTGGGGTGAGGCGAGTACGCCGATCCGCAATTGTAAATTAAACAGTTTTACTGGCACAATTATGGTGTAATTAACCGTAATTTGTATATTGCGTTAAACAAACACAATCAGTTTTTTTGTGCAGATGCTAATTTTTTTGAATGGAAGATAATATACTGAATCAGGAACTCATCGTTAATAAGTTAGTGGACGAAGAAGAGGAATTTCATCACTTGAATAACCCTGCGGAGGGTATAAAACCGATCATAAAAAAATACCTCACTGTGCCAAAAGATGCACAGCGGGCGGGCAACAAAGTTTGTTTTTCAGATGGCGACGCCCGGGTGGAGATAGTGGTGGTTACCGCCGAGATCATACGTGTAAGGCTGGCCCCGCACAGCGTTTTTTTAGAAGACTTTTCATATGCCGTACCAAAGCTCGAAAACAAGCCGGTAGATTTTACGCTGACGGAAGACGAGGAAGAATACAAAATTTCAACGGGTCCAGTAAACTGTCATATCCGCAAGGACAATTTTTTTATCTTGTTTTCGGATAAAGACGGCCATATTACCAGCGCTGATGCGGTACCCATGCACTGGGAGGAAAATGTAAAATTTGGCGGGTACTATGTTTATTGCACCAAGGTGTGCCATGATGAGGAAAGCTTTTTTGGGTTGGGCGACAAACCCACCGACTTTAACCTGAAAGGCAAACGCCTGAAAAACTGGAATACGGATGCCTATTCCTTTGCCTGGAACCAGGATCCGCTGTATCGCAGCATCCCTTTTTATATCAGCCTGAATGAAAATATCGCCCACGGTATCTTCTTTGACAATACGTTCAAGGCTCACTTTGATTTTGCGGCAGAAGACCCTGCCAAAACCAGTTTTTGGGCAGACGGGGGCGAATTGCAGTTTTATTACATACACGGTCCGCACATGATGGATGTGGTAAAACGGTACCACATCATCACCGGTACGCACCCGATGCCGCCGCTTTGGGCATTTGGCTACCACCAGTGCCGCTGGAGCTATTACCCGGAGGCAAAAGTGAGGAAAATAGCTAACGGATTCAGGGAGAATAAGATACCGTGCGACGGTTTGTACCTGGATATCGACTACATGGACGGCTATCGTTGCTTTACCTGGAACAAGAAATACTTTCCCGATCCGAAGAAGACGATCAAAGAGTTAGCTGCCGATGGTTTCAAAACTGTCGTTATCATCGACCCGGGCATCCGCGTGGACGATAACTATTCGGTATTTAAGGAAGGGAAAGAAAAACGCCATTTCTGCCGCCGCAGCGACGATTATTTTATGGAGGGCCATGTGTGGCCCGGCCGCTGCCAGTTTCCCGATTTTACCAACCCCGATGTTCGCGAATGGTGGGGCGGCTTATTTGAAGGGCTGGTTGAACTGGGTGTAGCAGGGGTTTGGAACGATATGAACGAGCCTGCGGTGTTTGGCTCGGGCACTTTTCCGGATGACGTGCGCCACCAGTACGATGGATACCGCGGATCGCACCGTAAGGCACATAACGTGTACGGCATGCAAATGGTGCGCGCAACTTATGATGGCTTGCGCAAGCTGATGAAAAACAAAAGGCCGTTTACCATTACGCGTGCGGGTTATTCGGGCGTACAACGGTTCTCGTCCGTTTGGACGGGTGATAACGTAGCTTCATGGGAACACCTGGTGTTAGGTAACATCCAGCTGCAGCGCCTTTCAATATCCGGTATTCCCTTTTGCGGCACCGATATCGGCGGCTTTAGCGGCGAACCTGATGGCGAATTATTTACCCGCTGGATACAGCTGGGTACTTTTTCGCCGTTTATGCGGGCGCACTCCGCCGGTGATACCAAGGAACGTGAGCCCTGGAGCTTTGGCGAGCCCTATACCTCTATCAACCGAAAATTTATTGAGCTGCGTTACCGGCTGATCCCTTATTTGTATTCCGTTTTTTGGGAACATCACCGTTATGGCTTCCCCATTTTGCGGCCGGTGCTGATGCATGAGCAGGACGTATATAAAAACCATTTCAGACAAGACGAATTTACTTACGGCGATAAGATATTGATTTGCCCGGTTCTCGCGCCCGACCAGGCCACAAGGAACGTTTACCTGCCTAAGGGCAAATGGTATTATTTTTGGACCAATGAGATGGTTGACGGCGGCCAGGAGGTGGAAGTAACCACGCCGCTGGATACCATGCCCATATTTATGAAGGCCGGCTCGGTGATACCCGAATATCCCGTAATGCAATACGTTGGCGAACACGAAATACAGGAAGTAAAGCTGAATGTATATTTTGCCGACTACGAAGTAAACTCCTTCCTTTTCGAGGATTACGGCGAAACTTTTGCTTATGAGCAGGATATTTACCTGGAGAAGAAATTTGTAGTGGAAGGTAAATCGAACAAACTAACCATTCAGCAGAGTATGGAAGGTTTATATACCCCGAGGTATGAGAATTACGATTTTAATATCATCGGTTTGCCGTTTAAGCCGGCACGCATCATAGCCGACAATAAGGAGGTAAAGGAATTTACTTTTGGCAAGGATAAAGTTTTGCATTTAACCCTGCGGAAGAACTTTGTGCAACTGGTGATCGAATAGTCATTGGTCATTAGTCATTTGTGCAGGGCGGCTGATCTGCCAAAGAATGATCGATGACCAATGCCAGGTAGCGATGACTACTGATAATTCAATGTCGTTTAGTTAAGGGGGCACCTGGCATTTTCGCCTCATCCTACATCCTTCTCCAAAGGAGAAGGACTTCGATGCACAGCGGACTACCTTTTTTAAGCCCCTCTCCGTTGGAGAGGGGTTTGGGGTGAGGCGAACGCAATGCCAGGCGTAAATACTAATTCCTTAACTTAACGACATTGAATAATGGATATCAAATGTCGAGCTCCGAAGGGTTTTTACTTCATCATTCAACATTCAGCGTTCGATATTCGATATTTTTTATCCCTAAAAAGCTTAACTTAACGACATTGAATGACTACTAACTACTGACCACTGACCACTGACTAATGACCAATGACCAATGACCAACAACAACAAGGCTTGCAGCGGGCTATTGTTGAACACGTTACACCCGAAATTGATGCGGGGCGTTTCTATATAAAGAAAGTCCCCGGGGATATTATAAAAGTTGAAGCGGATATTTTTGCCGATGGTCACGACCATATGGCCGCGCGATTATTGTACAGGCACGAAAGCGAGAAAAAATGGTCGTTTGCGCCGATGCAGATGTTCAGCAACGACCGTTGGTCGGCCAACTTCGAGGTAGCCAAAACAGGTTTTTACCATTATACCGTTACCGGTTGGGTTGATCATGCCTCCACCTGGCACCATGGTTTCCTGAAAAAATACCAGGATGGGCAGCACTTAAATGTGGAGCTGCTGATTGGCGCTGACCTGCTGGATTGGATGCTGACCGTTGCCACTAAAGCCGATCAGAAAAAGATCAGCACGCTGGTAGCCCTGATGCGTAATGATAAAAAGTACGAGCAAGCGGTTAATGCCGTGCTGACGAAGGAAATGCATCATTTAATTGAGCAATACCCTAACCTTGAAAATGCCACTACCTACTCGCGCGAATTAAAAGTTTATGTAGACAGGGAAAAGGCCGGTTTCAGTACCTGGTATTGTTTTTTCCCGCGCTCAGCGGCACGTGTTGAAGGCAAGCACGGAACGTTTAAGGATTGTGAGGCTCTGCTGCCACGAGTTGCTGAGATGGGCTTTGATGTATTATATTTTCCGCCCATTCATCCTATTGGCTACAACTTCCGAAAAGGTAAAAACAACACCGTTAATGCCTTGCCCGGCGATGACGGCGTGCCCTATGCTATAGGGTCAGCCGAAGGCGGGCATAAAGATATTTTGAAAGACTTGGGTACCCTGGCTGACTTTAAGCACTTGATAAAGGCGGCGGCGGGTCATGGCCTCGAGATCGCGATGGACTTTGCCATCCAGTGCTCGCCCGACCATCCCTATGTAAAGCAGCATCCCAAATGGTTCAAGTGGCGGCCGGATGGTACTGTTCAATATGCTGAAAATCCCCCAAAAAAATACCAGGATATTTTGCCCGTAAACTTTGAGAATGACGACTGGCAAAACCTTTGGAAGGAACTGAAAAGTATCCTGGATTATTGGTGCGAACAAGGCATCCGTATTTTCAGGGTAGATAACCCGCATACCAAATCCTTCAACTTTTGGGAGTGGTGCATCGCTGAGGTGCAAAAGAAATACCCCGGAACGATCTTCCTGTCCGAAGCCTTTACCAAGCCGAAGGTGATGAAGGAACTGGCCAAGCTGGGCTACACCCAATCCTACACCTACTACGTTTGGCGCAATTCGAAGCAGGAACTGATCGAGTATATGACAGAGCTGACACAAACGGAAATGAAGGATTATTACCGCCCGAACTTTTGGCCAAATACCCATGATATTAACCCGTACGCTTTACAGGGAGGTGTTGAATCCAGCTTTATTGCGCGGTATTTTATGGCGGCTACATTGTCGTCAAACTATGGCATTTTCGGACCGGTGTATGAGCTGATGTATCATGAACCCTATCCCGGTAAGGAAGAATATCTCAACTCGGAAAAATATGAAGTGCGGTACTGGGACTGGGAAAAACGGAATAAGCTTACCGAGGTGATCACCAAGGTAAACGCCGCCCGAAAGGTAAACCCGGCATTGCAGGATACCTATAATATCAGCTTTTGCGAGATCCATAACGATTCGCTGCTGGCCTATTATAAAAAATCAGGCGACAACCAAATTTTGTGCATCATCAATCTCGACCCCTTCAATACGCAAGGCGGGCTTGTACGTGTGCCGCTTTTTGAAATGGGTGTGTTCCCCGGCGAAGATTTTACCGTATTTGACATACTCACCAATAATAGTTACCGGTGGAATAGTGAATGGAATTATGTTGAGCTGAATCCATGGGAATTACCGGTACATTTGTTTAGAATTGAGGTATAGAACATGGTGAGCACTGACCTGATCGGCAACACACATTCACTAACGCTTAATAAGCCGTGGGAGGAGTTTGCGCAGGATAAACAGGCCCTTACTTTCCTGGAAGAAAATGTGTTTTACGATTACATGCGCAAGTGTCGCTGGTTTGCCGGCAAAGCACGCATGATCAAGTTTTTGAAGGTGCAGCAATTGCTGGATATCCCTGTCGAAAACAGCAAATCGTACCTCATCATCCTGCATATAGGCTATACTTACGGCGACGAGGAAAAATATTCCATGCCAGTTTCTTTCATGCCGGATGATTATGAGCTGCTCGGCCGCGTTAACGACAAAGCATTTATTACGCGCATTACTGCCGGTGGAAAATCCGGATGGCTGGTCGACGCGATATACGATTTCCGTTTTCAAACGCAATTGTTCGAAAACATCTGGCACAACGCTGAAACTAAGCAGGAAGACGGCACTTTGCTGTACCATAAAGGCAAGGGACTGGCCGCTACGGACGAAAACATGTGCTACCTGTGCGCAATCCCCGACCTGGAACAAAGCAATTCGTCGCTCATCTATGGCAATAAATATTTTTTTAAACTGTACCGCAAACTTTTCAGGGAGATCAATCCCGAGGTGGAAATGCTGCAGTTTTTAACGGAAACAGGCGGTTTTAAAAATATACCGGCCTTTTGCGGCAGTGTTGTTTTTGAACGCCCCGGTACGCCACCCGTTACCCTGGGGCTGATGATGCAAAAAGTCGCCAGCAAATGCGACAGCTGGGTGGCAACCGGCGACGATCTTAATAACTTTTTGTTCAGGTTTGTCGACAGGGATTTTAGCATTCATGATGAAGTGTTTGAAAAAGTAGAATTGCTGGGCAAACGTACTGCCGAAATGCACCTGGCGCTTCTGTCAGAAAAAAAAAATAAAGAGTTTAAGCCTGAGCATTTTGAACCCGGCTATGTTGAATTTGTTCAAAAACACCTTACCAGCCTGCTGGACAAACGACTGAAACTGCTAAAGGAAAACTACTCCCGCCTGGATGAAAATGCAAAAGGGTTAGCCGATGAATTCATCAACAGCGAAAAGGTGATCCGTCATTTCTTTTCGAAGATCAGCAGCGACGGTATGAAGGGGCTGCGTATCCGCATACATGGCGACTATCACCTGGGCCAGGTGCTCTTTACCGGCTCCGACTACCTGATCATCGATTTTGAAGGCGAGCCGGAAAGTTCCATCGCAGACAGGAAGATAAAACATTCACCGCTGAAGGACGTGGCGGGCATGATCCGCTCTTTCCACTACGCAGTTTGCGCCAAGCTGTATTTTAGCAGCGAGACAAAGGGCATTAATCCCCTCAGGCTTCAAAAAGCAGCCGACCGCTGGTACAAATTGATCACGGATGCCTATGTGGAATCATACCTGCAAACTATTGGCGATATAAAGCATACCTTCGGTGGCCGCACGGAAATGAATTTCCTGTTGCAGCTGCATTTGCTGGAGAAATCGGTGTACGAGTTGGGCTACGAGCTGAATGGCCGCCCCGATTGGATAAGGATACCGCTGAAAGGTATCCAGCAAGTATTATTTGAAATAGAAAAATTTACGAGTTAAACGGCCTTTGGCTAAACGATATGGCAAAAAAGAAAACCGATACCGCGAACGAAGCGCCTGCGGAAAAAGCGGACGCTAAAAAAACAGGCTCAACCGCGAAGAAAGCAGCTGCGCCAAAAAAGCCGGTAGAAAAAGCCGCAAAGGCCGCGCCCAAAACGGAAAAAACGCCTGCTGCCTCAAAATCAAAAAAACCGGCTGCTGCCGCATCAACTGCGCAACCAGTGCATACCATGAAAAACGTTGAACCCTACAGCCGTTTCACCGACTTTGATATCAGCCTGTTTAAAGCAGGTAAGCATTATAAATTATATGAAAAATTAGGTTCGCACGTGGTTGAGTACGCCGGCGTAGTGGGGACCTATTTTGGTGTTTGGGCTCCTAACGCGCACTATGTTTCGGTGATTGGCAATTTTAACGGCTGGAACAAAGGATCGCATGCGTTGAACCCGCGCTGGGATGGTTCAGGCATTTGGGAAGGATATATCCCTTATGTTGGCGTGGGCGAGGTTTATAAATATTTCATTAACTCCACCAGCGGCGAAGACCTGGAAAAAGCCGACCCCTTTGCCTTGCGCTGGGAAATAGCCCCGCGCACGGGCTCCATTATCGCTGATACTTTTTATGAGTGGCAGGACGAGCATTGGATGAAAACCCGCCATGCGCACAATGCCCTTGACAAACCTTACTCAGTTTACGAGATGCACGTGGGCTCCTGGGCCCGCAGCCCCGAAAGTCCCGACGAGTTTTTAACCTACACCCAACTGGCTGATAAATTGGTACCCTACCTAACGGAGATGGGCTTCACCCACGTGGAGTTTATGCCGATTGCGGAGCACCCGTATTACCCAAGCTGGGGGTACCAGATCAGCGGCTATTTTGCAGCATCGAGCCGTTACGGTACGCCGCAGGAACTGATGTATTTAATAGAAAAGCTGCACCAGGCCGGGATAGGCGTAATATTGGATTGGGTGCCCTCTCACTTCCCTGGCGATGCACATGCCTTGTACAATTTTGACGGGACGCATCTATACGAGCACGCCGACCCGCGCAAAGGCTTTCACCCGGATTGGAAATCGTACATATTTAATTATGGCCGCAACGAAGTGCGTGCATTTTTGATCAGCAACGCCTTGTTCTGGCTGGACAGGTATCATGCCGATGGCCTGCGCGTTGATGCGGTAGCTTCCATGCTTTACCTGGATTACTCGCGTAACCATGGCGAGTGGGAGCCCAATATTTATGGCGGAAACGAGAACCTGGAAGCCATATCATTTTTAAAAGAATTTAACGAGGCGGTTTATGCTAACTTCCCCGATACGCAGACTATTGCGGAGGAGTCTACTTCCTTTACCGGCGTAAGCCGCCCGGTTTATGCCGGTGGCTTAGGCTTTGGCATGAAATGGATGATGGGCTGGATGCACGACTCGATCAAATATTTCTCGCAGGACCCGATCTACCGCAAGTATCACCACAACCAGATCACCTTTAGCCTCATCTATGCATTTACAGAAAACTTTATGCTGCCTTTTTCGCATGATGAGGTAGTTTATGGCAAGGGTTCGATGCTGGGTAAAATGCCGGGAGACGAATGGCAAAAATTTGCAAACCTGCGTTTGCTTTATAGTTACATGTTTACACATCCCGGCTCAAAGCTTTTATTTATGGGCAGCGAATTTGGCCAGGGCACGGAATGGAACTACCAGCGCTCGCTGGATTGGTATGTGCTGGAGTATCCGAACCACCAGGGCATTAAAGAAGTGGTTAAGGCATTGAACCGTTTGTACAAAGAAGAACCCGCGCTGTACGAAAAAAGCTATCAGTCCAACGGCTTTGAATGGATCGACGGCGGTAATGCCAATGATTCGGTGCTGATATACGAACGTAAAGGGAATGAGGAAGTTAATAACCTGGTTATTGTGCTGAATATGACACCAATGCCCCATTTCGACTACAGGGTAGGGGTACAATCAAAGGGAAAATGGGTTGAAATTTTCAACTCGGATAAAAAAGAATTCTGGGGCGGCGGAATGGGAAATCCGAAGGAGATCACCGCGGAAAGCGTTTCCTGGCATGGCAGAGCGCATTCTTTAAAGATCACCGTACCGCCGTTGGCCGCTGTTATATTTAGAAAAGCAAAAGCCGTCCCGGCGAAATATGAATTAAAATAATAATTAAATAAAAAGGCATCTTTTTTGAACGGGTCACGTAAAAGTGTGGAAGCCAGCAATTTTGGCTGTTGTTCACTACAAAACTTTTACGTTATGAACCCAAAGTACCGCTATTTTTATTTAAGCGTAGGATTGGCAGGGCTTATGTTACTGTTTTACCAGATCATAAGCATTTTGCCCGAAATTGACCCCGTGCGGACGTTAATAATTGCCGTCCCGGACATGGTGTTTGTTTTTCTGGCCTATAAAACCTACCCGCCTGAGCCGGAGACCAAGCGCCAGACCTTCTCGGAGCGAAAAGTTTCCAATTATTAAGTTATTGGGCCCCGGCCTCCCTGATTATTAAAATTCCTTTGTATCACAATACCAGGGTCAAAAAACATTCATACTTTTATAATGTTTTTTTTTGACCCTGATTGCATTTGCATGAATCCCAAATTTAAGATTCTTTATATCATCGCAGGCTCCCTGGCGCTGGGGCTTGCTGTTTACCAGGTATTTACCGATAAGCCTTCTCTCAATATCACCCGCCTCGTTCTTAACGTGGTAATGAGCCTTTTCTTCTATTACCTCGCCTACAAAACTTACCACGAGAAAAAAGATAAGGAGCTGATGTGACAATGTGAGTAACTCGCGGCATAATGTGAGTAACATCATATATCTATTTGCAACCACCTGCGTATAAGAGCCTAAGTTTAATTTATTTAGGATTTAATTTTTTTTTGTATGATGAACTCAAAATTTCGCCCGCTGTTTTTGTTACTGGGCTTCGCCGGGTTGTTTGTGTTGTTATTTCAGCTGGTTGCAAATATTCAGAACCTCGATTTGATTATGGTAATAGCCATTGCCGTACCCGATATGTTTTTCTTCTACCTGGCTTATTTAACCTATCCGCCGGACGCTGAACCAAACAGGTACGAAAGTTTCTAAATAATTATTTAATTGCTTCCGCGTATTTGGTGATTACCCGCCAGGTGCTGGCATCCGCATCAAAAACGGAATTCAGCCCCTGTTCCTCGCCGCCGGGATCGCCCATAAATTCATCGCCGTCCTTCCAGAACGTTTGCCCGGGTATAGGCCGCGCAATGCCGCCGAACGCCCAAAAGTTAGCGCCCGCAATACCAGGGTTCTTAAGCACAGTGCTAAAAATAAAGTCGTAAAAATGGTCCCGGTTGTGGGTGGTAGCACTTAGGTTGTAAACATGCAGATCGCGCGGTAAGCCAAATTCTTCTATCACCAGCGGCTTGTTCAGCTGCTGCGCAATTCTTAAATGTTTTTGAATATCCCGCCCGGCGCTGTCTAAAATAACCTTGTAGCTTTTATTGATGGCGGTATCCTTAAACCAGCTCCAGTTTTTTGGCCAGATATGGATAGTTAAATAATCGATGTTTTTATCGGCATGTATCTTTTGATAAACCGCCATGTCAAAATCCGAGGCAATATCCCCTTCGCTGCCGGTAGTAAGTAAATGGTTTTTGTCGATAGACTTAACCAGGGCCGCCACATGGCTTATCCACTGTTCGAAAGCAGGAACGGCTGCCTTTTCCATTGGCCGTGGCTCATTTATAATTTCCCAGGCCATTATTGAGGGGTCATCCGTATATTTTTTGCCGTTTAAACTGTTGGTCCGGTGCAAAACATAGCGAATATAGTTATCCAGCTCATCCATGCAGGGTTTACAGCTATAAAACTGGCTGATGTATTGCCGCAGCTTATCCCAGCTGTAGTAGCCGCCCAGGCTTTTGGGGTAAGGCTGCTCACCATAACCGTTCCACTTTAAATACTGGCCTATACCACCGCTCCACTCCCAGGTATTGGTAAAGTGCAGCACGGCTTTCATATTGCGTTTACCCAGTTCATTCAGCAGGAAGTCCAGGCCCACCATGATGTTTTCGTTAAACTTGCCGGCCTGAGGCTGCAGTGTCTTTTCATTAGGCGTGCGATACTTGTAGGTGGTGATCCCCTCGGCGCCAACCATTACCCTCAGGTTGGTTACGCCATGCTGTTTTAAAAAATCCAACTCGGTTTTCAGGCGCTTTTTGCCGGCCTCGCCGTTGGTGGCCAACAGGCCGCCATACCAATAATTTGTGCCGATATAGCGGTATGGTTTGCCGTCGATGGTAAATGCTGTCCCCTTAACTTTAACAAATCCCTGTTGTGCGTAACCCGGCAAGGAAAAGGCCAGGCTTATTATCAGTGCCTTAAATATTTTGTTCACTATGGATGTTTTGGTTCATAAAAATATAAAACAGGGTAAGGGATGGTTAATACTGTTTTAACAAATCATTTGCTATTTATACAGCATGGCTAAAGATAGCAAAGCGCCGGCGATATTCAGCAAGCTGTGAGTTAATATACCCAATCGCAGGTCGCGTGTTTTATTAACCAGGTACACCATCGGCAATAAAGCTAAAATGAGGGTGAGGTATACATAGGGCTGCCAAAAATGGTACAGCGAAAATAGAATTACATTTACCACAAATGCCTTTTTGCCCCAAGCCTCCATTCGCGGCAGTAAATACCCCCGGAAGTAGAGTTCTTCCGCCACCGGCGCTAAAATTCCGTTCAACAACAAATTGAGCAGTAAAGTAATTTTCACTTTTTCAGTTGAATAACCGGCAAAATTTTGAAGGGTATACCAACCAGGCAGCCAGTTAAATATTTTATGGCTGATAAACAGATCAACGGGCTGCGTAATTCCCCAGACAATAAATGCACCTGCAACCAGGCCCAGCGAATAAAGGATCAGCCTGATGGTACTGATCTTATTTTTAAAGCCGTTGACGGACCACGTGGTTTTCTCGCCCTCATTGTTTTTAACCGAATGCAGGTGCAGCAGCAATACCGGCAACGCGATCAGCAATACTGCGAACAGCATTCCAAATTGCGGCGGATAACCGTAGCGGATACTCAATGGCGCCAAAAAGGTGAACCCGCCGGTGATCAATACGCCAGGGTACAAATGATAAATAATGGTTTGAGTTTTACTTAACTGTTTCATGATGATCTGTGATTAAATTAAAACCCAAATCACCGGCATTTTTAAATGCTGGTCGACCGACTTTTAAAAGTCGAACGCATTTGTGTGCGGGACAAGCTAAGAATTGGCCTGTGACGCCTCGTTTTTATACTCAGAAGGTGTTAGCCCGGTATATTTTTTAAACAGGGTATTGAATGAGGATTTTGAATTAAAACCGGTTTGGTATAGTATTTCGAGCACGGTGATCTTTTTATCCGGATGATTTGTCAGCATTTGCTGAGCTTCGCTGATCCGGTAACGGTTAACAAAATCAAAAAAGTTTTGGCCCAGCTGATCATTGATCAGCCTGGAAAGATCCTTCGGATACATCTTTATCTCGCCCGCCAGTAAATCAACCGTTAGTTCCGGGTTTAGATAAGGTCGCTTATCTTTCATGTAAGCCTCAATGGCGATCAATTCAGCAGATTTTTTATCATCGGTTACCGGCGGCACCTTTTTGTTGACTGTGCTTGCCATTTCGTCAACCCGGTTAAAAATCTCCGGGTTATTAAGCGCTTTAAATAACAAACGATTGACGAAATAAAACAGCAGCAAAATTATAGCGCTTAGCGCAACCAAATGGTAACCCACGAGGTGGGTGACCTCAAAAAAATTATTGGCTACTGATAGCGCAAACAGGCATAAAAAGAAGATGATGGTAGATGAAAGCCAGTCGATATTTACTTTTTGATAAAGGGAAAATTTGTTCAGTGCCAATAGCTTATATCGTTTGATTATCCTTAGGGACGCTATCGAATATATCCCGAAATGAACGGTCAGGAGCAAGGCTATAATGTAAAATTGTGCGGGTAGCTGATGTAAGCTAATGGAGGTTAATATTTCTATTTTCTTACCCAATGGCTGAACCTGGTAACTAACCTCTGACGAGATAAACAGGATTGCAAATGGGACGAAATGGATAAAGTCTTTTCGCGTTAGCTGAAAACTATTATAAAATAGCGACCTGGTATAAAGATAGAGCAACGGGCCGTATAAAAGGGGGAAAGCGCCACTAAAATTAACCAGGCCGGGATACTCGTCCCTGATAACAGTTCTGCGCAATATGCTATCCGCGATGGCCAAAAATAAAACCAGAAAAAAGCAGGCCAGTAAGCGATTGCTCAGCGGCTTGGCAGTTTTTTTTGCAAAAAGAAAAAGGCTTGCAAAAAGCAGTTGAAAGGCAAGCAGCACAAGTAAAATATCCGGCAGGCGCAGAAGCATAAGGCTAAATGATTGACTTTTAATTGTGCGAGGAATAATATTCCCGGTTGGCGAGTTCCATTTCAAGCTCTTCTTTCCAAAACCCTTGTTCGTTTACAGCTCTGGCATCTACGAACAACATTTTATTTTTCATATCCAAAAATTGTTCGTCGGTAAAATTTGAATTTATTACAGCATCCTCGCCGTTTTCTAAGCGTATAGTTTCCAGAAAATCGTCGTATATCAGGAAAAACTGAAGCATAGATTCTATTGAACTATTAAAATAACTGGCAGTAAAATAATCTTCATGGTCAAGCCATTCCACAACATCATTGTCCGCCGAATTAATAGCAACCGGATTACCACTGCCATCAGCCCCTATTACCACATATCTTTTAAATTCGTCTTCAATCTTATAGATTCGATTCAATGTGTCAATACCCGATGATTTATCTCCAGTGTTAAACGACACATATGGGGCTACATATTTTGGCAGCCCGATTTTTAGAAAATCGATTGTTCGTGATTTAAGCGGAAAAGGCGACAACTTTTCCATGTCCAACGGAAAAATGGACTTGTTTTTAGCGAGAAAAGATAAGCGATATTCTTCAGGAGTCATTTGCCAAAAATATCTAATAGCTAAATGTAATAAATAGCGGAATTATATCACCCATAAACGAAAAAAGCCGGCCCCGAAAGGCCGGCAATTCTGCAATTTAGGATATTTGGATTTAAAATTTGCCGAGTTCCTGTACCAGGTCGATCAACTTGTTGGAGTATCCCCACTCGTTATCATACCATGATACTACTTTTACAAAGTTATCATTTAATGCGATACCTGCTTTTGCATCAAAAATAGATGTGCGTGCATCACCTTTAAAATCTTCAGATACTACTTCATCTTCCGTGTAACCCAAAATGCCTTTCATCGAGCCTTCTGATGCTTCTTTCATAGCTGTTTTAATATCAGCGTAAGTAGCAGGCGTTTTTAAGCGCACGGTCAGGTCGACAACGGATACGTCCGGAACCGGCACACGAAATGACATACCGGTTAATTTGCCTTTAAGGGCAGGGATTACCAATGCTACCGCTTTGGCGGCGCCTGTTGATGAAGGGATGATGTTTTGGTAAGCGCCGCGGCCGCCTCTCCAGTCTTTATGCGATGGGCCGTCAACGGTTTTTTGAGTAGCGGTAACTGCGTGGATGGTGCTCATTAAGCCTTCTTCGATACCAAACTTATCGTTCAATACTTTGGCTATCGGCGCAAGGCAGTTGGTGGTACACGAAGCGTTTGAAACAATAGTTTGGTCGGCCCTTAATTCGGTATGGTTAACACCCATTACAAAAGTAGGGGTGTCGTCTTTTGCAGGGGCGCTCATTACCACTTTTTTAGCGCCGGCGTCGATATGTTTTTGGGCGGTGTCCTGGGTCAGGAATAAGCCTGTCGATTCAATTACAACTTCTGCACCTACTTCACCCCATTTAAGGTTAGCAGGGTCTTTTTCGGCAGTAACGCGGATAGTTTTACCGTTTACCACTAAATGGCCGCCTTCAACAGCGATAGTGCCCTTGAACTGCCCGTGGGTCGAGTCGTACTTCAGCATGTAAGCCATATAATCAGGCTCAACAAGGTCATTAATACCCACAACTTCCAGGTCGGGTCTTTCCATTGCGGCCCTGAAAGCCAGGCGGCCAATACGGCCGAAGCCGTTAATTCCTATTTTCATGATTTTATTTAATTTTTACTTGAATAATACGTTAACAGATTGTTTATAGGTTCCTTAATAATGTTGGCGATCTTCAGATTTGCATCGGCGGCAGCATCATACAGATGGTTTTGAAACCCTGCCGCAACAGAGCCCGCAAAGTACAAAAAAGCTTCGGGATGTTCATCATGCAAGGGTAATAAATACGTGTTTACAAGTTTGTCAAACCCTTTACGCACAGTTGTTTTAACATAATTGTCTTCGCTGTTCTCCACAAAAAAATCGACGAATGAACTCAGGAAGATAGCGGGTTGTTTTTGCCGGTACACTTTCTCCAGCAGCGTTTTGCGGTCGAAATCGTATCGCTTTACAAACTTTTTGCGGATGCCATCCGGCAGCGTTTCATTCATATATCCTTTCAGCAGTTGCCGGCCAAGCCAGTTGCCCGAGCCTTCGTCGGCCAGGATATACCCTAAGCCATAATTGTTGGGCTTTACTTTCCGGCCGTCGTACCAGGCGGCATTTGAGCCGCTGCCCACAATGCTGATAATGCCGGGGTTATTTTTGCAGCAGGCAATCGCGGCAGCCAAAATATCATGCTCCACGGTAACTTTTCCAAACTTAAAAAAAGCCGCCAACGCATTCTGAACCACCGTTTTTAACTCGGGCGATGAAGCGCCCGCGCCAAAAAAATAAATGCGTTTGATCTCCTCGGCGTGGTGGATCAGGTTGATGTTTTTGCTCAGCAGTTGGATAATGCTTTTTTCGTCGTTGAGGTAGGGATTAATACCGCCGGTTTTAAAAGATGCGATAACCTCATCCTTGTCGGCAAGCCTCCAGTCGGCGTAGTTTGATCCGCTATAAACAACTGCAATCATTAATTCTTTCATTTGCCTCACCCAAGCCCTCTCCAAAGGAGAGGGCTTAAAAGCTTTCTCCTTTTGCTCCCTTCTCCTTTGGAGAGGGGTAGGGGGTGAGGCGTTATTTAGATAGATAGAATATCCGCCATCTGCATCAAATCTTCTTCCAGTTTAAATTGGTGTTGAGTAAGGGCCTCTTCAATGCCCGTTAATTTGATGTGGTTTGCCTCAAGGCCCACCATCATTTGCGATTTGCCTGCCATCAGCGCGTTTACCGCGGCAAAGCCCAGGCGGCTGCCCAGTACCCTGTCAAAAGCCGACGGGCTTCCGCCACGCTGAAGGTGGCCTAATATCGTAACCTTTATATCGTAATTCTTAACTTCTTTTTCAACCACCTTGGCAATATCATAAGCACCGCCGTGTTTGTCGCCTTCGGCCACGATCACAATGCTCGACGATTTCTTTTTGTTTTGCCCGTTCTTCAGGTTTTCGATCAGGTCCTCAATAGCGGTTTCTTTTTCAGGCAGTAAAATAGCTTCTGCTCCGCAGGATATGCCTGCGCGCAGGGCAATTGCGCCCGAGTCGCGGCCCATTACTTCGATAAAAAACAGCCGGTCATGCGCATCGGCAGTATCGCGGATTTTATCAATAGCTTCAATCACGGTGTTGGTGGCGGTATCGAAACCAAGCGTATAGGTTGATCCGTACAGGTCGTTGTCAATAGTGCCGGGGACGCCGATGACTGCTATATCCGGGTATTTTTGCGAAAAACGAAGCGCGCCGGTAAAAGTTCCGTCGCCGCCGATCACCACCAATGCATCAAGTCCGTGCTTTTTTACATTTTGATAAGCAGTTTCCATGCCTTCCTCAGTGCGGAAGGGCAAACAGCGTGCGGTTTTTAAAACAGTACCACCAAGGTTTAAAACGTTGCTAACCGAGCGCTTGTCCATCTGGTACATATCGCCGTCGATGAGCCCCTGGTAACCCCGCCGTATGCCCGTAACGTCGAGGCCATTGTAAATGGCCGTCCTCACCACCGCGCGTATGCAGGGGTTCATCCCCGGTGCGTCGCCGCCTGAAGTAAGCACGCCAAGTTTTGAAATTTTAGGCATTTAATACAAAGAATTTTTTCGGCACGAATATAGTGTGTAAAAATTACACCATTAAATTTAATTTATTTTTTTTACATTAGCGGTTGACCAGTAAATTTAATTATTAAACCTAAAATTATCGAAGTTTGGAAGTAAAACTACCGACATTTGACTCAGTTTTCTCCGTCGACTGTGTGATATTTGGTTTTGAAGCGGGCGAGCTTAAAATATTACTCATCGAGCGGAACGAAGAGCCCTATAAGGATTGGCTTGCCCTGCCCGGCTATATTGTGGAGCAGGATGAGAGTATTGACGATGCCGCCGAACGTATCCTTTACGAGCTCACCGGCCTGCGCGACTTGCACATGCAGCAATTCCACACCTTTGGAGAGGTGAACCGGCACCCGCAGGGACGCGTAATTACCGTGGCCTATTATGCGCTGATCAGGATAAACGGACAAAAAGAACTGCGACCGGTTACCCAATATGCCCGTAAAGCTTTCTGGCACCCGGTAAATGAGCTGCCCAAACTTGCATTTGACCATACCGAGATATTTCAGACCGCGTTTAACAAGATCAGGCGGCGGTTAAATTACCAGCCCATCGCCTTCGAGCTGCTCCCGGAAAAATTTACCCTTACCCAACTGCAATCGCTTTACGAAGCTGTTGAGAACCGGAAACTGGATAAACGTAACTTCCGCAAAAAGATGCTGAGCTACGGCTTTTTGAAAGAGCTGGATGAAAAGCAAAAAGGTGTGTCGTACAGGGCAGCCAAGCTTTATAAGTTCGACCGGCGCAAATATGCCAAGATATTTCACAGCGAAATGAGCGCGGAGAAATGATTTAGAGATTAGAGATTAGAGACTGGAGATTCAATGTCGTTTACTTAAGGAATTAGTATTTATGCTTGGCATTGCGTTCGCCTCACCCCAAACCCCTCTCCAATGGAGAGGGGCTTAAAAATGGCAGTTTTCTGCTGTGCATCGAA
>Ga0134127_10000050_pt1 | contig 172230 bp, 140 predicted proteins | sample KB31753_FD_96459 | JGI IMG/M metagenome (GOLD analysis project Ga0134127, IMG submission 96459) | Terrestrial soil microbial communities with excess Nitrogen fertilizer from Kellogg Biological Station, Michigan, USA - KB3-175-3 | ecosystem: Environmental > Terrestrial > Soil > Unclassified ...
CGGGTTTCCGCTCTTGCTCAAACCGCCGGCGGTACCCAAAGTGCCTGTGATAGGTGCATAAAGCGGAAGATAGCTCAAATCATAATAATAGTTTGATCCCGATTTTACCGTGTAGACCGGCGATGACAGCAGCCGGTAGCCACGATAAGCGTTGCTCCCACCGCTGATATAACGCTCAACATTGACCGTGCCCGTTATGGAACAGGCTGAGGGTATGGCTGCAATAGTTGCCGAACTGGCAGACGATGATTTTAACGTCAGCAAGCCACTTCCGGCAGCAAGTGTCGTGGCAGACCCGCTCATAGTTAACACTCCTGTGCTCGCCAATTGGAACAATCCCGTTTGCATTGTTTTAGTGCCCGACCCGCTAAAAGTCACTTTGTAAAACGCGGTTCCATCACCACTACCCCCATACAAATTTTGCGTTGTTCCGTTAAAATTAACGGTTGGCGCACTCAACGACACATAGTTGCTTGCATCGTTCGCCATGGTGTTTGTAAAATCACCGCTGACGTACAGATTGCCGGACAATGCGGTTTTTATACCCGTGCCTGAAAACTTAATGCTGTTATACTTGATGGTATTGCTCAACCCGGTAATAGCGGCATCGGTATATACCGTTTGCGCGGCGCCCGCATATTCAACCGTGGTGCCGGGATTATTTAAGGTAATTGTATTAACGATATAGGTAGACAACGTCGAAAACGGCGCGGCGCCTGTAAGTTTTAAACATGCCGACGGCGTTCCGCTTGTATTGCCCAGGGTTAAATTGGCGCTGATAAGACTGTTTGCGGTATTTACGGAAAATGTTGTTCGAACAGCGCTGGTAGACACCGTACCCGCCGTTATATTGAATGTCGGTAAAAACCCCCTATGATGCGTGTCTCCCTGGAATGCATTCAAGTTAATATTACCAGTTACATTTAAATTCGTTATAGATGTGTTAAAGGTAAATGTGTTATTGTTGCCAGCCGTCCCGGTCGAAAAACCGTCATCATATCCCACATCCAACGAGCCAAGAACGTTTAACGTGCCTGTACCTGACAAATTAAACACATAGGCGCTTGAAGAGCCATTGCCTGGCACGGCCGACGTATTAGCTATATCACCGGCCACAGTGAAGGTGGCATCAATTTCGACGGATATGGTAAGATAATTTTCTGTGCCCCATACAATGCAACCAACCGAGGAAGCTCCGCCGGCAGATATTTTTGGCATGTTGGCGGGCACGGTAAAGGTTGTTACGCCGATCCTGGCGGTATCCAAAGCGCCCGGAACCGCCGCCGGGCTCCAGTTAGAAGCCGTATTCCAGTCGGTGCTGGTCGCGCCCGTCCAGTTATACCGCGTTTGCGAGAAAACGTTTACGCTTGCTAACACCAGGATAACAACAACCAAACAAAGTAAAATTGCCCTCATTTTAAATTTCTCTGCAGGATCGCAAAAGCGATGCAAACCTGCGCGAACTTTTTACGAAAGCCACCTCAAATAGTTTCGTGGGCCAATGGTTGGTTAAATACAGCAAAACCGGAAAGGGGCGTCGCATGTTTACGGACTTTTCCCTGTCTTGTTGGTATAATCTGCCAACAAGCCGCACTTGTCCTAAAAAAGGAGGCTCCTATGGAGCCTTTCACCATGATTATATTTTTCTATAAACAGCCGACTCCTATGGAGTCATCATTGTAAGCTTTATAGGAACTCCGTGTTTATAGTAAACGAAAAAGATTACGTCTTCTTCCCGTCTCCATTCGCGAGAGAGCGAAGGACAGCCTCTTACCTAATGTAATTTTCCAAAGTCGTCCAATCTTTAGCATCTAATGCTTTCTTCCTGATTTTTGCTATAACGCCTGTATCGTTTGATAGTGTAAGTTTGTCAAATTCCTTTAAAACCTTAACCTCATTTTTAGAATAAAGTGCCTGCTTTTTTGCAAAAGACCGAGTGAAATAAGTTATCTCGAAGTTCTCGTTATCCAACTTTAAAAATTTGGGCTCAAGTCTATTCAGATACATAACAACATTTAATCCTGCAAACAAGAATACAGATATAAAAATCCATCGATTTTCAAAAGTGAAATTGGACATAAGAAAAACTATGATGCCGACAATTGCACTAAATGCAAGCCACCAATTTGTACACTTGTTTAAATAATATCCTTTAAAAGTTATAACATTCATTGTAGCAATTTATCGGTAATTAATGAATTTTTCAGGTCCCGTTGTTCCCTTCTTATATCCAAGCAGGTCTCTCATCGAGGAGCGTGCAGCGCATGACGCTTTTTGTTTTGTTCGCAGGGCTCTTCCGGAGACCTTGCGAGACGTAAAAGCACTTCGAAAGTAATTCTATTTACCGGCATGATTCACCTCTAAACCGACTATACACTTTGACAGATTTTTATCGATCGCGCATTGATAGGTGTGTTCTCCGAAGTTTCCATAGTCATCCGTCCCTTTAAACACAACATATATAATCCAACCTCTAATTTTAGGGGAAAAATGGGCATCAATGCTGTCCAATTTTGCGCTGTCATTTTTGTACCTTTCATAATTGGGGTCATCGTCAATCGTGGTATATATTGCATGAAAATTTTCGAATTGGTCTATTTGATATTTATTGGATTGGTTATTTAAACTGTCTAGGTATAGTTTAACCAGCTGTTCAGCCTTCTTTTGTTCCTGGCTAATACTGCAAGCGGCAAAAAAAAGCGCTACAATAAAAGTTAATTTTTTCATTATAAATTTTTTTATGTCCCCGCAGGCTCTCTCATTGAGGACCCTGCTAGAACGAATTCTGAAACCTTCCAACCCGCTTTACCGCTTGCGGTAGAGAGGGTGATCAAGCGCAGCGATGATCTGGTGAGTCAACTCTGCGCCTCGCTCCAAAAACGCCCATCTTTCGATTAAAATCCCCAATGTTAAATTTACATTTATTTGCCTAACTTTAACTTCGTTATAAACCGGTTGGCTGACCATTTCTTTTTATGAGGCGAAAGTTTTATCTGCTGGGGCTTGTGTGCGCGGGATGTATGTTATATGCCATCCAGGCCTGCAACCGTTCGGCCTCGGGGCAAAATATCGCCGATGAGATTCCGGATACCGTCAGCTATAATTTTAACGTCCGCCCCATCCTTTCGGATAAATGCTATAAATGCCACGGCCCTGATGCCAGCAAACGGCAGGCAGGCCTGCGGCTTGACCGGCCCGAAAGCGCCTATAAAGCTTTGCGCGATAACCCGCATGCCCATGTGCTGGCGCCCGGCAGCCCCGAAATGTCGGAGCTGTTTCGCCGGGTATCCACCAACGATACATCCGAGATGATGCCGCCGTCCAACTCCGGCCTCAAACGGTTAACCCCTCATGAGCTGGCGATCATTGAAAAGTGGATAAAGCAGGGCGCCAAATTCGAGAAGCACTGGGCGTTTGTACCGCCGAGGTTGTGGCCGGTGCCCGCTGTAAAAAATGCAACGTGGCCAAAAAACGAGATCGATCATTTTATTCTGCATAAGCAGGAACAATACGGCCTGGCGCCCAACCCGGAGGCGGACAAGGAGCGGCTTTTAAAACGCGTAACGCTCGACCTGACAGGTCTGCCGCCGACCATTGAAATGATGGACAGGTTTTTAGCCGACAAAAGCCCGAATGTTTACGAAAAAGTGGTGGACGAGCTAATGAAAAGCCCGGCCTACGGCGAAAAGATGACCCTGCACTGGCTCGACGTTGCCCGTTACGCCGATTCGCACGGCTACCAGGATGATAACTACCGCACGCAATGGCCCTGGCGCGATTGGGTGATCCACGCCTTTAACGACAACCTGCCCTATGATAAGTTCGTGACCTGGCAGCTGGCCGGCGACCTGATGCCAAACGCGACCAAAGAACAGCTGCTGGCTACAGGCTTTAACCGCAATCATAAAATTACCGAGGAGGGCGGCGTGATCGACGAGGAATACCGCGTTACCTATGTTACCGACCGTACCAATACCTTTGGCAAAGCTTTTTTGGGCGTCACCATCGAGTGCGCACATTGCCACGACCATAAATTCGACCCGTTTTCGCAAAAAGAATATTACCAGCTGTTCTCATTTTTTAACAGCGTAAAGGAGCCGGGCATACAATCCACCGTGGGCGGTCCCGAAACATACGCCAAACGGCCAATGATGCAGGTAACCAACGACGATGTAAAAAGCATCCTGAAATTTGTAAACAAACAGGACACCGGCAAGCTGATCGTATCGGTAATGGGCGATAGCGAAGTTTATCGCAAAACGTATATCCTGAAACGCGGCAATTACGATGCGCATGGCGACGAGGTGCAGCCCGGAACGCCGAAAGCTATTTTACCATTTGACAATAGCTATCCTAAGAACCGTTTGGGATTGGCCGAATGGCTGTTCAACCCCAAAAACCCGCTTACGGCAAGGGTGTTTGTGAACCAAACCTGGCAGGAATTTTTTGGCAGGGGCATTGTAAAAAGCTCCGCCGACTTTGGCATGCAGGGCGACCTGCCCTCGAACCTCGAGTTGCTCGACTGGCTTTCGGTCGACTTTATGAACCATGGCTGGAATATCAAGCGGCTGGTAAAGCAGCTGGTGATGTCGGCTACGTACCGGCAGTCTGCCGTTTTAACGAAGGAAAAACTGGAAAAGGATCCCGATAATAGTTTGCTGACCCGCAGCCAGCGGCAGCGCCTGCCCGCCGAATTTATCCGCGACATGGTACTGGCAAGCAGCGGCCTGCTCACTAAAACGATTGGCGGGCCGAGCGTAAACCCGTACCAGCCGCCGGGGCTTTGGGAAAATGCTACCTCCGGGCGCGGCCTGCTCGCGCGTTACAAGCAGGTGCATGGGCCAAACCTGTACCGCCGCGGCATGTACACGCTGATAAAACGCACCGTTCCGCCCGTTGAAATGGCCATTTTTGATGCCAGCAACCGCGACCAGTGTGAGGTAAAACGGCTGAACACCAACACCCCTTTACAGGCACTGCTGATGATGAACGATCCTACCGTGCTGGAAAGCGCGCGGGTGCTTGCCGCCAGGTTATTGCAGCAAAATACGAACGCTCAAAATAAAATTTATACCGCCTTCAGGCAGATCATTTGTCGCAAACCCAACCAGCGCGAGCTGGCTATACTCACCGGGTACTACAATGAACAGCTGAAGGCAATGGATATGCAAACCGCCCGCAAAGTGTTAAGCGTGGGCGAATATCCCGTTCCGGCCAACGTAAATAAGATCACCCTCGCTGCTTTAATGAAAGTGGTGGATACGATATATAACATGGAAGAAGCGATCACAAAAACCTGACGGGTATGGAAAAAGACATTTTAGAGCACCGGCTCAATATAAACCGGCGCAGGTTTTTATCCAGGTTAAGCCTGGGGATCGGCAGCGTAGCCTTAGGGTCATTGCTCATTCCCGATCTTTTTAGCGGCCTTGGCGGCGACAACGAAGCCGACTTTATTCCGGGCGTACCCAACTTTGCGCCAAAGGCTAAACGGGTGATCTACCTTTTCCAGGACGGCGCGCCTTCGCAGCTCGAATCGTTCGATTATAAGCCCAAACTACGCGAGCTGATGGGTCAGGAGCTGCCGCCATCCGTTAGGGGCAACCAGATACTGACCGGGATGACATCCGGCCAAAAATCCTTTCCGCTGGTGGGATCGTTCTATGATTTCAAACAATATGGCGACTCCCGCGCATGGGTAAGCGACCTTTTCCCGCATATCGGCAAAATAGCGGATGATATTTGCATTGTCCGCTCGATGTATACCGAAGCCATCAACCACGACCCGGCCTTAACCTTCTTTCAAACCGGGGCACAGCAGGGCAACCGCCCCAGCATGGGTTCGTGGGTGAGCTATGGCCTGGGTAGCGAAAACAAGAACCTGCCGGCCTTTACCGTATTGCTTTCGAAAGGGAAAGGCAACGGCCAGGGAGTATATTCCAAATTGTGGAGCAACGGCTTTTTGGATTCTATTCACCAGGGCGTGCAATTTAGCAGCGGCGAAAACCCGGTGCTCTATTTGAACGACCAGGACGGCATCGACAAGCGCGACCGCCGCAAAATGCTCGATAAATTAGCCGAGCTGAACGAACTATCGTACAAGGAATTTGGCGACCCGGAAATAAGCACCAAGATACAGCAATATGAAATGGCCTACCGCATGCAATCGGCGGTGCCCGAAATAATGGATGTATCAAAGGAGCCGGATGATATTGTGAAAATGTACGGGCCGGATTGCCTGGTGCCAGGCACCTACGCGGCAAACTGTTTGCTGGCGCGCAAGCTTTCGGAAAGCGGCGTGCGCTTCGTGCAGCTATACCACCAGGGATGGGATCAGCATAGCAACCTGCCCAAAGAAATGGCCGGCCAGGCGATGGACGTCGACCAGGCATCGGCGGCATTGGTGACCGACTTAAAACAACGCGGCTTGCTTGATGAAACCCTGGTGATATGGGGCGGCGAATTTGGCCGCACCAACTACAGCCAGGGCAAATTGGTTAAAGATAACTATGGCCGCGACCACCACCCACGCTGCTTCAGCATCTGGATGGCCGGCGGCGGCATTAAACCCGGGTTGGTATACGGCGAATCGGATGAGTTTGGCTATAACATTGTAAAGGATCCCGTGCATGTGCATGATTTCCACGCCACGATCCTGAACCAACTCGGTATCGATCATAAAAAACTGACCTTTAAAGCGCAGGGAAGAAGATACAGGTTAACCGATGTGGCAGGGAACGTGGTGAAAGGGATACTGACGTAACTGGATTACACCGATTTGAGAAGGATTTCACTGATTATAGCAAATGTTCGGTGTAATCTTATGCAATCGGTGTAACCCAACAAGACAATCGGTGTAAAAAAAATCGGTGAAATCTAAAAACAATCGGTGAAATCCAAAAACAATCGGTGAAATCCAAAAGAGATGGAAAGAAGAAAATTCATAAAACAAGCAGCGGCCGTTTCGGCGGGGCTTATCATAACAAAAGATATGTTCGCAAAAAATGATGACCCCATATATGGTCACGGCAACATGCGTTACCGGATGGATAAGCAATGGGCCAAAGCCGATCCGCTGAAGAACCCGGTGAACGATTGCCACGAGATGGTGCAGGACTCGAAAGGCCGCATACTGCTGCTCACCAACGAGACAAAAAACAATGTGCTGATCTTTAACAAATCCGGGAAGCTGCTGGATACCTGGGGACATGATTTCCCCGGGGCGCATGGGCTCACGCTGGTGAACGAAAACGGCACGGAATTTCTGTTCATTACGGATACGGCGAAGCACCAGGTGTATAAAACCACCATGGACGGCGGCATTTTATTGACCATCGATACCCCGCTGGAAAGCGGTTTTTATAAAAAAACAGAAGAATTTGTCCCCACAGAAACGACGGTAGATACCAATGGTGATTTTTACGTGGCCGATGGCTATGGCGCGCAGTACACCATGCACTATGATAAAAACGGGAAGCTTAAAAACATTTTCGGCGGCCGGGGCGAGGGCGACGAGCATTTTGACAACGCCCACGGCATCTTGATAGACCGCCGCGATGGGACACCGACATTATTGATCACCGACCGCACCCGCAACTGCTTTAAGCGCTTTAGCATGGATGGCAAGCTAATGGAGATCATCAAACTCCCCGGCGCCTGCGTATGCCGGCCTGTAATCAAGGGCAATCATTTGTACGCGGCCGTTTTGCGTTCGCCGGCTTTAAGCAATGAAAACTCCGGCTTTGTCACTATTTTGGAGAAGCATAACAAGGTAGTTTCCAATATCGGCGGCACCGAACCCGTTTATAATGACGGCGTGCTGCAGCCCATGGCCCAGGCCGAGAAGATATTTTTGAACCCGCATGATGTTTGCGTGGATGATGACGAAAATTTGTATGTTGCACAATGGGCCTCGGGCAAAGTTTATCCCTATAAGTTTACCCGGGTTTAATTTTAAGCTGTTTGATTAAATGATAAAAAGCCACTATAAAGGGGTTGCAGAGAACCTGCTGTTTGCCCTGAACGTTTTTATCATTTTTTTTCTTTTTTTTGGCGATAATATTGTCATCCCGCAATGGCTTCAGCCCGTGGGCAGGCTTCATCCGCTCATCCTTCATTTCCCGATCGTGGTGCTCATCATGGCCATGACACTCGAGTTTTTCCGGTTCAAAGCACGCCTAAAGGTGGAGCGGCTGTACCACGAGTTTACAGCCTACCTGTGGCTAACCGGCGCCTTGTTTGCCGCGGTAACTGCCATGATGGGATTGTTCCTGGCGAAAGAGCCCGGTTACGACGGCGCTACGCTGCAATGGCATAAGTGGCTGGGTGTGGGTGTAGTTTTCGTATCGTCGGTTATTTACAAGTCCCGCGATGCGGCGTGGTATAGTCAAACCGTCGCCCGGTGGGCCACCGCAGCCACCATGATTGTCCTGGTAGTTGCAGGGCATTTTGGCGGCGATATCACCCATGGCGATAACTTTGTGCTGGCGCCGGTTTGGCATCCCGAAAAAAAACTGGTACCAGTTGATAAGGCCCTGGTTTTCCGCGACGTGGTGCAGCCGATCTTCCAGAACAAGTGCATCAGCTGCCACAACCCGGATAAGATAAAAGGCGGGTTGATGCTTATCGACGAAAAGTCAATCCTGAAAGGCGGCAAGGATGGTAAGCTCATCGTTCCCGGTCAGCCGCAGCTAAGCCTCTTGCTTCAGCGCATCCATTTGCCCGAAGAAGAAAAAAAACACATGCCGCCTGCAGGCAAGCCCCAGCTAACCGCCGATGAGCAACGGCTTTTATTTTTATGGATCAAAGAAAATGCGGAGTTTAAGAAAAAAGTAACCGACCTGCCCGAAAAGGATTCGCTGCGTGTGCTGGCCTCAACCTGGTTAAAGCCGGCCGATGCAACGGACGAGCAATACGACTTTGCCGCCGCCGATTCGAAGCTGGTTAAAACGCTGAACAATAATTACCGCGTGATATACCCGCTGGCGGCGGAGTCGCCCGCCTTGGGCGTTAATGTTTACAACAGGAAAACGTATTCTTCAAAGGTCCTGACCGAACTGAGCGGCATAAAAAAACAAGTGGTTTCGCTTGACCTGGATAAAATGCCGGTGACAGACGTCGACTTGAAAACCATTGCCCAATTTGAAAACCTGCGTTCGCTTAACCTTAATTTTACGGATGTCACAGGCGGCACGCTGAAGGACCTTGCGTCGCTAAAATATTTGAATGCATTGTCACTCGCCGGTACGCGTTTAACGACGCAGGGCGCTGCGCAGATCCATCAGCTGAAAAGCTTAAAAAAAATTGCCTTATGGGACACCGGCCTCGCGGATGCTGAAATACAGGCGCTGCAGAAAGCCGATAAAAACATCGAATTTATAAAGGGCTTTAAAGATGACGGCAAGCCGATCAAACTGAACAACCCGCAGGTTAAAAATGCCAGCTTTGTTTTTACGAAGCCCATGGAACTGGAGCTGGGTCACCCGGTAAAAGGCGTAGATATTCGCTACACAACCGACGGCTCCGATCCCGACAGCCTAAAGTCGTTATTGTATAAGCCCGGCATCCCCATCAGTCAGAATACCGCTATTAAAGCAAAGGCTTATAAACCGGGCTGGTTTAGCAGCGACGTTGTGCAGGCGAACTTTTATAAAAGCACTTATACGCCCGACAGTATCAGCTTTATCGCCCGCCCGGATGAAAAATACAGCGGCGACGGCGCAAAGACTTTAACGGACAAGGACCTTGGCGGCACCGATTTTGGCAATGGCAAATGGATCGGGTCGCAGAAAGAGATCGTGATCTATATGCAGTTTAAAAACCCGGCGGATGTGCATGCCATCACGCTCAATTGCATGCGCAACATTGGCAGCCAGATATTCCTGCCGGCCGGTGTGGAGATTTGGGGTGGCCGTGACCAAGACCACCTGAAACTATTAAGTACCTATAGATCTGCGCCGCCGCAAAAAAAAGACCCTTTTATGGTAAAGGGGATCGATTGCAAATTGCCGGGAATAAAATCGTTAACGTACATAAAAATTATCGTTAAACCTGTCCCGCGGTTGCCGGCGTTTATCACCGCCGCGCAACCGGTTAAAAAGGGCGTGAAGCCCGTGCCTGTTAAACCGTCGCCGGGCTGGGTATTTATGGACGAGATATTTTTAAATTAAGCCGATTAACGGTATTTTCGATAGGCATTTAAATATAACTCCCTTGCGGGAGATTAAACGGGGCAATATGGAAGCAAAAAACACGTACCACGCCATCGTGGTCGGCTCGGGTATCAGCGGCGGCTGGGCCGCCAAAGAACTATGCGACCTGGGCGTGAAGACGCTCGTGCTTGAGCGCGGCCGCAACATCGAGCACATCAAAGATTACCCGACGGCTACCAAAAATCCCTGGGATTTTCCACACCGTATGCGGGAACCGTTAAAGGTGATCGAGGAAAACCCGGTGATCAGCAAGTGCTATGCTTTTGGCGAGGACACGCACCATTTTTTTGTGAAGGACAAAGAGCACCCCTACATCCAGGAAAAGCCTTTCGATTGGATACGCGGCTACCAGGTGGGCGGCAAATCTATCATGTGGGGACGCGCCTGCCAGCGGTGGAGTAATTTTGAGTTTACCGCCCCGCAGCGCTACGGCTATGCCATCGACTGGCCAATCCGTTACGACGATATAGCGCCGTGGTACTCGCATGTCGAAAAATTTGCGGGCATCTGCGGCGATAAGGACGGGCTGGAAGCCATGCCCGATGGCGAATACCTGCCGCCGTTTGAAATGACCTGCCTGGAAGAAGAGATACAGCGCAAAATAAAGGCAAATTATAAGGACCGTTTTATGGTGCGTACGCGTTGGGCGCATCTCACCAAGCCCCAACCGATCCATTTGGAGCAGGGTCGCGGAAAATGCCAGGCGCGCGACCTATGTACACGCGGCTGCCCGTTCGGCGGTTATTTCAGTTCGGTATCCTCAACCCTTCCCTGGGCCAAAAAGACCGGCAATTTGACCATCAGGCCGCATTCGGTGGTACATTCCATTATTTATGATGAGCAAAAAGGCAAGGTAACCGGAGTGAAAATTATCGATGATATTACCAAACAGGAAATAACCTATTATGCCAGGGTGATCTTTTTAAATGCCGCATGCCTAAATACCAACCTCATTTTATTGAACTCCAAATCGCACCGTTTTCCGAATGGTTTGGGCAACGATAACGGCCTGCTTGGTAAATTTATCGCCTTCCAGAACTACCGGGCGAACGTTCACGGCACCTACGAAGGCTTTAAGGACCGTTATTATTTCGGGCGCAACCCCACTAACCCCATCATAGCCAATTACCGCAACCTGCATAAACAGGACACCGATTACCTGGGTGGTTTTTTAACATTTGTGTACTCCGGCCGCAGACCCGCATACCACGATGCAATGGACGATGGGATAGGCGCCGGCTACAAGGATGCCGTTACCGAGCCGGGTTCGTGGTTTGCCGGCATGTATATGCAGGGCGAAACCTTGCCGAAAGAAACCAACCACGTGCGCTTAAGCACCGACCATGTTGATCCCTGGGGCATTCCGCAGCTGATCACCTCGGTGGGCTATGATGAGAATGATGATAAGATGGTGGCTGATTTTTTAACACAAAGCGCCGAAATGCTGGAGGTGGCCGGCTTGAAAAACATCACCAAACACGATACGCACCAGGCGCCAGGCCTCGACATCCACGAAATGGGCGGCTGCCGCATGGGCAGCGATCCGAAAACGTCGCTGCTCAACAAATGGAACCAGCTGCACCTTTGCAAAAATGTATATGTGACCGATGGCGCCTGCATGACCAGCACCGGCACACAAAGCCCCTCCATTTTATACATGGCCTTTGCCGCCAGGGCGGCTAATCACGCCGCCGAAGAAATGAAAAAAGGTAATATTTGAGCGTGGGATGGACGAGCAAAAATTAAGAACAAGGATCAGGATATGGCTGGTCATTTTTATCGTTGGCCTCGCGTTAAGCGGCGTCACGGCATTCCCGATCGAAGCGGAGCTGGCGTTCCTCGCACGTCACTCGTCCGCCTTACCCGCAGCAATCGGTGACTGGATCGGCCGCGTCTACCTTGCCGTAAAAGATACCAACGCGCGGTACCCTTATCTTAGCTATGGTACCGACTGGCTGGCTTTTGGTCACCTCGTGATCGCCGTGGCGTTTCTGGGTCCGCTAAAGGACCCCGTTAAAAACATCTGGGTGATACAATTCGGCATGATCGCCTGCGTAATGGTTATTCCTCTGGCCTTCATCGCCGGTCCTATCCGGCATATCCCGGTTTACTGGCGCCTCGTGGATTGCTCGTTCGGTGTTTTTGGTATCGTTCCGCTATATCTATGCTACAGGGATATCCGTAAACTGGAACATATCCAGGTCAAAAAATAAACACTGCCCGACCCTGAGACACTACGTCTTCCGTACCGGCTACTGTGCATACACAACTTTTAAGTGGAAATAGATTAATGACCCATAGGGTCTACCCGTTTGTAGCATAAAATAACAAAGATGATATTTGCCTCGTAGAGGCTACCGTTAAACGCAATTCAACGTCAAAGGGGTAGCCTCCACGAGGCAAAAATATTGCATTTTGGATTTCTACAAACGGGTAGACCCTACGGGTCAAGCTATTGGTAATTATAAAAATGTATATACACGGCAGGCCTACTGAGGGAGGTAGAGGGGGGCTGGCCGGTCACCTAAAAATAAATCTCAATTTCTTTATGGAAACCCAATCCCGCCTGCATCCTATTAGACAGCTTCAATAAAATTTGATGGAGCACGTTTTATTAACTAATATTATATATCCATAAAAACCGGAACCTATGTCAACCTCCTCATTCACGGTTAAGACGCTAAAATTCCTGCTGGTTGCAGGTTTGCTGTTTTGTTTTAAAACCGGCGCCGCCCAGGCAAAATATGACCGGATAGTCTATAAAATCGATTCACTCGCCAATATCGGCCTGCCAAAATCTGCGCTGAAAGAGGTTGACCGGCTTGATGCGCTTGCCCGTAAAGATCATAACGCCCCGCAGCAGATACGGGCGGCGGTTTACCGCATGACGTTTCAATCGTACCTCGAGGAGGATGCGCTTACCGCGATCATCAGCCGGTTAAAAAAAGACGCGGACCTGGCCGAATACCCGGTGAAACCGGTTTTACAATCGCTGCTGGCGCAGATGTACTGGAACTATTACCAGCAAAACCGCTACCAGTTTAGCCAGCGTACACGGCAGGCCAAAAGCGATACCGATTTCACCAAATGGGATCTCCGGACGATCATCAGCGAAACCAGCCGCTTGTACGACCTGTCGTTACACGATGCCATGAAAGAACAAAATACACCCATAGGGGTGTTGGATGGCGTTTTAGAAGGCGATAAATCGACCCGTTACCTGCGCCCCACCTTGTATGATCTTTTGGTTCAGCGCGCCTTTGATTTTTTCCTTACCGACGAAGCCGACCTGCCCAAACCGCGACTGCCGTTCTCGTTAAACGATCCTCGCTTTTTTGGCGATAGCCGGGCGTTTGCCGATCTCGTGATCAAAACAACCGACACCGCGTCGACAGCCTATAAAGGCGTTAAATACTTGCAGCAGGCGACCGCATTTCACCTTGCGCACGGCGATCAGGAAGCGCTTGCCGACCTGGATTTGCAACGGTTAAAATTCCTGTACAGCCGCTCGCATCCCGAACATAAGGATTCTCTGTATTTGTCGGCTTTGAAGCAAATCGCTATAGAGTTTGCAGCAAAGCCTATCAGCGCCGAGGCGCTGGTCTTGGAAGGGCAGTATTATCAGGCCCTGGATAGCCTGATCATAGCGCATACTCTTTTTAAACAAGCCGTGGAAAAATATCCGGAGAGTTTGGGCGGGTATAACGCCGCACAGCTTATAAAGCAGATCGAACTAAAGTATCTACACGCAAGCGTTGAGGATGAAAATGTACCGGGCAAGCCGATCCTGGCTCTCATCGGATATGAAAATATTCTTTCCGCAAAAGTTGATATTTATAAGCTATCTGAAAAGCAGTTTGCAGCATACAGTGCCAGTTTTAATGCGTCCTATTCGCCGTCCGAACAATCGAAAGCCAAATTAGATTACCTCTTAAGGCTGCGGCCAACACAAACCAAGACCCTCAAATGGGCAAACGCAGGCGACTATCGCAATCATAGTTTCGAATATAAGATAGACGCTTTAACATCCGGGAACTATGTTTTGCTGCTAAGAGATTCGTCCGAAAAAATAACCCCACTTTGGGGGTTGTCTGAATTTAGGGTTAACCGCCTCGCTTACACGGCGAGGGGGAATCCCGACGACGAGGTTGAGGTACGTGTAATGGATCGCGAAACAGGTCAACCCATGGAAGGTGTAAAAATTAATTTAAAGCGGGAGGAGTATAATTATAACAGTACGACCAAGAAAAACGAATGGAATTATATAAATGCCGATGGGGTTTCAGATAGGAACGGTTCGTTTATTACCGATAAAATTTCCTCGGGCCAAATATCGGTTAACCTGGTCTTCAAAGGGGACACATTAAAGGACCAGCGCAAATATATAAATGGGGCAACCGACCGTTCAGATGACGACGACCCGGAAGACAAGACCATTCTATTTACCGACCGGCAAATATACCGTCCCGGGCAAACCATTTATTTTAAAGCACTGCAGTTGCAAACCTACAAGGGAAAAAGCAAGATAAAGCCCGACACCGCCATCGAACTAAAGTTTCAAGATGTGAATGGCAAACAGGTTTCATCATTAAAGCTAAAAACAAATGAGTTTGGCACGTTCAGCGGCAGCTTTATCATTCCGCAAAGCATGCTGAACGGCAATGTGGAGCTAAAAACAACAGATGGGTCGATTTCTGTAAAAGTCGAGGAGTACAAAAGGCCCACCTTCCAGGTAACGTTTTTTCCTGTTAAGGAAAGTTATAAATTAAATGATTCCGTTGCGATTAAAGGAACTGTGCTTGCTTTTTCGGGTTATGGGATATCGCAGGCAAAAGTGGCCTATCACATAATCCGCTCCCAAAACAGGGTGTTGATGAACGAAATCCAGGGACGGGCGATCTATGGTTCACGATACAACCCGGTATCGATCGAGATCAAGTCGGATACAATAACTACCGATGACCAGGGCCGTTATGAAATAAAATTCAAGGCGTTACCCGGCGATGAGGGTGTCGGCAAAAACAGGATTTTCACATACACCATCACCGCGGATGTAACCGATGCAGGGGGCGAAACCCGTTCAGCTACGACAGCTATGGTTGTTGGCCATAATGATATTGAGATAGAAAGCTACCTGCCCGAAATCCTATTTGCAAAAGACTCTATCAATGTTCCGGTCAATATCCGGAACCTAAACGGGCAAAAACAAAAAGGGGAAATCAAGGTGGAGGTATTTGCTTTAAAAAATCCCGGGCAGGTTTTTAAAAACAGGTTATGGGCCGCGCCAGATCAATTTATAATTGGGAAACAAGAATTCAAACAGGATTTCCCTGAATACGCTTACAAAAATGAAGATGACATCCGGTTGTGGCCAAAGCTCAACAAGGTTGCAGACTTAAATATTAAGGTGAACGAGGCTACGCCGGGGATCATAAAACTGGCGGCCTTGAGAAAACATGAATCGGACATGTATGAAGTTATAATCCATGCACGCAATGAAAATGGCGATACTACGTCTTTAATAAAGTTTGTGAACCTCATCAATAAGCAGCCAAAACCAGCAAATTTTGAAAGCTGGGTTATTCCCGTGGTCAATTATGTAAAGCCAGGCGATGCGGCATCATTTTTAGTGGGCATCGGTCAGAAGGTTCATGTTTTGATGGAGGCATACCACGGGCCAAAACTTATATCCTCAAAATGGATCGTTATTGAAAAAGGGCAACAAGAGATCAAAATACCAATCGCCGATACCGATAAAGATGTAGCTGTTCAGTTTATGATGATTTATCAAAACAGGATGTACGCCAGCTACCAAAAAATTTATATTTCTGATCCGGATAAAACGTTCAATATAAAATTTCTCACCTTCCGGGATAAGCTGCAGCCGGGCGAAAGGGAGCAATGGAAACTACAGGTGAGTGATCCGAACGGCGATAAACTATCAGCCGAAATGCTGGCAAGTTTATACGATGCATCCCTGGATGACATTACGCCGCCCGAGAATTGGAAAGACGCGTTCAACGAAGCGGGAAAATATCAGCCAAATTATTTTGCCTGGGCGGGTTTTGGTTTTATTAATCCGGCAAACACTTCCCCTATCTATTACCGGCAATTTAATTTCACTCTGGCGAGCCATGTTTATGAACATTTGAATATGTTCGGTTACAACTACTATGGGGGGTATAATAATGCTTACCTGGATTACCTTCGAAAGTTAAAAAGCAATTTAAGCATGGCTGAATACAATAAGCGGCTGCAGGATGAATATTTAAAAAATGCTGCGCTCATAAAAAATGGCTACGATGTGGTTGGCCGTGTTATAGCCTCCGACGATAATTCAGAGCTACCCGGTGTAGCGATCAAAATCAAAGGAATGAGTATCGGTACGATGACAAACACGGCAGGTTATTTTAGAATACGCGTTCCTTTAAATGCAACATTGGTGTTCTCATTTATTGGGTATGAAACCAAGGAGCTAACGACATCTAAAGCCGATAATCTTACGGTGACGTTAAAGCCGGCTTCGAGTGCATTAAGGGAAGTTGTTGTTGTTGGATATGGTGTTCAAAGAAAAATGGATATAACCGGAAGTGTTGCGTCTGTTTCAACAATTACCTTACGGGGCAATCGTAGTATTGGTTACGCGGATGCCAAGGTTACAACTGCTGACGTACTTAAACGGGGTGCTCCGGGCTCAGCCGATACTGTATTCATTAGGGGTATCAGCAATTTAGAACAAGCTCCCAAACCGATCGCCCTCCGCACCAACTTTGCCGAAACGGCCTTCTTTTACCCGCAGCTGCATACCGACGAAAAGGGCGAGATCCTGATCGATTTCACGATCCCTGAAGCGCTTACCCGCTGGAAATTCAGGGCGCTGGCGCATACAAAGGATTTGAAAACCGGATATATCGAGAATACCGTGGTCACCCAAAAACAACTAAGTATCAGCGCTAATACGCCGCGATTTTTGCGCGAGGGCGATAGCATCACCATATCTGCGCGGCTGGCTAATCTGACCGCTGATAAATTAAAGGGAACCGTGCAAATGAAGCTGTTTAACGCCCTGAATATGCAGCCGGTATCGTTGTTTGTAAACAGCGGTGATGCCAGCCAGCCGTTCGAGATTGCAGGCGGCACCAACAAAGCTGTTTCGTTCAAGCTGGTAATCCCGGCTGGATTGGATGCGCTTACGTACCGCCTTACTGCCGATGCCGGCCAGTTTACCGACGGCGAAGAAAATACGCTGCCTGTACTGCCAAACCGAATGCTCGTAACCGAATCGATGCCGATGATGGTGCGCGCCGGTCAGATGCGCGACTTTACGTTCGATAAGCTGGTGAACCAAAGCAGCACCACCTTAAAAAACAAGACCCTCACGCTCGAGTATACTCAAAACCCGGCCTGGTACGCGGTGCAGGCTTTGCCTTATATGATGGAGTTTCCTTACGAGTGTTCGGAACAGGTGTTTAGCCGTTATTATGCCAATAGTTTGGCGACCAGCATCGTGACCAAAACTCCGGCGATAAAGCAAGTGTTCGACCAATGGAAGAGCGCTAACAGCGGTGAACTGTTATCGAATCTTGAAAAGAACCAGGAGCTGAAAAGTACCCTGATCGAGGAAACACCCTGGCTTAAGGATGCCGAAAATGAAACGGAACAGAAAAAACGAATTGCCTTATTGTTCGATTTGAATAAAATGAGTGATGAGCTAAAGCTCAATTTTGAAAAGTTGCAGAAACGGCAATTGCCCGACGGCGGCTTTACCTGGTTTGGTGGCGACCGCTCCGACCGGTATATCAGCCAGCATATCGCCGAAGGGATCGGCGAATTATATCATATCCGTATCGGCACCGATCAGCCGGGCCTTAAACAGCTAGCGGACGATTTGATCAGGTACCTGGATGACCAGGTGTTACAAGACGAAAAGGAGCGCGCAAAAATCAAAGATCCAAAATCGAGATATAGCGACCTGGATATACATGCATGGTTTACCAGGAGTTATTTTTTAGATAAGCCTTTGAGTCATGAGCTGGAAAAGGCACGCGATGGCTACTTAAAATGGGCCGCAGATGAATGGAAGTACCGGAATGTTTATGAGCAGGGTTTGATAGCGCTCGCCATGCAGCGGTATAGCAAGCCCGCCGTAACGACGCAGATCGAGCGTTCGCTGCTCGAAACCGCGCAGCAGTCGGACGACCTGGGAATGTATTGGGCCGCAAACCGCCGGGGATATTTCTGGTACGAGTCGCCCGTTGAAACGCAAAGCCTGCTGATCGAATTATTTACCGAGGCGGGTGATAATGCCAAAGCGGTTGACGAAATGAAAATATGGCTGCTGCGCAACAAGCAAACCAACAACTGGAAAACGACCAAAGCAACCGCCGCGGCCTGCTATGCCTTGTTGCTGAAGGGCAGCAATCTGTTGGCCGATACGGGTCGTTCGGTGATCAACCTTGGCGGGCAGCCGCTGGAGCGGCTAAAGCCGGATGTAAAAGCCGATGCCGGGACGGGTTATATTAAAACAAGCTGGGTCGACGAGCAAATTAAACCCGGTCTTGGCAAGGTAGAGATCAAAAATAACAGTACGAATATCAGCTGGGGCGCTTTGCACTGGCAATACCTGGAGAACCTGGACAAGATCACGTCATCAGAAACCAACCTGAAACTGGAACGGAAATATTTTATCCAAAAACAAACCGATGCGGGACCGATGCTTACAGCCATTGATGCGACGCACCTGCCAAAAACAGGCGATCTGCTCAAAGTGGTGGTTTATTTGAAAGCCGACCGCGATTTTGAATATGTGCAGCTAAAAGATATGCGGCCCGCAGGTACCGAGCCGGTTGACGCCTTGTCGGCTTATAAATACCAGGACGGCTTATATTATTACCAGGTAACCAAAGATGTGGCCACCAATTTTTTTATCAGCTATTTAAACAAAGGCAGCTACGTGTTCGAATACCAGCTGCGGGTGGCGCAGCCGGGCAATTTCTCGACAGGGATCACCAGCATTCAATGCATGTACGCGCCGGAGTTTAATGCGCACTCGCAGGGAGATAGGATGACGATAAAATAGATCGCCTTTTAAACTTACGAAGTTTCGGAAACTTCGTAAGTTTTTTCTCGCTACTGTCTACTCACCATCCACCGCTCACACTTCCACCGCATCCTTCTCCCCGATCTGCTGCCGCCACATGGCGTAATACAGGCCTTTTTGTGCGATGAGGTCGAAGTGCTTGCCCGATTCGATGATATGGCCCTTCTCTAACACATAGATCTTATCAGCATGCATGATGGTGGACAGCCGGTGCGCGATCAGAATGGTGATATGATTTTCCAGGTCGGACACATCACGGATGGTTTCGGTGATCTCCTCTTCGGTGATCGAGTCGAGCGATGAGGTGGCTTCATCAAATACCAGAATATCCGGCCTGCGCAGCAAGGCGCGGGCGATGGACAGGCGCTGCTTTTCGCCGCCTGATACCTTTACGCCACCCTCGCCGATTACGGTGCTCAGCCCTTTGTCGGCGCGCGCCAGCAGGGTTTGACAAGCTGCCCGCTGCAGCACGTCCATACATTCCTCGTCGGTAGCGCCGGGGCGCACAAACTGCAGATTTTCGCGGATAGTTCCCGAAAACAGCTGGGTATCCTGGGTAACAAACCCGATTTTTTCGCGGAGCTGGTCGAGGTCGATCTCCTTGCTTAAAATGTTGTTGTATAAAATATCGCCCTCCAGCGGCTGGTAAAGCCCCACCAGCAATTTAACCAGCGTGGTTTTCCCGGAGCCCGACGGCCCCACAAAAGCAACCGTTTCGCCGCTGTTCGTTTCGAAGCTGATATGATTCAGGGCATTGCGGTTGGCGGTTAAATGCTTAAAGCTGACGTTATCGAAAGTAAGGGTGGTTACCTTGTCCAGTAATACCGGTTTTTCCGGCTTGGGGTCGATGGGGGTCGTTAATATCTGCTGAAAATTACCCAGTGAAACTTCGGCCTCCCGCCATGAAAGAATCACATTACCCAATTCCTGCAACGGGTTAAACAAAAAGAATGAATAGAATAAAAAGCTGAAATACTGGCCCGGCGATATGGCTTGCTTAAATATAAGCAGCAGTAATACCACGACCATGGTGCTGCGTACAAAATTAACCGTGGTGCCCTGCACAAAGCTCATGGAGCGGACATATTTTACTTTTTTTAACTCGAGCCCCAATATGCGGTAAGTGGTATTGTTAAGCCGCTCGATCTCCTGCTTCACAAGCCCTAAACTTTTTACGAGTTCTATATTCCGCAGCGACTCCGTAGTTGATCCGGCAAGGACGGTCGTTTCAGTAACGATCGTTTTTTGGATCTTTTTTATCCGGCGGCTCATGGCCATGCTTACAAATGTGATAATGGGTATAGCACCAAAATATACCAGTGTCACCTGGTAGCTTACTGAAACCGAATAGACAATGACGAAAACCATTCCGATCAAGCTAACAAACAATATCCCGATAAACGAGGTGATAAATTTTTCACAGTCGAGCCGTACTTTTTGTAAAATGCCCAGCGTTTCACCGCTGCGCTGGTCCTCAAAAACCTGGTAGGGAAGCTCAAGGGAGTGTTTAAGGCCGTCGGCATACATCGCGGCGCCTGTTTTTTGAGTGATGATATTGGTAAAATAGTCCTGGAAATTTTTTGCGATGCGCGATACCATCGCCACGCCAATGGCGTAGCTTACCAGCACCAACACGCGGTGAAGATATTCGGCATATTGCAGTTTGGTACGCTGCTCGATAACCACATCCACGATGCGGCCCGTAATGTAAGGATCCATCAGCGAGAAGCCTATGTTCAATGCCGCCATTAGTAGAGCCAAGGCAACAACCCAACGGTGTTTTGAAAGGTATGACAGGAGTATTTTCATTCGAAGTGTTTACGCAAAAAACAAAAATAAAAAAAGGGAACGGCTATGTAGCTCATTCCCTTTAATTTGACATACGTTTAAGATTTAAACGGTCATAATATCTTTTTCCTTGGCATCCGAAAGCTGGTCCACCTTTTGGATGTAGCTGTCGGTTAGTTTCTGTACTTCGTGCTCACCAACCTTCATTTCATCTTCCGAAACGCCTTCTGACTTTAACCGCCTGATCTTTTCATTCGCATCCTTGCGGATATTGCGGATGGCGATCTTCCCGGTCTCGGCCTCAGCCTTTGCTTTTTTTACCAGGTCGCGGCGGCGTTCCTCGGTCAGCGGCGGCACGTTGATGCGGATGATAACGCCATCGTTCTGGGGATTAACGCCCAGGTTGGCTTCCATGATCGCTTTTTCAATAGCGCTCAGCAACGACTTCTCCCAAGGTTGTACAACAATGGTACGGGCATCGGGTGTATTAACGCTGCCCACCTGGTTCAGCGGCGTCGGACTGCCATAATAGTCAACCATAACATCGTCCAGCATGCTGGGATTGGCCTTGCCCGCGCGTATCTTTTGTAATTCGCCTTCGGCATGGTCGATGGCTTTATCCATCAACGTCCGGGCATCGTTAACTTGCTTTTTAATGAGTTCGCTCATCGGATTGAATTTTGACAAAAATAATAAAATCTATCATTTTACATCAACATGGTGTAATTCATGCGCGTACATAAATATGCCTGCCCTAATATAGAAAAAGTGTTTTTACCTATCTTTTTAATAAATATTCGATAATGCGTTCACCGGCGATAAAAGGCGAAAGCTGCGACAGGCCAAGCTCGCGGATCGCGGTCTCAATCAACTCGCAATCGCTCGCTTCAATATTGCCATGCTGCTTTTCCAGGAAATATCTTCCGGCATCCAGCATGGCTTTTAAGGGAATTAAGCCCACCAGCTCGCTGCCTGTCACTTCTATCCCGCGCCTGGAGGCGCCGGCGCGAACTTCTTCAAATGCTACATGCAAGGGGGTTATATCGATATTGGTAAGGTTCATGGATACCTGGGCAAAGCCGTACTCTTTAATATACCAACCGATGGCTTTTACGGCTTTAAGTGCCCCCGGAACGGTTGCCGGCTTGCCGTTTACCATTATTTTCCTGCCAGTTTCGCGTATATCGGCTGCTATGGCACTTGCATCGGCAGCGGACGTTGTATTTAAATTGACATTATAAGCGATCAAAAAATCGCGCGCCCCTATCACGGTGGCGCCATGTTTGGCATGAAATATATCCGGTCCAAAATCAGGCCGCCATTCGGGCAATTGTATTTTCTCAAAAAAACCTTCGTACTGCCCGGCGCGGATCACCGAGAGATTATGGCGGGTTTTATCGGGCTGCGCATGCTCGTATAAATAAACGGCGATGCCCAGCTCATTGCCCACTCTTTCCCCAAGGCGACGCGCGTATTGAACGGTTTCCTCCATGCTCATGTTAGCGATCGGTATAAGCGGGCATACGTCGGTGGCGCCAATACGCGGATGCTCCCCTTTGTGCATGCGCATATCGATGAGTTCAGCGGCTTTTTTGATGGCCAGAAACGCCGCTTCCACAACTCGTCCCGGTTTACCCGCAAAAGTCATCACCGTACGGTTAGCTCCTTTTCCGGGATCAATATTTAGCAGCTTTACCCCATCCACCGATTCAATTTCACGCCCAATGCGGCGGATAACATCCGTATTTACACCTTCGCTAAAATTGGGTACACATTCGATGAGCCGCATGAGTCAACAAGTTTAAAGTCCCTTTTTATGCTGTTTGCCCCATTTTATCATCTCATCCACAACAGGAGTAAGCGTGAAGCTGTAGGTGGTTAGCTTATAATCGATCGTAACCGGGTAAGTATCGTTAACGATCCTGATAATCAGCCGATTTGATTCCAGATCCTTTAACTCTTTCGAAAGCACCCTGGTCGTAATGTTGGGTATGCACCGCTGCAGATCGCGGAACCTGCTTTTACCGGCATACATCGACATTAAAATGGGAAGTTTCCATTTCCCATTGATCACTGATAGTGTGTCCTGTACATAGCCGATCTTATCGGCAAGGGTGGTAATAGGTTGCTTCATGGTACATTTTTAATATCGGTATCAAAAGTATATCAAATATATGCAACTTGCAACCGATCGAACAATCGAGCAGCTACAAAACTACTTCCATTTTTTTACCTGCATATTTTATTTCCTTATCGGGACTTTGCGTAACGCCGGTATTGGCACCATGTTCACCATTCACCAGCACCATATTAAAGGTATGGCTCTTTAGCATATCCGGGAACTGGCCTTTAGTGTCGGATATCGACAACTTGTGTTCCTGATCGTTCCACGAAATAGTAAAGGTGGCGTATTGTCCTTTTTCGTAATTGTAGTTGTCGTTCTCGTCCTCATAAAACTTAAATGAACCATTGGCGCCGGGGTAAATACGCAGCTCGATAGGTGCGCCCTTTTTCTCGGTGGCGTATTCTATTTCAGGACCCATAGGGATAACGGAACCGGCCCGAACATAAAGCGGCATTATATCCATGGGCGCGGCTGCATCAAGCGTTTGACCGCCTTCCAGCACCTGGCCGGTCCAGAAATCGTACCATTTTGCGGCTGCTGGGAGGTAAACTTTGCGCGACTTCTTAACCGGGGCATTTTTACCGGTATACAATTGCTGCGTTACCGGGCTTACCAGGAAGGCAGGGCCAAACATATACTGGTCGGGGATACTATATACGTTACTGTCGCGCCTGAAATCAAACGTAAGTGCGCGCATCATGGTGTAATTTTCGGTGGTTACCCTGCCTGCAAGCGAGTAAATATAAGGCATTAGGCGGTAGCGGAGGTTGTCGTATTTCAACAGGATGCTTTTGGTATTGTCGTCCCAATTTTTTGAGAACAATGCACGCTCGCCCTTCCCATGAATACGGAATATAGGGCAAAACGTACCAAACTGGAACCAGCGGGTAAACAGCTCCCTGAATTCGGGTTTTGACCAGTCGGGAGCGGTCCAGTGATACTGGTAACCGCCGATATCAGATGTCCAATAAGGTATGCCCGAAGCGCAAGCGTTGATACCCTGCGGCACCTGGTTTTTAAAAGCGTCGAACCCGCAAAAAATATCAGACGACCATAGCGCGGCGGCATTGCGCTGCGCGCCCGCAAAAGATTGACGGGCCAGGAAGAACGCCCTTTTTCCAGGGATATCTTTCCGCCAGCCTTTGTAAATTCCCTTGGTATGTTCCAGCGAATACGTGTTAAAATAATCAATCCCTTTGCCGATGTGGAAATTGCTTTGGCGACGCTCGTCCAGCAAGTTGCCGTTATCGGGTTCACACTGGTCGATCCACCAGGCATCCCAGCCGTAACGTTTGATCAGGCTGTCGCGGGCCTGTGCCCAATACAGATCGCGGGCTTTTGAATAATGGGCATCGTAATAGGTATCGAATGTATGAGTAACAACATTATCCCATGTTATATCGGTTAAACCGCCCATTTTGTACAGCGTATCATAATTAGCGGTGCCTTTGCCAAATACCGGCCAAATGGAGATCATGCCGTGGATATGCGCCTTATGCAGTTCGTCCAGCATCTTTTTAGGATGCGGGTAACGCTGCGGCTGCATAACATGCGAGCCAATGGGCAGCGGGTCCCAATAGTACCAATCCTGAACGATCACGTCGACCGGGATATGGTTTTTGCGGTAGTTGTTCTTTACCGATAATATTTCAGCCTCGCTCATATACCTGTCTTGCGACTGGAACAGCCCGAATGCCCATTTAGGATACATAGGCGCTTTGCCGGTAGCCGTGCGGTACAAATCGATGATATGATCGAAACCGGGGCCGTAAAAAAAGTAATAATCGACTTGCCGGCCGCTTTCGGACACGTAACTGAATTTGGTATTTCCGTCCACACCGCCGTAAAAATTCGACGCAGCATAATTGTCCCAAAGCAAGCCATATCCTTTGGTCGACAGCAGAACAGGTATCGCGCCCGTCATATACCGGATGGCCAGGTCCTGGTTGCGCCCTTTATAATTAATGGAAAGCGAATCGAGCGGGTGACAGCCCAGCCCGTAAAGCGCCTCGTTTGCCGGCGAGTTGAACTGCGTACCCACGCTATAAGTTTTTATACCAGCTATAACTGCAGGCGTCATCGTTTTATTTTGATCGTCCTCAGCGGTTATTACCCTGCCGCTAAGGGTGGCGTAGGTTATGGCGTTGGTGGTTTTATTTACTTCAATTTTTAATTTTTTGGTAGTAATGGTGATCGTATCGCCACTCTCGGTAACGTTAAAAAGCGGGCGCGGCAGCCATCTGTTGTTCACCACAAGCGACGGCTTATTTAAAAAAGCATTCAAAATCGTATACTTTACCTCGATGATATCATCTTTGCAGACGAGCACCTGCATTAAACCCTTATCCAGCGTGAAGGTCACCCCGTCAGTACCTTTTTTATACGATTTAACCGCCGCCGTTGCCGGTTTGGTAAGGCAGCAACTGATCATTAGGAATAATAATCCGCAAATTCTGTTTAGCATAGGTGGTTTTTATTACTGTAAATATAACGGTTAACTTGAATTCTGCAATTTGCGTCTTTTACCATAATTTAGTACTTTATTAGCACACCGGAATTTATGGAAACATTAAAGATAGCCACCGCCCAATTTGAAAATAAAAGCGGCGATAAAAAATACAACCTCGATATGATCAGGCAGCTAACGGGGAAAGCTGCCGCGGAAGGCGCTAACGTGGTCGCTTTTCATGAATGCTCCATAACCGGCTATACTTTTGCGCGGCATTTTTCGCGGGAGGAAATGCTGGGTGTCGCCGAATTTATTCCGTACGGACCAAGCATCTGTAAGCTAACGGAGATCGCAAAAGAATATGACGTAGCCGTTTTAGCGGGATTGTTTGAAAAAGACGCGAACGATAATATCTTTAAAGCACAGGTTTGCGTGGATAAAAATGGCTTGGTGGCAAAGTTCAGGAAACTGCACCCCTTCATCAACAAGCATATCACGCCTGGCGATCAGTATGTCGTTTTCGACCTTTACGGCTGGAAATGCGGTATTTTGATCTGCTATGACAATAACATATCTGAAAATGTAAGGGCCACCAAATTGCTTGGCGCAGATATTATTTTTATGCCGCACGTTACCATGTGCACACCGTCGACCCGGCCCGGAGCAGGGTTTGTCGACCCCGAGTTGTGGTACAACCGTGAAGCCGACCCCACCTCCCTGCGCAAGGAGTTCGATGGCCTTAAGGGACGCGAATGGCTGATGAAATGGCTGCCTTCACGCGCTTATGATAATGCCATATACGCTGTTTTTTCAAACCCCATCGGCATGGACGACGACCAGCTGAAAAACGGGTGCTCCATGATCATCGACCCTTACGGGGACATCATTGCCGAATGCCGCAAGCTGGATAATGATATCGCCATTGCCACCATTACACCCGAAAAGCTTACCGCGGCGGGGGGCTACCGCTACATGCAGGCGCGCAGGCCGGAACTGTACCGCGACATTGTCGGGCAGGAGCATGTTTCGGAGCAGAAAGTGGCCTGGTTGAGCTGATTTTAGACTTTAAATTTGAGACTTACGAAGTTTGGAAACTTCGTAAATCTTTTGCTGTGTAAAAATCAGTTATAAAGATGCCTTCGTTAAATCGGAAGTTTTCTAAATCGTATTCGGCTGTCTTCCACGGTTAAAATAAAGTCACCTTCCAATTGATCTGAGAAATCATGAAATACCAACTCAAGTTTTATCCGTATGTTAATCGGTGTAAACACCGATGTTCGGAATTGTATAACTGCAGCTTGTATGCTGTTGTTGAGCGCAAGGATTTGGCTAAAATCCATATCGGTGGTTAAAATAATCCTTTCCTCATTAATGGCTTTTTCGAGAATGAGTTTATCTTCCAGAGCATACAGATTTTCATCATTTAAATGTATAGCATCGTGTCCCTGACTTTTCAGCCACAATGCCACACTTTGGGATATACCCATATCCAGTAAAAATCGCAATCAGGAAACTTTTTGAATGGTATATAATTCCTCTTCGGCTAAATATGCCGCATATTGAAGGCATTGATCAATATCCTCGGCTTCCAAAACAGGGTATTCTTTTAGAATCTCTTCTTTATTCATGCCGTTGGCGATTAGATTAAGTACCAATGACACGGTTATGCGCATGCCTCTTATACAAGCCTTGCCGTTCAATATCTTGGGATCAGATGTTATTCTTTCTATCGTTATCATTTGCTTTTATAAAATTACGATATTTAATTGTCCCGATCAAATTTTGAGCCGCCGCCATGCATAATATTGTTTTTGTAAAAAATCGGTTATAAAGACACTCCTATTAAAAAATAATTGTCACTCATACATTTTTTACTTTTATCTTTAACCCGCCAATTGGAAACGAGTATGTTAAAAAACTTTAAAGCGCAGCATATTCTGCGCATCAGCGCAGTATTTTTTCTCGCATTATTTTGCGCAACCGCCGTTCGCGCGCAGCGCTTCAGGGCCCCCAAACCTCCGGGTGTGCCATCGGAAATACAAATAACTCCATACAAAACGACAATGATCGCTGACGGCAAGGACGAAGCGCTGATCAGCGTAAAGATCATCGACAGTCGGGGCGATGTTGTGCCGGGTGCTAAATTGCCGGTGACCTTCCACATCAAAGGCGATGCAAAGATCATGGGCATAAGCAATGCTGCCGGTTTTAAAACCTTATCTCGTACCGACAGCACCTGGCAGGTTAGCTTTACCGGCAGTTGCGACGTTACTTTGAGAACCGGCCGCACAAGGGGCAGGATAAGTTTCAAAGCTACCGCCGACTCGTTGTGGCCCGGCTCAACAGAGATCCACACCGTGCAGCCCGGCGTTGCGCACGTGGTTACGCGCGATAAGTATATTCCGCACCGCGTTAACGATAAAATTTTAGGCGCAGATATTTCCTTCCTGCCGCAACTGGAAAGCCGCGGTATGAAATTTTCGGACAACGGCATAACGGGCGACCCTATCGAGATCATGAAGGCCCACGGCTTTAACTATATTCGCCTACGCATATTTAACCAGCCCGCCAATCCAAAAGGATATTCGCCAAAACAGGGCTTCTGCGATCTGGAACACACCAAGCAAATGGCGAAACGTATAAAGGCGGCGGGGATGAAGTTTTTATTGGATTTTCATTACAGCGATTATTGGGCCGATCCGCAGCAGCAGAATAAGCCTGCCGCCTGGGTAGGCGAAGACTTTAGCGCGTTAAGAAAATCACTGTACGATTATACGCGGGATGTGATGCAGCAGTTAAAAGACCAGCGCACCACACCTGATATGGTGCAGGTAGGCAACGAGATCAATCATGGGATGGTTTGGCCCGAAGGGGCGATCAATAACCTTGACAGCCTTGCCCAACTGATTTACGAGGGCGTGAAAGCCGTTAAGGCGGTAAGCCCCAAAACGACAATTATGCTCCATATCGCCCTCGGCGGACAAAATGCGGAGGCCCGGTTTTTCCTTGACAATATGAAAAAGCGAAATGTTCCTTTTGATGTTATCGGTTTATCCTATTATCCAAAATGGCATGGTACATTAACCGACCTCAAGAATAACATGGCCGACTTGGCCCAACGATACCCGCAGCAGGTGATGGTGGCCGAATATTCGCAGCTTAAACGCGAGGTGAACGATATTGCGTTTAACGTACCAAACGGCAAAGCCGTTGGCTCATTCATATGGGAACCGCTCAATTCGTGGGAGGGTATTTTCGACCGCAGCGGGAAAGCGAATGATTATATGAACGTGGTATACCCCGAGATCGCAAAAAAATATCTGAAGCGTTGATTTAAAGCATTTATAGCTAATATGTAATCGATATCATAAAAACAGCCGGTTTCCCGGCTGTTTTTTTTATTGCGGAATTTTTAATCTATATTTCCTTTTCCTTCTGAACCCTTTATATGTGCGCTAAACCTGCGTGGCTCATCTTCGTTACATTTTTCTGTATTGTGCAAAATGTGCATGGGCAAACCGCATTGCGCGACAGCGCCCTTAAGAACGACGCCGTTGACGTATATAACGCCGTTATGGCTAACCAGCTGGAGTTTTATAATGGCGCGGAATACAAGCTTTATCCCATTGCGTATAAAGGGTCGGCCTATTTCGAGGAAAAAAACCATTGTACACCATCCCTGATCCGATATAACGGCACGTGGTATAAGAATGTACCGGTATTGTACGATCTGTACAATGACCTTATGGTAGGGGCGATGCACGATAGCTTATATGTGCTTCGCGCCGATAAATTAACAGACCTCTACCTGTTGAATCACCATTTTATCAATCTTACCCAGGCCAGCGCGGGCAAATTAACACCCGGATATTACGACATACTATACAATTCCAAATCGCAGGTATTGGTTAAGAGAGCAAGAACGGTTCAAAACAATGTAACCCAGCAGGGTGTGGAGGTGATTTATGAAAATAAGGATGTTATTTACATAAAAAAAGGAAACAACTATTATGAAGTAAGCAGCAAAGGTTCGGTACTGGATGTTTTTAACGATAGGAAGAAACAACTGAAACAGTATCTCAACGATAATAACATCAGGTACGGCAGTGATAAAGAGGGTTCGGTCGTCAGGTTAACCCGCTATTATGACCAGTTAACGAATTGATATGAAAAAAGCAATCCTGGCATTTTATATCGTTTGCAGCTTGTCATTTGCCTATGCGCAAAATTCTGTACGCTTGATTGATGTTGATTTTAAGCAGGCCGGCATTTCTCAAATTGTAACCGACCTTAAGTTAAAAACTGGTTTTACTTTTTATTATGACCCCGTTCAATTGGACAGCCTGAAAGTAACACTTACTGTAAACCAGAAACCGCTGACCGTAGTGCTGGACAAGATATTTGAAAATTCGCCATATCATTATGTGATCACCGGCCAGGATGAGGTAATCCTGACGAAAAACAGCCGGATAGTCACCGAGTTGGCGGCCGGTTTTTTTGACAATAAGCCTGGCCAGGAAAATCAGCCGGCTGTCTTGCCGGATTTCGCAGGTACAGACCAAAAGAAAACCGTAGCGGCAACTTCCGAAAATAAAATCTATGAAATAGGGGCGCGTAATAACCTAACTAAAGGGAACGTTACGCTTGCGGGCTACATACGCAACGTAAACTCCGGCGAGCCGATCATAGGCGCGAGCATTTATGAACCCGTAACCAAAACAGGCGCCGGAACGGACCAGTTTGGCTATTATTCGATCAATTTACCCCGGGGTCGACATACGCTCGTCATTAAGGCAGCAGGAATGAGGGACGCCCGCCGGCAGATTGCGCTTTATACCAGCGGCGCATTGAACATTCAAATGCAGGAGCAGGTGATCTCGTTAAAAGAGGTAAAAGTATCGGCAGAAAAAGTAGCCAACGTACGCAGCGTTGAAATGGGTGTGGCAAAAATCGATATTAAAAGCATTAAACAAATACCCACCGTATTTGGCGAAGCTGATATTTTGCGCGTGGTGCTGACCCTCCCGGGCGTACAAACCGTGGGCGAATCAAGCACCGGCTTTAACGTAAGGGGCGGCTCGGCAGATCAAAACCTTATCCTGCTCAATGGCTCTACGATATACAATCCGTCGCACTTCTTCGGCTTTTTCTCGGCCTTTGATCCCGACATTGTGCAGGATGTGGAGCTATACAAAAGCAGCATACCCGAAAAATACGGCGGTAGGTTATCGTCTGTTTTAGATATTACGGAACGCGAAGGGAATAAAAAGAAGTTTACCGGCTCGGCCGGTATCGGTTTGATAACCAGCCGCTTTAATATTGAAGGGCCTATCGATTCAAACCGCACGTCGTTTATTTTTGGCGGCCGCACTACCTACGCCGACTGGCTGCTTAAATCGCTGCCGCAATCGTATAAAAATAGCAGCGCCTCGTTTTATGATCTGAATTTCAATATAAGTCATCATATCAACGATAAGAACACCCTGTTTTTGTCTACGTATTTTAGTAACGATGGGTTTAAGCTGAATAGCGATACCGCTTACAGCTATGGCAACCGGAATGCATCGCTGCGCTGGAAGCATAACTTTAACAACAAATTTTTCAGCGTGGTAACCGGCGGCTACGATTATTATCAATACACCACGTCAAGCACAGCGAACAAAGTCGACGCCTATAAATTTAATTTCGATATCAGCCAGCTCAACTTTAAAACTGATTTTAGCTATTATCTAAGTTCAAAACATACGCTTTCATTCGGATTAAGCACCATTAAATATACCATCGATCCGGGCAGCAACCAGCCTTTTGGCGCCGCGTCGGTTGTTGCGCCGGTTATCGTATCGCGCGAGCAAGCGCTGGAAAGCGCGCTTTATGCAGGGGACAAATATGATATCACCTCTGCGCTTTCGGTGAGCTTTGGCGTGCGTTATTCGCTCTACAATTACCTGGGCCCGCAAACCATCAATCATTATGCACCGGGCTTACCGCGGACCGTAAATACCTTAATAGATAGTACCCGGTATGGCAGTGGCGCCGTTATTAATACGTATCATGGCCCCGAAATACGCGCCTCGATCCGATACCTGGTAGCGAGCGATTTTTCGGTTAAAGCCAGTTATAATACCTTAAGACAATATATTCACTTGTTGTCCAACACCACCGCTATTTCGCCAACCGATATTTGGAAACTGAGCGATCCTAATATTAAACCGCAGTTTGGCGACCAGGTGTCGTTAGGTTTTTATAAAAACTTTAGCAATAACACCATCGAAACATCGGTTGAGGGCTATTATAAGCACCTGTACAATTACCTGGATTACCGGAGCGGCGCCACGCTCGTTTTAAACAAACATATCGAGACTGACGTGGTCGCCACGGCGGGAAAGGCGTATGGAGTAGAATTCCTGGTAAAGAAAGCCACAGGTCAGCTTAACGGCTGGATGAGCTACACGTATTCTCGCGTGCTTTTGCACCAGGATGACCCGAATGGCAGCGTGCCCGCCATCAACAATGGTGCATATTACCCGGCCAACTACGATAAACCCCATAGCTTTAACCTGGTCGGGAACTATCGCTTTACGCATCGTTATAGTTTTTCCGTTAACACCGTTTATAGTACCGGCAGGCCCATCACCTACCCTATAGGCGAATATTTTTATGCCGGCTCCGAAAGAGTGCTGTATTCAAACAGGAACCAGTACCGCATACCCGACTATTTCAGGACCGACCTATCGCTGAACCTGGACGGCAACCACAAGGTGCACCAGCGCTTTCACAGCTCCTGGACATTTGGCGTATATAACCTAACCGGCAGAAACAATGCCTATTCGACTTATTTTACCGAACAAGGCGGCGGCATACAAGGTTACAAGCTATCCATTTTTGCCAATCCAATACCATTTGTTAACTATAATATTCGATTTTAATGGCGGCGAAAAACATATATAAATGGGCAGGTACCTTAGGCGCAATGATATTTTGCCTGGCTTTTTTTATGCCGTTAAAAAGTCGGGGCCAGGCTTTGATCGATTTAAATAACAAACTGGCCGATTATGAAAGAAATGCTTTGCGCGAAAAATTATATGTGCACATCAACAAGACGGCTTATGTAACCGGCGATATCCTTTGGTTTAAAATTTATAATGCGGATGGCAGCACAAATAAGCTGGCCGACATAAGCAGAGTTGCCTACGTTGAATTATTGGATAATAACCATATCCCCGTAATGCAAGCCAAAATAGCGCTGAAGGGCGGAACGGGTAACGGATCGTTATATATTCCTTTTTCATTAAATACCGGCAATTACCAGCTAAGGGCCTATACCAGCTGGATGAGAAACTTTGGCGCCGCGCATTTTTTTGAAACCCAGGTCACCATTATTAACCCGCTTAAAACGCCTGCGCTATTAGCCAAACAAATAGCCCCCCTATACGATGTGCAATTTTTCCCCGAGGGCGGACACCTGGTAAGCGGTCTTGATAACAGGATAGCCTTTAAAGTAACCGGCGCAGATGGAAAAGGGGCCGCCTGCACCGGCGCGTTGATCGATCAAAAAAATGATACCGTGGCGCGTTTCCGGTCGTTAAAATATGGCATTGGCAGCTTTACCCTGAAGCCATTGGCAGGCAAAACCTATAAGGCGGTAATAAAGGCCGGCAATACAATCGTTGTTAAAGATATGCCGGACATACAAGGGTCGGGGTATGTAATGCACGCGGCTAATTCAGGTCAAAGCTGGGATATTGGGGTCAGGAATACGGATAGTACGCTATCTTCGGCTGTATACCTGGTAGTGTATGGCAAGCACTCCACGCAGTTTGCTGCAGGTTCAAAATTGGTGAATGGCACTACCCATTTTATGATAGATAAAAGTAAGCTGGCGGACGGCGTTAGCTATGTTACGCTTTTTGACGAGCGTCAGCGCCCGTTATGTGAACGGCTGATTTTTAAACGACCGGCCAAAAGCTTGCTTATCGATGCCAGTACCGACCAGACTTTATATAACAACCGTAAAAAAGTAAGCTTAACGGTTTCTTCGCGCACAAGCGATAATACGGGGGTTGCAGCCGATCTGTCAATATCTGTCTTCCGCGCAGACGAGTTGCAAAACGAGACGGCTAACCATATCGGCGGTTACCTTTGGCTTCGCTCCGACCTGAAAGGAGCTATTGAATCGCCCGATTATTACCTGGAAAATAACAATCCCGAAGGCGACCTCGCGTTGGATAATTTGATGCTTTCGCAAGGGTGGACGCAATTCGACTGGAAAACAATATTGGCCGGTAACAAGCCGCATTTCAAATTTTTACCCGACTATACCGGCCCGATCATAGCCGCCCGCATTACCAATACAATAAATAACACACCGGCCAAAAATATAATGGCATATTTAACCATACCCGGAACACCTAATGACCTGTATATAGCCAGGAGCGATTCCGCCGGGCAACTTCTATTCAATACCCGGAAATTTTATGATTTACGCGAAATTGTGATACAAACCAACCGGCTGCTGGACAGCACCTACAGGATAGAGGTGATAAGCCCGTTCAGTGAGCAGGGCTCAACAAACGTGACGCCTTTAACAATTAACGAAGGATTGAAAAATGCGCTTATCGATAACACCGTAGATATGCAGGTGCAGAATATTTTTGCAGCTAACCGCCTCAAACAATTTTATGACCCGGACACCGACAGCATCCCTTTTTATGGCTTCCCAACCAAAACTTATTTGCTTGACAATTATACCCGTTTTACCACCGTCGAGGAGGTATTGCGCGAATACGTTACCTCTATCGGCGTAAGCAAACGGCAGGGAAAATTCAATATCCGGATGTACAACGGCGACAAGGATTTGGGCAGCCCCTTAATTTTATTGGATGGCGTGCCGGTTTTTGATGCGGACAAGATTTTTAAATTCGATCCGTTAAAAATAAGGCGGCTGGATGTGGTATCCGCCAATTATCGTTATGGCCCGGGATTTTTTAACGGGATAATGAGCTTCACCACTTATAAAGGAGAAGGTACCACTTACGAAATTGATCCGCATGCGCTGGTTGTGGATTATGAAGGGCTGCAGCAGGAACGGAAGTTTTATTCGCCAGTGTATGATTCCGATGTGCAGATATCCAGTTCGGTACCCGATTTCAGGACAACATTATACTGGGATCCCGCGGCTTATACGCCTGCCGATGGCAAAAGCACCTTCGTATTTTATACCGGCGATAAACCCGGGCGGTACATCGGGGTCATCGAGGGGCTTTCAGCCACAGGGGAACCGGGCAGTAAAAGTTTCGCGTTTGAGGTGAAAAAATAGTCATTTCCAAAACGCAGGCGCCTTTACCGTGCCGCGTACCGTGCAGTCAACGCATAGGTTAGTGTAATAGGTGTACTTGTCGGGAAAGCCAAGATCGGGCGTAGGGAAAAACGCCTGCACAAGCTTATAAGACGATGGGGACCGGTTGTACTGCTCGGTCCATGCTAATTCCTGCGGTATTTTAGGATTAGGTGAAACAAATACGGTATCCAACTCGCAGTAACACGGGTATTGAGGGCTATACGTTGGTAATAGCTGGGCGGCGGTGATGTATATGCGCCTGGTTGAAACGTTCCCCACGCTTAAATAGCCAATTACCAATTCGGCAGGATCGGTGACGCAATGAAAATTGGTTTGCGCCTGCGATGGCAATACATCAAATATACTTCCCAGTTTTTCAGTGTTGTTTTGCAAGTTTTGCCAAAACGCATAAGCATCATTGGTTAATGCATACTGCTTTACCAAAATGCTGTATTTAGTTTCTATTTTTTCTGAATTAGCAGGTATGAATAGGATAGGCCCCTGGTATATGACATCCCTTGCAAGTTTGGTAGTAGAGGCAATATTTATATCGGTCGACTGGTCGCCGGCAAAGCAATCATGAATTTGCTGATCTACCGGCCGAGGCCAGTTGTAGCCCAAATAAGTTGAGATATATTTCGAATGGAACTGCCAGTCCTCCCGGTATTCCCAACGGTAATAGTGTGTGGCAGCTGCATCGTCATGGGCGTTCACATAAATTTGCACACCGCTGCTTTGGGCTGTAAAGCCGAGGCTATCGATCGGCGGCGCATGTTTTACCGGCACAAAATCAGAAACATATTCTTTGTTATCGGCGGTTTTTATCCTGAGACGATATTTATGCGTAATGTCCAAATTTAACGGGGGGCAGGCATAGGTGCCGGGGATAGTCGCAATTAAAGGATAAATGTTGTTCGCGTCGCTTTCAACGGTTACCTGCGCGCCGTCTTCCGGGTATACCGTGCGCAGCGTGTCGACCTTTTTCGTGCGACTGAGCTTGATGAAAGTTGAATCGTTATTCCCATTGACCACGCCCTCCACAACCAGGTATTTTCCATCTGCCGATATGGAAGCCGGGGGTGAAAAAGGCTTTTTACAGGCAAACGTCCATAAAATGACAACGAACAACACGCACCATTTTTTCATACGTCAATAAAAACGAGCTCTAATTTAGCTAAATGAAGCGGTACTTTATTGTTGTATATGAATTACTATTTCCAAAAGGGTGGTGCGGTCCGGCTTCCCCTTACGGTACAGTCCACACACAATATAGTTGAAAATGTAAAAGCGTTAGGGCCGCCAAAAGGGTTATCGGGAGGGATAAACAATCCCATAACAGGAATATATGGCGAGCTTGCCGGTACTAAAATGTGGGTTTGCTTTTGTGACGGTATTTTTGGATCTGGGTTGTCAAAGGCCGTATCTAATTGACAATAGCAAGGATATTGGGGGCTATATTTTGATAAAAGCTGGCCTGCAGTTATGAATATGCGTTTGTATGTCGCATTGCCCACACTCAGGTAACCGATAACCATTTCGGCGGGATTGGTAACGCAATGAAAGTTTGTTGGCGCCTGCGAAGGAAGAACATCAAATATGCTTCCAAGTTTTTCAGTGTTTCGCTGAAGGTTTTCCCAAAAACTATAGGCATCGCTGCTTAATGCATATTGCTTTACCAATATACTGTATTTGATTTCGATCTTCTCGGAATTTGCAGGTATAAGTGTTACCGGGCTCTGGTAAATAACGTCTTTGGCCAGTTTTGCGGTTGTCGCAATAACCACATTGCCCGAAGCATCTTTGCCAAAACAATTATAAACCTGCTGAGGCGGTATGCGCGCTTTCAAACTGTCCACGCCATTGCTATAGTACGCAGACTTATACATGGAATGAAATTGCCAGTCTTCGTTATATTCCCAGCGATAATATTTGGTAGCGTTGGCGTTATCGTGGGTATTAACATAGATATGAACACCGTCGCTTTGTGCCATGAATCCCACGCTGTCAATAGGCGGGGCATTTTTTACGGCCACAAAATCGGATAGGTATTCTTTGCCATCGGCGGTTTTGATCCTCAGGCGGTACTTATGCGCAGGGTCGAGCGTTATAGGGGCGCAGGCATAGGAGCCGGAAGTGGCCGCGGCGCTCAGCGGATAAATACTATTTGCGTCGCTCTCAACAGTTACCATGGCGTTTAGCTCGGGGATAATTGTTTTAAGCGTGTCAACCTTCTTGGTGCGGCTTAGCTTAATGATTGTTGAGTCGGCAAGGCCGCTGATCGTTCCTTCTATTACCAGGTAGCTCCCGTTATCGGATGCCGAAAGCGCAGGTGTAAAAGCCTTTCTACACGCCAGGGCCATTAAAACGATGCAAATGACACCCCATGCTTTTCGTCTTTTCCTTAATAACATAAGGCAATGTACGACATTCCTGCAACAAAAATTCACCATGACGGCACTTAAACCAGGTGCTGATAAAACCGTTTTGGTTTTCGCCCGTTATCCTTAATACTAATTACTAACGCAATCGTTATGAGGTCTATCTGGAAAGGTTCGCTCGGCTTCGGGCTGGTAAGCATACCTGTTAAATTGTATTCGGCGGTGCAAACCAGCTCGCTTGACTTTGACATGCTGGATAGCCGCGACCATTCGCGCATACGTTACCAGCGGGTCAACGAGCATACGCATAAAGAGGTGCCTTATGATAAAATCGTTAAAGGTTATAAGCTCAACGACGAATATGTGGTAATGGATGATAACGACTTTGCAGACGCGGCGCCCGAAAAAACCCGCATTATCGAGATAGAAAGCTTTGTTGATGTAGCCGATGTTAACCCAATGTACTATGAAACATCCTATTACACCGAACCTGATACCAAAAGCAATAAGGCGTATGCGCTTTTAGTACAGGCGCTCATTAAATCGAAAAAGGTTGGCGTTGCACGGTTCGTATTGCGAAGCACCGAGAGCCTTTGCATTATTCATCCCGTAGATAAAGTGCTGGTAGTAACCCGCATTCGCTTTGCGCAGCAAATACGAAGCACAGAAGATTTAAAGGTGCCTGATACCGAAGTAAGTAAAAAAGAGCTGGATATGGGCCTTGCCCTTATCAATCAGTACGCCGAGCGTTTTGACGTTTCAAAATTTAAGGACGAATATAACGACGAGCTTCTGAAAATTATTAAAGCGAAGGCGCAGGGCAAGCGTGCCACCGTTAAAAAACTTAAGCCGCAAAAAGCCACAGGCGACGATTTGTATGAACAGTTGATGCAAAGCCTGAACACTAAAAAAGGGGCGTAAAACCAATTATAAAATTGTAATTAGATAATAAATGCGGTATCGCGCTGTGCCAGATGCAGATACGCGATTGTAAATTTTCTTGGTTAAGTAAAAAATAAACTAACAATTAAACTGGTATGATTAATGTGCCGTTTTTCTAAACGATTAAAATCATTTAATTATGCAAACCAAAGTAAAAAAATCAGGGCAAACCGGCAATGTAGAAGAATCTGCATTGAACGAATTATTTATCGATGAATTAAAGGACATTTATTGGGCCGAGCAGAATTTAGTTAAGGCATTGCCAAAAATGGCGAAAGCTGCAACTTCGGACGAACTACGCTCCGCGATAGAGGAGCACCTTGAAGAAACCGAAAACCATGTAAGCCGCCTGGAAAATGTTTTTGATTCAATTGACGAAAAAGCTGAGGCAAAAAAATGTGAAGCGATGGCAGGGTTGATCAAGGAAGGTGACGAGATCGTTGCTGAAACCGAAGAGGGGACTTTTACCCGCGATGCAGGCATTATCTCTGCCGCTCAGAAAATTGAACACTATGAGATCGCCTCGTATGGCACTTTACGGACGCTGGCCAATGTGCTGGGGTATAGCGAAGCAGTAGATTTGCTGGAGGCCACGTTAAAGGAAGAGAAAAAAGCCGATAGTCTGCTTACCCAGATCGCTGAAAGCGGCGTCAACAGTTCCGGTCGAAACGAAAAAGAATAATCTAGCTAATAAATAAAAAAAGGGCGCGGTTATTAATCGCGCCCTTTTTTTATTTACACCGCCGTCGGGCGGCGCAATAGGCCAAGTATAAAAACTATGACCGCAATAACCAGCAAAATATGGATCAAACCACCTGCAGAAGCAAGGAAGAAGCCGAAAGCCCATCCTATAATGAGAATAACGGCTATTATATACAATAGTGAATTCATGATATATATGTTTTAGTTAATGATACTAACACGCCTAAATATCATGCCACAGTTAATTAATTATCGTTTTAAGAAAAAATATACTTGAATTATAGCTTTAGCCATTTTTTTCTGGCGCCAAGCTGCTCTGCCGTTGGTGCAGTCAATTCTTCGATCATATATTTTACGTGGTTGTTTTTAAGCAGGGTTACCGGCAGCGTAAGGGGCAAGCCATCGCGGATTATGCTTACCTGTATTTTATCACCGGTTTTCTTACCGTTCAGCATACCGGAAATATCAGTTATGGGCATGCCATCTATGGCGGTAAGCTCGTCATTAACATTTATACCATCTATCCAACCCGCGCTGCCACGCAGTACCGCCGTAACTATCTTCTTTCCGTTACTATTTATAATGTTCACGCCCAGTGTAGGCTCGTTCGTCGCAGCCAATTCGTTTGTTAATTTATAACCCGCATAGCCGAGATATTTACCGTAGTCGAGCGGTGTTAAGCCATAGATGTAATTTTCGTAAAAATCATCCAGGCTCTTCCCGGCAAATTTTTCAAGGCCCTGTTTAAATTCGATATCCGTATAACCACGTTTCTTAAGCTTGTAATAGGTATCGTACATATATTTCATCACATCGTTTAATGAATACCTGCTTTTCGTATCGTTAATAATTTCCAGGTCGAGCAGCATGGCCGCGAGTGCGCCTTTATCATAATACGAGATCCCGGTGTTTATGGAATTTTCGTTCGGCCGGTATGATTTTATCCAGGCATCAAAGCTAGCTTCGGCCAATGGCTGTACTTTGGCGCCCGGCTGATTTTCGACCACGTTGATCGTTCCGGCCACAGCATTCAGGTAATCCTGCGGCGTAGAAAGACCGGCATAACGCAGGATCAGGTTCTGATAGTAGGCCGTAAAGCCCTCGGCTATCCAAAGATCAGTGGTATAATTCTCATTGTCATAGTCAAACGGTCCGAGCGCAATGGGCCGCAGTCGCTTCACATTCCACAGGTGGAAATGCTCGTGCGCCACCAGGCTCAAAAACCCGTGGTAACCCTGGTCGTTTGCATAATTATCGCGCGAAGCACCTAATACGGTCGAGCTTAGATGTTCCAGGCCGCCGCCGCCCCGGGCATAGTTGTGAACGATAAAAACGTAGTAGTTATTTGGATTCTCGCCAAAAATCGCGGTTTCCTGCTCCACGATCCTGGCCATGTCTTTTTTTAGCCGCTCCTTATCATAATTACCGCCGCCGCACATGGCCACTTCATATTTTACACCCGCGGCATCAAAGCCAAAAACATCCTGGTTGCCTATTTCTATCGGCGAGTCGTAAAGGATATCGTAGTTGGGCGCGTGTCGCGTAAAAGTGTCGCCATTAACTTCATTCAAGCTGGTCGAAACTTTGCTCCATTCCTTGTATGGTACAATGTTAACGGTCGACGGTTCGTTGAGCATTTTGTCGGGGTACATAAAGATCCCGGCCGGAGAAAGGAACCCGTGAGCGGCATCAACAAAACTGGTACGGACGGATATTTCGAAACAATAAACGCTATACCTTACCTTTACAACCGTAACCCCAGCGGTTTTTATACGCCAGCAATTTTTAGCGATCTTAGTGGTACTAAGCGGCTGATTGCCCGACGATGCGGTGAACGACTCGACGTTTTTTGCGTATTCCCTTACCAGGTATGACCCCGGTGTCCAAACCGGCATTTTGAGGTCCAGGTTATTTTGAGCCAGGCCTTCGATATTCATCTCTACATCGGCGTAATGTGCCTGCGCCTCGGGAAAAGTTATCACGTATGATATTTTTACAGCGCCCGCTGCATTGCCGGTATTTATAGTCATAAAAAATAAGATTAACGATATAAGGCCTGTTATACTACGTTTGTTCATGGCGGCAATTTATAAAATAATTTACTTCAGACCGGTCCGGCTGAGTTGGATGATGATGGCGACAAGTATAATAATAAGAACAGTAATTAATAATTAACATATGACCGCTGGTTATAGTTTATTTTACCGAGTTGTTAACACATGAAGCCGGTATGTGGAATAAAAACAATAAGTATGTTTTAAAAATTAGTTTAAAAGGTTATTTTTGAGGTAAATGTCCATTTGCTTTAAAACCTGTTTGCTGATCGATGACAATTATATTGATAATTTTGTCACGCGAAAAATTTTAGAGGTAAGCAACTTTGCCGAAACCATTATTGTTGTGCGCTCGGCGACGGAGGCGATCGAGTCGCTCAAAAATGGCACGGTGACACCCGATGTGATATTTTTAGATATTCGCATGCCGTTAATGAGCGGTTTTGAATTTCTTGAAGCATATGACAAGCTGAATATCGATAAAAAGAACGTCAAAATATTCATGCTGTCGTCATCGCTCGATCCGCTCGATATCAGGAAATCCCTTGATAATAAATACATCACCCAATTTATTCATAAGCCACTTACCCAAAAAGCAATCGAAGAACTTTGTCAATGATCTTAGTTGCCGATAGCGGATCATCAAAAACCGACTGGCTGCTTTCGATTTCACCACAAAAAGAACAGCAATTCCGGACAGCCGGCCTGAACCCATATTTTCTCACCGAAAAGGAAATTATAAAAATACTGCAGGACCAGGTGCCCGACCTGATAGCCTACGCAGCGGATATTGACGAGATATATTTTTTTGGCGCCGGCTGCTCGAGCCCTGACCGGCACGAAATTGTATCGAATGCGCTGAGCTACCTGTTTCAGCGATCGTACGTGAGTGTCGACAGCGACCTGTTGGGCTCGGCTTATGCAACCTGCGGGCATCAAAAAGGCTTGTGCTGCGTTTTGGGAACGGGCTCGAATATTTCATATTTCGACGGCGAGGATATTCACGATGGCCAGCACGGGCTGGGCTTTGTATTGGGCGACGAGGGTGGCGGCACATGGTTCGGGAAAGCACTGGTCACCGATTTTTTATATGGGAATATGCCTGCGGACATTCACAAAAAATTTGATGAGGCTTACCATTTAAATAAAGAAACGGTTATCAGGCATGTGTATCAAACCTCGAATGCTAACTCGTACCTGGCCTCGTTCAGTAAATTTTTAAGCGAGGTCAGGCAATCGGCATATGCACAAAACCTGCTGCGCAAAGGCTTGCTTGAATTTATCGAAACAAATATTAAATCGTATCCTGAATACCATACCTGCAAGTGTCATTTTGTAGGTTCGATAGCTTATGTGTTTACTGATGAGCTTAAGGCGGTTTGCCAGGAGAATGGCGTACACCTGGGCAAGGTAATACGACAGCCGATACACGACCTGTTAAAATTTATTTTGAAAAGAGGATAGACCAAATTTCGAATGTCTTGTTAGCTACGAGCTGCAGGCAATTTGATCCTGATCGTTTTTACCAGGATGTATATCATCCCAAATACAGCTAATATACATCCTGCTATAGCCAGGTAATCACCATGCAGGGTGTAAAACGTAAGGTCGGAATTTAAGTTAATATCCTGTTTCAGGCCAGTCCTCACCCACCATTTGGTTTGTTTTACCACATCTCCGCGCTGGTTGATGAATGCAGAGATGCCCGTGTTAGCCGAGCGGCAAACCCAGCGGCGATTTTCAATGGCGCGTAATTTGGCATAATCCAGGTGCTGATCTTTGCCGGGGGTATTTTCCCACCAGCCATCGTTGGTGATAATGGCTATAAATTGCGCGCCCTTTTTCACCGATTGGGCGACGTAGCCGCCCCAAATAGACTCATAGCAAATAACCGGGTCGGCGCCGATGCCGCTTTGCGAATAAAATACGCCCGCCTCCGCCTGTCCGCCATAGCTGCCTGTAGCGCCGCCAAGATGCTCAAAAACCGGCTTCAAAAAGGCCAGTGTTTCACCAAACGGCAATGATTCCGCCCCGGGAACCAGTTTCGACTTATGGTAAAACTGAACTTTTGCAGAGTTTTCGATATTTAAAGCAGCATTAAAAGCATCGTAAAACTGGTGGCCCTGCCGGTCATAAGGGCTGGCGGTTGCCGTTGCCCTGTTATTATATATCTTAAATGTTTCGGCGCCGGTAATCAGGTTGCCGTTTTTGTACTTGTTTAAAAAATGTTCAACCTTTAAAAAATAATTGTTGGTGAGGATCTTGTCTTCATTTACCGGATCAGGGATGGCGGTTTCGGGCCATAAAAAAAATTCGGTGTTCGGCTGACCCAATGAGTCGGAAAGGCGGGTGAGTATATTTATCTGGGTGGCCGCCGGCATAGACGTTTCCTTAGCGTACGGATCGATGTTAGGTTGTACTACCACGATATTTGACGGATCGGGCTGCTCAATGTAACTGTAATACCGGTAGAGCGAAAACGCCAGTGGCGCCACCAATAAAATCAAAAACGCAATAGATAGTTTCAAGCGCAGCTGCTTTACCGCAGCGTTTTTTAGATTGATATAGATCAAAAACGCCAGGATATTTAACGCCCATATCCAGATGGTGCCGCCATATACACCGGTGTACTCATACCATTGCACCCATTGATGGGTTACCGCGAAGCCATTGCCCAGCGTCATCCATGGAAAGGCCAGCGGCCAGCTTTGGTGCAGGTATTCATAGGCTATCCAAAAGCAAACCAGGCCAGCCAGGCCCCAGCCGCGAGTCGTCACGCGCCTCAAACGATAATATAGCCAAAATGCCGTCGCCATTAATAAGGGCGCCAGTGAATAGGGTATCAGCGAAATGGGCAGCGCCACCACTTCCCCCACCATTTTTAAAGCATTGTATACCCAAAAGATCGATAAGGTATTCCAAATAAAAAATCCCAGGAAAACGGTGCCGAAAATTTTTTTGCCTTTTTTAATATAATCTGACCGGATGATATTTTCGACTGCAACCAGCATCGGCGCCAGCCCAACAAATAATAAGAACGTTGAGTAGGGTGTAGGCGGCCAGGCTATCCAAAGCAGCAAGCCTGAGAGGATGGACAGGAAGATGTTTTTTTTCATAAGTAGCCCCCTCTAAATCTCCCCCGGTAGGGGAGACTTTTAGCTGAGTCTTCGTTATCTTCAACCGCTTTGTCCATACGAATAAAATAATATTTAGTACACAAAAATAATCGATTTATGTTTAAGCTCCCCTACCGGGGGAGATTTAGAGGGGGCTTACACAAATTACAAACTCCCCCTTTACGGGGTGCGTTTCGAAATGCGTTTTCACTTCGGCAACCGTGCCCCTAACGGTTTCTTCGAACATCTTTGTGAGCTCGCGCGAAACGGATACCTGTCTGTCGGCGCCAAAGAAGCCGGCCATTTCATCCAGTGTCTTTAACAAACGGTGCGGCGACTCATAAAGTATAATGGTGCGCGCCTCGGCTGCTAAAGCCTTGAAACGTGTTTGACGTCCCTTTTTTAATGGTAAAAAGCCCTCAAAGCAAAAACGGTCAGTCGGGAAGCCGGAATTGACCAGCGCCGGCACAAAGGCCGTCGCGCCGGGCAGGCACTCGACCGGTATATCGTTTTTTAAAGCTTCGCGAACCAGGTAAAACCCCGGATCGGAAATAGCCGGCGTGCCGGCGTCCGATATCAGCGCTATATTTTTTCCCTCTTTCAAAAAACGGATGATCTCATTCGACGACTGGTGCTCGTTATGCTGGTGGTGGGCGAATACTTTTTGGTGAATATCGAAATGTTTAAGCAGCGGCCCGGATGTTCGCGTGTCCTCGGCCAGGATCAAGTCTGCTTCCTTTAAAACGCGGATGGCCCTGAGGGTGATATCCTCGAGGTTGCCAATGGGCGTGGGTACTAAGTAGAGTTTACCGGGCATCAGTTTGCAGTTCTCAGTTAGCAGTTTGCGATTTTCAGTGGCGACGATCTAACTCATCAAAAAAACTGCAAGCCGCACACTGCAAACCGCCAACTGATTATATCTTTGCTAAAAATAAATTTAATGCTGCAAGTTAATTATATCCGCGATAACCGGGAACAGGTTTTAGAACGTTTGACGGTAAAAAATTTCAAACAGCCAAAACTGGTTGACGAAGTTATTGGCCTCGACGATAAGCGGCGACAAACGCAAACCGCACTGGATAACGTATCGGCAGAAGCTAACGCCGCAGCAAAACAGATTGGCGAGCTGATGCGAAGCGGGAAAAAAGATGAAGCCGAAAGTATTAAATTAAAAACCGGCGCCTGGAAGGAAGACATAAAAAAATTGGGTGAACAGCTTGCCGCAGTTGAAGAAGAATTATATCAAAAGCTGGTGCTGCTTCCTAACCTACCGCATCAATCTGTGCCTAAAGGGCTTACGCCAGAGGATAACGAGGTGGTGCTTGAAAACGGCGCTAAACCTGCCCTGCCGGCAAATGCTCTGCCGCATTGGGAGCTTGCGGCTAAATATAACCTGATCGATTTTGAGCTTGGCGTTAAAATTACCGGCGCGGGTTTCCCTGTTTATAAAAATAAAGGAGCGAGGCTGCAGCGGGCGCTGATCAATTATTTTATTGATGAGGCTGAAAAGGCCGGGTACAGCGAAGTGGGCGTACCGCTGATGGTGAATGAAGCATCGGGTTTTGGTACCAGCCAGCTTCCGGATAAAGAAGGGCAGATGTATTTTGTGGGCCTGGATAATTTATACCTCATCCCAACGGCCGAAGTACCCATCACCAATATGTACCGCGATATTATTTTAAGAGCGGATGAACTGCCCATAAAGAATTGCGGGCATACGCCGTGCTTTCGCCGCGAGGCTGGTTCTTACGGTGCGCATGTACGCGGATTGAACAGGCTGCACCAGTTTGATAAGGTGGAGATTGTACAGATTGCGCACCCCGATAAATCATACGAAATACTGGAACAGATGTGCCTGCACGTGCAGGGTTTATTGCAAAAACTGGGATTGCCCTACCGTGTATTGCGCTTATGCGGCGGCGACATGGGCTTTGGTTCGGCGCTGACCTACGATATGGAAACCTGGAGCGCGGCGCAGCAGCGCTGGCTCGAAGTATCGTCTGTATCAAACTTCGAAACCTTCCAGAGCAATCGCCTCAAGCTGCGGTTCCGCAACGCAGAAGGAAAAACCCAATTGGCGCACACGCTGAATGGCAGCGCGCTGGCATTGCCGCGCATCGTAGCAACCCTGCTGGAAAATAACCAAACAGAAAAAGGGATTAAAATACCTGAAGTGCTGGTGCCGTATACGAGATTTGAGTGGATAGATTGAGCTTAGTGCGATACACTGGCCACCCATTTCATAATGGATGTATCGAACATATTGCTTATGCTATTAAGAATAGTTTTGCTTTTTTGTTTAGCAATATCTTCCTGGTAAAAAACATGGTCAACGCCAAGCGCCTTCAGCAGGCTGTCGGTTTTTTGATTAGGCGCGCTTTTGTAACAACATATTTTTAGCTTATCGTAAAAGCGATTAATCTTTATCCGGCGCAATATCTTTTCAATATCCTGGCCTATATAATCATAATCGAAAATGATCACATTCGGGTTCAATTCAAATAACGACGGAAAGATACCGCTGATCGCGGCGACATGTTTTACATTCTTATAATCAGTTAATAACTGCTCAGGGAAAACGCTGGGCGCCACCAATAGTACCTTCTTAAAGCGTGTACGGATCATGCTCTTTATATTAGGGACGTTAAATATAAATGGTATAATTGACATTGTCAAGTGCTTATTAATCAATGAGAAATGACATGCAACCTATACGTTTCGTGGCGAGCAAGCGATCAAATATTTTAACTCGCGACAATACATTAATCACCGATTAAAATTTCAATAGATCGACAACAATTTTAATGATATCCGACGATAATGGATTTGCCGCGCCGCGCAGTTAAAACGGCGTAGGAAAAATATTTCTTCTTTAAAAAAGGTTACTTTCTTCTTAAAACGAGATTTCTTTACAGAAATATAATAGAGACTTAACAGGGATTGCTCTATGCTTAATAGGAGGCGCTCACCAGCAGATCGGTAACAGCCGCGGTAAATATCGATTTAACATTATTGATGACCGTCTTTGTCGGATTTTGAAGGTCATTCTTATAAATCACGTGATTCACACCCAATACTTTTAAAAAGCTATCCAGCTTGCGGTCGGGCCCGGTTTTAAAGCAGCATATCTTTATTTTATTGTAATAAGCGTTGGTACGGATACGGCGCAGTATTTTTTCCATATCGTTATTCAGGTAATCATAATCAAAAACGATCAGGGTGGGTGTAAATTCAAAAATTGCGGGGAAAACACGATCGACACAATCAATGTGTTTGATCTGCTTATTGCTTGCTAATAACTGGATTGAAAAAATGTTAGGGGCTACAAGTAATATTCGTTCAGGCCTGGTAAAAGTCATAACCGATCAGTTCAAATTAAAAAGGTACAACCAAAGTTTAAATCAATTAAGCAAGGGAGAATAAAATTTTACAAGAACACTTATAAAAATCTACTTCTCAGCGGTATACGGGAACGAAACAATAAATGTTACAGGGATGCCGGCGGGTAATTTAAAAACTCATTACAAGCATAGCCAAGTCTGGTTGAGTAACTATGCGCGGGCAATGCGACAGATCGCTAACCCGCCAGTGAAAAACATTGCGGAAATTATTCCGTTACGTATCTGTCCCTATCTATCAAATCTGTTACATATTGCAGTGCTTAGCCCCGCTTGCCGCAATACCTTTTTCAGTACATTTGAAAAAACTGACCCTTATATGAACATAAAAAATAATCTTATTTTATCCCTGCTAACTGTTGTCCTGTTTTTCGGCTGCAAGCAAAAGGAAACTGAAAAACCTATCACGGCCGACGAGATAAAAGGCGATATCGCCGTGCTGGCAAACGATTCGCTGATGGGCCGCAAGCCTTTTACCGCCGGCGAAACGAAAGCGACCGCTTATATCGCCGGGCAATTTAAAAAGATCGGACTGGAACCTGGAAACAACGGCAGTTATTTCCAGGATGTGCCAATGGTCGAGATCAAAAGCACACCATCGGATGTGATGGCGATCACCGGCGGAAAAACGTCCATCGACCTTCATTTCATGACCGATTTTGTTGCAGCTACGCGCCGCGAGGTAGATACCATCCAGTTAAAAAACTCGCCGGTTGTTTTTGCCGGTTATGGCATAGTAGCGCCTGAATACCATTGGAACGATTATGCAAACCTGGATGTAAAAGGCAAAACGGTGATCGTGCTGGTGAATGACCCGGGCTTTAAATCGGGCGACAAGACGTTGTTTAAAGGTGATACCATGACCTATTATGGCCGGTGGACCTACAAATATGAAGAGGCGGCCCGCCAAGGTGCGGCCGCGGTGTTTATCGTTCATCAAACCGAGCCCGCAAGCTATGGATGGAGTGTGGTGACGAACAGTAATACCGGCGCGAAGCTGCATTTGCAGCAGGCCGATAAGCATATGTCGCGATGCAGGGCAGAAGGCTGGATAACCGAGGCTGCCGCTAAAAAGCTATTTGCGGCTGCAGGAATAAACGGCGACATGCGCACCATTGCCCGGAAGCGCGGCTTTAAAGCCATGCCGCTGAATATGAACGCCAGTTTAGTTATACACACACAATTGAAATATGCCACCTCGCATAACGTGATCGGTGTTTTAAAGGGCAGCGAAAGGCCCGGAGAATATGTATTGTACACCGCCCACTGGGACCACCTGGGCATTGGCAAGCCTGACGCCAAAGGTGACAGTATTTATAATGGCGCCGTAGATAACGCTGACGGCGTGGCAGCCGTTTTAGGCGAAGCCAGGGCGTTTGCCGCATTGAAGCAAAAACCCAAACGCTCCATCGTATTTTTATGTGTAACCGCCGAAGAGCAAGGGCTGCTTGGCTCGGAGTATTATGCCTCCCACCCTATTTTCCCGCTCAACAAAACAGTGGCCGACCTAAACATGGATGCCCTGGGCGATTTCGGCGAAACCAAAGATTTTTCGATAACCGGAAAAGGCCAGAACGACCTGGAGAATTACGTAGAGGAATTTGCAAAGCAGGACGATAAAACCGTTACGGGCGATAAGAACCCCGGCGCAGGCGGTTATTACCGGTCGGACCATTTTAACTTTGCGAAAGTTGGCGTACCGGCCCTCGATATTAATACCGGCGCTACCAGTGTTGCACACGGCGAAGCGTGGGGAAAACAAAAGCAAAAGGATTATAACGAACAGCATTACCACCAGCAATCAGATAACTACTCAGACGCTATGGATGCAGGCGGCATGGCCCAGGTGGCTAACTTGCTTTACAACGTTGGGTTAAAACTGGCGAATGAAAGCACTTTTCCTGGGTGGAAAAACGGATCGGAGTTTAAGGCAATACGGGAGAGATCAATGGGGAAGTAGGTGAAAGGGAAAGGTAAAAGGCGAAAGCTTAAAGCCAAAAGGTTAAGGCTGAAAGCCAGGCATTGGCTCAATTCCAATGGAATAGCTTAATATGTGTAAAATGATGGTCAGCAAAATAACTGATCAAGCCAAGGATCAATGGCAGCCTTCACGGTTCGTAATCAGCGGGTTGCCTGAAGGCGATAGCTAAAGACACCGCACCGCAAAGTAACGACAGGTAGGTGAATTGGCCCGGCTCTTTTATTAATACAAAGAAAAACACACCTGCTGCAAGGAGCATATATCCTAAAAAGAAAAAGAGTTTGTTATGAATTATCATGGCAAGACTTTTAAAGTTATCACTAAAATCAGTCGCTCACTTGGCTGATTCTTGTGTCTTTTACGAAGCCGGCAAAGAAAGGTTACGGAATTTTAAAAGAAAATAATATCCGTTAATGTGAGTGCTTATTAACTTATAAACAAAAATATCCGCCAGCAAACCTGGCGGATATTTTTTGTTCGGGTGTGCCCGATATATGATGGAGTTGCTGAGTGCTATAGGCTATTTTTAAATCGGCGATTTTAATATCCTATATCTTCGCAATCGTTGTCAGTTAGCGGCCCTGGCTATGTGATAACATTCGTAAGCAAGGTGCCTGTTATAATCGTTAGCGATGCTTTTATACATCAGCAAATCAACTATTGTACCAATAAAGAAAAATCCGCAGGTAAAAAAATAGATCAAGCCTAGAAATACCTGGCCGGTCATAAACCGCTGCACTCCGGCAAAGCCAAAAAAGCCTAATAAAGTGGCTAACAGGATGTCGTTCGGGTTTTTACGGCGGTTGTTATATACCAGCATAAAGGTTTGCATCTGGTTGGCTGTAAGCCCGGCCGATGCATGGTGAATAAAACTGTATTCCTCCATCGTCATCCCTGCAAACCCGGTATATGTATTTTGATAAGCTTCCATTTTATATCAATTTGATTGTTTGTTGATGTAAAATTAATCTCGGCCAAAAAAATGACAATGGGAATTTGGTTAGCTGCAAAAAGCTATCGGTAAAAGCAGGAATTGGGACGGTGAAATTTCCTGTTTGCTAAACACCCTGTATTTTAATACCGGCATCTTTAAGGCCCTGGAGCAATGTTTCCTGCAGCGCCATTTTTTTATCCTCGAAGCCATGGGCCTTCACCCATACATTGATGGCGATGGTATAACCATCCGGTTCCAGCTTGGCCACACCGATCCGCCGCTCGGGTGTAAGGAGGGCATCCTCGTATTTGTCGATGACATCGTTGATCAATGTCTTTACCTGTTTTATGTCGATCCCGTTGCTGAATTTATAATTGATATCGAGCCGCCTGTTGCCCTGACGGGTGATATTGATGATGGTGTTGTTGGATAGCTGGCCGTTGGGGATGATCAGCGTGCAGTTGTCGAATGTTTTTACAATGGTATAAAATATCTGGATAGATGTAACCGTACCTTCCTGGCCCTGGGTTATGATATTATCGCGAACCACGAACGGCTTAAGCAGCAGGATCAAAACGCCGCTGGCAAAATTTTGCAGTGTGCCCGAAAGCGCCAGGCCGGCCGCAACACCAAAGGCGCCTACCAGGGCGGTAAACAGCGTTAACCGTAAGCCGAGGATCTGCATAACGGCGATCGCGAGCAATATTCTTAAGGCGACGGTGAGCAGGCTAAGCAGGAAGGGCTTTACAGTTGGGTTCACATCCTTCTTTTCCATGCGGTTGTGCGACCAGCGGGCCAGCATCTTAATAAGCCACAAACCTACAAACAGAACAATCATCCCGACAAGGAACCGGGGACCAAAAGCGAGGAGCCAGTCGTAAGCATGGCTATAGAATTTCCCGAAATTCACGAATAACGTTTTACAACTGTTAACCAATCACGCCTTCTTTTGTTTAGAAATGTACGCACGTGCCGCATTGAAGGAAGATAATTCTAATGGAAATCTAATGCGTGTTTAAGGGTGCCGGCAATAACTTTGCGTCGTCAATCATTCGTAAGAATGTCAATTGCTCCAAATGTAAAAACCGCGATCGAAGCACTGGAATGCCCCATTCATCATGAGGGCCCTATATTGGTGACCGATAAAGGCGACCGCCTGATCATAAAATGCTGCTGCGCTAAATTCAGAAAGGAATGCCAGTATCTGATCGATAAGCTTGTTTCCTATTCTCCGAAAGGAAAACCTGGTTCGCCATAAGGCGCTAAACCTTACTGATGCGTCGCAGGGCACAAGCCTTCACTCCTCTCAAGAGGAAAATCGGGCATAGCCGGGCCTTAGCAAACTAATGGCCCACCAGCGTGTGTTCGATCTGTTCGAGCGATTTGCCCTTGGTTTCGGGCATCATCTTCCATACAAACAGCAGCTGGAAAACCATCATGATCGCAAAAAACAGGAAGGTGTTGCCGCCGCCCAGCTTTTCGGTAAAGTAGGGGAAGGAAAAGGTAATAAGGGCCGCCATAACCCAGTGGGTAAAGCTGCCAAGCGTTTGCCCTTTGGCCCTCACCTGGTTGGGGAATATCTCGGAGATGAACACCCAGATAACCGCGCCCTGCGAAAAAGAGAAGAATGCAATGAATGCCGATAAATAAACGGTAACGTAATACCCACTGAAATTTACGGTATAAAAGGAATACGCCACCAGCGCTAAGGTAATGATAAGGCCGAAAGAGCCTATGAACATAAGCTTGCGGCGGCCGATCTTATCGATAAAGAAAATGGCGATCATAGTAAATGTAAAATTTACGACGCCCAGGCCGAGCGATGAGGCCAGCGAAGCTTTATCGCCGAGGCCGGTCATGCCGAAAATGCGCGGCGCATAATAAAGGATGGCATTAATGCCCGACACCTGGTTAAAAAAGGCAATGAGTATAGCTAGCTTTATAGGGAAGCTGTACCGTCCGCTGAACAACTCCGTGCCGCCCGGCTCTTTAGCATCTTCGATATTGCTGTTTACAATGCTTTCCATTTCGCGCTCAAAGCCTTTAGGATCGATAATGCGAAGTATGTCTTTCGCCTCCTTGTCACGCCCGCCGTGCAGCAGCAGCCAGCGCGGGCTTTCGGGCACGACTTTTAAAAGCGCTAAAAATAAAACAGAGGGAACGGCCATAATACCCAGCATGTATCGCCAGGCTAGATGGTTATCGGCCCCCATGATATATACGATGAGCAGGTTGGAAAGAAAGGCGATAACGATGCCAAACACGATGTTAAACTGGAACAATACCACCAAACGTCCGCGGGATGCGGCAGGCGAGATTTCGGAAATGTAGATAGGCGCGATGATAGACGAAGCCCCCACGCCCAGCCCGCCGATAAACCGAAGAGCCATAAACAGGTACCAGTTGGTAGAAAGCGATGTACCGAAGGAACCGATAAAGAATATGACAGCGATAATGAGCAGCGACTTTTTACGGCCGATGGCGTCGGCCGGGATACGCCCGAGGAAAGCCCCGATGACGGTGCCAACGAGCGCGATAGACATAGTAAGGCCATGCTGCAAGGCACTGAGGTCCCAGTATTTTTGGATGGCCTTTTCGGCGCCCGATATAACTACGGTGTCGAAGCCGAAAAGGAATCCGCCAAGGGCTACAATAACGGACCAAAGTATTACTTTGCGCTGGATCATAGTAAAAAGATTTATGTTGAAGGTTTACCAAATATAACTTTTATACGATAGAAGTGTGGAGGATGGGTAATTTTATTGACGGCACTTTATCAACCCTCGCATCAGGTGGGTATATTTTTAATTTTTTTTAGGAGATTTGCAGTCACTACTCCCATGAAAAAGTTAACCGAAGGTAATGCGGCATCCCGTACGCTCATTTTGATCGTTATAACTTTTGCCGTTCGTTGTTTGCTGGCGGCTTATACGGGGCTGGGCATTGGCGAATCGTATTATTTCAGAGGGGCGATGCATCTTAACCTAAGCTATTTTGATCAGCCGCCGTTATTTTTCTGGCTTGGCGGCTTAAGCATAAAGCTATTCGGGTTAAATAATTTCGGGATCAGGTTTCCATCGGTATTGTTATTTGCCGGTACCACATGGCTGCTGTTCCTGGTTACAAAAAAACTATTCAATGCCCGGGCGGGTTATTGGGCGGCGGTGGTGATGAACCTGAGCGCGGTTTTTACAGTAGCCATTGCCTGCTGGTTTCAGCCGGATGCGCCGCTGCTGTTCTTTTGGCTTGCCGCGACCTACTTCATCGTCGAGCTGATGTTTACTACCGCCGGTGAAGGCCGGAAGACCGGCCGGAATATTTATGGTTTATGGATAGCTGTTGGCCTGTGCATGGGTTTGGCTACGCTGAGCAAATATCATGTCGCGTTTTTGTTTGCCGGGGTGTTTGTTTTCGTAGCTGCCAATAAAAGCCAGCGGCATTGGCTTACGCACCCGGGCCCGTATATCGCCATCCTGATCACTATCATTATGGCTCTGCCTGTGTTATGGTGGAATTATAACAACGGCTGGGTGTCGTTTATTTTCCAGGGATCCAGGGCCGGGGCAAACACGCAGCATTTTCACCTGCATTTCGATTGGTTTTTCAGAAGCATCGGCGGGCAGGCCCTGTGGCTATTGCCCTGGATATGGTTCCCCGCCATCCGGCAGCTTTATATATCCTATAAACTGCGCACACAGCTATTGGTCTATAGCTTTAGTTTCTGGATGGCCGTATTACCCATCGTTTTTTTTACGGTGGTTACCCTATGGGCCAACCTGCAATATCACTTTCACTGGCAGGCGCCGGGTTATATGATGTTATTTATACCGCTGGGCTTCGCCGTGGATAAGTGCATGCACGGCCAGGACAAAAACAGCCGCCTTACCCGCAGATGGCTAAATTTTTCGGTGTTTTTTACCATCGCCACCATTACCGTATTGAGCCTGCACATGGTGACCGGTTTTTGGCAATGGTACGGGCCAAAATGGGTGGTTCACCATTTTCATGGCGATAATACCGATCCTACTATCCAGGGCATTGATTATAACGACATAAAAACCCGTTTTGAAAAAGAGGGCTGGCTGCAAAACCCCCATGTTTTTGCCGGCAGCGACCGCTGGTGGCTGATGGGCAAGGTGGATTGGGTGCTTAGAGGAAAAAAGGATATCGTGGTGTTTGACAAAGACCCCCGCAACCTTGCGTTCCTGGTTAATCCCAAAACCCTTTTAGGCAAAGACGCCGTTGTTATACAGGATGGTTATCCCGGCGACGTTCCGGCCAATGTGAAACCATTTTTCGATGATGTAAAGCAGCTGCCGGATATAGCCATTATCCGCAACGGAATTGTTGAATACAGGCTGCAGGTATATTATTGCATCCGTTTTCATGTACCCGCACAAAAACGGATGGACCTCCCCGTTTACCGCCAGCTCGTCGGTTTGCCCCCGTTTGGAAAATAAACCGTGGTATAACGCCGAACCATTATTGCATGCCCGGTAGCCTCACCTAAAAAACACACCCGTCAACCCTGGTATGGTTTACAAAAGTTTACACTTTTTCAGTGTATTTCGTGATAACCATTTGATAATCAAATAATTATCATTTTATAGTGTAAACCCAAAAAATCGCAGGATATCAGAGGCATTATCCGGCCCGGTTAAGTGTCCACGCTTAACCGCGGATCAATGGTGAGTTGTCAATAAAACAAAAAAAGCCTTCAGCTTTTCGGTATGCGCTCTTCTTAAAAGGTAGAGTGAGTGCCGTACCTATCCCCCCAAAGGAGAGAGGCTTTTATGTTACATCGTTCTGTATGATTTCACCGCAGTTTATTCCATCTGTAACATCTTAGCTATAATGCTGAAAGGTTAGCGACAATTTTTACTTTTATTTATAATTAATTAAACAAAATGAAGAAATTTTTACTACCAATTTTGCTCACTGCGCTGTGCGTGACCGGGTTTTCGCAAACACGGCGCACGGGCGGTGCACCCAATGGCGACACTACCCAAAGGCCCGCATTTCCGGGCGGGGCAACCCAGCGTGCGCCTGCCCGGCCAAGGCCTTACAGTTCGGTGATAACCGACAAAGCCACCACGCGCAACGGCTTGTTCAAAGTGCATAAGGTTGATGACCACTATTATTTTGAGATACCGGATAGCGTACTTAATCGCGACATCCTGGTAGTGGCGCGTATTGCAAAGGCAGGCGCCGAAGTGCGCGTGGCCGACGGCTATGCCGGCGACCAGATAGGAAGCACGGTTATCCGCTTTGAAAAAGGGCCGGGCAACCGCATCTTTTTAAGGAAGATATCATATGCAACTTACAGTCCTGACAGTACCAAAGCCATGTACCAGGCTGTACAGCGTTCAAATATACAGGCGATAGCAGCCGCCTTTAATATTGCTGCCTATTCTCCCGATAAGGAGGGCAGCGTTATTGATGTAACCGATTATATCAACGGCGACAACGAGATTTTCTTTTTTAGCTCGCCGCAAGGCAAGCAGCGCCTGAGAATGGGAAACCTGCAAGCCGACCGCAGCTATATCGATAACATCAGGAGCTTTAAAACCAACGTAGAGATCAGCACGGTAAAAACCTACGCGCTTGCCGCCCAGGTGATACCGGGAAGAGCAGCAACACCACAGGCTGGCGGCGGTGCCGCACCAACCGGATCAGTGACCGTTGAGTTAAATACTTCATTGTTGATCTTACCGAAGGTGCCTATGAAGCCGCGTTTCTTTGATCCGCGTGTAGGTTACTTTACAACCGGATACACTGATTTTGATGCCAATCCCCAAGGTATTAAAGACATCGAGATGATCGCCAGGTGGCGGTTAGAGGTACGGCCGGAGGATATGGCCAAATACAAGGCCGGCGAGCTGGTGATACCAAAAAAACAAATTGTGTACTACATCGATCCTGCTACACCTAAGAAATGGGTACCTTACCTGATAGCCGGTATTGAAGACTGGCAAAAGGCTTTTGAAGCCGCCGGGTTTAAAAAAGCGATCATTGCCAAAGTGGCGCCAACCCCAAAAGAAGATTCTACATGGAGCCTTGATGACGCTGCTCATTCGGTGATCGTTTATAAACCGTCTGAAACGGAAAATGCCAGCGGCCCGCATATCTCCGATCCGCGCAGCGGCGAGATATTGGAAACACATATTAACTGGTTCCACAATGTAATGAAGCTGGTGCACGACTGGTATATGATCCAAACGGCGGCGGTTGATCCGCGCGCCCGTAAAATGGAGTTTGATGATAAGCTGATGGGCGACCTCATCCGGTTCGTATCGTCGCACGAAGTAGGCCACACGCTGGGGCTGCGCCATAACTGGGGATCGAGTTCGACCGTTCCTGTTGAAAAGTTGAGGGATAAAGCTTATGTCGAAGCGCACGGACATACACCTTCGATCATGGACTATGCGCGTTTTAATTATGTTGCACAGCCTGAAGATAACATTGGGCCTAAAGGTATTTACCCGCGCATCGGCGATTATGATAAATGGGCTATTGAGTGGGGTTACAAGGTGCTGCCCGGCGTAGACGGCGGAAAAGCCGAAGTACCGGTACTGAATAAAATGGCTGTTGAGCGCTTGAAAGACCGTCGTTTATGGTTCGGAACAGAAAGTAACCCTGACGATCCGCATTCGCAAAATGAAGACCTTGGTGACGATGCGATGAAGGCCAGCGACTACGGCATCAAAAACCTGAAGCGGATACTGGTAAAATTGCCGGAATGGACCCGCGAGGAAAATGAAGGCTATGAAAACCTGGATAACATGTATAAGCAGCTTACGGCTCAATTTAACCGGTATATGGGCCACGTTTCAAAAAATATAGGTGGCATATACGAAAATCCAAAAACGGTTGAGCAGGGCGGCGTAATTTATGAATACACCCCTGCGGCTACCCAAAAAGAAGCCATGGAATTTTTAAACCGCCAGTTATTTACCACGCCGGCATGGCTGTTGGACGAACATATACTGAGCGAAATAGGTGAAACGCCGGTGCAGGTTGTTTACCGCAGCCAGGAAGGCGTTTTAAACCGCCTGATCACAGCACATACATTGAACAAGTTGCTGGCAGGTGAAGCAGCCGACGGGCCATCCGCTTATAAGATCACTGACTTTTTTGATGATATGCAGAACAGCATATTTACCGAAGTGAAAAACAAGCAGCCGGTGGATATTTACCGCCGCAACCTGCAAAAATTATATGTTAATAAGCTGATCGAGCTGGTGAAGCCGAAGGCTCCCGAGCCAACAAATATTGCGGCCGCGCCTGCACGGCGGGGCGCTGGCGGTCCGCCACGCGAACTGGAGGAAACAGATGCTATATCTGTGGCTAAAGGCCAGCTGCGCGCTATCAACAATATGATCAGGGCAGCGCTGCCCGGGGAGACCGACACGATGACGAGCTATCATCTACAGGATCTGTCGGACAGGATAACCGAAGCGTTGAATCCAAAAAGCTGATAAAAACTTTTAAAGTTGAAAAGCCGTTCCGTTACCGGGCGGCTTTTTTGTTTTCAAACAATTTAAAAGGTCATTCAAATAACGTTAATTTTAAACATCGAATACATCTGACTCACTTATGATTTTACAACGTATTTTAAACCAATTTAAACAGCAAGTTTTGGTATTGACGTTTATGTTGATCGCCTGCAAGGCTTTTAGTCAAACGGAAGTTGAGCCGTGGGGCAATATCACAGGCATACGGAAAGGCGGGCAGCTTTTTGAATTTGAATCGGCCATTAGCGTGGTGGGCAGCAACGGACGGGTTAAAGCAACCGGCAGGGAACGGCAGCAGCCACGTTATAAACGCAACGGCGATGCGCAGGAAATAAATACCCGCATTGACAGCTTATTTTTTAAAGAAGTGGTGGCCGATGTGGCCGCCGGAAAGGCCAGGGTAACCTTAACTATGGCATCGCATGCCGATGCGGATGTCAGGGGTGTTTATTTCTGCATCATGCTCCCCGGCGATTTTTATAAAAACGGCCGAGCGCAGGATTATACATCCAATACACCCGTTCCGGCGGGTTACCAGGGCGCCGCAAGCGGCTTTGAATATGCTTCGACAAAACATACGATAAAAATCCAGTTTGATGGCACTGAGCAGATCATGGTCAAGAAAGATACCAGCCATGGCAAAAACGAACTGCTGCTTTACGTGGCATTAAAATTAAATGGCGTTCATAAGGATGAAAACATTCAAAAAACATTTACGATAGAAGTGGGTGGCGAGATCGATACATCGCCGGTGACGTTAACCATCAACACCCGGCAGCAAGGGCGAAAATTTGACGGCCTTGGCGGAAATTTCAGGCTGCAAAACCCGAAGGCTGATCCGCAGGTGATCGACTACTGCCTCAAAAACCTGCGCGTGGCCTGGGGCCGGGTGGAGATGCCATGGCGTTTTTGGCAGCCTGATAAGGATGCCGATCCATCAGTAGCAGCCGGCGCCGGTAAACTGCACCCGGCGGCAAAAAAAGCGATGGAAATGGCGCACCGCCTCGACAGCCTGCACATCCCATTCATTCTTTCGGCGTGGTTCCCGCCGGCATGGGCGGCCGAAGGAAAGGTGAACATGCAGCCCGTAAATGGCATTTGGGGTAACCCGCTCAGGAAAGAAAATATGGGCGCTATTTATAAATCTATAGCCGATTATATTCTTTACCTGAAAAATAACTATGGAGCCGAGCCAAAACTGTTCTCGTTCAACGAATCGGACCTCGGTATAAATGTCCGTATAACGCCGCAGGAACATGACGACTTCATTAAAGGCTGCGGCGCTTATTTCGCGGCCCACGGCATCAAAACCAAAATGCTGCTGGGCGATAATTCGGATGCGACCACCTATAAATTTATCGATGTGGCGATGGATGACCCGGCAGCCAGGCCGTATATTGGCGCCATATCTTTTCACTCCTGGCGGGGATGGGATACGCCCACGCTGCAAAAATGGGCCGGTGCAGCTACCCGGTTAAAGCTACCGTTGATCGTTGCGGAAGGCAGTATCGATGCCGCTGCATGGAATTATCCCGATATTTTCCAGGAGTCAACGTATGCGCTGAAAGAAATAAACCTGTACACCCGGCTGCTGGCCATCTGCCAGCCCTTGTCGATACTGCAATGGCAGCTAACCTCGGATTATTCACCGCTTATCGGCGGGGGTATCTTTGGCAATAACGAGCCCCTGCATCCCGGTCAGCGGTTTTGGAATTTAAAACAATTGTCGATCACGCCAAAGGATCTGTTTGCCATGCCAATAACTTCGGGCAGCTCTACCGTCACCTGCGCGGCTTTGGGCGATAACAGCAAAGGAAAATACGCGGTTCATTTGGTGAACAATGGCGCCGAACGCGAAATGATATTGACCGGCCTGCCTGCCCGCGTAAAACGACTGCGTATTTATACAACCAATAAAACGCTGGCTATGAAAAATGGCGGCATCATTAAGGTGCTGAACGGCTCTGCGAAATTTGACGCCGTAGCCGCAAGCTACGTGACTTTAATAAGCGAATGAGACATCAATAAAAAAAGCGCTCCGCATCTCACCGCGGAACGCCTTGTTTTTGCTCCCAATAGTTATTGGGATCAACTAAATGCGGGGCGCTATCTCACTCACCCCTTTCTCATGCTCCGATGGAACTAAGCTTTTTTGATTCCTGTTAATGTCTTTGCGACATCCTATTATTTATATTGTACAATGGGTTATTCTCCGCCGGGGCCGCCGAAACCGCCGCCAAAACCGCGACCCGGACCTGGACCGCCAGGGCCTCTTCCAGGACCCATATCCGGGCCTTTGCCCGCCATTTTTTGGAACCTGTAAGTAAACGTCAGCAAATAGTAACGGCCCAAACGGTTGGTATTGGTTTGCGATATCAAGCTCCCGTTTTGCGTGCTGGTATAACCGGTATTTTGATTAAACGCGTCCATCAGCGATAAGCGCAGCGCACCCATATTGTTCTTTAAAAACCTGCGCTCGACGTACGTATTAAAAATGTTCGGGTTTTTAGCGCCCTGGTAGCCATAATAAAATGTTTTGGTAAAATCATAGCTGTAGGTCCAGTCTTTCCAGATATAGTTTTTGCCATTCACCCCCAATACCCACATGCGGAAATTATCCTGTATACCGGGTTGGTTGATCGAGTTTTTTGATGAGTTAACCGTATAGGTGGTATTTAACTCTGCGTCGATAACATCGGTAATATCCACCCTAAAACGCACACCCTGCGAAGCCACGATGGTTTTTGCGATGTTTTTTTCGGTGGTTTCGTCAAACGTGGCCTGGTCGATATTGGTGAGGTACGATATATTGTTGTTATAAGATAAATTACCTACAAAAAACAGGTTATACCTGCGTTTTTGCCATGGCTTGGCGAAGACATAAAAGGCCGAAGCGGAATAAAAGCCAGCGGTATTCAGGTAGCGTGTCTCGATAGCACCGTCAAAGTGATGGTTCGGCGTATAATTTCTCGGATAGGTAACCGTATTGGGCACTATCTTGTTATCGGTTTGCGTAAAATTCAGGTTGCTGAAGAATACATTTCCCGAGGCGAAATCAAATTTATTATACCTGAAGGAGAATACGTTATTGTACTCGGGCCTCAGATCGGGGTTACCGGTTATGGGGTACGAGGCGTTCGAAAAATCGGTTACCGGCTGCAGTTCCGAAAAGGTGGGCTGGCTGCTGCTTCCGCTGTAGTTTGCGCTGATGGACTGCGTGCGTGAAAAATTATAGATAAAGTGCGCGTTAGGCGAAACATTAAACGCATTCACCGTTGTGGTGTGGTGGGTAGTAGGCGAAAAACCTTCCAGCGACGACGGCTGCGCCGTTACGCCTAAAACATAATTATATTTCTTTTCGACGAAACGATAGTTAATACCGAAGCGATTGGTGATAAAGGTAAATGTATAATTATTGCTCAGCAGGTCATATTGATTAACACCACCGCCTGCTGTCAGGGTATCGGTTACTTTATCCGCCGCCGTAAAAGCATGCCGGTAATTATAATTCACTTCGAAATACGACCGTTTGCCGATAGGTTCGATATAGGAAAGATAGGTGCCCACCGTGTCGGTGTGGCTATTTGTATTTATAAACTGATCAAGCGGGGCATTGGCAGCGCCTGCTATATAGGTATACACCGGGTTTTGAAATTGATTGTACGAAGTACGGCCGGTTCCTATATTGATGCTGAAATTTCGGCCATGACCATTGAACCGGTGGTTATATAAAGCGTTAACTCCATAATTGGGCGCAGAAGAATGGCTTAAAAGGCGATAAGTATAATCCGATATCGTACCGGAATTGTTTACCAGTAAGCTCGAGGCATCCTGGGTCGTATTAATGCCGGCGAACGAATAGCTTGGGGTTACCTTTAAGTAATTTATGGTATCGGGCTTGTACTCAAGATTAAAGTTGAACCGGTGATTTTTGTTTTCGTCGTTTTGAGTACTGCCAAGCGTGTTGGTGCTGGGGTTTGCCACAGATATATTATTTTGCAGCGTAGAGCTAACCGTATACACCGAATTGTCGGCGAAACTGTAGCTGCCGTAAACGGTTATCTTTTTACCCCACGAATCGCGGTAATTAAAGCCTATGGACCGTGCGGTAGTGATACCGCTGGCGTTATTACCGCCGCCAAATCCCCTGCCGCCGCCGCCCCGGCCACCACCGCCACCGGGCCCGCCAAAGTTGAACAGGTTGGTATTGGTGTTATTCAGGTTACCTAAAACGGCGAACTGGCGGTTACCGTCGAAGTTAAACATATTGGCTTGCGCGATAAAACGGGTGCCTTCTTTTGTACCGTCAACTTCGGGTATGGCGTCTTTGCCTATACCGCCGCTGGCCTGGCCGAAATAGCCATGGTTCCTGCTGGGTTTTATATTGATGTTGAGTATCGTTTCCGGATCGCCGGTTTTTATTCCCGTAAGGTTCGCCTGGTCGCCGTAGTCGTTAAGCATCTGCACATTTTGAACGGCGTCGGCCGGAAGATTTTGAGTGGCTGTTTTTAAGTCGCCGCCAAAAAAATCCTTTCCGTTAACCCTTACTTTTGTAACGTTTTTTCCGCGGAAAGTAATGTTGCCATCCTTGTCCACATCAGCGCCCGGGATCTTTCTTATTACATCCTCAATTGGGGCGCCATCCCGTACTTTATACGCTGCCGTGCTGAATTCAACGGTATCTTCTTTTATTTTAACCGGGATGACGTCGCTAATGGTAACAAGGCCAAGCATCGTGGTGGATGGCTTTAATATGATCGGCCGTAAAAAAACCGGGTCGTTGGTATTATCTAAAGTAAACCGGCGCCTTACGGGTTCATAACCGATGGACTGTATCACCAGGCTAAATTGTTTAACCTTTATACCGGGGAAAAGAAAAGCGCCTTTTAGATCGGTAGTTGTTGTAACGCTGTCTGTCCCCATCAGTAACTTAACGGTCGATCCCGGCAAGGTGGCCTTCGTAGAATCGATCACCGTGCCATGCACATCGCGGCCGGTTTGGGCATAATCTTTCAGGCTGATAAATAACGTTGCAGCTATTAAAAAGTATTTGAATTTCATAATTGTTCGTGATTAAACGGCACAAATCAAAGTCAAATCCGGCGGGCAAAAAAACTAAATAGACCGGCGGAGACAGAAAGCAGACGCAAGCGCTATTTTTGTCGACAAGCACAGATTTTTTGCGCGAAATGCGAAACCGGCCTGTTTAAAGATAGTTATTGACTGCCGGTCGGTAAAGTTTGCCTGCTCATAGAATTTGATTGGCTTTATTTGCAATTCATTAGTAATATTGACCAATTAAACAGATGATTAAGAGGTTGATAATAAATATTTTACGGTAATGATACCCAAATCAAAAAGCAAGCTTGTTACCATTGTTATCCATATACTGATATGGGCGGTGTTCGGGCTGGTGTTCTCTTTGCAGCCACTAACCTGGCATATGGCGGTTCCTTACCAGCTATGGGTAAAAAACAGCATTACTTTCGGGTTGCTGGTGGCGGCGTTTTATTTAAATTCCTTTGTACTTGTACCCCGCTTTTTATTAAAGAACCGCACCGGCGTTTATTTGCTCGCTGCGCTTGGTGTTATCGGGCTTATCGTAATTCTTAACAGTTATGTAAATTACTGGCTAAACATCGACCAGCTGATGGATGCAGCCTTTCATAAAGCCGGCCCGCCGCATCGTCATGGCCATGGCCACCACTGGGATCCTTTTATTATAGCTTCCATGATCGGCGCCAGCGGCCTTGTTATCGGCATTGGCACCAGCATCACCACCATACAAAAATGGCAGCACGATAAACAGCTGCACCAGGAAATGGAGCAGGACCGCGTAACGTCAGAGCTTTCATTTTTGAAAGCGCAAATTAACCCGCATTTCTTTTTTAATACGCTCAACAATATCTACGCGCTTACGCTGATAAATGGCGAAACATCGCGTAAAGCTATCCACCAGCTGTCGAGAATGATGCGCTATGTATTATACGATACTCAAAACGCTACTACGCAATTAAGCCAGGAAATAGCCTTCGTAAAGGATTATATCAGTTTGATGCAGCTGCGCCTCACCGATGTGGTGAAAATCGAATTTACGTCGCCTGTGCTGCTTAAGGACATGGCTATAGCGCCCATGCTTTTTCTGCCCTTTATCGAAAACGCTTTCAAGCACGGCGTTAGCGCCACGCACGAAAGCAATATCAGCATGCACGTGGAGCAAAAGGATAATATTCTGGAATTGAAAGTGGTGAATACCATTGTTAAAGAACAAAGCAATAACTTAGAGGAAGGTAGCGGCATCGGGCTGAACAATACCCGGCGCAGGCTGGACCTTTTATATCCCGGGAAGCACACATTAGTTATCGATGAGAATATCAGCGAAAATATTTATTCCGTTCATTTAACGCTCGACCTGTCATGACCTTAAATTGCATAGCCGTTGATGACGAGCCCCTGGCGCTTGGCCTGGTATCGGCATTTGTTGAACAAACGCCGTTCCTTAACCTGGTTGGCCGCTTTTCAAATGCCGTGGAGGCTTTAAAGGCTATCCATACACAAAAGATCGACCTGGTTTTTTTGGATATTCAAATGCCCGACCTGAACGGTATCGAGCTGGCCCGTGTGCTCGACAACAGTAAAGCCAACAAGCCGCGCATTATTTTTACCACGGCGTACAACCAGTTTGCGCTGGAAGGATACAAAGTAGACGCGCTTGATTATCTCCTGAAACCTTTTAACTATGAAGAATTCCTGCACGCCGCAAATAAGGCTTTGGCTTACGCCGAATTGCTCGAAAAGTCGGCCGCGCCGGCGCCAGCAGCCCCTGTAACCGCTGCTGCCGAAGAACGTATAGAAAACGAATATTTATTTTTGAAAGTGGAGTATCAGCTGGTGCGCATCGCCCTCAATGATATCTTATACATCGAAGGATTGAAAGACTATGTAAAGGTTTGGCTCAAGAGCGCGGAGAAACCCATTCTGTCACTTACAAGCCTTAAATCACTTGAGGAAAAGCTGCCCTCCAAACGTTTTATGCGCGTGCACCGCTCGTTTATCGTTTCGCTGGACAAGATCAACTCCATCACCCGCAATGCCCTGCAGATCGGCAAGATCAATATTACCGTCGGCGATCAGTACAAAGAAGCTTTCAGCCAGTTTTTGAGTAAATGGGTTTGATAACGGGAAAGCATGCGCAGGCTCTTTTGAGCAGGCGCAGGACTGTTTCGTACCTCACGGCACGATTTCTTTGTTCCTTTGTTTTTCTACCGACTTTTGACCCCGATGGGGTCAATTCCTTAATAAGGACGCTCGGTCGCCGCAATCACAATTTACAATACTTCCCATATACATTATACAGCACATTCAGATCAAGCTGCGTTAGCTGCCTGCTTACATCGGTTTGCACAAAGTGGCGTTTGAATGCCACGATGGCGGCGTTGATGTCCGAAGTATCATAGCCAATGAGCCTCAGGGCGATCGTGTAGTCGAAATCATCGGGCGACAACTCGAGTATATCATCGCTCCAATACCCAAATCCATGCTGCGCAAGCGTTTTCCACGGAAAAAAGGGGCCGGGGTCGGGCTTGCGCTTCGGCGCGAAATCCTCGTGACCGATAAAGTTTGCCGTGGGTATATTATAATTTTTTTTCAGCTGATCCAGCAGGGCCAGCAAGCTGCTGATCTGGGCGCCGGTGAACGGCTCGTTGCCATTATTATCGATCTCGATGCCTATCGAGCAGCTGTTCATATCCGTCACGCTGCCCCATCGGCCCGCCCCCGCATGGTTTGCCCGAAGGTAATCGTTTACCATGCGCACCACTTTTCCGCTTTTTGCGACCACATAATGAGCACTTACTTGTGTGCTGGTAATGGTGAATGTTTTTAGCGTTTGCTGGAGGGAGTCCTGCGCGGTAAAGTGAATGATCACAAAATTCGGTTTGCGTATTCCAAAGTTTACCGTGCCTACCCAGGCCGAGGGGATCATACCCCCCGTACTATCCCTCAGCGAATCGGGAGCCTCGCGTTGTATGGCGGCCACATAGCTTTTCGTTTTATCCTTATAAACCTTATTGGTAACCGCATAAGGGCCTTTTGGCGAACAGGACGCCATAGCAAGGCAAAACAACAATGAATAAAGGGAATACAATTTCAACCGTGAAAACATACAGCTAATGTAAGCAAACAGAGGTGACTTTAACAATAACCCGGTTTACTCTACAGGGCAAGACGCATTAAAATAGTTTAAGGAGGGTTTGGACTAGATAGTTGGTGAGAGGAGCTCCGATGGAGCCAAAATGCGCAGGATTATGTTTTCTATAAACACGCGACTCCTAATGGAGTCGAAATTTTTTGAACAATCCGGTGAATAGGCCCAGCGGAGCCCCCTGTTTATAGAAAAAAATAACAATTGAGCTGGGCTCCAGCGGAGCCTCCTCAATTTAGGTGGGTTTTGAAGCAGCAATTATCACAATGATTTTAATGCGTCTTCCGTGGTTTGCTATAGCATTTAAAAATGAATGCTTAATAGGAGGCTCCTATGGAGCCCGGCTATTCTTTGGTTCATTCGATAAACACGCGACTCCGCCGGAGTCGTGGATTGAAAGTTCCTGTAGCTCCAGTGGAGCTATCTGTTTTCCAGCAGTCCGGCGTCAACCGGTTATTATAAACTCGTAAACTTTTTATATTATTGAGCATGGATAAACCTGGTGTTCCGCCGGCACTAAAAAAAGGCGATAAAATTGCCATTACCTGCCCGGCAAAAAAGCTGCCCAACCCAATGACTGATGCCGTAAAGCTGCTGCAGTCGTGGGGACTGGAAGTGGTTTTGGGCGAAACGGTTGAGGCAGCCTATCACCAGTTTGCCGGCGACGATGACCTGCGTGCAAAAGACATGCAGCGGTTTATCGACGACGACAGCATCAAAGCCATTATTGCCGCCCGCGGGGGTTATGGGGTTATCAGGATGATCGATAAGGTTGATTTCGACCGCTTTGCGGAAAATCCAAAATGGCTGGTTGGCTTTAGCGATATTACACTGCTCCATAGCCACCTGTTTTCCAGGTACGGGGCGCAAACCATCCACGGGCAAATGCCCATCAACATTCCCGATGCATCGGTCAAATCGCTGGAAACGCTGAGGAAAGCCTTATTTGGCGAAGATCTTACCTACCATTTTACCTCGCACGTTATTAACCGGAACGGCGAAGCGTCGGGCATTTTAACCGGCGGCAATTTGTCGCTGCTCGTGGCGGCATCGGGCTCTGTTTCTGATATTGATTATACCGGCAAAATACTGTTTATTGAAGATGTAGGCGAATACCTGTATGCTGTCGACCGTATGATACGCACGTTAAAACGGGCCGGAAAGCTGGCCCGCCTGGCCGGGCTGATCGTTGGCGCCTTTACGGATATTAAAGACAATGATATTCCTTTCGGCCAAACTGTGCCCGAAATTATCATGCAGGCCGTAAAGGAATATAATTATCCCGTATGCTTCGACTTCCCGGCTGGCCATATACCCGACAATTGCAGCGTGGTATTAGGAAAACAAGTATACTTATCGGTCCGGCGGGAGCAGGTAACGGTTGAAGGTTGATTACACCGATTATAGATCGATTGCACCGATTTCGTCAAATTCGTGTTAATTCGTGAAATTCGTGTCAATTAATTCGTGAAATTCATGTCTTTATTAATTCGTGAAATTCGTGCCTTATTAATTCGTGAAATTCGTGTCTTATTAATTCGTGTCTTATTAATTCTATTCACTGCCATGGCAACCTCCAGGAACAAAACTAATTACGCCAACATCGGCCTGCTCATCATCCGGATCGGGCTTGGCCTCATGTTCATTTACCACGGCCTGCCTAAATTAATGGGCGGCGAAAAAATGTGGCAGCAGCTTGGCACAGCAACCCAATATGTAGGCATCCACTTTTGGCCGGTGATGTGGGGCTTTCTTTGCGCAGTGGTTGAAACGTTTGGCGGGTTTTTATTCGTGCTCGGCCTCGTCTTCCGGCCGGTTTGCGTTTTATTACTTATCAACCTCGTGGTAGCCATCGCCATGCAGCTGGGCACCGGCGGGGGCTTATCCGAAGCTTCGCATGCCATTGAGGACGCCGTTGTTTTTGCCGGGCTGTTTTTCATTGGGCCCGGGAGGTATAGCGTAGATAAGAAATAATTTTTAATTAACATTCCGCCCCTCTGCTCCCGCAAGCGTCCCGCTTGTGGCAACTTTAACATCAATCCGTAATAACTTTTACCAATCCCTTTAAGCCACAGTAATCCCTTGCGCTGCTGTATAAATATTCATAATCGTTTTCAACAAAGCCAGCTTCCACCGGGTTATTGTGCGTATAATCTATCTTTTGTTGTGTAACATGCGGACTCCATACTTCAATCGGGTGATTATGCTGCTGCCAGAATTGGTTTTTAGTATTATTTGAATTGATAGCTGCCGCCTTTTTAAATGAATTTAGCAGCCATTCCCGCCTGCTCTCCTGCGCGTTGTTCGCAATCAATGCAATTAGTTGCTTGGAAGTGTACGATTTAAAATCTCTTATCAACTCCTCGGGCCGCTGAACGGTTGACCTGAACACCAAATGTATATGACTGGGCATAATACACCAGGCGTAAATTTCCATTCCTTTATTATCAACGCAATGATTTAAGTTTTCTACAATGCAATCAAAATAAAGCCGCCTGGTAAATACATCGATCCAAAATACAGTCGCGAAGCTTATGAAGTATATGCCTTCCGGATTGTGAAACTTATAGTTGCAGCTCATTGCTTAAAAAATGCAGTTTTTTTAGGGAAACGTCTATGATAATTTTACCACAAGTGAAACGCTTGCCGGAGCAGCGAAAGGTGTAAAATATTGCAACAAAAAGGCCGCCCCGTAAACGGGGCGGCCTTTTTTTACATTTTGTAATTTATTACGGATGATAAGTATCATCGATATACCTGCCGTTTGGAGCCGAACCGCCCGAAACATAATTCATCTCGAATATCTTCGGATCGGCATTGGTATGCGGCGGAGGAATGGTAAACGTTGGCGGCACAAAGTTGGTGATACCAACGTTTGTCCACTTCGCAATTTCAGAAGCAGGGAAGGTAACGTTCCAGTTTGAATAAGTTACCACGCTGCCGCTTACCGTACGGGTAAAGGTGATGTCATACAATACACCTGTACTGTTATATCCGGTTAACATCTGGATCTCAGTCGGTGTAACAGGGCTAATTTGCCCAATAGGGAAGGGAGCAGGGCCGTTTGTAATGTTCGGCGGGTTCCCTTGTCCCAGGGACGGGATATTTCCCGAACCCGGGCCTACGGTATTTTGCCATCTCCTGTACTCCCAGGTATACGCACCGGCAAAATCATTACCTATAAAGTGGTAATAATGAATGCCCATGTTACCGCTGATGTTCAGACCGCCGGCATCGGTGATCTTAATAGGCAGCATGTAGCTCTTTGATGGGTCAAGGAAATGCTTTATAAAGGTAACCGTCACGATAGCGGTACGCTGCCCGCCGGGAATGGTAACCTTGGTAGCGCTAACCGAGAAGGAGCCTGCCGGCATGGGTAGGTAAAACACGGCGCTGTTGCTGTTATTGTAAGCAGTAATAACTGCCGGGTCGTTAACGCTAAGCGTTACCGTAGTAGCCGTTGTAGGCACTGTGGGCGAAGCCACGTTAATGGCAAACTGTTTAACGATGGTATCGGTCGCATCCGTAATCGCGTCCGGACCGAAGTTAACCAGCCCTCCCTTCGGGAATTCCACAATAGTTCCAACCTTGGTGAAATCTACAAACCTGCTGTCTTTCAGGCACGAGCTTAAAGTAAGCGCCCCTGCCGACAGAAGGATGGTGGTGATCAAATATATTCGCTTTTTCATAATTGTCTTTTAAATTATTTTTCCCAAAATATCTTGGTCGTAAAAATGTTAATCGTTCCTTCTTTAGCTAAGTTGGCAGCATTGGAAGTTAACTCACTTAACGGATAATACTGGCGTTTTGGTATAGTAGTTGAAACAGCTGACGGATCGGCTGATGCCGGAACAGGCAGGTTAGGATAACCGGTTCTTTCATATTCCAGGTATCCCTCCAGGTTATTGTAACCGGCTAACGAGATATATTTCTGGTAAATGATCGCCTGTATCTTATCGGTCGAGGCGGCCCATCCCACATTTTGTATCGCCTGGCTGTAATAAGTGGTTGCCTGCGCGGCTGTTAAGCCCATCGCTGCGAATGACGCGGTGATACCGGCTTCATATGCCTGCTGGGCAGTAAGCGATCCGCCTATCGAATAACCCCGAACCAGCGCCTCTGATTGAAGGAACAATGATTCGGCGCCCGACATTAATACGGCGCCCATGGTGGCCGACTTTAACAAGCCCGGCCCGAAGGTGCTGGTAAACGTATTACTTCTTGCGCTGGCATCGCCAAATGTGTTACCATCTACAATACCGCCAACGGTGCTGTATATGCGGTTAAGGCGCGGATCATTATCATTCTTTAAAATATTGATCAAAAACAGGTTGGCGCGGTAATACGTGTTGTTACCGGTGGCATTTCCGTTTACATCAAACCCGTAGCTTGCATAGAACGGGCTTTGCTGGCTGGTAGAACCTGATAATGCGGTGGTGTAGCCAGGGTTAACAACAGCCTGTGTGCTGGCGTCAAGATAGCCTACGGAGGCGGTTGACGCCAGGTCGGCAGCTGCCGCGTTGGTCGACAAATTACTTTGGCGAATAGCTAAGCGCAGTTTAAGCGTGTTAGCAAATTTTGCCCAGCCGGTCATGTTTCCGCCGAAAACAACATCACCCGAACCCGGGTTAGCGCCGCCGCCTTTAGCAATTAATGCCATCGCTGCGTCCAGTTGCTTTACCAGGTCGTTATAAATAGCCTGCTGGTTATCATATCCGGGATTTAGGATAGTCGAAGGCTGGAAAGCCTGGCTATATGGCACATCGCCAAACTGATCAACCAGCTGCTCAAAGTCGTAAGCCTTCATGATCATCGCGATAGCCTGGAAATTTGATTGCGTCGGGTCCTTGGCCGAAGCAACCTGCAGGTTATTAAAGTTGGTAATATTCGCGTAAAGGTTGGTCCACACACCGGTATAGGTGGTGTTGGTGATCTGAAACTGGTCAAGCGCAGGGCTTGGAACGTAGTTGCCGCTGCGGGTAAAGTACCCGGCCCAAACGCCATACTCCGAATAATTGGTGTTAACAATGGCCGCTGCCGTTACCAGTGCGCCCGCCAGCGTAAGCGCCGGCGGCGATACCGAGGGCTGATTGGGGTTAACCTCCAGGCTCAGGTAATCCTTTTTACAACCGGATATTCCGATCGAAAAAAATGCTGTTATAATTAATATATACTTTTTCATCTCTCTATTATTTAAAAATTAGAATGTTACTTTAACACTTCCGCCAAACAGTCTGGTACCAGGCGTTTCGCGGATGTCATTCACACCACGCAAGTTACTGGTTGGGCTCGAATCCGAGAATTCAGGATCGGTCCATGGATTGTTCTTTGGCACCCACATAAACAGGTTACGCCCTGTTAATGAAACCGTAATGCCCCTGATAAACCTGGTTTGTTTTACAAACTGATCAAGGTTAAACGATAGGTTTACTTCCCTAAGCTTCCAGAAAGCACCGCTTGATATGTAAGGATAATCGGTAGTTGCATAAGCTGAACCTTGCCAGAAACCGTAGTTACCGTCGCGAACGTTAACGTTGGTGTTTGGTGTATACACACCCGGAGCGGTTTGTATCACCGAGTTCGGGAACACAAATGGCTGACGCCCTGCCGAAGCTGATGTATAGCCCGAGCCGGTAAAGTCAAGTGTGCTTCCTATACCGTTATAAGTAACATCGCCGCCGCGATATTCAGCAACTGCCGAAAGGCTTACAAATTTGTATGCCAGCCTGGTAGTTACGCCAAGGTTATACTTTGGCGTAGTACGGCCATAGGTAGTTAACGTTTGGGCGGTGCTTGGGTAGCCAGAGGTTGCACTTACAACCACGTGGCCCTGCGGGTCGCGCACAAAGTCGGTGCCTTCCATAAGCGGGAAAGGCTGGCCTACCACCGCATATTGCCTGTTACCCAATGATAACGAAGTAATGTTTGGCAGCAGCGAAATTACTTTTGAATCGTTGATTGAAAAGTTAGCACCCAACTGGAAACCGAAATGGTTGGCAGCTTGTGTTAAGATATCGCCCGTTACCTGGATCTCCTCGCCTTTTGACTGGGTTTCACCAATGTTGGTCAGCGTTTGATTGTAACCGGTGGTGATCGAGGTTCCGATGTACACGGTTTGATTTTTAACGTGCTGGTTATAGTAAGTAGCGTTAATGGCTAACCTGCTATCGAAGAACGACAGGTCGGCGCCTATCTCAACTTCTGTTGTCAACTCGGGCTTTAACGTCGAGCTGTAGTTGGTAGTACCGGCTGATAAACCACCCAGCGGCCCGTAGGGGAAGCCCGGTGTAAGGTTATAAATATCAAAAATTTGATAAGGGCCGATATCGATGTTACCCACACGGCTAAACGACGCATATAATTTGGCATAGTTCAATATATGGTTGTCTTTCAGGCCCGGTATCGCATCTGTTGGGATAAACGATAATTTGGCTGAAGGATAGTAGAATGTACGCTCAGCTTTCGATAGCCTTGAGTCTTGCTCACGCCTTAACGTACCCTCAAAATTGATGAAGTTTTTCCAGCCGATGTTCAGGTCGCCAAAGAAAGCGATGTTGCGGATCATATATGAACCTTCGTTCGCACTGATCGCCCCGCCTATCGTATTGACATTATAGAAGCCCGGGATCAGCAATTGCTTGCTGCCGGTTCCCATTTCCTTTAAATATTGCTGGCGAACAGAGTTACCCACGATCAGGCTTGTTTTCAGGTCTTTTAAAAAGTTGTGATGAAGATCAACGATCGCATCACCCTGAATACGCGAGTAACCGGGGTTAGGGTTGCTTGTACCGTCGCCGTATGAATAAAAGTCGTTTACCTGGCCCAGGGATTTCCCGGTGGCGGCAAAACCCGAAGGCACGTTACCTGCTGACCAGTAATCGCTGATTCCGTAAGGAGAAAAATCAACTTCATCCTGTGTATCACGCTCCTGGTTAATGCCAAAGTTGTCAGACAACTGGTAGCTTATTGCTACCCATTTGGTTGGCTCCAGTTTTAATTTCAACTGCGAAAGCAATACATCCTTGTTGATCTCCCTTCGGGAATGTTTCAGTGTCCAGTAAGGGTTGATGGCATAGGCATCGTAAAAATCATTCGGGTTGCCCCAAAAGCCATCGGGGTCTTTAATGGTCGACAGGTTTAAAAATGCCGGCAATTGAAGTATAGACGAATATAAGTCGGCTGCACCGGCGTTAGTTACATAACTGCCTGTAATACCGGAAACGCCGCCAAGGGTATTTGAAGTACCGCTATTATAGGTGCTAACCCTGCTTTTGGTATACCCGACAGAGTAATCTGCAGAGAACATGCCGTAAGTACGGTGGCCCCTAACCGAAAACGCGTTCTTGATATTCAGGTCGCTTGGAACAACAGTTGTCCTGTAAGCGTTTTGCGCTGAAATGAAAAACGCATTTTTTGCATCCCCTTGCGAGAAAGAGATATCGTTTTGCTCGGTAAAGCCTGTTTGAAAGAATTGCTTGATAGGGCTAACAGGATATGGCGAGTACTTAACCATTTGAACCGGACCCGTAGCGCTGCCTGCCGGCGCGCCGATTTGCACGGTTGCACCATTGTAGGCCGGGCCATATTCCTGGTTTTCATAGGGGGTGTAATAGGTTTCTCCTGTAATAAGATTTACGTAAGGAGGGCCTTCACCGCCGTAGGTACCAAACTGGGTTTGCAGTTTTGGATAAAACGATACGTTTTCAAGCTGGAACGAGTTTTGGTAAATGATGGTTGGTTTACCGTCGCCTGTTCCTCTTTTGGTTGTGATCAGGATCGCACCGTTCGACGCTTCAGAACCATACAAGGCTGCCGAACCGGCACCTTTTAATATGGTAACGTCGGCAATATCATTCGGGTTAACCGAAGATAAGGTACCTCCCGGTACCGGCACACCGTCAATTACGATCAGCGCGTTGTTGTTACCCTCTAACGAGCGGTTACCGCGTAAAACGATCGCAACGTTAGGGTCAACACCGTTATCGAGCGAATAAACCGCCAGGCCCGAAACTTTCGCGGTCAAACCATTGGCAACGTTGGTTACGTCTGTCGCGGTAAGCTGCTGGGCAGTTACCTTAGCAGCCGCATAACCCAGGTCCCTGGCCGATTGCTTAATACCCAGCGCTGTAGTTACAACAACTTCGCCAAGCTGGTTGCTTGCAATGTTTAATACTGCGTTCACAGTATTGCCTGTTGCAGGCACCGACAAAGTTTCGTAGCCAATAAAGCTGAATTGAAGGGTGGCGCCGGCCGGCACACCTGCCAGGGTGTACTTACCAGCAGTATTGGTTTGGGTACCGTTGTTGGTCCCTCTTACCTTTACTGTCACTCCCGGAATGGGCAGGCCGTCATCTTTGGCCGTAACCGTACCAGTAACTGTACGGTTTTGTGCAAATACCTGTGTAATGCATAACATCAGGAAACACAAACTTACTAGTAGAAGTTTTTTCATTTTGTTAAAATAAGATCAGTTAATAGTTAATTATTGATAAAAGTAGTGTTCCCATATCAAATTGTCAAGTTTTATCAAAAAAAACATTGCTTTTTTTTCGAAATAAGGCCCTTTTGGCCACAATTATAAATTTATTTAGTACTATGTATTGCATAATACAATTTAAAACATATATCTTTGCGGTATGATTGTTGAAAATACACAAACCCAAATGCGGAAAGGAATACTGGAGTATTGCATACTTTCCATTATAGCAAAGGGCGAAACCTATGCCTCGGACATCATTGCCGAGCTTAAAAAAGCCCAGCTGCTTGTGGTTGAGGGTACCTTGTACCCTTTACTAACCCGGTTAAAAAATAACGGACTGCTTACCTACAATTGGGTCGAGTCCACGTCGGGCCCGCCACGAAAATACTATATCCTGTCTGACGAGGGCCGCAGCGTGCTCCACCAGCTGGATAAAACCTGGGAAGAGCTGGCATTCGCCGTACAAACAGCCATTGGGGAGAGGAAGCAGTAGGCAGTGGCGGTAAGCAGTGGCAATTAACAGTTTGCAATACTAATGAACAAGTGAACTAATGAACTAATGAACTAATTAAGAAAACTTATCATGAATAAAACTATCATCATCAATATAAACGGTATCGTCTTCCACATAGAGGAGGATGCTTACGAGATATTAAAAAACTATATGACGGACGTTAAACGTCATTTTATGAATTCGGCCGACAGCCTGGAAATAACCACCGATATAGAAAACCGGATAGCCGAAATGTTTTCGGAGATTTTAGAGCGCGAAAACAAGCAGGTTATTGTTGAACATGACGTTAGCCAGGTAATTGAGCAGATGGGCTCGGTGGCCGATTTTGAAAACGCCGACGATACCGGCAAATCAGGGCCTTATAATTATAGCACCGAAGGCCGCAGGCTGTTCCGCGACCCTGACGACCACCTGGTGGCGGGCGTCTGCGCAGGCATAGCCAATTATTTCGATATCGACGCTGTGTGGGTGCGCCTGGCATTCGCGCTTTTCCTGCCGGTGGGCGGTACCGGTTTATTGCTATATATTATATTATGGATAGTGATACCAAAAGCGGTTACACGCGCCGACCGCATGGCCATGAAGGGCGAGAAGCAAAACCTGCAGGGTTTTAAAAAGAACCTGGAGGATGAGTTGAGCTCGGTACGCCAAAATATTTCTAATTTCGGCGACGAGGCAAGGCCTTTTGTATATAAGGCCCGCGATTTTACAGGCGATTTTTTTCATCACCTGGGCATTTTTCTTGGCGGAGCCGGCAGGCTATTCGTGAAAATGTTAGGCGTATTTATATTAATATGCTGCCTTTCCCTCACGGTTTTTTTGATCGTGGCGCTCGTAGCCTTGCTTGCATTCGGCCAGTTTGCGCCGTTTCACGATCTTCCGTTTAACCTGATCCGCCACAGTCATGCCGAGCTGCTTTACATTTCGGCGTTCCTGGCCGCATTTATACCCCTGCTAAGTATCATATTCCTTACGCTTAAGGGGGTGTTCAACACCGGGTCGGTAAGCCGTTCAACCGGGTCCACAATTTTGGTTATCTGGTTGTGCTCGCTCTGTATATTTATATACTATACCGCGCAAATCGCCTTAAACTTTAAAGAATCCGCTCAATTCAGCGAAAACATTTCGCTTAAACCGGTAAACGGCAACACTTATTATCTTAAATTAAATGATGTTAAATATTTCTCGAAACAGGACAGTATTCGATTAAACATAAAAGGCCTGGCGCCGGGTGTAAAGATCACCGAAGATCCGTATGAGTATAACGACTTTAACCATTTTAACTATCGCAGGGTGCATATCAATATCGAGAAAAGCGATGTGAGCCAGCCGGTGCTTGTAGAAACCTTTAAAGCGAAAGGCAGAAGCTATGACGATGCCTTATTAAATGTACGGAATACAAAATACCGGTTTGTTCAGCAGGATTCTGTTTTAAAGTTCGACTACCGGCTATACGCCGACCGTGACGACCTGTGGCACGACGAGGAATTATATATTACCCTGAAGGTACCACTAAACGCCCTGGTTGTTATTGACGATAAACTTAACGATATGATACAAGGCCAAAGCATTTACGAATGCAAGCAGGTGGATAAAAAAGAAAATTTACCCTATGCCACCTTTATCATGACGAATAATGGCTTGCAGTGTAAAATAGATACCGTAGTAACCGCTAAAAAAGACAGTGTAAAAACAGCTAAAGCAGATACAACTGTTGCACAAGAGTAATAATACTTTCATAAAATCTCCCCTTCCGGGGGAGATTTAGAGGGGGCTTATCTGCGGCCGGTGTATTAACCGGCCGTTTTTGATTTAGAAGAGTCCGCTTTCCCTTGCCGGTGCACCACCCTGCACCACGTGCGCCACGGCGCCTCTCTCACAAAATGCTGCAGTGCAGCCGGCTGCGGTAACAGGAAGAGCTTGCTAAATCACCTTGATAACAGGGCTCTCTATTTTATCCTGCAGCCAGCCTATAGGGTGGATATTCATTTGATCCACGCCGTTGTTTTTTAAAACCAGCTCAAAGGCAGGGATGTCAAACGGATCAACTGCCACCAATAATCCTCCGCTGGTTTGCGGATCGGCTAAAATATTTTTTTGCCGTTCGCTTACCGGGCCGATCTTATGCCCGTAGCTTTGCCAGTTGCGGTTGGTACCGCCCGGAATGCAGCCCTGGTCAAGGTATTCATCAATGCCGATGATCTTTGGCACTTTATCAAATTCAATAACGGCCTGCAAGTTACTGCCCTCGCACATTTCGGTTAAATGGCCAAGCAGCCCAAAGCCTGTTACGTCAGTCATTGCTTTTACTTCCGGCACCTGCCCCAATGCCTCGCCCGGCTTGTTTAACTTACACATGCTTTGCAGCGCAATCGCCGCGTGTTCTGGTTTTAGAATACCGCGTTTCTGCGCCGTGCTCAATATGCCCACGCCCAGGGCTTTGGTAAGATATAATCGGCATCCGGCAACAGCCGTCGAATTTTTCTTCAGATTCTTCAGGTCAACCATACCATTAACCGCCAGGCCAAAAACAGGTTCCGGGCAATCAATGCTATGGCCGCCGGCCAGGGTAATGCCGGCTTCGGCACAAACAGCGCGGGCGCCTTCCAGCACTTTTTGCGCCGCTTCCGCGGGAATTTTATCGACCGGCCATCCTAATATCGCGATAGCCAGCACAGGTTTACCGCCCATGGCATATACATCGCTAATGGCATTTGCCGATGCTATGCGGCCAAAGTCGTACGCGTCATCAACGATCGGCATAAAAAAGTCGGTGGTCGAAATAAGGGCCATGCCGTTACCAAGATCGAACACAGCTGCATCATCACGCGTGTCATTACCAACCAACAGGCGGGCATCCACAGTCTGCTTTACGGTGCTGTGCAATATCGTGTCTAATATAGCCGGGCTTATTTTGCAGCCGCAGCCCGCGCCGTGCGAATATTGGGTGAGTTTAATAATGTCGGGATTCATGTATTTTATGCGGTTACCATCCGGTTAACCGGTTTGCCGTGACGGGAGAGAATCAATTTTGCATTTGCTTCCGCATTGGCGTCCGCGCATATCACTTCAGTTATGCTGGCAGGCGCACGTTTGCTTAGGCCCAGGCGGTAAGTTTTATCATAATACACTAAAACGATGCGTATAAAATCGGCCATCCTGTTTTCGTCGATGGCGGTCACCGCGTTTTTGGTTTGCTCGGGCCCAAGTCGCTTCCATATCTTTTCAGTGCAGGCTTTTAAAAATTCTTTGTCCAGCTTTCCATATTCCTCAACCAAAAAGCCAACTCTTGCTTCCAGCGGCATTTTTAATGCGATAACGTTAGCCTCCCGCATCTGGTGAAATAAGCTATTGGGGATGAAACGCTTCCCTATAGTCATGCTTTCATCTTCAAGCCATACCGGATATCGTTGATCAATCGTTTTCAGCTGGCTTGCGAAGTCATTTTCAAACTGTTCCTGGGTAGGTTGTACCAGGCTGTTCATCGAGCCAAACGCCGAGCCCTGGTGTTGTGCCAGCTCCTCAAGATCGATCACCTGTTCACCTGCCTGCTTTAAAAAACGCAGCACCTTTGTTTTACCGGAGCCTGTAAGGCCGCCCAGGATATTAATGTTGTATTGCGTTGCGAATTGTGCCAGCGCCCAGCGCCGGTAACTTTTGTAACCACCCTCCAGCAGCAATACTTCAAAACCGTATAAATTAAGCGCCCAGGCCATTGCGCCGCTCCGCATTCCGCCGCGCCAGCAATGCAGGGCAATCTTCTTATCCGGCGCTATCTCCAAAGCTTGTTTTATAAAACCCGACCATTTATTACCCACAAAGTCAAAACCTAATAATATGGCCTGTTCCCTTCCTTGCTGCTTATAGGTGGTGCCTACTTTAACCCGCTCGTCGTCGGAAAATAATGGAATGTTATAGGCCCCCGGGATATGCCCCTGCTCAAATTCGGCAGGTGTGCGCACATCGGCCACAGGGATAGAGCTATCCAGCGCAATAAATTCATTAATACTGAGGGTGCGGATCATTTTGCTCGTCAAAAATACGGCTTTAACAACCCATATTGCAAATAGCAACAACCGCTTGTTGCGTTACTTTCTGTAATAACTTTCCGGCGGACCTAAATAGCTTGTTTTTTCACCACCGGCATTAATCACGAGTTTTTGTAATACAACCGCAGGGTCAACCATCCAGTATTTCAAAATATGCTTTCCGGGTTTGGTTATATGATGCCTGGACATGGTTTTATTTATATTCTCACTTACGTTTTTATTCCATGCAGCTTCCGACTTATTGACGTTAATATTGATCACCTGCGGCGCTTCATTATCCACCGATATTGCATAGTGAAGGCCGGTGGTATTTGTAAAATCAATCGTCGGTGAAATATAGGCTTCTACGTCGACCATTCCGGTATCCACCATATTGAGTTCGTACTCCAGGTGTGGGCTGTTTCCGCCCGGCTCTTGTTTTCTGGCCGTTACCGGCGACGGCATAACCCCCGAAAGCGTGCGCCCGTAATTAGGGATAACTTGCCAGTTAGCCGTAGCACTATTGACAGCCCTGGTATAATGCTGTGCCTCCATGCTTACATAGCCGTCACCCTCGTTAAAGCCGGTTGTGTTTAACGGCAGCCTGTTATCGGTCACTAGTATAACGTCAGTGCGGCCTCCATTACCCGAAATAGTTACGGGGATGCGTTTTAATCCCTTTGGAGCCCTGGCCCAGTCTACGCTTAGCCATATGCGCTGTTCGCCGGTTACGGCGCCGCTATTAGGCTGAATCGTGATATAAGGTGCCGTAGTCTTTACCGTAAAGCTGAAGCTACTCTTTCCCCGGTTAAATACATCGATATAGTGCCCCGGCCCGCCTGGGTAAAACACCGGCAAAACGGCCGGCTGTTGCTCCTGCGGCCACCACGCCGCAGAGCCTTCTACAGAAACACCCATTTGTGCCTGCTCCGGAACATCGATCATGGTCACATCCGGCATTTTATTTACGGGCGGCTGCTGCCAATAGGTATAACCAATGTGTGTTTGGTCCATCATATGGTCCCATTTGCCGTTGGCTACGCCTTTATTATAATGATTTGATATTTCGGCGTCCTTTTCAAACAGCTCCTTAACCCTTGCCGCCATCATGTTGGCTGTTGCTCTTCCCTCGGCAGCGTATAACTTATTTTTCGCCGCCGAATAATAAAGCTCGTTCAAGTTGGCGCATGCCTCTACCGGGTGCATTACCAGCTCGTAAAACGCATCTTTATATTGCGGCGGCATAGTTTCATATAATCGCTGCGCTTTATCCCGCAGTTTATTGTAATCTTCAACAACGCTTTCAAATTCCCGGTAATTAATAAGGCTGTAAGTGTTTTGATCAAGCAGCTCCGGTTTGCGCCGGCCATTATATTTGGTATATAACGTTAATATGTCGGCTATTTCGGCCTCGTGCTGAGGGCCGAATTGTTGTGCTGCCCATAAACGGGCATATTCATCCAGTCGTTTAGCCGGCCATTTATCCGGCGACCACGCATAATCTAAAAAAAAACTGATCGGGAATTCCATCGGCTTCAGGTCGCCTACATTTACAACCCATACCTGCCGGGCATTATATTCATAAGCAAGGTGCATTTGCTCCCACGTTTTGCTTATTGGGTTTGTATTTAACCATTTATAATTGCGCGGTCCGCCAACATAATCAAAGTGATAATAAATTCCATATCCGCCCGCGCGCGGCTTTTCGCCCAACTTGGGCAGTTTGCGAATGTTCCCCCAATTATCATCGCATAACAATAAAGTAACATCGTCCGGCACACGCATCCCTTTGTCATAATAATCCTGCACTTCTTTATATAAGGCCCACATCTGCGGTGTTTTCGATGCATCTTTACCGGTCACTTCTGCAATAATGCCGCGCTGGTCTTTTACAATCTTTTCCAGCAAAGCTATATTGCTTCCTTCAGTCATTGGCATATCGCCATCGCCGCGCATACCAATAGTTACGATGGTTTCCTTGCTGCCCATGTTTTCGATGCCTTTTTTCCAAAAATCGCGCAGTACGGCGCCATTAGTTTCATAATTCCATGGGCCTTTACCGTAACGCTTCCATTCCTGTTGAGCCCTGTCCATGGGTTCATGATGCGACGTCCCCATCACGATACCGTATTCATCGGCCAATACAGGGTCCAGTTTATCATCATCGTTGAAAGCATTGCCCCACATGGCCGGCCATAAGTAGTTTCCCTTTAGCCTTAATATAAGCTCGAATATCTTTTCGTAAACCAGGTGATTTACGCCACCGAATTTTTCCCTGGTCCATCCAGAAAACGCCGGCGCCTCGTCATTGATAAAAATGCCGCGGTATTTCACTGCAGGCTCGCCGTCGGTATACCTGCCCGGCATTATATACAGGCTGTTTTGCTGCTTCACCGGGACATCTGCCCACCAGTACCACGGCGACACCCCTATTTGAGCCGAGAGGTCGTAAATGCCATAGATCGTACCCCGTTTATCACTTCCCGCTATTACCAGCGCTTGTTTCACTCCCGGCAGCGGATTATTTATAACTGTAGTGATATGCACTTCCCATTTTCCTTTAATGCTATTCACATTTAATTTCTTTTCCCTGATAAGTTGGTCGATCAAAGCGCTTTTACCAATAGTACCGATCATAACAACCGCTTGCCCGCGTTTTGCTTGATCTGTCAATAACTCCGGGGATATTTTGGTGACCGAGTTTATGTCAGCCTGCAGGCTTTTCACCGCCCTTATTACACCGGGGTATTCTCCCGCGCTTGTATACACCGGCGCAGCTTTCCCGTTTGCCACGAGGGGGAAATACCGAAATCCATTTTTGGCCGACACGTACGACTTGTCCCCCGGCGCTTGTGCCCGCGCGCCAACGGCCTGCAGCAACAGGATGGCAGCAATGATATAAAGGCGTTTTTTCATGATTAAACTGCTTGCTATTGTTTAAAATCAACCACTTTCCAATATGCTTTTTTTGGCTGAAGATTTTGATCGAACAATAAAGGGTAATTTTTCCTGCCGGCAACGGGATACCCGTCCAGCCAGGTGTGCCGGTCGGATATATTCCAGAAAGTAACGCCCGTTATCACTTTGCGATATTTACGGAATATTCTAAACATTTCTGCGTATTGATCGGCCTGCTTTTGCTCCAGTTGTGGCGTATAAGGCAGCGGCTCACCCGGCCTTATGGTGCGCCTGTTCTTTTCCCATGGGTATACTGATACGTCGAGCTCTGTTACCTGGATTTTTAACCCAAGCGACGAAAATCTTTTGATCGTCGCTTCCAGTTCCTTTGGACTCGGCTCATAGATCGACCAATGCCCCTGCAGCCCAACGCCATTGATCGGGACCTTGGCATCGACGAGCTTTTTCAGCAACCGGTAAACACGTTCCCGCTTTTCAGGACGCTCTGTGTTATAGTCGTTATAAAACAATACGGCCTTTGGGTCGGCTTTGTGGGCGTATTCAAAGGCTTTTGCAATAAAATCCTCGCCGCATATCTGGTACCATAACGAATTTCGCAGAAATTTGGTGCTATCGTCGTCAACCGCTTCGTTTAACACATCCCAGGCATATATTTTACCCTTATACCGATTTACTACGGTTGTGATGTGATCTTTTAACCGCTTTAACAACACTTCCTTCGTTACCCGGTTGCCTGCACTGTCCTTAAACAGCCACGAGGGCGTTTGCTCGTGCCAGCAAAGGTTGTGACCGCGTACGCGTAACCCGTGCGCCTGTGCAAATGCTACGATCGAATCGGCATCACGCCAGTTGTACCAATTTTCCCTGGGATGTATCGGGCCCATTTTCATCGCGTTTTCGGGCGTAAGGCTGTTAAACTGGCTTAAAATTAAAGTCGCTTGCGCGGGATCCTTCAGATCGCGCGCAGTAACGGCGACACCGATCGCGAAATAATTTTTATAATAATCTTTAAGGCCGCCCGTGCGCGCGGGTTGAGCGTTCAAAGCTGTGAGCCCCATTAGCTGGAGCCATAAAACAAATTTCGCAGGTTTAATAATCATACAAGGTAAAGATCATTGGTTTGGTTTAAAGATGGCAATTAAGTGTATAAATCACACAGTAAGTGTAGCTGATCTCAATTAAGCAATCGATTACAAATATATGTGAATATTTTAACGATATACCAGCGGATTTGCGACTAAATATTCATCCAGACAATCAAATAAATAAAAAAAATCGGCGTGTTAACTGTTCCTTACGCTATTTATCGGAAAAAACTGGCGACGAAAAAACACTAGCCGTAAGCATATAAAATGCAATAAAGTCAATCGAAATCGCTATTTATTGTAAAGTAACTACTATTTTATTCATTTAAATACAAAATCATCAATTCAACTTTTCACTTTATTATTTATTCAAAAAAAATAAAAATTTTTATTGCAATCGATTGCATTTTTAATTTTTCTTTTTACTTTTATTCCAGGCTAAACACCAATTATAAATTTCTTTTAAACAGCCGGCTTAATGATACGTGTAATCAAACTGACTACCAGGCGCTTTTCCATCGAAAAATTGGAACAGGCTGGTATAACCGCTCGCTTAATCTCACTTAAATAAAAATCAATTAATTCAACAACATGACTAAAACTCAACTCAACAACAATTTTGGCGGTACTCCGCCTGTAAATCCTTTCAAGGTAAGTACACAACACCATTAGCAATCCCATTTTCATATCACACCATACTAAATCAATTATGAAAAAACTTAAACTTATCAAACGCTGCAAAACATTTGTCTTATTAATACTGGTAAGCCTGTGTTCGGCAACCCTGTACGCGCAAACCACAACTGTTAAAGGGAAGGTTGTGGATGAAAAAGGCGAGCCTGTCATCGGCGCTAGCATAAAGCTAAAATCGCGCCCGCAGGGCACCGTTACCGATATTAGCGGTAACTTCAGCATAACTGTCCCGCCGGGCGAGACAGCCCTTGTTGTTTCATACCTCGGTTACGTCACCCAGCAAGTTCCGGTCAGCAAAAGCAGCAACAATCTGCGGGTAACCCTTGTTGCGAGCGCCAATAACTTAAACGAGGTGGTTGTTGTAGGGTATGGAACCTTAAAACGAGAGGATGTTACCGGTACGGTGGCCACAGTTGATGCAAAAACTTTGCAGGAAATTCCGGCATCCAATGTTTTTGACCAGCTCAAGGGGCGGGTAGCCGGCGTGGATGTTGTTGAGAGCACCACCGGCCCCCTCATCACCATTAGGGGTAACCGCACTATAGGTGCAGCCCCGGGCGTTGACGGACCGCTGATCGTTCTGGACGGGCAACCTTATTATAACTCTATTGAGAACATCGATCCTAACGACATTAAAAGCATCGACATATTGAAGGGCGCGTCGGCTACCGCTATTTACGGTTCGCGTGCTTCCGGCGGTGTGCTGTTAATTACCTCCAACCGCGGTCGCATAGGGCAAACTGTCACCTCATTTGATTCCTATGAAGGCATAAGCAAGCTGGAAGGCAGCGTAAAATTATTAAATGGAAAACAATTTGCCCAGCTGGAGCTGGATGCGGCTCAAGGCGGGCTGTTACAAAGCGGGGTCACCGGCAACCTTTACGCCCTGAGCGGAAATGAGACAAAGGCGCTTAATGCCGGGATAAGTACAAATTATCCAAGTTTATTGCTTAAAAATGGGATAGTTTTAGACCAAAGCCTGCGGGTTTCGGGCGGGACCGACCGGACACAATTCAACGTAGGTGTAGGTTATCATTTAAATACAGGTTTGGAGCCAAATAATAGTACGAAGCGTATTTCATTAAATGCCAATATTGATCATAAGATAAATAACTACATCAAGTTTGGGTTAAGTACGCAAACAACCGTGCGTTTAATTAACGCCGGCGGAGGCAACCAGTTGCAAAATGCAATGTATATGAGTCCCTTAACTTATCCATATAATCCTGATGGTTCCCTGAATCTGACGCCTCAATCTGACGAGCTTGATGCGACAACCGTTAACCCTTTATTGCCCGGACGTTCTCCGGATCAGTATTATAATTACACACGGGGATTTGTTAACAATGATATTGCCTATGTTGAAGTTTCCCCGGTCAGCCATTTAAAATATCGCTATACCATTAATTATAACTTCTCGCAATCCTTACAGGGGCAATACAGGGGCATTAACAATGCAGATATTTTATCGTTAGCCCAAACAAGCGCCAGTACAATTAACAACTATCAATACCGCCTGGCCCAGGAGCATTTGCTGACTTACGACAATCTCTTCGCCAATAAGCACAGCGTCAATTTCGTGGCCGGCTTTACCAACGAGTTACAGCATAACGAAAATTCCGAAATCGATGGTACCGGCATTCCGTCTGATGCTAACCGGAACGAAAATATGGCTTTGGCGCAGGTTGTCACCATACCTAACGGTTTGTATACCGAACAGGGCCTGGTATCATTATTTGGTCGGTTGAATTATGCCTTCGATCATAAATACGATCTGACCTTAGGCATACGTAACGATGCCAACTCTGCGCTGGCAGCAGGACATCAGCATACAACCTACCCCGAGCTCGGTTTAGGCTGGGTTATCAGCAATGAAAACTTTATGAAGCGGTATAGTTTTATTGATAACTTAAAGTTACGCGGGGGTTATGGGATAACTTCCACCACCGGCAGCATTGGCCCATATGGTACATTGGGCCAATTAAGCTCAAGCAAATATCAGTATGGAGGCTCATCAGCAGGTGACGCCCAGGGCGTAAGGGTAACAACCCTGGTTAATACTAATTTAAGCTGGCAAAGATCAGCAGAGTATAACCTGGCCTTAGATTTTGCTGTATTGCGAAGCCGGCTTAGCGGTTCGGTAGAAGTTTATTCTACAAAAACCACAGGGATCATTTTGCCAAACCAATTGCCGGTAACCAATGGCGCTAGTTCCCAGGTATCCAACCTGGGTACCTCTGCCGATAAAGGCCTGGAAATAAGTTTGAGCAGTATCAACATTCAAAATAGCCGTGGCCTTAGCTGGTCAACCGATTTTAACATCGCCTTTAACCGGGAGCGTATCGTTAGCTTACCGAATGGTGGCCTGGTTAATATCAACGCGGGCGAATTTGTTGGCCAGCCATTGAATGTTATTTACGATGTGAAGAAAATAGGCATCTGGCAAACAAGCGAGGCTGCGCAGGCCGCTGTTTTCGGGCAGAAACCGGGTTCAATCAAAATTCAGGATGTTAACGGCGATGGAAAGATCACCGCGGCCGACGACCAGATCATCGGTAACTTCCAACCCCAATACACCTTTGGATTGAACAACCGGTTTGCCTATAAGAACATCGATCTGAATATTGTGATACAGGGCCGGATGGGCTTTACCACGGTTGTGCCTTATGTTTCGTCTACCAATTCATCGGTCAATGGCTGGCAGTTCCTGAATTTGGGCCGCCATAACCAACCGGTTATAGATTATTGGACGCCTACCAATCCCACCAATGCGTTCCCCGAACCTAATGCTAATACACAACTGCCATATTATTCCACACTACAATACTATGATGGTTCATTTATCAGGGCACAAAGTATCAACTTAGGTTATACGTTTTCAAACAGCGTGACAAAACACATTGGAATGAGTTCGTTAAGGATATACGCCAATGTAACCAATCCATTCTTTATCTATGCGCCGGTCACGAAACACAGTTTCTCAGTGCCCGATGCGGAATCTGCTTATAATTATAGCAGTTTCGGTGGTTTTCCAACTTCGCCTGCAGCTACATCGGCCAGCGGAAATATCGGTGGCGCCAATGCCGGGGGTAATTTCTTTAGGGGTGTTGGCCTCAGCGCGGGTGAACAAACGCGTAATTTTATCATAGGCATTAATGCAAGATTTTAACGAGATTAATTACAAAGCACATGAAAATATTGAATAAAAATACCGTTATTATTGCTGTAGCAGCAATCCTAACAACAGCTACGAGTTGTAAAAAACTGCTTGTTGAAACGCCAAGAGCAGGGCTATATCCCAGCTATTTCACAACCGCAACCGGTGTACAGGCGGCTATAACCGGCGTGTACAACGACTTGAGAGGCTCTAACCAGGCCGGTGGTTTTTCGGGTGAAGGGCTCGTATACTTTTACGACGGCACAGATGAAAACATTCCGGGAGGCAGCGCCGGCACCAATCCTCCCATCTATCACGCATTTCAAGGCATCACCGCATCGAATTCGCCTGATATTACAGGCTATTATGTCGACATTAATACGCTTAACGGCGTTTTGCAATATGCATCGGCAATTCCGGATGTTACCGCAAGGGCACAATATATAGCCCAGGCCAAATTTTTACGCGGGTTCCTTTATTTTTGGCTGGTGCAAACATACGGCGGCGTTACTGCTACACAAAAAAGCGGCATCCCTTTACATACCACTTTTATTTCACAGGCCACCACAGCCGATGCACCGGCCCAGCTAAGCGACATCTATAAGCTGATCATCCAGGACTTTACCGATGCCGCAGCAGCGCTTCCCAATACGATAACCGCCTCCAATCCTTTTTCGGCAAGCGGCGTTGGGAAAACAGCGACAGCGGCGGTGGCGAATGCTTATCTGGCGAAAGCTTATCTTACACGGGGATATACCGAAGCAGCCGTAAGCGGCGACTTTCAAAAAGCAGCCGACTTAACAGCAGCAATAATCACTAACAAGGGCACGTATGGCCTTGACCTATGGCAGGACTATAATGATGAACATAAAATAGCCAACGATTATGGCAAGGAAAACATGTTTGCCATTGATTATGGAATAACCGACCCGGCGTATTCAGGTTACACACAACAAGGGTCGGGTGGCTTTGGAACTAACCTGCTTTATGTATTGGCGCGTTTTAACTATGTGGGGCCGGGTGTAGATAACGTTACCGGAATTGACCAGGTTCCGCAAAAGATCAGCACGGCTAAACCTGGCATGCTTCGTGACGTGTATAACGGTCGCCCATACATTCGTCTGGCTCCCAATAAACCTTACACGATGGACGTAGCTTTTGCCGATCAGGTACACGACTGTCGCTACGACGCCACCTTCCAAACGTACTGGATCTGTGACAAAGCCACACCCGCAGGCGTTAAAAGCGATGGCACGCTGAAGGGCGCGCTTATACCGGCTTCAAATGTTTCGCTTACCTCGTATAATATTCCGCTGGATGGTGATACCGCTATCCTGATGCCAAGCCAGGATGTTACCATGGCCCGCCGCGATGCTTTTAAAGGTTTGATCGTTACACCGAAACAATTCACCAATAATACTTTCCCAACCGTTAAAAAGTTTGATGATCCCCGGCGTACCGGCATCCTTGACTTTTCAGGGAGACCTATCGTTTTGCTGCGCTTTTCGGAAGTATACCTGATGAATGCCGAAGCAAATTATATGTTGGGTAATGTGGCTAATGCAGCAGCGTCGCTGAATGTGATCAGGCAGCGGGCAGCTTACCGCACACCGGCAGACGGCAATTTTGTAGCAAAAAATCAATTTAGCGTAACTGCGGCTACCCAGGCAGCTGATAATGCCGCTAATGCTGCAGCAATGGCTTTAACGCCTGCCCAGCTGGCCCTGTTGGCTATTCCAAACACAACAACCGGCACCACGCCTAACGCTTGTGGTATGGACTTAATTCTCGACGAGTATACTCGTGAATTTTATGGCGATCCCCGCCGCTGGTACGACCTTGTAAGGACGCACCAGCTGGTAAGGCGTAACAAAATTTACAACGCTGCTGGTGGCCCTAATGTTCAGGATTTCAATATGCGCTGGCCAATTCCGCAAAGTCTGATCAACAATGTGTTATCGGGCCCGAAATATCCGCAAAATAATGGCTATTAGTGGTTGATTATATTTGATTGCAAAGGCCGCTCCAGGGCGGTCTTTGCTTTTTGAGCTTATTTGATACCTGCCATCCACTATGAAACATATAATAAAATTTTCTTTATTTACTATAGCCTGTGCAATGGTATTATCGGGATGCTCCAAAAAGGAGAGTCCCAACCCTGGTACAAGCACTACAACTACAACAACGACTACCACCATAACCACGCTTGACACAGGTGGCACCCTTAAGGTTACTACAGCCCCGTATTTTGCCAATATGGGTTTTGCTGTTACCTATGGTTCCATGAACACCAACGCGGCCTTTGCGGCAACGGTAAAAAACGAAGTCAACATTGTAACCTTTGGCAATGAGCTAAAAGAAGGCTCGGTTGTTGGAAACAATGGCACTTACAATTATTCAACAGCTGATGCTTTGTATAATCTTTGCACAACCGCCGGGCTGCAGGTTTATGGGCATACACTGGTTTGGTATTCGCAGCAAAATGCCACCTATTTAAATGGTCTCATTGCAGCGGCCGGCAACCCCGGTACCGGCGGCACGCCTGCGCCCAACCTGCTTGCCGGCTCAAACGGCGATTTCGAGCAGGGCAGCGGCAATACATTTACCGGATGGACCGACCTTGCGGGCGGAGCATCATCGGCTACCTTTACAGCCGTCGGGGGCAATAACTCGACACGCGCTTTACAGGTGAATGTTACCACGCCGGGCGCGAATGCTTATGATGTTCAATCCATTGGCCCCAACTTTACGGTAACTCCCGGTCATTCGATCAATTTTTCGATCGACATCAAGACCGCCGTCGCAGGTGGACGTGTGCGTGTTGTGGTTCAGAACAATAATTATTTACAATACGATATTACGCCAACTGCGTCATGGGCAACCTATACATTTTCGTTAACGGTGAACGAATCTTCTCCCAGTATCCGGCTTAATTTTCCGGACGCGGGTACTTATACAGTCGATAATATCGTGATCACCGACCCAAGCCAGGCTACGCAGGGAGCAGGCGCACAGCCCGCAACACCGGCGCAGGCCGCAGCCGTTATCGATGCGGAAATGAAAAGGTACATTACCACTACCATGACCCATTACGCAGGCAAAATTAACGCATGGGATGTAGTGAACGAGGCTTTAACGGATAACGGTGCCATGCGTTCCAATGCCAACTACACCATACCGGCAGCCAATATAACTAACCAATTTTTGTATGGCCAATACCTGGGTACGAAGTACGATCAGAACAATTATGTGTTAAAGGCATTTCAATATGCTAAGCTGGCTAATGCGACCGCATTGCGGTTTATTAACGATTATAATCTCGAATATTCAAAGGCAAAAGTGGATTCGATGAAAGCACTGGTCATGTTCATCAATCAAAACGGCGCTGCGCTGGTGGATGGAATAGGCACGCAGATGCATATTAATTTAAATACAAGCCAGGCAAGTATCGATTATGCGTTTCAAACGCTGGCATCTACCGGGTTAAAGATACGGATATCAGAGCTGGATGTGGCGCTTAACACTTCCAAAGTCAGTGGTTTTGTTGCTACCCCGGCCATGTTGAGCAGCCAGGCAGATATGTACAAGTACGTTATTCAGTCCTATATCAAAAACGTGCCTGCGGCGCAGCGTTATGGGGTCACCGTTTGGGGTGTGTCGGATACCGACAGCTGGCTTAATACGTCAGCTTCCGCGGATGCACCATTATTGTTTGATGCTTCTTACAAAAAGAAACCCGCTTATAGCGGCTTTAAACAGGGATTGTAAGGCAATAAAAGAAAAACAGGGCGGCTTTAATGCCGCAGCCTGGTAAAGAAATAACCCGTCATAAATGAGATTGGTTATAGTTGATTAATTTTATACAAGGCTGCCTGAGAAACAGCCTTGTTATTTTATTAAATGTTCGAAACATGAGAAACCTGATTTTATTTTTGAGTATCAACGCATTGGTCATAGGCGGGGCAAGCGCCCAGCATAAAAAGATCGATACAGGCCGATATATGCAGCCAAAGACGATGACAGCGGACCAGGATCATCAAAATATGATGGATCAGTTGGGTATCATATCCTTGCGCCCCGGGGCCGATGGAAACAATCCTAAAGCGCCCAACGCGGCCAACTACGACGAAGCTAAAGCGAATCCCTATCCTAACCTGCCCGATCCGCTCACACTGAAAAACGGGCAAAAGGTGACCACGCCGGAAATATGGTGGAAACAGCGCCGCCCTGAGATCGTAGAAGACATGGAAAGAGAAATGTATGGCCGCCTGCCAAAACATATACCAAAAGTTACCTGGACAGTCAAAGTCGCCGAACGTGAATTCATCGGATTTACGCCGGTTATAGCAAAACGCCTCACGGGGCACGTTGATAATTCAAGTTATCCGCTTATCAGCGTTAATATTGACATGACGCTGGTGCTGCCGGCGAATGCGAAAGGCCCTGTTCCGGTGCTGATGATGTTTGGAAGCAGCCGCTTACCGGCACCGGTGCAGCCATCACGTGATGAACTGGAGAAGATCAACGACGCGTTAAGGCGGATGCTGGAAAAAAGCGACCCCGACCTCAAAGCGATCCTGGATAAATACCCGGCCTACCAACCCATCGCAGCGGTCAATAATGGCTTTGGCGGCTTTCCGGGCGCGCCGGGCGGAGCACCCGGGGGCGACCCGCCCACAACGACACAACTGATCGCCGACGGATGGGGCTACGTCTATATCGACCCGTCAAGCATACAGGCCGACAACGGCGCCGGCTTAACTCGGGGCATTATTGGTTTGGTCAACCACGGCCAACCACGCAAACCCGACGATTGGGGCGCATTAAGGGCATGGGCCTGGGGCGCGGCGAGAGCACTTGATTATCTGGAAGCCAGCGAACCGATGGCAGATGCTAAGCATGTTGGCATCGAAGGTGTTTCCCGGTACGGTAAAGCGGCATTGGTCACCCTTGCTTTCGAGCCGCGGTTTGCGATGGGGCTGATCGGCTCATCAGGCGAGGGTGGCGCTAAATTAAGCCGCCGCAATTGGGGCGAAGCCGTTGAGAATTTAACCGGCGGCGAATACTACTGGATGGCGGGGAATTTTTTAAAATACGGTGCCGATAAGGCAAAATTCGGCAGCAAAAACTCGGGCGATCTGCCTGTCGACGCACATGAGCTGATAGCGCTTTGTGCCCCGCGGCTCACGTTCATTAGCTATGGCGTCCCTGAAAAAGGCGATGCGAAATGGCTCGACCACCAGGGCAGCTATATGGCAACTGTTGCCGCCGGGCCGGTATTTAAGCTGCTTGGCGCCAAAGATCTGGGTGTATCCAATGACTACCATACCGAAAAAATGCCACCTGTTAATACCGGCCTGCTTGATGGCGAACTGGCATGGCGACAGCACGACGGCGGCCATACAGACGCACCCAATATAAAATATTTTATCGCGTGGGCAGATAAGTTTATCGGACACAGTCGACCTGGTGGACGTTAGTCCGATGTAATTAATTGAAGCAACGGCCCCATTGGGGTCGTACGTCGGTAGACAATAAATAAATAATTAATAATTCGTGCCGTCAGGTACGAAACCAGATCGGTATACATTAGGATTTTAACTTGCATACCGAACGGCATGCAAAATAGGATGAATTAAAAATTCTACCGACGTTTTGCACCTACGGTGCGCCGTAATCTTAAACCTAATGACAGCGGGCTTGGGTTCAATGCGCTATCTGGACCGCAATACCAATCCGCTTTAGGTAATACTTCTTTTGATCCCCATCTCCAGACCTCGCAATTCCGCGAGGCCTTTTAACCTGCCTATGGCCGAGTAACCAGGATAGGTTTGATGATTAAAATCATCCAGCAGCCTATGCCCGTGATCGGGCCGCATCGGGATGGCGATGTCTTGCCGGCCGCTATCCACACGTTTTTGTTGCTCCAGTATCACATTTTTCATCACCTTGTACATATCGTTGCTTCCCGCCAGGTGATCGGCTTCGTAAAAGCTGCCATCCGGCTCACGCTGTACATTCCGCAGATGCAGGAAATGGATATGGTGGCCCAATCTTTCGACGATGCCGGGCAGATCATTATCTCCCCTCGCACCAAGCGACCCTGTACAAAAAGTAATGCCGTTGCTGGATGACGGCGCTGCGTTTACCAGGTCGGCCAGGTCCTTTTCGGTAGAAACCACCCTCGGCAAACCCAATATCGGGAACGGTGGGTCGTCGGGATGAATGCACATTTTTATACCAACTTTTTCCGCATCCGGTATAATCGCCTTTAAGAAATATGCCAGATTTTCCTTCAGCTTTTTGGCGTCCGTATTATGATATTTTTTGAGATGCTCTTTAAACTCAGCGATCGTAAACACGTCGTCGGTGCCGGGCAACCCGGCCATGATGGTTCGGGTCAGGTGCTCTTTTTTTTCATCACTCAACCCATCCAGGTACGATTTGGCCTGCTGCTGTTGTCCCGGCGTAAAATCGTCAGCGGCGTTTTCGCGCTCCAGAATATACAGGTCAAAAGCGGCAACCGCCGGCGCATGGTACCGCAACGCCGACGCCCCGTTTGGCAGCCGGAAATCAAGGTTGGTGCGCGTCCAGTCGAGTACGGGCATAAAGTTATAGCACACCGTTTTAATGCCGCACTCGCTTAGGTTTTTCAACGTTTCGATATATTTCTCAATATACTCGTCGCGCTGCGCGCCTGCTGTTTTTATACTTTCGTGGATATTAACGCTTTCCACAACCGACCATCGCAAGCCGGCAGCAGTGATCATATGGTCCCGCCGTTTTATCTCTTCAACGCTCCAGACATCCCCGCAAGGTATATGATGCAGCGCGTTAACAATGCCTGTAGCACCTGTTTGTCGTATGGCTGCCAGGGTAACCGCATCGGTGGGGCCGAACCAGCGGAAGGTTTGTTCTAAATTGCTGAACATATTCGTTAATTATTGCGCGGTAAAAATAGGATATGTTTGTTTAGATAGCTAAATTGTCTATGACATAACGCAAATAAACGACCATGTCATTGCGAGGCACGAAGCAATCGCGAGCTACCCATGATCGCTCTGTAAAGTTCGTCCCGATAGTTATCGGGACCGCGTCGCTGCCACAGGCCGCTCCTCGCAATGACAGGATGGTTATTTAACGGCTAAAATCGTTTCCGCGCATTTGCTCATGCCCAGCTCCTCGCTCCTTTTGGTCGGCAGCGAGCCGCCTATATAAATATGATAATCCCCGGCTAGCTCAACAGCCTGCCCATGCTCGTTAATGCTTTGCAAAATTTGCGGCGTAAGCGCAAAATCGACCGTCTTTGATTCGCCTGGTTTCAACATAATACGCTTAAATCCTTTTAACGAAAACAACGGGTTATCGCCTGTTTGCGGGTTGGTAATATAAAGCTCCACAACCTCTTCCGCGGCCATTTTGCCGGTATTGGTAACTCTGGCCCCGGCTGTAACCGGCATATTCCTTTTTACCGTTTTCGCTGACAGGTGAATATTTGAATAGCTGAATGAAGTATAGCTAAGACCGAATCCAAAAGGATATAACGGCTCAGCCGTCATATACCGGTAGGTGCGCCCTTTCATGCCATAGTCGGTATACGCCGGCAACTGATCGAGCGATTTTGGGAAGGTAACGGGTATGCGGCCTGATGGCGAAACTTTGCCAAATACGATATCGGCAATGGCATGCCCCCCTTCTTCGCCGGGGTACCAAACCAGCAGCACCGCATCGGCAAGTTCCTGCACCTCCGACAAGTTCATCGGGCTGCCGCCGGTTATAATAGCCACGATCTTGTTTTTATTGCCCGCGCGTAGTTTTTTTAGAAAATCGATCTGGTTTTTTGGAAGGTTATAATCCAAACGGTCGCCAAAATTGGGCGATGCGATGGCTTCACCTTCCTCTCCTTCCAGCAAACCGGTAATACCCATAGCCACAAAAGTCACATTGGATGCTTTTGCATCGCCCGATGTCCAGTCGGCCGGGTTTGCGTTGGGCCTGTCCAACAAAATGCCGGGCTTATACTGCATTTGGCTGGCATGCGAAATACCCGACGCCAAGCCCTCAAGTATCGTCGTCATTTGCGGGTTTACACCATAGTAATTGCCCATCAAAGCGTTTATGCCATCGGCTGTAGGGCCGGTCACGTAATATTTAGGCAGATCGTTCCTTAACGGCAAAACACCATTGTTTTTTACCATAACGATCGACTCGAGCGCTACCTGTTTGGCCAGCTGCCTGTGTGCGGAACTGTTAATCACGTCCTGCGGAATATGATCGTACGGGCTGCTGCCTTTCGGGTCAAAAAGCCCCAGCTTGAACCGTGTCTTTAACAGCGTGGTTAGTGCGGCATCTATTTCCTTTTCGGTGATCAGTCCCCTTTTCACCGCTTCAACCAGTGCCGGGTATTCATCACCGCAGTCCAGGTCGACGCCATGCTTAACCGATAGCGCAACCGCTTCCGGCTGGCCCGGCACCACATGGTGCCCCATGTAAAAGTCGGATATGGCACCGCAATCAGATACTACGTGCCCTTTAAAGTGCCATTGATCACGTAAAACACTGTCTAATAATAAATTACTGCCGCAGCACGGCTCGTTGTTGGTACGGTTATAAGCGCACATTACGGCTTCTACATGAGCGTCAACCAGCGCCTTAAAAGCTGGCAGGTAAGTTTCATACAGATCTTTTGGCGTGGCTATGGCATTAAATTCATGCCGCAGACGCTCAGGGCCGCTGTGCACGGCAAAGTGCTTGGCACAAGCGGCAACTTTCAAATGATTGGGGTCCTCGCCCTGCATGCCTCTAACAAAAGCAACGCCTATTTTTGAGGTAAGATACGGGTCTTCGCCATAAGTTTCCTGGCCTCTTCCCCAGCGCGGATCGCGAAAAATATTGATGTTCGGCGTCCAGAAGGTAAGCCCGCCGAAACGCTGGTGATAATTGTCGGCCTGGGCCGCATTATACATGGCGCGGGCCTCGTCTGATATAGCTGTTGAAACCTTATGTATCAGCTGGTCGTCAAAAGTCGCCCCAAAAGCTATAGCCTGTGGGAAAACCGTAGCCACGCCCGACCGCGCTACGCCGTGAAGCGCCTCGTTCCACCAGTCGTAGGCGGGAATGCCGAGCCTGGGTATCGCCGGACTGGAATTCACCATTTGGTGTACCTTTTCGTCGAGTGTTAGTTTCGAAACAAGGTCCTTAACCCGTTCATCAATAGGCTTTGACGGATCGCGATAAATGTTTTGCGCGTGAATAACATTTATCAGACATATAAGAATTAACGAAAAAAGTGGTTTAAATTTATTCATTGGTTTCAGATTGGTTTAATAAGTGAGTTAATCAAAGCAATTTGTTGTTAACTTAACCGCGCATGTGTAATCACACCGCCTGACGGCATTGAAGATAAACATAAATCTTGTCATAGCAATCGATTGCTAAAAAAATAGATAATTTTATTTGATCCGGTAAATTTTAGCATTAAATAATGATAAATTATGTTCATATTTACTAAATTTTAATGCATTTGTTATTGTAACCGATTGTATAATTTTGCCCGGCCTTAAACTGCAACATGAGCAAATCTGAAAAAGAAGTTACCATTTATGACATAGCCAAAAAGTTAAACATTTCGGCGGCGACGGTTAGCAGGGGGCTGCAGGACCATCCTGGCATTAACAAAAATACAAAGAAAAAAATATTAAGTGCTGCCGCCGAAATGGGCTACCGGTCTAACTCGTTCGCCAGCAGCCTGCGCAAAAAAAGAAGCAACATTATAGGTGTGATTGTGCCCAGGCTCAACAGTAATTTTATGTCGGATGTAATCGCAGGGATCGAGAAGGTAGTTAACGAGGCTAATTACAACCTGTTTATCAGCCAGTCGTTGGAAAGCATGAAAAAAGAGGTAAGCAATGCAAAAGCGATGTTTAACAACCGGGTGGACGGCTTGCTGGTTTCGCTGGCTTACGATACCAATGATATATCTCATTTTGAAGCATTTGTGAATAAAGGTATTCCCGTGATCTTTTTCGATCGGGTTACAGAGCACCACCAATGCCCGAGCATCTTTATCGATAACTATAAGGCTGCTTATCAAGTTACCACCCATTTAATAGACCAGGGCTGCAGCCGCATAATGCATATCGGTGGCAACCAGTTGCGAAACGTTTATATCGACCGTTTTAATGGGTATAAGCAGGCCCTTGCCGACCGTGATATCGCGTTTGATAAAAACCTGTTCATCGTAAATGACCTTAACGCGCAGGCAGGTGTCGAGTCGGCAGGCGCTATTTTACAAATGAAAAACAGGCCCGACGGCGTTTTTGTAGCGAACGATCTTTGCGCGATCAGCTGCATGCAGGAATTAAAAAAGCACGGGATTAAAATCCCTGGCGATATCGCCTTCGCGGGGTTTAATAATGACCCTACATCATGCGTTATTGAACCAAACCTGACCACAATTGACTATAAAGGATACGAAATGGGCGAGGTTGCGGCGAAAATATTGATCGGCCATTTAAATAATCAAACCGATCTGCAGCAAACCCATAGCCTGATACTACGATCCGAACTGATCATCCGCGACTCGTCGCAAAAAAACAAGAAAAGTAATCTTGCGGAAGCGAAGCCGCAGAAAGTCCATTAGAAGGAATAATGAAGTCGAATCATAAAAGGGCGATAATTACAGGGGGAGCAACGGGGTTAGGTTTAGCCGCTACGCGCAAGTTTGTTAACAGCGGTATCGAGACAATAATCATTGGCAGAAATGAAGCCAATTTAGCAGCGGTATGTCATCAGCTGGGGCCGCTTTGCCGGTATAAGGTTTGCGACCTGAACAAGCTGGCAGAAATACCGCGCTTAGTAACCGGGTTAGTGAAAGAGTTTGGCGAAATAGATATTCTGGTGAATAATGCCGGGATCAACCAAAAAAAGCCATTTGCCAGGGTCACCGACGACGAGTTTCAACAAGTTATTTTAACCAACCTTACATCGGTATTTGTTTTGAGCCGCGAAGTCGCAAGGTCCATGCTAAAGCAAGGAAGTGGCTGCATCATTAATATCAGTTCCATGGCAGCGCAATATGGCATCCCCTATGTAATTGCATATACTGCCGCCAAGAGCGGCATAGAAGGCATGACCAGGGCTATGGCGGTAGAGTTATCCCCGCAAGGCATTCGGGTAAACTGCGTTGCCCCGGGATTTATTGAAACCAAAATGTCGGCAAAGGCGCTGAACGACGATCCGCAGCGAAAACAAAAAGTACTGTCGCGCACGCCTATGGGCAAACTGGGCCTTCCTGAAGATGTTGCAGAAGCTATCTATTACCTGTCGTCAGATGCTGCCAAATATATAACCGGTGTAATTTTCCCGGTTGACGGGGGTAATTCGATCGGGTTTTGACCAAAATAAACGAACCCGTATCAATTCCGAAATAATAGCGGCACCGGGCCTATGGGCATATTTGCCGGCGGCGTTTTAGCACTGAGTATAATAATATCTCTTATGCCGCGGCCGCCGTTTGCCCCGGCATCGTCTACCTTGAGTTCCGTTCCGTAATGCCATACTCGTTTATCGTTCCAGTAAATTAGCTGTCCGGCAGGGATTACCGAGTTGAAAATCAACGGTTCGGTTTTTTTTCCGTTATCATCCATCACATACTGGCTAATGCCCGAATCGGCGGTAATATTATTTCGATTGACCACCAGCATGCCCACGTGACGGTTCCCGTCCTGGTGAAACCCCTCGACGGCGGGCAAACCGGCCTTGTTGGCATAACAATCCACGCGCTGAAACTGTACCAGCACGATGGCATCGGCCCAGCCAAAATAAGCGGCATAATGGACGAGCAGTTTATGGAAATCATCGCTATCGGTTATATTTTTACTGATGCGCGCATACTCCCGCCGCATATCGCCATGAACCGGGTTGTACTTTATGGATTGCTGCATGGCGTATTGCGGCAAATTCCAGCAACAATAGCCGGTTTCCCGCGATTCCCACGACGGCGGGGCAGTGCTCAGGTATTGGCCGCTTTCCTCACTATTCATCCCGCTTAAACGGTTAACCTCATCAATATGCGCGTCGATGTCGTTATTGGCCGTCGCTTTTATGTGCTTGACCCGGAACCAGGCTATAGATTTATAGCGGTAACCGGCGGCAATATAAGGATCGGTCGGGATAACGTCAAAGTATTGCGACCAATCCTGCAAATTAATAAATGAAGAAGTATCCACAGCTTCGTATAAAAAATCCGACAGATCCAGCTCGGCCGGTGGCCGGCTTGGCGTGATCCGGGAAGGGAGAATAGCTTTTGGCATCGAAGCGCCCGGGTGGTTTTCCACTTTCATGTAATCAATGTCCACTAAAAACGATACTTATGTCACCGGCCAACTGGTAAAAAGGGTTGTAATATTTAAAGTATGCCATCCCTAAAAACAGGCGCATTACAGCATGGGCGCGACTATTGGCAAGGCCAAGGTAGTAAGAAGCCATGAAATAAAACATACTAATCATTAATTAGGATCATGTCCATCAACAATGCGGTAATAGTCTGTTGACACCATATTCGTTCGGTACTGGTGATAAACTATAAAGCCGCCTCATAAACCATTTATGAGGCGGCTTTGTCAAAACCCGTCATTTTGTTAGCAACTTTACCAGAAAACGGTATAAAGGGTTGTTAAAATAATTGCAATAACTATGGCGCCGATGGCAAAGCTGCGGTTGGTTTTAAACATATTCACGTCAACTTCCAGCCCCTTCGGCTGTATGCCTCTTGCGTTTTCAATTTTAGATATGATATACATCCCGACAATGCAAATTATGAATACAAAACCCATCCTGTCTAAAAACGGGATCTCATACACGCCAGACGCATTTAGCTTGGAAAAGCCATAAGGCGACATAAAGGAAAGATCAGTCCAGTATGGCAGAAACTTAAATATGATGGCAAAGACCAAGCCGCCAATGGTTGCGAATAATGCGGCGTTCGAAGTCGTTTTCTTCCAAAAGAAACCCAAAAGGAACATGGCAAATATACCCGGCGATACAAAGCCGGTATATTCCTGTATATACTGGAACCCTTGCTTGCCTTCGCCCATCAGCATGTCGCCGATTATAAAAGATAGCAGCACACCCAAAATCATGGCAGCAACGACCGCAATTTTACCCGTGTTTACAAGGTTCTTTTCGGATGCCTTTGTGTTAATAGCTTTTTTGTATATATCCAGTGTAAAGATGGTTGCAATACTATTGGCTTTACCGGCTAACGATGCCACGATGGCCGCTGTTAATGCTGCAAACGATAGTCCTTTCAGATAATTAGGTAGTAAGTTAAGTATGGACGGATAAGCCTTGTTTACATCCAGCACGCCGCTCGAGCTCAACATCTCATGCCTGAACATGCCCTTTTCATACAGCACATATGCCGCTATACCTGGCAATACAACAATCACGGGCATCAGCAATTTTAAGAAAGCTGCGAAAAGAATACCGGCGCGTGCCGTTGGGAGATTTGCTCCGAGCGCCCTTTGCGTGATATATTGATTACATCCCCAGTAATTTAAGTTAGTTATCCACATACCGCCGATAAGGACACTAAGACCCGGCAGGTCGAGATAATTTGGATTGTTTTTATGAAATATCATCTGGAAGTGGTCGGCTGCATCAGCCTTTAATAATTTAAAGCCATTCCAAAGACCGGTAGTGCCTGATCTTTCGCTTATCAGGTGCAATGCGATATAGGTGGCGGCTAACCCACCCAATATGAGGAAGAAGACCTGGATAACATCGGTATAACCGATCACCTTCATACCGCCCAATGTGATGATAATGGAGACTACTGCTAACGCGCCGATAACAAATTTAAGATCGAGACCGGAAATCCCGGCGATGGCAACTCCGCCAAGGTAAAGTATCGACATCAGGTTAACCACGATGTATAACATCAGCCAGAATATCGCCATGATCATAGCTACCGTGCCATTGTACCGCTGGTGAAGAAATTGCGGCATTGTGGCAATTTTATTCTTTAAATAAACCGGGATAAAAAATACCGCCACGATAACCAGGGTGGCCGCGGCCATCCACTCGTAGGTACTGATAGCGAGCCCCATTTTAAAACCCGACCCGCTCATACCCACCATCTGCTCGGCCGAGATATTAGAGGCGATCAGCGACGCACCGATTGCCCACCAGGTGAGCGAGCCTTCGGCCAGGAAATAATCGTTTGATTGCGAAACACCGGCAATTTTTTTTCGGCGGTATACAAATATGCCGTAGCAAGCGACAATGACGAAGTATATAAAAAATACGATATAATCGCCAGAGGATAGTTGTCTCATAAATTATGGTCTGGTTTTAATTTGTTAGTTTAACAATTATAACTTATATATATCTGTTTATCAAATTTTCAAGATATTCTTGCCGGCCGCTTATGGTTTTCGGCTCGCCGTTCTCTATCGCGTAGCTCCTAAGGTCTTCGAGCGTTAGTTTGCCTTGTTCAAAAGCCTTGCCTTGCCCCTGGTTGAATGAAGCATATCTTTCTTCACGGATCTTTTTGTACTCCGATTTTTGAAGAATATTATCGGCAACGATCAGCGCCCGCGCAAAAATATCCATACCGCCGATATGCGCGTAAAACAGGTCGGCGGGATCGGTTGAGTTGCGGCGTATCTTGGCGTCGAAGTTGATGCCCCCGCCCTGGAAGCCGCCTGCCTCCAGGATGACAAGCATGGCTTCTGTAACCTGGTTAATATCATTCGGGAACTGGTCAGTGTCCCAACCGTTCTGGTCGTCACCCCGGTTCGCATCGATCGAGCCCAGCAAACCTGCGTCGGCCGCTGCCTGCAGCTCATGCTGGAAGGTGTGGCCCGCAAGCGTGGCATGGTTTACTTCGATATTTATTTTAAAGTCGCTGATCAGGTCGTATTTCTGCAAAAAGCCAAGCACGGTTGCTACATCGTAATCATACTGGTGCTTGGTGGGCTCACATGGTTTTGGCTCGATAAAGAACGTTCCTTTAAATCCCTGCTTGCGGGCATAATCTTTAGCTGTATGTAAAAAACGGGCCAGGTGCTCCTGCTCACGCTTCATATCGGTGTTCAGCAGCGACATATAACCTTCGCGCCCGCCCCAGAATACGTAGTTTTCGCCGTCAAGGGCTATTGTCGCATCCATTGCGGCTTTTACCTGCGCGCCGGCATGCGCCAGCACATGAAAGTCGGGGTTAGTCGCTGCGCCGTTCATGTAACGGCGGCTGGAGAAAAGGTTTGAAGTTCCCCATAACAGCTTTACGCCGCTGGCGTGCTGCTTTTGTTTGGCATACTCTACCATGGCCTGCAGGCGCCGGTCGTTTTCCTTTACATCGGTGGTGTAATCAACCACATCCACATCGTGGAAACAATACCAGCCCAGGTTCATTTTTGTGATGAACTCAAATGCCGCATCCATTTTATCTTTTGCGCGTTCCACCGCGTCGGCTTTCACGCTCCAGGGAAACAAATGAGTCGGCTCGCCGAACGGATCAGCACCGTTACCGCAGAACGAATGCCAGTAAGCACAGGCAAAACGTAAATGATCCTTCATGGTTTTCCCGGCAATCACCTTATTTTCATCGTACCAGCGAAACGCCAGCGGATTATCAGACTGCAGCCCTTCGTACTTTACCTGGCCTATGCCTTTAAAAAATTCTTTGTCTCCTGTTGTAATGCTCATGTCGTTATTATTGAATTGTTATCTGAGACTTGCGAAGTTTTTGAAACTTCGCAAGTCTATTTATTCGGATGGTAATTGTTTGTCAAGTAAAGTCTTCCAGTCCTGGTAAACCGGCTCCAATTGGTTCGACGCCGGTTCAACAAGATGTACCGGGTGCATATGCTCAAAAGCCTGTGCTGGCGACGAAAATATACCAGCGCCGATCCCTGCGCCAAGCGCCGCGCCAACGCTGCCATCGTTTTTATATAGCTCAACTGCAATGCCCGTTATATTTACAAATGTTTCGGTAAAAAGATCGCTTAAAAACAGGTTGTTTTTACCTGCGCGGATCACCGTAGGGTTCATTCCGTTTGAACGCATAATATCCAATCCGTAGCGAAACGAAAACGCGATGCCTTCCTGCGCCGCCCTTATTAAGTGAGCACGCGTATGCATGTTCAAATCGATATGATGGAAATGAGCGCCTACCAGTTTGTTATTTAGCATTCGTTCGGCGCCATTGCCAAAAGGCAGCACCCTTAACCCTTCGCTGCCTGCCGGAGCCGAAGCCGCTTCGCGGTTCATTTGTAAATAAGTAGCATCGTTACCCAGCAAATTTTTTAGCCACCTATACAGGCTGCCCACGCCGTTTATGCAAAGCAACACGCCGAGGCGTTTTTGTTCTTCCGTATAGTTTACATGCGCAAAGGTATTTACCCTCGATTGGTCATCGTAAGCCAGTTGGTCGCTTACCCCATATATCACGCCCGAGGTTCCTGCGGTCGCTGCCACTTCACCGGGATTAAGCACATTCAACGAAAGGGCATTATTCGGCTGATCGCCGGCTATATAGGCGACCGGAATGCCAGCCTTTAATTTCAGTTTTTCTGCAACTGGGGCCATCAAGTTTCCATGAGGCGAAAATACCGGGCGCATGTCCGGGAAAAAGCCGGTATCGAAACCAAAGTGATCGATCACATCTTTTGACAATCGATTGTCGAAAAAATCAAAAAATATACCTTCGGATAATGCGGATGCAGAAGTGGTGATCTCGCCGGTCAGCTTCATAGCGACGAAATTACCAGGCAGCATTATTTTATCGATCCGGCTATAAATGTCTGGTTCATTTTCCTTGACCCATGCGAGCTTGGACGCTGTAAAATTGCCCGGCGAATTGAGCAGCCGCTCCAAGCACCTTTGGGGCCCGATCGCTTCAAAAGCCTTGTCGCCAATTTCCACCGCGCGACTGTCGCACCATATAATACTGTTGCGCAACACATTTTGGTCTTTATCAACCAAAACAAGGCCGTGCATTTGATAACCGATACCGATCGCCACGATATCCGCCGGATCATAACTTCCCTTTTTATGGCATTTTGTAATAGCTTGTTGTGTCTGGTCCCACCACATTTCGGGCGGTTGCTCAGCCCAACCCGCCTGTAAAGCAATAATGGGAGACTCCTCATCGGGGTATTGAGCCGACGCGATCGCCTTTTGGGATGCAGCGTCAACTACAGAAACTTTTACTGAGGATGTACCTACATCAATGCCTAATAACAACATTTAGAATAGTGGCCGATTTGTTATAAATTGGTAACGAATTATGGAACGAAATTAAATTATTTTTCGGAACTGCAATCGATTGCCTATATTTATTTTACCATTGTTACAAAATAAATGAGAAACAAAAAAAGGACGACCATTTACGATATAGCCGAAAAGCTCAATATAGCCGCCTCATCCGTCTCCAGGGCTCTTAATAACAGCAATCATGTTAACGAAGCCACCAAAAAACTGGTCCTTAAAACCGCCGATGAATTAAATTATAAACGCAATACCCTGGCATCCAACCTGCGCAAAGGGCAATCCAAAACCATTGGCGTGGTCGTTCCCTTTATCAATCAAAACTTTTTTTCGAATGTGATTGCCGGTATCGAGGAAGCATCCTATCAGAAAGGCTATAACCTCATCATCTGCCAGTCGAACGAGCAGATGAGCAAGGAAATAAAATGCATTCATACCCTGATAAACCAGCATGTGGATTGTATCGTGATATCGATATCGGCGGATAGCACCGATTACCAGCACCTGCAAAATGTAATCGATAACGGCATTCAACTTATCCAGTTTGACAGGGTTGCAGATGAGCTCGAAACACTAAAGGTGATCAACGATAATGAACAGGCGTCGTGCGAAGCAGTTTCCCATTTAATTGACCAGGGCTATAAACGCATAGCGTTGCTTGAAGGGCCGCAGAACCTGCATATATTCAGGCAGCGTAAGGTGGGGTACCTGGCCGCGCTGAAAAAATATGGCATGCCGGTTTTGGACGAACTGATCATTGAAAACGCGTGGACCAAAGAGCTGGGCGCCAAAGCAACCCGTAAATTGCTGAATCTTGCGGAACCGCCTGACGCGATCTTTGCCTCCACTTCCGATTTTTCGGCCCTGGGCGTACTGGAGGTCGCATCGGCGATGGGCATTAAGGTGCCATCGGAACTTGGCATCTGCGGTTATTCGAACGAGGCGTTTACGGAGATTACCAGCCCGTCGATCACCACGATCGATCAGTTTAGCATTTACATGGGAAAAACGGTTGCGAACCTGTATTTCCAGGAAATGGATAATAAGGAGGATACAGAAGTAGTCCCCAAGATCATTAGCATCAAACCGAAGCTCATCGTAAGGTCGTCGACGCGGAAAAACGGGTAATGCTTTACTAGGAGGCAAAATTCCAATATATTTATAGCTTTAGTTTATATTTTAACCTAATCCATCTATGCTATGAAACTTTTTGCGATATTCTCCATCATTACGCTGATGTCTCAGTGCAATAAATACGATAACACAATCGCTGCCAAAAAGATAGCCGTTCCCGACTATACAGAAACAGGAGCAAACACATTTGGCTGCCTGGTGAACGGTGCGCCCTGGGAAAACTTTGGGGAGACGTGGATCGTTCCCGGCGAAAGCCTTGGTGGCGGCTATTTGGACAGCAATAAGGTTCGTTCAAGTATTACTTATGACATCCTCGCAAAGGATACCGAATTCTATGTTAGCGCAATACTGAGCGTATCACGGCAGGGGCACACCGTCAGACAAGAGTATATGAGATTAGGGGTTCCTAAACACGGCAATCTTAAAGGAGTGCATAATGACGGCGGGCTTTCCTATTTAAACGATGTGACTTATTACAGCTATGGCATTTTACCTCCGCATCCGTTTACCATAATCATTAAAAAAGATTCGATACAAGGTGGAAGACATATCGTTTCAGGCACATTTAATGGTATGATATACAATGCGCAGCGCGCCGATTCGATCAGGATAGTGGGAGGGGTGTTTGATACGACAGTTCAGCCTTAATCATCCCAGACATCAGAATAATGTCGGCTGAAAGTACACTTGTTTAGGAGACACTGTGTTACCGATTTCGGTGTCGATGGTAAAGCCAACCGGGTAAACCGGCGTTTCTTCATATCTCGATGCGACGATCACATTTATTCCTTCGGCACATTCGTCAAATAGCTGCTGCACCAGTTTGGGATTGTTATTATTTTTTGATAGGTGCGATAAAATCAAATGGCTCATGTACGACGGCTTATGCTTCGTAAAAAGCTCGATAGCCTGCGTATTGGACAAGTGTCCCTGCCCGCCGCGGATGCGCCGCTTTAAATAAATCGGGTAACTCCCGCTGTCGAGCATTTCTTCATCGTAATTCGCTTCCAAAAAAGCAGCGTGACATTGACTGAAATGATAGGTTACGTGCTGGCAGGCCACGCCTATATCGGTAAAAACGCCCACCTTTATGTTACGGCAGGTGACGATAAAACTATGCGGGTTGCTGGCGTCATGCAGTTTCGGAAAGGCGGTTATATGCAATTCGCCAATAGTGACGGTTTCGAATGGCATGAACGGCTTTATCAAGTGCTCTTCGATACTCAATCCTCCGCTGCGAAGCGTAGGCGGTGTAATGTACACGGGGAGTTGATATTTTTTTGCAAGAACAGGAATACCGCTGATATGATCGGAGTGTTCGTGCGATACAAAAATGGCCTTTATATTTCGGATAGAAAGGCCGAGCCGCAGCATCCGTTTTTCGGTTTCGCGGCATGAAATACCGGCATCAACCAATATCGCCTCGTCCTCGTTACCCACATAATAGCAGTTACCGTTGCTCCCTGAATTTAATGACGTGATGTATAAAGACATTCCTGGCACAAAGAAACGGATTGATTTCGAATATCGGATTTTCAATTTCGAATTTATTTAATTAGGATTTGAGGGTGTTAAATACCGCCTGAATAATATAAAGATTTCCGCTAACTAAATTCGAAATTGAAAATTCGACATTCGATATTCCCCCTATCTTTACCGCATGGATACACCAATAACTTTACCGGTCCTCGACGCCATTGAGCTGCGTGTTTTAGGCTCGTTAATGGAGAAAAGCAAAACTACTCCGGATTATTATCCCATGACCATGAACGGGCTCATCGCGGCGTGCAACCAAAAAACATCACGCAACCCGGTGGTTCAATACGATGAAGAAACTGTAGCCCTGGCATTAAACACGCTGAAAAAACGAGGGTTGATCTCTACCGCAACGGGCGGATCGATCCGGGGAGTAAAATACAAGCATAATTTTGCCATCGTGTTTCCGGTGATACCCGCCGAGGTCGCCATCATTTGCCTGCTTATTCTGCGCGGGCCGCAAACTCCCGGAGAACTGAACACAAACTCAGGCAGGCTGCACGAATTTGAGTCGATAGAAGAGGTGCAGACAGTCCTCGAAAAGCTTAGCTCGCCTGCGATCCCTTTTCTAATGCAGCTTCCAAGGCGCCCCGGGCAAAAAGAAGCGCGGTATGCTCACCTGCTCGGCGGCATACCCGAATTTAACGATGAGGCAGAAGACACAAACGGAAAACACACCGGTTCGTTAGAGGTCCGGGTGGCGAAACTCGAAAATGACCTGGCGGAGTTAAAAGACGCATTTGACAAGTTGATGAAACAATTAACTTGATTAGCAGGCGATTAAAACCTATAGCTGCAATTGTTGTTATAGATACACACCAAAATTATAACGCGATGAAAAAATTATCTTACCTCGTCATGATCGTTCTATCGGCATATGCACTGCAAAGCTGCAATACGCATAAGGACGCTAAAGAAACTGCCGACAGTTTAAACAAAACAAAAGACACTACCCAAAACGCCGCCGCTACCGGTGGTATTGCGGTTGACAAAGGCGATGCAAAATTTGCTACCGATGCGGCGAATGGCGGCATGGCCGAAGTAGCGCTGGGCAAACTGGCCCTTGAAAAAACCACCAATCCTAAGATCAAAGATTTTGCCAACATGATGGTTACCGATCATGGCAAGGCCAACGACGAGTTAAAGGGCATTGCGAAAACGAAAAATATTACGTTGCCCGACAGCGTAGATTCGGATCATCAAAAGAAAATGGCCGACCTGCGCCAAAAATCGGGTAAAGACTTTGACAAAGCTTACGTGGATGCCATGGTTGACGGCCATAAAAAAACACTCGACCTGATGAAGAATGGCGCAAAAAACCTAAAGGATGCTGATCTGAAGGCTTTCGCTGCCAAAACCGCAACTACTGTACAAATGCACCTGGATGCGATAAATAAGATAAAAGACAGTATGAAATAAATTAGAATATTTGAATGGACAGGGAACGGCTTCCGGGCTGTTCCCTTTTTTTTGCAATAAACCTGGATAATTACTGATATTGCTGTTCGAAGTCATTTATGAAAACAATTGCCGACATCCTGCTTTTAGGCGACCCTCGATTGTACCAGGTTTGTGAGCCGGTTTTACAAGCCGAATTGCCGTTAGTAAAAGATTGGGTTGCCGATATGGCTTATGTAATGAATGAGGTAAGAGCAAAATATCACTTCGGCCGCGCCATTGCCGCGCCGCAGCTGGGCATAATGAAAAGGCTGGTCTACATGAATATAGATAAGCCCGTCGTTTTTATCAATCCCGAGCTGACCAGCCTAAGCGGCGAAATGTTTGAGCTTTGGGACGATTGCATGAGTTTTCCTAACCTGCTGGTTAAAGTAAGCCGCCATAAGCATTTGACATTAAAATACCTGGACGAAAGCTGGCAGCCGCAGGTTTGGAAGATGGAAGACGCGCTGGCTGAACTATTACAGCATGAATGTGATCATTTGAATGGGGTGCTTTGCACAATGCGTGCCATTGATGAAAGGTCCTTTCGATGGCGCATATAATTTACGTTCTCATATACATCCGAATCATGTAGATCGCCGTCGTAAATCGGTATATAAGGCTTTAAATTAAGTTATGCCGCCAGTTGATGGTCAACTTTTTCGATGAGGCTGCTTATATCAAATGGTTTATGCAGGATATCGTCCGGCGCGCCTTTTTGTTTTAAAGCTTCGTCGACCGTTTCGTCGCCCGAGCAAATGATCACCGGCACATTTTGAGTGGCCTTGTTTAATTTTAACAGCTGGCAAATTTCCCTCCCGTCCATTCCCGGAAGTATGGCATCCAGGATGATCAGGTCGGGATGATTGGCTTTAATATCATTGAACACATTATCGCCGTCGGTCGCCGAAATAACTTCATAGCCGCTATTGGTTAATATATAGCTCATCACGTCTATCATTAACTCATTATCCTCTATGATCAATATTTTTTTCGACATGGCGCATGTTTACCGCTGTTAACGTGCAAAGCACATGCCATTTATGAAAAGTTCAAATTATAAGCCATTATTATTGACTTTTTAAGGTATTACGAATTATATTTACACGATAATAAACCGGGTTATAAGCACAATAATCTGGTTTTATTACATTTGATAATAACCGATTACATATAAAATGGATAATATTAATATCAAGAAACTGGCTAAGGAACTAAAAATCTCGACTTCCACCATTTCAAGGGCATTTAACGGTAGCCCCGATATTAATAAGGACACCAAGGAAAAAATTTTAGCTTTTGCAAGACAGCACAATTTTTTACCAAACCATTATGCCAGCAACCTGCGGGATAAAAAAAGCAGGACCCTTGCAGTGATCGTGCCCGAAATTGCGAACGACTTTTTTGCCCAGGCCATTAACGGCATCGAGGAAGTTGCCCGGAAAAAAGGTTTTTATATTTTGTTGTACCGTACCGATGATGTGTTTGAAAAAGAGGTATCGTTTGTAAACTATCTGAATAATGGCAAGGTCGACGGCATTATCATGTCAGTTTCGGGTGAAGCGAATGATCACAATTACTTACGGCAGCTGGAGAAAAAAAATGTGCCGGTTGTTTTCTTCGACCGTGTTTATGAAGATATCGAGGCAGCAAAAGTTACCACAAACGACTATGAAAGCAGCTTTGCCGCTACCGAGCATCTACTGGAAACCGGCTGTCGTAAAATAGCCTACTTAGTGGTTAATAAAAGTATTTCCATTGGTAAGGTGCGGATGCAGGGTTATGTAGATGCATTGCAAAAACACAGCGTGGCATTTGATGATGAACTGGTTATTGATTGCAGCAACGATGAGAAGGTAAATTATTCGATCCTGAAAAAGGTATTGCAGGAAATAAAGCCCGACGGGATATTCAGCTCGGTTGAGCGCCTCGCCTTTGCCACTTATTATGTTTGTAACGACTTAGGTGTAGATATACCGGCCGATTTAAAGATCATCAGTTTTTCCAGCCTCGGTATTGCGCCCCTGTTGTGCCCGGCATTGTCAACCATTACACAGCCCGCCTATGAAATGGGCATAAAAGCCGCCACCCTGTTGTTTGATGAACTCGAAAAAAACGGCTCGCCGGTAAATAAAAAACTTCACGAACTAAAATCGAAATTATTCATCCGTAAGTCGTCCGGCGGATAGAAATGTTAAAGGCGGGCGCCGTTCTTTAACATTTTCTCTTTATCCTTTTCCTCGTTCCTTAGCCGGCGTCTTTCCTGGCGTAATTCTTTCCGGGTTTTACCTGCCGTGTCGATCAAATCTTCCTTTTTCTTTTCGTCATCACGCAGCTTTTGAATATCAGCCTTTAATTTGTCCTTCGGATCCATTGGTTTAGGCTCATTCTTTTTTTGAGGCGCTTTCGCAACAGTGTCATGTTTGCCAAATAGCCGCTGGAAAAAAGTTGGCTTTTTTTCGGGTTCAATAATAGGGATGTCATCCTCATCGGTTTGGTTCATCAGGCTATCTGCCGCAGCCGGGTTAAGCGGTGCGATCTCCCGTCGCAAGCTTTCTTTCAGGCGCACATCGTAAAAACCATACCCTGAACTATCCCGAACGGCCTGTCCGCGCATCGCCATCATTTTACCTATCAGGTTAAAATAGCCCAGCAAACCCGGTCGTAAAGTACCGTTCGGCAAAAACGCATACAAACCTGCCTTAGGGTTAGGTACAATGCTCGCCAGGTAAATGCTCTCGCCCAAATCCAGCTCGGCAGGCATTTTGCCAAAGTAGTACCGTGATGCCTCGCCAATGCCGTAAACATTCCGCCCCCATTCAATGATGTTAAAATATACTTCCAGCATTCGGTTTTTGGTCATGATGTGATTATTTTCAATGAGCCAAACAATCATCATCTCTTCTATTTTTCGGGCCAGGGTTTTTTCGCGGCTTAAAAAAGCATTTTTAACCAGCTGCATGGAGATGGTGCTGCCCCCGCGTTTAAATTTTTTATTTTTATAGTCGGTAGCCAGCGATTTACGTATCGACTCTTCAACAAAACCATGATGAGTATAAAACGAAGGATCCTCTGCCGTCATTACGGCATTACGCAAATCGGGCGAAATACGGTCGAGTGGTGTATAATAAGGGTTTTTGGGGCCGATTAGGCGCGGCGGCATAGGCTTTCCTTTTTCATAAGGGATATATACAAACGAGCCCTTTAAACGCTCCAGGTTGGTTTTGCCATATTTTACAATAACAAAAGCTTTTTTGTCGAGTCGCGAATCAAACTGAACGTCGTCCGGATGTGCGGAATCTAAGAATACATTCAGGCTATAATTTAATTTCCCGGTAACCTGCATCCCCTCAAGCGATTCGAACATACCCGATGGGAACGAATCAAAAACATCCTGGGCGGTAAGCCAGCCTGTGTTCACTCTCACCTCGTAAATTTTTACCGGGTTTAGCGTGTATTTAAGGTACGGATGGGCCGTTATTTTTTTTAAACGTATCACCGATGAACTATCTACCGATACATAATTTTCGCCTACCAATACATTCGCGTCAATGGATGCATCGGGTATAACAATATTGCTGGACGATAACCCCGGATGATTGATCAGTAAATTGCGGACGCCCCAGTAGCCAGATATCCTGGTTTCGCCGCCGCTGTGCTCAACCTTGCTTAACCGGGTGCTTATGGTATCAAAATTTACTTTTAGCTTATATCTTTTTTCAATGAACGGCAATTCAACCTTTTTGCCGTCGGCGTATAGCTTCACGTCAATGTCGCGGTCTGAAGCGCGCATACGGCCTTCAAAATGCCAGGTGGCGGCGCCATCGTTTACATTGATGGTTGAAGTTAAACGGCCATGCTTGATAAGTGCCGTTTCGCCCAACAATTTAAAATTGCTGGTGTCGTTGGTAAAGGACACCAGGAAATTATGAAGCGTAAGGTCATCAGGGATCTTATACAGCACCTGGTTGATGAGGTTATATGACAGGTCTGAAAGATTTACGCGGGTATGTTCGGTAGTGTCTTTTTTCTTTCTGAAAAGGAAGTCGAAATTTTTGACATGGTTGATATCCGTCAGGTTTAAATGCCCGTCCTGAAGGTTTACGCCCCCAAGCTTAACGTCGCCAAAAATTACCGGCAATACTTTTATGCTTACATCAAGTTTTTTTATGGTTAGTATCGTATCGCGCTGCTGCGGGACTACGGTAATATCAGTAAACGAGACGGTACTTAATCCTGTAAAGCGGGCCGAACCGATCTTTAGGTCGAGATTATAGTCAGTCTTTGCTTTAATTTCGGCTTTCCTGATCGCTTTTTGCAACATGGCGCCGCGCTTGGAATAGGCAATATACCCGCCGATTAAAAGTATAACTACAACAAAAACAACAACAATACCGGCAATACGGATATGTTTAGGGTCAAGGCGGCGCATCTAAAAATATTTATCCAAAACTAAACTAATCTTATGGCATACAAACGCCCGGAATTGTAAAATGTTTCCATCAGGCGGCCATGTTTAAAAATCTTCCGGGCCAAAGATAACGCACTACACAATCCTCCTGTAAATCACCCTTTAGTTGAACCGGATGAAACATTTCAACCCGAAGCAGGTTGTATTGTTATGAGAAGTTTATTATATATAATTGTAGTTATCCTGGTCATTAGCTGGCTGCTTGGTAACTTTGCCTTCCATGTTGGCGGCGATGCCATCCACATTATCATCGCTATCGCAGTCATCCTGTTATTATTGAACCTGATAAACGGAGGTTCAAGGGTAGACAGGGGCCGTTGGTGGTAGCGGATAAAGGATATGACGGGAGCTGTACAATCAGGGCAGATATGATGTTTAGGGCTCTTCGGCCCAAGCGCGATCGCTTTTTATTGTACCTGGCTTGACCCTTCCCTCCTGCAGCTCATTTTAATATTCAAATGACACTACTTCGGCACGATTTAGTAATTTTGTGTGGGTTAGTAAGTGGTAAGCGTGAGTTGTATAAGCAATCTCGCTGGCGGTTACTTTTCACAACTGCCCATTCACTATTGACGATATGATTACAAAAGAACAGGTATTGCAGGCCCTTGGGCATGTGGAAGAACCCGACCTGAAAAAAGACCTGGTTACCCTGAATATGATACAGGATATCCATATCGAGGGTAACCAGGTCAGTTTCTCGGTTATACTTACCACGCCAGCATGTCCCTTAAAGGCGATGATCGAAAATGCATGCCGCAATGCTATCCTTCATTTTATCAGCAAGGACGCGAAGGTCCGTATCAATATGACATCGCGGGTAACGTCGCAAAAAAATACGGGTGTGCCGGGTGTCAAAAATATTGTCGCGGTAGCATCAGGAAAGGGCGGCGTAGGTAAATCAACCGTTGCTGTAAACCTGGCGCTTGCGCTTTCAAAAACGGGTGCAAGCGTAGGACTGATTGACGCGGATATTTACGGCCCCTCGATACCTATTATGTTTGGTTTGGAGGGCGCCCGGCCAAAGGCAAGCCAGGCCGATGGTAAAACACGTATTGAACCTATCGAAAAATATGGTATCAAATTGCTGTCTATCGGTTTTTTTACTGATCCTAACCAGCCCGTGCCATGGCGCGGGCCGATGGTGTCGACGGCGGTAAAGCAACTGTTTAACGATGCCGATTGGGGCGAGTTGGACTACCTGGTTGTCGACCTGCCTCCCGGGACAGGCGATATACACATTACCGTTACGCAAACGTTCCCCGTAACCGGCGCTGTAATTGTTACCACGCCGCAAAATGTAGCATTGGCCGATGCTAAAAAAGGCATAGGTATGTTTATGATGAACGCAATAAATGTTCCGATCTTAGGAATAGTCGAAAATATGTCGTACTTCACGCCCGCCGAATTACCGGCTAATAAGTATTACATTTTCGGACGTGGCGGCGGGCAAAAACTTGCCGAACAGCTGGATGTGCCATTTTTAGGAGAGATGCCGCTTGTGCAAAGTATAAGCGAGTCGGGCGATGCCGGAAGGCCCGTGATATTGCAGGAAAATGAAGCAACGGCGGCCGCTTTTATGGAAATGGCAAGCAAGGTAGCGCAGCAGGTCGCTATCAGCAATGCGAATGCGGCCGAAGCCGCGGTGAGTGATTGATTGAGTTGCTTGAGATAGTAGTTATCGGGTTAAAGCATCAGGACAAGGCTACTATCTTAACCAACCTAATCCAACGCAATGAACCGTTCACTAAATACTTAAATATTTGATAACTTTACATTATAAATTGAAGAAATGAGTTTATTAGACCAGGTAGAAGCAGCTTTAGATACGATTCGTCCGTATTTATTGACAGATGGTGGGAACGTTTCGGTCGAAGAAATTACGCCTGACAAGGTCGTTAAGCTTAAGTTACTGGGCGCATGCGGATCGTGCCCCATGAGCTTGATGACACTAAAGGCCGGTATTGAAGAGGCGATCAAAAAGGCGGTACCCGAAATAACCGGTGTTGACGCAATAAACCTGACAGACATAGACGACCCTAATGCGGTACTGCCCGAAAACCTGCGGTAATGTTAAGAATTGTTAAACCGCGAAAAAACACCATCAGAAAGGCTACTTTTGTTAAACTTGTTTTTATAATATCCGTTTAGGAAATATAAGCTGATAGTAAATGAAGGGCTTAATTGGCTTACTTTTATTTTTATTTATTGCTACTGCCGCTTTTTCGCAGCAGCAGGAAAGGCCATTGGTGCAGTTTACAGGTATTGTGCATAATGCCGACAGCGCGAAAGTTACCATACCTTATGTGAGCATTACCAATGCTTCGTATCAAAACCAGGTTAACCTTTCAAACTTTAAAGGATATTTTTCGTTCGTGGCACATGAGCAGGATACTATTCGTTTTACCTGCGTAGGTTATGCCCCTATTACGATAGTGATACCGGCAAATATAACCAGCAAAAGTTATACACTGCAGGTAATGCTTAAGCCTCAGATCGTCAACCTTCCTGTATTCCGGGTATTTCCGTGGGCCACCACCGAAGAGTTCAGGAAAGATTTTATCTCCATGAAGATTGCCGACGACGACCTTGAAATAGCCAAAAAGAATCTCAGCCACGCGTCTATTATGGCCTTGGAAAGGACCTTACCGCGAGACGGCGCTGAAATGAATGGTTTCCAGGATTTTCATAACAGCGTGGTTAACTCACATTCTATAACCAACCCGTTGCTTAACCCGTTTAGCTGGGGCAGCCTGATAAAGGAAATATCGGAGGGCGATAAGAGCCGCAGTTCGGGGCAGTAGCCACAAAAATCAAGATCTAAGGGTCACGACAAAAGATTAACTGGCTATTCCGTTAATGACTTGCCATCGTTTCCTGGCTGTTGATTCGAGAATCCTGGCTCTACTCTACCTTCCTTTTTTTGCAGCCGGGAACTTCATTTTATAGTCAACATCCACTATCCCTTTCGATATATCATTCAGCTTTTTTTCAATCAGCCGTTTACGCAACGGGCTTAGCTTATCGGTAAATAATTTACCTTCTATATGATCATATTCGTGCTGGATGATACGCGCCGCCATGCCTGTAAACGTTTCTTCGTGATGTTTCCAGTTTTCATCGTAGAATGAAAGTCTCACATTGCGTTTGCGATAAACATCTTCCCTTATTTCCGGGATGCTCAGGCATCCTTCGTTAAAAGCCCATTCCTCGCCTGATTCTTCCAATATGCACGCGTTGATAAAAACCTTTTTAAAATCCTTTAGCGCCGGCTCGTCGTCGTCAAACACGGATGCATCGATAACAAATAACCGCATAGACAGGCCCACCTGCGGGGCGGCCAATCCAACACCGCGTGCCCCGTACATGGTTTCGAACATGTTTTCGACCAGGCTCTTCATATGCGGATATTCGTCCGGCTCAATGGACGGAGCTTTCCGTCGTAAAACAGGGTCGCCATATGCGATAATTGGAAACTTCATCTCACAAAAATAACGATAATTATTTAGGCTCAAATAGCAGGACGATCATCCGGTTGTTATCAAAAACCTCGTTGCTTATTTCAAGAATCTGCTCAGCCGTTACAGCGTTTATCTTGTCAAATATCTGCTGCAGCGTATCTACATAATTAAAATCGAGCAGGCTTTTTGCCATAGATATGATCAGGCCCATCCTGTTCTCTTCGGCTAACGCTATTTGGCCTATAAATTTTTGTTTGGCCTGGTGCAGCTGGAGCGTACCCATTTTTTGCTCGCGCAGCTTTTTTAATTCCTTGTTGACAAGTCTGGCAGCCTTTCCGGTTTTTTCCTTATCGGTACCGAAATAAATGGAAAACATACCGGTGTCGGTTAAAGGCGTATAGTTTGATTCGATAGTATAGGCGATGCCATATTTTTCACGGATCTCCAGGTTGAGCCTGCTGCTCATGCCCATGCCGCCCAACAGGTTGTTTAAAAGCAACAGTCCGTTTTTAAATGGATGCGATGACGAATAGGCCTGTGTGCCCATTATACAATGAGTTTGCGAGATCGGTCTTTTAAAAATATATTGTCCTCCGCTGTTTGGACTAGGCGTTAACCGGTGTTTCTTAACGTTATTCGCAGCCACCCCGCCGAAGTATTTTTCTGTGAGCCGGGTTAGCTTTTTAAAGTCATAGTTTCCAAAAACGGCAAAGACCATTTCGGACGGATTGTAATTAGCCGCAATAAATTGTTTAATATCATTGGTGTTTAATGTCGCTACAGATTCTGTCGTACCTAATATATTGTTGCCAATCGGGTGGTGTTTAAACAATAGTTCCTCAAAGTCGTCCTGTATAGCTTCTTCGGGCTGGTCCAGATAAGAAGCAATTTCATCCAGGATTACGCCCCGTTCTTTTTCCTGCTCATCTTTGGGGAATGTTGAATGAAACAAAATGTCCTCGAAAAGATCGATCGCGCGCTCCAGGTGCTGATTTAACAACGAGGCATGTATACACGTATATTCCTTGGTGGTGTACGCATTCAGGTCCGCCCCTACCAACTCCAGCCGGTTCAATATCTGGCTGGTGCTGCGCCGCTCAGTTTCTTTAAAAAGTAAATGCTCTATAAAATGTGCAAGGCCCTCTTTGTGCGGCGCCTCATCGCGCGAACCGGCGTTTATAACAAAGCAGCAGTGCGTTATCGCCGATGAAGTATATTTAAAAAGGATCCTGATGCCGTTTGATAAGGCATGAACCTGGTAATCCGCCATGAAGCGCAAGATAGTATTTTAAGCGGACATCGAATTTGTGTATACCCGTTAACGTTCGTACACGGCTTCCCCCGGACTGTCGATTTGATGATTTCTATAATTACGACCGCGTTAAATTATTTTTTTAAATTGCGATATTAATCTATACGATGTTAAAGCGGTCGTTGTTGTTTTTTCTTTTTGCGTGCATCTTCCGTGCCGGTTTTTCCCAGGAGATCCAGTCACCTGAAAAATTTTTAGGTTACAAATTGGGAAGTCAGTTTACCCCGCATTACAAAGTGGCGGAATATTTTAAATATATCGCCAAAGCATCAAGAAATACAAAACTGGAAACCTACGGTTCAACCAACGAAAACCGTCCGCTGCTGGCCATATTTGTTGCGTCGCATGCAAATATTGGCCGAATGGAGGAGATACGGCGGCATAACCTGTACCTGGCGGGCATCGAAAAAGCATCAACGCCAATCAGCGATGTGCCAGTTGTGGTATGGTTGAGCTATAACGTTCACGGCAATGAACCCGCATCGAGCGAGGCGGCTATGCAAACCTTGTTTGATTTGGTCGATCCGGCAAATACCCGCACAAAAAACTGGCTGAAAAATACGATAGTAGTAATAGATCCTTGTTTAAACCCCGATGGGCACGACCGATATATAAATTTTTATAATTCCGTAAAAGGCATCATTCCTAACCCCGATCCGGTATCGCGCGAACACGCCGAACCCTGGCCTGGCGGCAGATTTAATCACTATTATTTTGATCTTAACCGCGATTGGGCATGGCAAACCCAAAAAGAAACGCAGGAGCGTATGGCGCTGTATAATCAATGGTTGCCGCAGGTGCACGTTGACTATCACGAGCAAAATTATAATGCCCCTTATTATTTTGCGCCGGCGGCTGAACCATTTCATAAAGACATCACCGCCTGGCAACGGGAATTTCAAACGATCATAGGCAAAAACAATGCGAAATATTTTGATCAAAACGGCTGGATGTATTTTACAAAGCAGGAATACGACTTGCTATATCCCTCCTACGGAGATACCTATCCCACCTATAACGGCGCTATCGGGATGACCTTTGAGCAAGGCGGCATCAGCGCAGGGCTTATGGTGACAACACGCAGCGGCGATACATTGCGGTTAGCGGACCGCATCGAACATCACGTGGTAACCGGCCTGAGCACCATCGAGACCGCGTCGCAATACGCACAAAAACTTTTAAATGAGTATCAAAAGTTCTTTTCAAACAGCCTGTTTAACCCGCCTGGCGAATACAAAACATATATTGTTAAAAACGATAACCGGGATAAAATTACCGCGCTTGCAAAACTTTTGGACAAAAACGGTATACTTTTCGGATTTGGACTAAGCAGCCGCATCAGTGGATATGACTATGCAACAGGCAAAACGGCTAGTTATACTGTGGGCCGCAATGACCTCGTAATTAACGCTTACCAGCCAAAATCGGTATTACTGAATGTGCTGTTTGAACCGAAAACATTTTTGGCGGATTCTGATACATACGATATTACGGCATGGTCGTTACCTTATGCTTATGGATTAGAAGCGTATGGGTTAAAGGAATCGTTTAAGCCGCTTTTCGGAAGAATGGCCCCGGAAAAAAATCAGGCCCCGGCCGCGCAGCATGCGTACGCATACGCATCGGCATGGCAGTCGGTTAACGATGTCAGGTTCCTGGCCGCGTTACTAAATAAAAAAATCAAAGTAAAGTGTTCTGAACGGCCCTTTGAAGCCGGCGGTAAAAGGTTTACAGCGGGAAGCCTGCTTATAACCAGGGCTGGCAACGACTATCCCGAATTTGACCGCATCGTTACCCAAACCGCACTCCGGCTAAACCATGAAGTAATCCCATTATCTTCAGGGTTTGTAGAGAAAGGTGCGGATTTGGGCTCCGGGGTTATCAGGGCCATTTATAAACCTCGGGTTTTGCTATTTACCGGCGATGGCGTTTCGGCGGAATCAATGGGAGAGATATGGAGTTTTTTTGAAAAAGATATAGATTATCCTATAACGCTGGTAAGATATCGCGACATTGATAAAATAAAATTGAGCGATTTTGATGTTGCTATATTCCCAAATGGCGCCTACCAGGATTTTCCTTCCGACAAATTACAAAACTGGGTGCATGACGGGGGAAGACTTATCGCGATAGAGAGCGCAGTGTCGCAGCTGGCAGATAAAAAGGGCTTTTCTGTAAAGAAAAAGGACGAAAAGAAGGACGACAAAACCGATTCAAAAAACAGGTCATTACCAAACTGGCTTTATGAAGATCGCGAAAGAGTGGCCATTAGCGCCGGTGTACCCGGGGCCATCTATAAATTAAAGCTTGATAATACACATCCACTCGGCTACGGGCTGCCGCCGGTATATTACGCACTAAAGCTAAGTGATAATATATACGACTACCTGGGTGAAGACGGGTGGAATGTTGGGACGGTAAAAAAGGACGGCTATGTCTCGGGGTTTGTGGGTCATAAAAGCAAGGAAAAAATTAGAGAAGGCATGCTGCTCGGTGTACAGGCATTAGGCAAGGGAACGGTGGTTTACATAGCCGACGACCCCGTATTTCGGGGGTTTTGGGAAAACGGTAAGCTATTATTAGGCAATGCAGTATTTATGGTTGGGCAATAATGCGCTGTACATTTTAAAAGACTTCGCCCAAATTCACGAACACACCGCGTGAGCCATATAAGCCGGTGGCGTAGTCTATACACACATTGGTGTTTGAATGTTTATTCACCTTTACCCGCAGTCCTGTTCCAACCGCCGGAGCCACCTTCTCGAACCGGTTAGTTTTAAATTCAGAGTAACTTTGTGCGTTGGTGAACAAAACGCCGCCTAATAAGCCATTTTTTGTGATACCGAACCGGTATTCGCCCTCCAGGTACAGCATCTTTTTCCCACGGAAGCGCTGCTCGGTATAGCCTCTTCCCCCATTGTTATACATATCCGAGGCCGTGGCCGGCAGGTCGAGATAGGGCGCATGACCCGATGTAAATTCCCATACCGTCCAAAATGCAAGGATGTTATTTGACCGGCGTGACAGCCTAAAATATCTCCTGAAATCGAATTGAAGTTCGGTCCAGTTATTATCACTCCCGAACGCAGTGCGGTTATCGCGGTATAGTATCGACGCATAACCGCCGTTCAATGGGTTTATCGGGTTTCGCTGTTATCGAACAGCAGGTTAATAGTCGTCCCCGACGACGTCGATGAAGATGTTTCATCATATTTTTGAAAATCGGAGATCGTTTTATCCGCATTTCCTGCTTCTGTAATATTAAAGTGGTAGTCGAGATTATAACCGAGCCCGATATAAAAATCGGGGATTATTTTTCGGTAGGCTGTTAAATAGGTACGGATATAGGAATATACCAGCGGGTCCTCCTTCGCCTGGCTGGTTCCGGTGCCTAAGCCATAGGTGCCTACCGGGTATTTTTCGAGCCTCAGATCGGTGACAAATTTATAATTGTTATCGGTGCCCCAAATTGTAGCCCGGCTGATCAGTATCTTCTGAATTTTTGTATCGTATACGGCCTCAACGTCCATTTCGGACAGATTTTGCTTATGGTTATTGTTGGTGTAAAACGCGACGTTGGCCGTTATATCGACAGCAAAACCGGTCGAAAGCGAATAACCGACGGCGGGGACCACCGAGTAGACCAGTTTTTTGGACTTGTTCCTTGCAGAATCGGGCGATTGTTTATTAAATATTTTTTTAATCACGTCGATCATATCCCACTGCTTCGAGGAATCGATTACCGGCCCGGGATTTTTGTCATCCTGGTTTTTAGGTAATGTGTCCCGCTGGGCCGAGACTTTTAAAAAACTAAAAATTAGAATAACGAGATATAAATATTTAACGGCTTTCAAACAATTGCATTTATGCGTTACCAAAAATAATCCGGGCTCATGAATTTTTAATGATGAAACGCGGCAACGGGTGGGTTAAGTAAACGTGGCCTGCAATAAAAGATTGCCCGGCGATATGCTTAAAAGCAGCGGGTAATACTATGTTCGCGCTGCTATCAACACCACTATACTAGTTATCCGCCGTAAATAATAGGATAGATTGTAAAGCGGACAAGTGATTGTCGTTATAATTGCTCATCTTGCTATTTCAATTACTCAGTATTGAAAACCCTTGTCATCTTTCTTATTATTCTCGCGGGATGGCAAGTTGCATCGGCTCAATTGTCGTTCCTCCCTAAGTTTATCAGGAAAATGTATATCAACAGCGATACCACCAGGAAAAAAAGCTTCGTTGTGTTACCCGTGATCGCTTCGGCGCCCGAAACTGGTATTGAGGCGGGTGGCACTACACTTTTGTCGTTTTATACCGATACCGCCGACCGGAAAACGAGGGTTTCAAATATATTCGCGTACGCAACCGCAACCACAAAAGGCCAGGAACGGTTTAGCATAAGTGCCAATTATTGGACGCCGCAAAACAGGCACTATTATACAGTAAGTATCGCTTATCAAAATTTTCCGTTTAGTTTCTACGGTGTAGGCAACGATACCCGGTTAGCAGACGCAGATCACATCGGCGAAAAGCGCTTTAAACTAAACTTCACCAACCAACAGCTTTTAGGGAACCATATTTATGCAGGGTATGTGGCCGGTGTTTTCAATTATGCATATAGCGACAGGCCTCCCGGCGGTATATTATCTAACGATCTCAGCGTGGAAGATAAAAACGGCGGCGGCGGTATTTTTGCCGGTCCCAGCTTTATTTACGATACGCGGGATAACAATACGTATACTACAAAAGGCCTCGTTCTAACTACTTATTTTAATTTGACACACGGGCTATTAGCAAACAATAGCTATACCGGCGGATTTTTTAATATCGAATATGCGCAGTTCTTTTCGTTGACCAGGCAATTGGTGATCGGCACGGACGTACAGGAACAGAGCCTTACCGGCAGCCGTTCGCCATTTTATTTAATACCGCAGTTGGGTAACGACGAAATGATGCGCGGTTATTACACCGGCCGGTATCGCGACCGCAACCTTTTAGCCGGGCAAACCGAGCTACGGTATCGTATTAGCAGCCGGTTTGGCATTGCCGGGTTTGTTGGGGCAGGAGAGGTATTTCATTCGCAATTTAGTTTTCCCGCTTTAAAGCCGGACTATGGCGGCGGCCTTCGCTACTTTTTTGATGTGGACAAAGGCCTGAGCATCCGGTTAGATTATGGTGTTGGTCAAAAGCCTGCCGGTGAGCCACGGGAAACCGGGTTTTACATTTCGCTGGGACAATCCTTCTGATCGTTACTTTAAAGCGTCAGAACTTTACTAAAAAAGCCTCCTTAGCCTGTCCCTTTTTAAAATACACCAGCCCCATCCAAAACAGGTCGATCGTAACGGTGACTCTTGGGTGCGCCTTTATTTTTGCCCAGGCTTCCTTCATGCCTTCGCTCTGGTAAATGTCGTTAAAAATCAGTAGTGTGCCGTTGTGTACTTTGGGCAGGCACAATTCAAAATATTTGAGGACTGAGTCCTTTTGATGACCTCCATTGATAACTACAAGATCCACGGTCTCAAAATTCCCGAGGATACCGGGCAGCGTGTCGTCAAAATTCCCGCTTACTGTTTCGATCCCTTCAACATGTGCTTCGTTAAAAATGTCCCGGGCTATGGCAGTCATTTCGGGGCGGCTTTCCAGCGTATATACCTTGGCTTCGGGTGCGGCTTTTTGCAGGTATAAGGTGGTAATTCCGAGGCCGGTACCTAATTCTATGATCGTGCGTGGCATTAAATCGCTGGTCAGCCTGTATAGTAATTGCGCCAGCCGGGGCCTTAATGCTTCCTTCGCTGTATCGCTTATCTTTTTTTTCCGGCGGTTATTTATATGCGGTCCTGAGCCAGGATCGGTTACAGTTATCATCCGGTTGTCATTTAACAGCTGTTTGCGAATTGATTCTATTTCGTTGTATACCGTTTTGGCATTAAAATCGTAAATTATTTTATCAGCCAGCCGATAAACAAACGGTGAGTGCAGGCCATGCCTGGTTTTACTTTTAAGCCGGTGTAGCATGTAGTCCTTCGCAAACCTCAAGTTGACCATGGCGGTAAATATATAAAGGTTTAGTATTTTAGCATGGAGTGAATATGATTAATCCTATAGAAGTAAAGTCACTGATCCGGCTGCTCGATGACCCGGATAAAGAAATATATGAACATGTGCACGAAAAATTACTGTCGTTAGGAACGGAGGCAATAGAATACCTGGAGTCGGCCTGGGAGGAGGCCTTTGATGCAATACAGCAAGACAGGCTGGCCAACCTGGTGCACGAGATACAGTTTAGCATGGTAAAAAACGATTTGAAGCTATGGCATCAAAGCGGCTCGTTCGACCTGTTGCGCGGCATCCTTATTGTTAACCGTTACCAATACCCCGATCTGGACGAACAAAAGGTGATCAACCAGATAGAAGGCATTAAGCGCGATATCTGGTTACAAATGATGAACGATGCAAGCCCCTCGGAACAGGTTAAGCTGATCAACCACGTATTTTACAATATTCACGGGTTTAGCGGCAATACCACCAATCACCAGGACCCGCAAAATAGCTACATAAGCCAGGTGCTTGATACGCGCCGCGGTAACCAGATATCGCTGGCGATCATTTATTCCATTATCGCACAAAAGTTAGATATCCCGGTATACGGGGTAAACCTGCCGCAGCATTTTATCCTGGCCTACGTCGACGAGATGATGCAAAGCGAATTTGAGGGCGGCATCCTATTTTATATTAACGCTTTTAATAAAGGGTTCATTTTTGGCCGCCGGGACGTGGATATGTTTTTGAAGCAGCTGAACTTAAAATTCGACAAGCAGTTTTATGAACCCTGCTCCAACACCGACATTATTAAACGGGTAATCCGCAACCTGATCGCTTCGTACGAGCATATGGGTTCGCCCGAGAAAGTGGCGGAACTGAACGAGTTGCTTGGAATATTGGAAGCCCCACCCCACCCTCCCCGGTAGGGAGGGCTTTAGGAATAAGAAGTCTGCCCCTGCCGGGGCAGATTTAGCGGGACCCAAACCCGTTTTCATCCAACCAGTTCCTGCACCAGTCTATCCATTTATCTTTGCTTTTTGGATTGTTTAAGCCGAATCCATGACCACCTTCCTGGAAGATATGCATCTCGGCCTTCACTTTGTTTTTTAACAGCTCATCATAAAACATCAGGCTATTTTGCACGGGTACAACGTTGTCATCGCCAGCGTGTACCAAAAAAGTGGGAGGTGTATTTGGCGTAATTTGCTTTTCGTTGCTATAAAGGGCTAAAACATCGGCCGATGGATTTTTGCCGACGAGATTTTCGCGCGAACCAACATGCGCCCATTCGCCAAAAGTGATAACAGGATAAAGCAATATCATAAAATCGGGGCGTACGCTTATGTTGTCCTTATCTTCAATCACGAGCTTATTAAAATGTGTTCCTTCGGTGGATGCTAAGTGCCCGCCCGCCGAAAACCCGATGATGCCCACCTTGTTTGGATTAACACCCCATTCGGCGGCGTGCTTACGCACCATTAAAACGGCTTGCTGGGCATCCTGTAAAGGGCCTATGGTTTTATCAACCATAATATCGTCGCTGGGCAAACGGTATTTTACCACGAAAGCGGTTACTCCAAATTGGTTAAAAGCTTTTGCAATGCTCGATCCCTCGTTTTCCATGGATAAGCCGCTATATCCTCCTCCCGGAAAAATGATCACGGCGGTTCCATTTGCCATTCCTTTTTCAGGAAAATAAGGCGTTATGGTAGGCACACTCACAAAAGTAACCCACTCCTTATCGTTTTTTTCGACGTAGGATACCGGCGCGGACTTACTATTGGGGACGCCATCCGGATACAGAGGTATCGGTCTTTGCTGTGCTGAACTAAACATTGCCATGCTTATAAGCATTAAAATAGCTGGTATTGTTCTCATGATATAAACATAATGAAAGAAAATGTCAATTTATTTATGCTACATATAAGCAACAATAATTAACCTTTCGGCCCGCCAAATTCCATTAGGTACGACTTCAAAAAGTCGTTTAAATCACCGTCTAAAACAGCCTGCGCATTTGATGTTTCATGATCGGTACGCAAGTCTTTAACTAACTTATACGGATGCAGTACATAGTTGCGGATCTGAGATCCCCACTCTATCTTTTTCTTGTTGCCTTCTATCACATTGGTCGTTTCCATGCGTTTGCGCATCTCAGCCTCATATAATTGCGACTTCAATAGCCGTATAGCGTTTTCCTTATTTTGAAGCTGCGAGCGCGATTCCTGGTTTTTGATAATAATGCCCGAAGGTTTGTGATACAAGCGTACCGCGGTTTCAACCTTGTTTACATTCTGGCCGCCCGCGCCGCCCGAGCGGAATGTTTCGAACTCGATGTCGGCATCCTTTACTTCTATTTCTATCGTATCATCAACCAGCGGATAAACATATACCGATGCAAAAGACGTATGCCGTTTGGCGTTCGAGTCAAACGGTGATATTCTAACCAGACGGTGCACCCCATTTTCACCTTTCAGGTATCCGTAAGCAAAGTCGCCTTCTATCTGGAGGGTGACGGTTTTTACGCCGGCAACATCTCCTTCCTGGAAATCCTGCTCGCTTACCTTATAGCCGTTTTTTTCGCCCCACATAATATACATGCGCATCAGCATGCCCGCCCAGTCGCAGCTTTCGGTGCCACCGGCGCCGGCGGTAATTTGTAATACCGCATTGAACTGGTCCTCTTCGGCCGAAAGCATATTCTTAAACTCAAGCTCTTCTACAGCTTTCACCGCGGCATTATATTGCTCCTGCATTTCTGCTTCCGTGGCATCGCCCGCCTGGAAAAATTCGAACATCACACCTGCGTCCTCAACCACCGATACCACTTGCTGGTAGGCGTCTGTCCACACTTTCTTGGTTTTTATGGATGCTAATACCTTTTCGGCTTCTTTTGGCTGGTCCCAAAATGCCGGCCCCATCGTTATTTCCTGTTCCTTTTGGAGTGCATCAAGTTTTTTATCGATGTCAAAGATGCCTCCTCAGGGAAGTTACTCTATCCCTTAAATCCTGTATCTGTTCTTTAGTCATTGGGCAAATATAATAATTGTTGCAAGGTTGTCCCGATAGCTATCGGAATGTTGTAAAGTTGAATGTTGACTTATAAAACCAGCAAAACAGAAAGGGCTGCAAAGTATAACCTTTACAACCCTTTCAACCTTTATGACTTTCTTAATTTACCTACGCCACCATCATTTTGTTTACCAGACCGCTCAGATCGGCGCGGTTGCCATTCAATTTTGAAAGGAGGCTGGCAAGAGTAAATTCCTTGTTCTGTTCAGTTTTGATTTGCTTCACTAATTCCTGCATTACAGGAGGTATTAATGAATTTGACAATGATAACGCCGACTTTGGATCGAGGCCGTAGAAATTGTTCAGCTTGTTGGCAAATTTATTGACCATACTAAGCACCAGGGAATTGCCCGTGATACCCGAAAACTGGAAGTACCTTACCAGGTCATTTAACCTGCCGGTTTCCATCTGGTTTTTTAAAACTTCGATAATTGAGCTGGACGCCTCATTGATCATGGAATCATGATACACGGCCGGAATTCCCGGGTTGTCGAGAAATGCCTTCTCGGCATTGTTTTTAACAAGAACAAACAGTTTTTCAAACATAAAAATTCTTTTTTATTGGCAGATTAACAAAATGACGAAAAATAATAGGTTTATTTACCATCACAACAAAGATATTAAATAAATGTTTTGAGATTCAAAAAAAATTGGAAAAAAATTTGAAAATCTGGCAATCTGTTGGTGTAAAACAAACACTATGTGCCTGGTGTTAAAATAACACCAATAAGGCTTATTTTCCGTTTGTACGCGGGCTTAAATATTAACTTGTTATTTTTGCTCAAAAACCGCTCAATTATGCTGCCAAAAATTGATTTTACAACTACGCCGTCTTATAAATACCTGGCTGATCGTTACGTGGATATGCTATCCAAAAGCATAAAGGAACTTTTTGCTGATGATAATCAGCGGTTTAATAAATTTTCGCTGCAATTTGAAGATATCCTTCTCGACTATTCAAAGAACCGTATCGACGAGCAAACCTGGGCTTTATTGATCCAGCTGGCTAAGGAATGTTCAGTAAATAAGGCGATCGACGCCATGTATTCGGGTGAAAAAATCAATGCAACGGAGGGTCGCCCGGTATTGCATATTGCATTGCGCAACCGCAGCAACACGCCGATCTTCGTCGATGGGAAAAATGTGATGGATGATGTGAACCGCGTGCTTGAACAAATGAAAAATTTTAGCGAGGAAGTTATTTCGGGTAACTGGAAGGGCTATACAGGCAAAGCTATAACAGATATAGTTAACATAGGTATCGGGGGTTCGGACCTGGGGCCGGTAATGGTTACCGAGGCGCTGAAGGCTTATAAGAACCATCTTAACATGCATTTTGTATCCAACGTCGACGCGACGCAAATTGTGGAGACATTAAAGGGACTGAGCCCCGAGACGACATTGTTCCTGGTCGCCTCGAAAACTTTCACCACCCAGGAAACGATGGCCAACGCGCATAGCGCCCGCGAGTGGTTTTTGAAAGGCGGCGGCAGCGAAAAAGATATAGCCAAACATTTTGCAGCGCTCTCGACGAATACTGAAGGGGTTGAAAAATTCGGCATCGATACCAAAAACATGTTCGAATTTTGGGATTGGGTAGGCGGCCGCTACTCTTTGTGGAGCGCTATCGGACTGTCCATAGCCTTGAGCATCGGGTTCGAAAACTTCTCGGAGCTTTTAGACGGCGCCCACGCCATGGACCAGCACTTTAAAACAGCCGAATTTGAGCAAAGTCTGCCGGTTGCATTGGCGTTGGTTGGCATTTGGTATAATAATTTTTTTGAAGCCGAGACCAATGCCATATTACCTTACGACCAGTATATGCACCGTTTTGCAGCTTATTTTCAGCAGGGCGATATGGAAAGCAATGGTAAACACGTTGACCGCAACGGCAACGATGTGGACTATCAAACCGGGCCCATTATATGGGGTGAGCCGGGCACCAATGGGCAGCATGCTTTTTACCAGCTAATTCACCAGGGTACCAAATTAATACCCTGCGATTTTATCGCTCCCGCGCAAAGTCATAATCCGCTTGGCGAACATCATAACGTGCTGCTATCAAACTTCTTTGCGCAAACAGAAGCGTTAATGAATGGTAAAGGCAGAGACGAGGTTGTTGCCGAGTTAAAAAAATCGGGTAAAACGGATGAGGAAATTGAAAAGCTGGCGCCATTTAAAATGTTTGACGGCAACCGGCCTACCAACTCCATCCTCATCAAAAAAATAACACCAAGAAGTCTTGGCTCGCTCATAGCCATGTATGAGCATAAAATATTTGTACAGGGTATTATCTGGAACATTTACAGTTTTGACCAATGGGGCGTTGAGCTGGGTAAGCAGCTGGCGGTTAAGATACAAGCCGAATTGAAGGATAATAATCCTGTTGATACACATGATTCCTCCACCAACGGATTGATCAATCAATATAAGACATGGCGGTGATGATAACTCAAATATTTTTACAGTAAATATATACGGGTTTACAATATAACTCCGATATTGGAATACTTTCCTTGTAAAACCTTGTACGTATGAGACCATCCTTACCCATTGCAGTAATTATTTTGTTCTTGTTGCCTCTTTTATCGGTTGCGCAAACCGGAAAAGTTTACGATAACCTGTCGCTGCCAAGCAAAATATTAAAAAGCGAGCGCAAGTTTGCTGTTTACCTGCCGCCCGGTTACGAAACCTCCGAGCGGAGTTATCCCGTATTGTATTTGCTTCATGGCAGCGGCGACGATCAAACAGGTTGGGTGCAGTTTGGCGAAGTGCTGAATATAACCGATAAAGCGATCGCCGATGGTATGGCTACGCCGATGATCATTATAATGCCTGATGCTAACACGGGCAGGCGAGGTTATTTTAACGATATAAAAGGCGACTGGAATTACGAAGATTTCTTTTTTAAGGAACTTGTACCTTACGTAGAGAAGAAATTTCGGATCAAGAGCGAAAAGCGCTACCGCGCCGTTGCCGGCTTATCTATGGGCGGAGGCGGGACCTTTATGTATGCGCTGCATCATCCCGAAATGTTTTCTTCAGCATGCCCTTTAAGCGCCTCTGTTGGGCCGTTAACCATTGATGATGCACGCAAGGCTTACACAAAAAACAATCCCGGTTTAGCCGATTCCGTAATGGTTAATTACTATAACCGGCACAGCGCGCTGGCGCTGATCAATAGTATGCCCGATGATCAGAAGAAAGCGGTCCGTTGGTATATTGACGACGGCGATGACGATTTTTTGTATGAGGGTAATTGCCTGGTGCATATTGCCATGAGGAAACGCGAGATCCCCCACGAATTCAGAGTTAGGGACGGCGGCCACACCTGGACCTACTGGCGCGGCTCGTTACCGAGCGTGCTGGAGTTTGTATCCCAGGCTTTTCATCAGTACTGAAAATGATTGATCAACGATTAAACAAAATATTAAATGGAACGCAGAAAATTTTTACGAAACACAGCGCTGACAGCCGGCACACTGGCATTAATGCGCAACCGAAGTTTTGCATCGTTGTTGGCGGACCCGGCTTACCAGTTTAAACCCTTGCGTAACAACGTGGGCATGTTTGCCGAGCAAGGCGGCACCATTGCCTGGATGATCAATAAAGAAGGTATCGTGGTAGTGGATGCCGAGTTTCCCGATCCGGCGACACACTTGATCGGCTTGTTGAAAAAACAATCAGACCTGCCGTTCGAGTGGCTGATCAATACCCACCACCACGGCGACCATACCGGCGGTAATATCTCGTTCAAAGGCATTGTAAAAAATGTCGCTGCTCATGAAAACTCACTTGCCAATCAAAAAAATGTGGCTATAAAGCAAAAAAGCGAAGATAAGCAGCTTTACCCCGACACCACGTTTACTGACAAGTGGAAAATTAAAGTAGGCGATGAGCGTATTACGGCGTATTATTTTGGAAGAGGCCATACCAATGGCGACGCCATGATCCACTTTGAGCATGCCAACATAGTGCATGCCGGCGACCTGGTATTTAACCGCCGCTACCCTTTTGTGGACAACAGCGCAGGTGCTTCGGTAAAACATTGGGCGGTCGCGCTCCAACAAGCCCAAAAACAATTCAGCAAAGACACGATGTTTGTGTTCGGCCATGCTTTTGACCCGCAAAAAGTTATCGGGACTATGGACGATTTGAAGGCGATGGAAAATTTTATGGAGCGGCTGGAAGATTACGTGGCCGGCGGTATTAAGGCCGGGAAAACGAAAGACGAAATATTAAAGGCAACATCCATACCCGGCGTTACCGACTGGCAGGGCGATGGCATTCAACGTGGCATTACCGCAGCTTACGAAGAACTTACCACCTAAATAAAATATTATGAATTTTATATCGATCATTCTTTTTTTGGTTTTTCCATTCCATATGCAAAAGAATGCCACATCGCAGGACGTGCTTTTAAAAATGTACAACAGGTACCACGGCAAATGGCATAAAACTTTAAAATTCAACCAAACGACAGAACAATTCCGGAACGATAGCCTGGTAAGAACCGCTACCTGGTATGAGCAAATTGTTTACCCGGATTTGCTGCGCATCGACTTTAACATGCCAAAAAGCAATAACGGGGTGATCTTCAGGCGCGACTCAACGTATGTATTCCGCGACAATAAGGTTGTGCGTGGTGCGAAAGGTGAAAATGAACTTATATTTTTCCTTGGTGGAATGTACTTTATGCCATTTGACAAAGTGCTGAACCACTTTGCGGAGTTGCATTACGACCTTTCGAAATTCCACGCCGATACCTGGAAGGGCAAGCCTGTGTATGTGCTTGGCGCGGATAAAGATGGCGACAAGGTAAACCAGCTTTGGATAGACCAGGAAAAAATGGTAGCGGTTAGATTTATCAAATACGATAACAACACTAAGGAGGAGGGGCTTTTTGAACAGCAAATCCCGCTAAAAGGCGCCTGGAGCGAAACCAAATGCAGCTTTTATATTAACGATAAGATATTGCAGATTGAAACCTACCACGATCTGGTGGCCAATGCGCCGGTAGACGCGGGTGCTTTTGATCCGGCTACGATTGGGAAATAAACGTAAAACAGAATGAAACCGCAAACAGGATCATCCCTATTTTGGACGGGTATCTTACTGCTCGTCGTCCCGGGCCTGGTACACGCCTACCTGCTTATGCCGTTTCCCGGCAGCCAGGACCTGAATGCGATAACCGTATCCTATTATCTTGAAAAAATTGTGCTTTCACTCCGTATAATTGGCGCCGCCCTGGTCATCTGGTATTTTGTCAGATATTTTTCTCATGGGTCAACAGGTGGCAAAATTTTTAAAGCAGCGGTGCTTCTGGTTTGTTTGGCCAGCTTTTATATTACCGACTTTAAGTTTAAAGCCGAAACGATGTTCGAGGAACCGCAAACCGTGAAATTTGCAGACGCTATTCACAACAAGGTGCCCGAAAGTTCTATTGTGATCGGCGTAGTGAACCATGGCGTGGCAAAAGCGTATCCGCTGGTTTATTTGGGCTATCACCATAAGGTGCAGGACAATGTTGGGGCCGAACCGGTGCTGGTTACCTATTGTACCATGTGCCGCACGGGAAGGGTATATAGCCCGGTAATAAACGGAACGAGGCAAAACTTCAGGCTGGTAGGTGCACGGCACTATAATGCTATTATTGAAGATGAGGGTACAAAAACCTGGTGGTATCAGGCCACTGGCAACGCGGCTGTTGGCAAATTAAAAGGATCGCAGTTGAAAGAGTTGCCTTATGAGCAGTCGACGTTAGGTGCCTGGCTGAACAAACATCCGGCGTCGCTTATCTTGCAGCCTGACAGGCATTACCTGAGTGATTATGACGACCTGAAAAATTACGACCGGCTGCAAGCAGTCGACAAAGACAGCACTTTAAAAAATAAGGATACGCTGATCCGCAAAAGCTGGGTTGTTGGTGCGATTGCTAACGGCCAGGCAAAAGCGTACGATTGGCGCCGGCTATTTAAAAGAAGGCTGTTGAACGACGACGTTAACCATATTCCGCTATTGCTCGCTATTGAAGGCGACAGTCTTACGTATCATGCTTTTAATCGTACAGTCGGCGGAAAGGCATTACACTTTGGCCTGGACAGTTCAGGAACACTTACCGACCATGAGACTGCCTCAACCTGGGATTGGGATGGTTTGGCCACTGCAGGGAGGTTGACAGGCAGCCGGCTTGATAAAATACAAAGTTACCAGGAATATTGGCACTCGTGGAAACACTTTCATCCCGGCACATTGTTTTGGAAGGAATAGTCCGTTTTGGTGGTGAATTTTTGGCTTACCAATGGGCAAATAAAAAAAAGTACGGTTTAGTAAACCTGGATTAACACTTTTGCCGGAATATGCAGGACGTCATGTAGTTTACGGATCATTGCCAGGCTTAATTTTCTTTTCCCGGAAAGTATCTCTGATTTCCGTGAACGATAGCCCAAAATTTCTCCCAGCTCCGTTTCAGACATGCCCATTTGATCCAATCGGAATTTAATGGCATCCAGCGGATTGGGTGAGGGAACAGGATAATGAACAGATTCATATTCTTTAATTAGGATGCTTAGAATCTCAAGTTCGTCAGACTCGGGTGAATTTTCCTGTATATCCGTTTGCATTAAAGTATAAACGCGGGCTAATACCTCGTTGTATTGATTTTCAGTTTTAATTGGCTTTAACATAACTTATCGTTTTAGCATCAATATTATCATATTGCTTATGTGTTCCAAACTGCTTGAACCAATAGCCGATTTACTGACTCACTAATTTCGGTAATTTACGTTTTTCCGGGGGAAGCGCCTTGAATTTTTTATAGCTGTCGTTAATATAAACGGCCAGCGACTCGCTGTCGTTGCTTTTTATAAAGGAATACGAGGGGCGATAAAGAGTCATGAAATCCTCCAGCTCCTGCCCCTTTAACGGAACGATACTGCCTACGTAAACCCGGTTAAAAACCGCGTCAACGCGACGCTCTTCTTCTTCGTGGGCAAAATAGCGCTTAAGCCTTCGCGCATCCTTCCCCTCCTTGCTGAACCACGTTGTTGGCGACATAATGTAAACCTTACTTTTGGTATAGATTTCCGGGTACTCCTTACGGGGATCAAAAAACTGCCGGGTTGAATTAATGTTAACCTCGCGTAAGGCAATGGTTTTTGTTACCATTATGATCCTTTTAGGCACAAGGTCGACTACATATAGCGTGTCGGATACATAGCCCGGGCAATCGAAAATAATGATATGGCCGGGTTCGGTCCTTATCGAAAATCTTCCTTCCTTATCGGTGAGCGTTAGTTGCTTGTTGTTGTTATCCCTTATAAAAACGTTCGGCAGGTTATTGTTGGTCCCGCTCTCGTGCACCGTCCCTTTCAAAAGCCCCTGCGACATGGCAGAGCCCGCTAAGAAAAATAATATCGGAACGGCAATGAAAACGCGCTTTAAATACATGGCAAAACGAATTACATTATAGGTAACTCTTATATACGGGCAATGTTTTATTCACACTTAATGAGTGGTGAATAATACATTACTATTCACCACTCACCGTTCGCCATTCTATTGTTTCTTCCAAACGTTGTTTGCCGGATTATAATCAGGCAAAGTGGAATCGGGATTGTATGTTACAGATTCGATCGGCTCGGTTGAAGGATATTTAAACGACCAGCTTACATTGCGTTCCCAAATCTCGGCCGAAAAATTAACCCGGTCGGTTTTACCGCTAACGGTTTTAATTTCGAGCACAACCGGCATCGCCATCTTTTCAAGGTTGTCAATCGTGATCACTGCACCTTTTGTTGGGTCGTTGTCCACATATCTTACGCTGCGTACGGCAACATCCAGTCGCCAATTATGTTCGAACCATCCTCTCCAAAACCATTGCAGGCTTTCGCCGGACGCGTTTTCAATCGTACGGAAAAAATCATCGGGGGTGGGGTGTTTATACGCCCAGCGCTGTATGTAAGTTTTAAATGCAAAATCAAAACGCTCGGGACCTAATATCTGCTCGCGCAGCATCACCAAACCGGCGCTTGGCTTGCTGTATAACAAAGTGCCGTTGTTGGCTTCTTTCAGGTTATCAGGGTTACTCAGTATCGGCTCAAGGGTGGGTGTTGTAAAAAAGTTCCACATACGCTGGTTTCCGGCGGGAGTAGGTGCACGGTAAAACTCACCTTTCAGCGAGTTAGCGGTCGAAAGTGTATTGATGAACGTATTAAAACCTTCGTCCATCCAGCCGTACAACCGCTCGTTCGAGCCTACGATCATCGGGAACCAGGTGTGCCCAAATTCGTGGTCAATTACGCCCCATCCGCCGAAAAGGCTGCAAAACACAATACCGGGATACTCCATGCCGCCCGCTTTACCGGCAACACCTGTGGCATTTGGGTAAGGATATTCGAACCATTTTTTTGAATTGTATTCGATAGACGCTTTTATCATTTCGGTGCCGCGCGCCCATTGAGCCCTTCCCTGCGTACTTTCGATAGGATAAGCGGATATCGCCATGGCTTTTCTGCCGCTTGGCAGATCCATTTTTGCCGCGTCGACGATAAATGCCGAGGACGCTCCCCACGATGCATCACGCGCATTATGGATTTGGAAATGCCAGGTCAGCTCAGATTTTCCGGCAGGCCGGGATGCCGGGTCGGTTACCTCAGCAGCCGAACGGATAGCCACGGTTTTCTCGCTGTTTGCCGCTTCGGCCCATCTTTTTTGCTGTTCGGATGTATAAACATCCTTTGGGTTTAGCAGTTCGCCCGAGCACACAACGATGTCTTTTGCCGGAGCAGTAATTTTAATATCAAAATCACCATATTCCAGGTAAAATTCACTTTCGCCGGTGTAAGGAAGCGTATTCCATCCAATAATGTCGTCGTAAACACACATACGGGGATACCATTGCGCCACCTGGAAAATTTTTCCGTTTTTCGACTGATCGGTATTAACGATTCCCATACGGTCGGACCCATAATCAGGCGAAATAAACGAATACTCAATTTTTAGCTTCAACTGTCCGCCTCCCGCGTTAATATCTTTTGGCAAAAACACTTGCATCCGTGTATCGTTGACCAGGAATTTTACATCGGTAGCGGTAACTTTCTTACTGCCTTTCGCGGTGCTTAGCACTTTTACCGATTTAATTTTATAGCCGGCGTCAAAAACCTGTCCCTGCCCCCAGTTGCGGCTGGCCTGGTAATCGCCGGTTACTAACGGAACTTGTTTGTTTCCCCGCGAATCCAGCTTGAACAGGTTTTGATCCAACTGCATCCAAATGAAGTCCATTTTTTGAGGACTGTTGTTGGTGTAGGTCAATATCTCGCTGCCGGTAATTTCGTTTGTTTGCTCGTTCAGGCGCGCCGAAAGCTGGTAATCAGCGCGGTTTTGCCAGTATTTCGGCCCGGCCTCGCCGTTAGCGGCGCGATATTCGTTTCCATTTTTGGTATAGAAAAATGGTTTCCAAAGTTCGTGATAATCGTATTTTGTCTCCGGTGCATTCGGTTCCACAAGCGGTGTTGGCCGTGCACGCCGCTGCGGTGTATTTGTTGTTTGTGTTCGCGTAGCGTTAGTTGGGGGCGTAGTTTGTGCCCCGGCTATTTGAATAACTGCCAAAAGAGCCAGTGTAATCCCGGCCGTAATTTTATACTTCATCTCGCTGATTATTTTATGCTTTAAATAGCAAAACTATGAAAAATAGGCAGCGAAAATATTTGAAACACTAATGTTACATTACCACGCAGTCGCTATTTGCCGAAATGATTGTGATAAACTTCTTCATCAAAGCCAAAAAATAAAAATCCGTTGTCTTCAATAACCGGCCGTTTGATCATGCTGGTTTTTTCCCGAAGCAACTTTAGCGCGTCGGTATTAGTTTTTACACTTACTTTAATTTGCGGATCAAGCTGTTTCCAGGTGAGGCCCTGCTTGTTCAAAAATTTTTCAAATCCCGCCTTCTTGTCCCATTCATTCAACTTCTCTTCGCTTATGCCCAGTTTTTTAAAGTCGTGAAACGCGTATTTAATGTTATTTTCTTTTAACCAGTCGAGCGCTTTTTTTACCGTATTGCAATTGGTGATGCCGTATACTGTCATTTGGCTAAAATACGAAGTAAAATCAAGATTCAAGAGCCAAGCACCAAGCGTCAACATAAAATACAGAGCGCTTATCATTTCGATTTTGCCTCTTGATGCTTGGTTCTTGCGGCTTTATTCTGAAAATTAATTGCCGCCGCCGGTTGTGGGTTTCGCGCCTCCTTTGGTATCGTCGTTTTCAATACCATGCTGATTCTTTTTGATATCGCTGTTGAGCTTACCAAACCGGAAATTTACGCGGAATGCCAATGACCTGTAATAATTTTGATTGAACGTGGTTTGATAAAAGTCGGCTGAATTAATGGTGTTGCTAAAGGTTTTGTATTTGTAGTATGGGTTATTAGCCACAAGCACCAGGGTGAGCTTTTTCTTAAAAAAATCTTTTGACACCAGGTACTGGTTAAAAATAAAATCGCTTGATTTACCCTGCAGGTTCACATTGCCGCTAAAGTAGCCCGCGTTGAACGATAGGGCGAAACCGTTTTTGAACCGGTAGCGTGTATTCCCGAAAGCATTGCCGGTAAACCCATCGTTGTGATACATGCTGCCGTTAAACGTACCGCTTAACCAGATATGGTTCATCTGGCCGTTGAGGCTAACGCTAAACTCTTTGGTGATATTCATGTTGGTGTTAATGTTTAAGCCAACGGTTTTGTGCGTGCCTAAATTCTGGAAAGTGGTATAGGTAACGGTATCTGTTTTATTGTTGACCGTTTCTGTTTGCAGGCTTGAAACGTTTTGTATGGAGTTGTTGGAAAACGCATAACTAAGCCCGAGGTTAATAGCATTTTTGGTAAAATTGCTATAAGTCAGCTCGAAAGTGTTATCAAGCTCCGGCTTTAATTGCGGGTTACCTGTATTCACAAACGAAGGATTTGAACGATCCACAAAAGGATTAAGCTGGAAGATGCCCGGGCGCTGAATGCGCTGCGTAAAACCAAAATTGATACTGCTGGTCTTAAAGCTTCGCTGTATTGACACCGATGGGATAATATTAGAATAACCAGGCGCCGTGCTAACCCCGGCCGAAACAAAATCGGCGTTCAGCGAGGTATGCTCCAGCCGCAGGCCGGCCTTACCGGTCCATTTATCCATTTTTAACTGGTACGAATTATAAAGGCTTATAATATTTTGGTGGTAGTTAAAATCATTCGTCAGCGCATCGTTGGTCACAAATTGCTGTGTCACCGGGTCGCGGTCGTTCACATTAAAATTGCTGTAGTTATTCCGTAAAATTGCCTTAGCGCCGGCTTCGATAGAAAACTGCTTGTTAAGAGGGCTTGCGTAGTCTACCTGTATGGTATGATCTTTATCGCCGGCATTGTTATATTGGTCGTAATCAGGGAAAAAAGTTACCGGGTAATTAAACCTGCCGCTAAACAGGTTATCATTCAGTTGTTTATTAGGCGAATAACTATACTTGTATGAAAACGTAAGCAGGCGGTCTTTCGACCGCTTAAAGCCTAGCTGGTAATTAACCGCCAGGTCCAAACCGGTAAACGAGCTTGTCCCCGAGTTTTGCAACCTATATCCTTGCTTTTCAATGCCCGCACTGTCTGTAACCGAAACCTGGTCATTATCCTGAATTTGGTTATTGCCAAAAAGATTGAGCGATGCGGTCAATAAATTGAGTGTATCCAATTCGTAGCTCAACTCTGTCCCCACGTAATGAAAATGTCCGGTTTGTGTTGTTGTGCCCGTTTGGTTGATGTCGGTATGGCTCGCGAAAATATTTTCGAAGCTGCCCGATGTGTTTACCTGGTGGCCGTTGCTGCCAAGCCCGACAAACAACGACATGCCGAACTTGCCCTGCTTCAGTGTGCCGTTTATATTATACCCGGGCCCGAATACTGAATTAAAGCGGCTGTTAAAACCGACGTTATATCCCTGGTCCGCGTTCTTTTTTGTGATGATATTGATAATGCCCGCCAATCCTTCCGCATCGTATTTGGCCGGCGGCGTGGTTATCACTTCTATCTTATCGACGTTTGTGGCCGGCGTTGATTTTAAAACATCCGACGGATTCTTGGTAAACAACGCCGATTCTTTCCCATTCACCAAAATTTTGTAGTTGCCGCTGCCCTTCAGCTGGATATTGTCGTTCCCGTCAACGGACAGCAGCGGCACCTTCCGCATCATATCCAACGCTGATAAGGCTTTGCTGTCCGGGTCGGCCTGTACATCGTAGGCAATACGGTCCACCTCCTGTTTGATCATTGGGCGGGCCGCTGTCACCGATACCTCTTTCAACTGGCTGCTTGATGGCAACAACAGGATGCGCCCGGCGTCGATATCGGGTCCGGTTCCGCTGATCTTTATGATCTTGTTTTGATAACCGATGGAAACCAACACCAGCTGGTAAGTGTTGCCGGCCGGCGCTTTTAGCTCGAAACTGCCATTGTCTTTCGTCAGTCCTGCTTTTACCGATTGCTGTGTTTTAGTATCCTGTAAAGCCACTGTAACATAACCCAGGGGTTTATTGGCTACAGAATCGATAACCAGCCCTTTAACGGTTATAGTTTGCGTGGCGACCTGGGCCGATGCCGCCATTGCCAAACAACAGTAAAACGCGACCAGTAAAAGTTTTTTCATTGTGATGTGTTTTTGGCTTATACGAAATTATCGTAAATATACGAATAGTTCGTAAATCGTTAAGTTAGTTGTTTAGTTGATGGTAATTGACGCGCGAGCTACGCGGACGTTACAGCGAAAACAGGATTTAACAGAATTTTAACAAATGGAGCCGGAGATAACGAGTATTTACTTATTAAACCGCGTCATGGTGAGCGCCGTACCGATCGCAGCAAAGCTTTTTATCATTTCAATGGAACGGTCTATCAGCGCGGGAAGCGCGGGCAATTCGTCCTCATCGAAACCGCTTAGTACATAATCGACCTGGCGGCCTTTTGGAAAATTATCGCTTACGCCGAAACGAAGCCTTGCATAGTTATTATGGCCCAGCCGGGCCTCAATATCCCTTAGCCCGTTATGGCCGGCAGCGCTGCCTTTAGGCTTTAACCGAAGTGTGCCGAAAGGAAGGGCTATATCATCAACAACAACCAGTATGTTTTCAATCGGTATTTTTAATTCGTTCATCCAATGATTTACCGCCCTGCCGCTCAGGTTCATGTAGGTGGTAGGCTTAATGAGGTAAAGTGTGCGTGCTTTATGGGTAATCTCGGTATAGTAAGCCAGGCGCATGTTGTAGAATTTTGCGCCTTCCTGTTTGGCCAGTTCGTCCAATATCATAAAACCGATGTTATGCCGGGTATCGGCATATTCGGGGCCTATGTTGCCTAATCCTACTACCAGGTATTTCATTAGTCAATGGTCGATAGTCAATGGTCGATAGCTTAATTGGATATTAATCTTTAACCTTGAACTACGTCACGAAAGTATTAAAAAAATAGCGATGGGTTTTAGCCCATCGCTATGTAATCGGTGTAATCACCCTACAATCGGTGCAATCACCTTCAATTATTTTTTCGCAGCCTCGTCTTGTTCAGCCTGGCGTAATGCCCTTGAGGTGGTTACCGATACGATGGTATCTTCTTTGGCATTCAGAATCGTCTGCTTATCTAATTTCAGATCCGATACTTTTACCGACTTGCCCACGTCTAAAGTCTCGATACTCACGTCGATGTTGTCCAGCTGATCTTTTGGTAAGGCTTTGATACGGAGTTTTCTTAACTTCTGCACCAGCTTACCGCCTGTTTTAACACCGGGCGAAGTACCTGTTAAACGAATGGGTATCTCCATCACGATCGGCTTCTTTTCGTCGAGCAATAAAAAGTCAACGTGAATGATCTGTTCGGTTAATGGGTGAAACTGGATATCTTTAATGATAGCCTGAGATTTTGTACCGGCAATGTCTAAGTCGATGAAATGAACAACCGGCGTATAAACTACGGCTTTCAAATCAGCTGCGGACACCGAAAAGTGGGTTTGGGTAGCCCCACCGTAAAGTACTGCCGGCACAAGTGCCTGGTAACGCAGCTCCTTCGCGTCTCTTTTCCCTACGTTCTCCCTTGGAGAACCGCTAATAGCAATTGATTTCATTTGTTTTGTTTGTTATTATTATTTAGCCTCACCCCAACCCCTCTCCAAAGGAGAGGGGCTTAAGCAAGAAATTGTAATTCTTGTAGTCTGGCTCTTTTTAAGTCCTCCCTACCGGGGAGGATTTAGGAGGGGCTCTTAGTCCACCTTAAACAGCTGGCTTATCGAGCCATGCTCATTTACATTCATTATCGCCTTGGCAAACAGGTCGGCAGTTGATAATACTTTTATCTTACTGCTGCTGTGCTTAAGCGGGATCGTATCTGTAACGATCAGCTCTGCCAGCACCGAGTTCTCTATAGTTTCGTATGCTTTGCCCGATAACACCGGGTGGGTGCATACCGCCCGCACACTCCGCGCCCCGCGCTCCATGATGAGGCCCGCCGCCTTAGCCAATGTGCCGGCCGTATCGCATATATCATCTATCAACACAATATCCTGGTCGGTAACATCACCTATCAGGGTCATCGACTCGATTTCATTAGCGCGTTTACGGCGCTTATCGCAGATAACCACCTCCGCATTAAAAAATTTCGCGAAGGTACGCGCCCTGTACGATCCGCCCATATCCGGCGAGGCAATGGTCAAGTTACCTAATGCCAGACTTTTTATATACGGTACAAAAATGACCGATGCATCCAGGTGATCAACCGGGATATCAAAAAACCCCTGTATCTGTGCAGCATGCAGATCCATCGTCATGATGCGGTTAATACCGGCCGCCACCAACAGGTTGGCTACCAATTTCGAACCTATCGCAACCCGGGGCTTGTCTTTCCTGTCCTGCCGCGCCAGCCCGAAATAGGGGATAACCGCGGTTACATAGTGTGCCGAAGCGCGGCGTGCCGCGTCGATCATCATCAACAGCTCCATCAGGTTATCGGTCGGCGGGTTGGTCGACTGGATCAAAAATACATCCGAACCTCGTACCGACTCGTTAAAGTGCGGTTGGAACTCACCATCACTAAATCGCGAAAGCACTACCTCGCCAAGTTCCCGGCCGTATTTTGCAGCAATGGCTTCGGCCAGCGCGGTGCTGCCTGAGCCTGAAAATAACTTAACCGGGTTAAACTGTAAAGGCATTTTTTATTTCGGATTTCGGATGTTCGATTTCGAAATTATTATCCAAACTGGTTAAAAAATAAATCGGATTTCAAATTTGCAATTCGAAAAAATTCGAAATTGAACATTCGAAATCCGAAATTCCTTGTTGCCCGACCAGGATTCGAACCTAGACAAACGGTACCAAAAACCGTCGTACTACCTTTATACTATCGGGCAATTTCCTATGGATTTATTATAAACCCGAAAAGGAACGCAAATATAGGACGATTTTTTTGTTATCAAAAGGATTTTATAAAAACCGCCAAAAGCCTTTCACAAGTTAATGCACAACTCCATTAAAATCTTTTGGGATCACGACTTGTATGAAATACTGAAGAGACGTATACCATTTTTAAATGTTCGTCAACGCGATACACAATGCGATAAGATAACGTTTAAGTAATGCGAAACGATATTTTTCAGAAAACTGAACGGGAAATCTAAATGGATTTTCGCTAACGCGATCCAGATAAATATCTATTTCCGTAATAAACCTATCACCCAAACCAATCAGTTGGCTTTCGTACCAGTCATACGCTTCTTGCAAATCAACCGAGGCTGTTTGAAATAACTCGATCTTGAACATTAATGCAAAAAGCGTTTTTTAACTTCCTCCCAGGCTCAGTTTTAATTTTTCCCGCTTTAAAGTCCCTTTCCCTGCGAAGAATTTCCTTTTGTTGCGCATCCGAAATCTCTGATTGGCTATCGGTACTATATTCATACTTTAAGCTGTTCAAAAACGCTAACAGAACCCTTTCTTGCTGTTCGTCGTGTATGTTGACCAGTAGTGTTGTCATACAACAAATTTACAATATTAATCCTCAATCACCACGCCCATCGAGCAGAACTTATCGATCCGCTCGGCTACCAGCTCGTCGATATTGCGTTCTTTAAGTGCTTTCAGATCTTTTAACAGGTGCTTTTTGAGTGTGGCCGCCATGGCAACGGGATCCTGGTGGGCGCCGCCCAATGGTTCTTTTATAACGCCGTCGATGAGCTTGTTTTTAAACATATCCACCGATGTCAGCTTCAGCATGTCGGCGGCCCTTTCCTTTTGCTCCCAGGTTTTGAAAAGAATAGTGGAACAGTTTTCGGGCGAGATGACCGAATACCACGAGTTTTCGAGCATCAGCACCTTATCGCCTATGGCTATGCCCAGCGCACCGCCAGAGGCGCCCTCGCCGATCACAATACATATCACGGGCACTTTCAGTACTGCCATTTCCATCAGGTTGCGCGCGATCGCTTCGCCCTGGCCGCGTTCTTCGGCTTCCAGGCCGGGAAAAGCTCCCGGCGTGTCGATGAGCGTGATAACGGGCTTATTGAATTTTTCGGCCATTTTCATCAGCCGCAGCGCCTTGCGGTAACCTTCGGGGTTGGCCATGCCGAAGTTGCGGTATTGGCGCTCCTTGGTGTTTCGTCCTTTTTGATGCCCGATAAACATAGCGGTTTGGCCATTCATGGTGCCAAACCCGCCAATGATGGCTTTATCGTCGCCCACGGTCCTGTCGCCGTGCAGCTCAATAAAATCGTCGCACATCAGCTCCAGGTATTGCAGCGAATACGGCCTTTCGGGATGCCGGGATATCTGCACACGCTGCCAGCCTGTAAGATTGCCGTATACCTGGTGTTTAGTGTCTTCCAGCTTATTTTCGAGCTCCGACAGCGTAGCCGACATGTCGAGCTTATTTTTATCTTCAACCTGTTTTATCTTTTCGATCTGCAGCAGCAGATCGGCCAAAGGCTTTTCAAAATCAAAAGTAATTTTCATCAATAATCTATTTTGTGACGCTTGCAAAAATATCAATTGGTAAATATAGGGATACCAATAACTTTTAAGCCTCAAATACTAATATATAAAGCATATCCGTAATAAAAAGTTCGTTTGAAAGTATTTTCAAATTGTATCATTTGTTTTAAAAATAATTAAAAGAAAAACTTAGTCAATTTGATGAACTAACTTGATAACCCAAATATTTCAGACGCAGCCGACTTAAAAAAGTTGGATTGGAAGCTGAATAAGCCAAGCCCTAATAAACAATTCATGGCTCCTTTCGATAATATCAAACATTATAACATCTGCATCCCGCACGTGCAGGACACATCAATTCTCCTTCTTCATCTCCCGAAGCATTACATTAAACCGCCATTTTCGTAACATGGCATTCACGGTATTTACAATCCGTTTGGCCCTTGTCTCGCTGGTTTTTGCGTCATTGATCCATTTTATAAAGTAATCGCGGTGCGATTTGGGCAGTGTATTATAAAAATCAAACGCCTCCGGTTCAAAATCGAAACATTCCTTCAAATCATCGGGCATTTCAACTACGAAATCTTTATCCTCTTCCAGCGCCACACGCAGCATGGCGCCCTTGCTTTTCCGCAGCGCTTTGCGGACATCAGCTTTCAAAGCCATAATAAAATTGCTGTCGCCCATGGGCATTAATGCCATGCCGCGGACAGCAAGCGAATCCAGCGTTCCCTTGACCCGGAACGATTTTTTATTGTCCGGCTTTAACTGCTGCGCTACATCGGCGGGTATCTCAATATAGCTCCACCCGGTTTTTTCTCCTTGCTCTCCAAATTGCAATATAAGCGTTTCAAACTCGATCATGATGATCATAAAAGTACGCACAAGCGTGGATTGCCCGAAATGTTAAATGTTTGTTAAATATGGCTTTTACCAGCGCGGCGTTGTAACGAATTAAATATCAGCGGTGTCTTTTAATCATAAACACAACCCAAAACTTAAATTAAATAATTATGAAAACGTTTAAAAAAATGATGCTCGCCTTAGCCATTTTGCTAACCGCGGGCGCTGCTTATTCAGCCACCGCTTCATCACACGCTCCGGGTAAAGAGGACGTGATCAACACCTACTTAAACGCTGTCGTTCACGGAAAACTTGCGGGCGTAGAAGACATTATTGACGACGACGCGGAGTTTAACTTAATTCGCGGTAACAACGTCAACCGGTTAAACAAAGGGCAAATACTTGCTGCGCTGCAATCGTCAGAGAATATTGACACTGATTGTCAATGTACAAAAACCGTGGTGCAGGACAGCGACGAGATCAGCACACAGAGAGTTGAAATGAAATATGCCGATTTTACCCGCGTTGATGTCATAACTGCGCAGCATGCCGGTAACGGGTGGAAAATTACGAAGGTTGATACCTCATTCAAATAATTTGTTCTATAGTTTTATTGTTATGAGAAGGCCGCGTTAACCGCGGCTTTTTTATTTTACATAAGGTTCCAACATCTGCTGCCACCGGTCGTATCCCCTGCTGTTTAGGTGCAGGTAATCTGCCTTAAACAACGACGAGTCGGGGGTTGAAGTGTTGTCTTTATAAATAACGGAGCTTACATCAACAAAATAGCTTTTTGGTTTACCCGCCAAATAAGCCTTTATCAGTTTATTGGCATTGATCATTTCATCAAAATACCTCGCCCGGCTAGGGCTTGGCTTAATCGACATAAAATAGATTTGCGCTTTCGGCAATTGCTGCCGGATCATTTCCCAAAGCTTTTGAAATTCCTGGAAAACGAATTCGGGATTTTTTCCGGCTGCAATATCATTCTCTCCTGCATAGATAAATATCTTACCCGGGTGGTAAGGGAATAAAATGTATGGGGTGTAGTAGTCAACGATCTGCCATAACTCACATCCGCCGACGCCGCGCTTAATGATCGGCTTGCCGGGAAAGCGCTGCTCCAGGTCGTTCCATAGCCGGATAGACGAACTGCCTATAAACAATATACCGTTCTTTGCAGGAAAATTCAGGCTGTCCTGGTGTTTAAAATCCCTAATCTCGTTGGCAAACGGAAACCCTTGCTGGGCGTAAGCCTGGATAAAAAATACAATACCTAAAAGGAGAAGAAATATCTTTTTCATAAAAAATGAATTAGGCCGGGCTAATCGGTAAAATCACTAGTAATCGGCGAAATCGCACTACTTTATCGTTTTTAGCATTTCTTTTACCGCAGCTTCCAACTGCTGGTCTTCGCCGTAGAGCACTTTATTATAGTCGTTATTCACCCTGATATCCGGTTCCAGCTGGTGATTTTCGGTAGCATGCGTTTCATTTGCGCCATAGGTCGCTATCATCGGGATGCCAAAATATAACGTATTATCTATTTGCGTTTCCCACCATACAGCTGTGCCCGTACCGGCAACCGGCATTCCTATCAGCTTGCCTAAACCGAGTTCTTTATAAGCATAGGGAAACATAAAGGCATCCGAATAGTTACCCTCACTCATCAAAACACAGCTCGGTTTTGTCCACTTGTTAAACGATTCGCCGCCGAGCGTCGTATGGCTCTGGGGATGCAGGGTAAAATATTGCTTTCCACCTAAAAAGGTGACCAGGTCATCGTGCAGCCAGCCGCCGCCGTTAAAGCGGGTATCCACAATAAGCGCTTTTTTATTAATGTTTCTTCCCAGTACCTTGTCGAACGTTACACGGTAGCTCGGATCGTCCATGCTTCTTACATGTACGTAGCCCACCTGGCCATTGGAAAGGCTGTCTGTAAGTTTTTCCATTCTTTTTATCCACCGGTTATACAATAACATATTGCCTTCTTCGCCGGGGGTAATGGGCTTTACATTCTCCTGGTATTGCTCGTTCGACTTAGGGTCATGAAAATTAACAAGGGTGAATTTTCCTGCTTTATGGTTCAATAATTTTGCCCAATCAGCATCGTCGTTAATCGCAACCCCGTCTATTTTATCGATAACAAAGCCTTTTTTCAGCTTGGTATGCTGTACGTCGAATGGACCACCGGCAATAATGTCGGTTACCCGGAGGCCATTGCCGCCTTTCGATTCGTCATAAAGCAAGCCCAATGCTGCCGTTGCGTCGCCGTCAGGGAAGCGCGGGCGATAGCCACTGCCGGTATGCGATCCGTTCAGCTCGCCCAAAAATTCGCTCAATAAAATATCGAAGTCATAATTGTTGTTGACATACGGCAGGAACTTAGCATAGCCGTCATGATAATATTTCCAATCCACACCCTGCAGTTTCGGATCGAAAAATTTCTTCTGTACCTGCTTGTAAATGTGATCAAAAATGTATCCCCTTTCCGCAGCCGCATTAAGCTCCATGCTGGTATTGATTTGAACGGGGCTTACCTTGCCGTCGTCCACATTTACCTTCATAATATTACCCGCAGCCATAACAAAAAGCGTTTTACCGTCCTTGCTCATCACCAGCGAGCCGTTTGGAGCCTTTAGATCAGCCAGCACTTTGGTTTCGTTGGTACGCGGCATGGTAACCCAAAGATTATAGCCTTTTTCGTATTTCGCGAGGTAATACAATTTTTCGCCGTCGTGTGAAAGGCTGGCATCGGCGATATCCGCCGAGCTTATGGTTAGCCGCTTGGTACGGATATCTAAATTATCAAGAGTTGGAATAAACTCCGGCGTTCTTGCCCTTGCCGTATCTTTTTGTTTGGTAGCTTTTGCTATTTCTTCGTTTTTCTTTTTAAGTTCGAGCGAATCGCGTTTTTCCTGCTCGTTTCGCAAGGTCAGGTCTTCTTTGCTAAGCCTGTATTTATCCCAGGCGGCCTGGTCGAAAAACATACCGTATACGTCGGCCTGGCTGCCACGGCTAAGGTTTTTCATGCCCAGCTTATCGGAAAACCAGTACATCATCCTGCCATTCATACCCCATTGCGGATGGTTATTTCCAAAGCCGCTTTCCGTTAAATTTACGCGGTCGCCGCTGCCGTCCGATTTGATCAATACGATTTGCCCGCTCGACCAACCGCCCTGGCCTTCGCTGGATTGGGCCAGGATATATTTTCCATCCGGCGACCATGTATAATACTGGTCACCATCGGCATAGGAATAGTTTACGCCCTCCGGCAATAGTGTTTTCGACGTTTTGCTGGCTATATCATACACCTTAATAGTGTTCCGCTCTTCCAAGTATGCGATCTTTTTGCCATCCGGCGAGTACACGCCCTGAAACTCATCTTTGTCCGTTGCGATCACCGGCTCGAAATTTAACGTGGTTGAGGCATAAAAATAAGGCTCATTTTTATTGGCGATCGAAACCTTGTAAATATCCCACGAGTTATCCTTTTCAACCGAGTATAAAATACTGCGGCCATCCGGGCTGAATTGAACCATCCTTTCCTGGTATGGTGTATTGGTGATCCTCTTTGTCGAGGAACCATCTGCTGCTGCAACAAAGATCTCGCCGCGGTAAACAAAAGCAACTTCTTTTGCGTCAGGCGATACGGCCATATCCGTTGCTTCGCCCCTAACGGGAATTGTTTTTATTTGGTCGCCGTTAAAATCGGCTGTTTCGGTAATGACGATCTTTTGCGGCTGCTGTCCTTCTTTTAAAGTATACAGCTCGCCATTCTGCGTAAAGGCGAATGTTCCGTTATCTGCACGCGAAAGGTTGCGAACCGGGTCTTTTTCAAAACTGGTGAGCTGCGTAACTGTATTGATATTTCCTTCGGATGTGCCGTACAAATTTTGATTTCCGTTACGCTCGCTCAGGTAATAAATTTTATCGCCATCGCCCCAAACCGGCTCACGATCTTCGCCCGCATAGGCCGAAACTTTGGTATAGCTATTATTTTTTGTGTCATAGATCCAAATATCCCTTGTAACAGCCGACGTATGATGCTTCCGGTAAGGATTTTCATAGCCTTTGCGATCCTGGAAAATAAACTTATCCCCTGCTTTATTAAAGTGCACATACTCGGTTCCCGCCGAGTTCACCATCAGGCTGCGGCCGCCTTTGGCCGGTACCTTATATAGTTTAGTAAAATAATAATCATCCGGAAACCTTACGGACGATGTTACATCATACCGTGTGGTACCAAAATAAACCGTTTGGTTATCAGGCGAGAAATCGTACGGGATATCTTTGGTTGAATTATAGGTTAGCCGGGCAGCAGTGCCGCCCGACGAAGGCATAATGAATACGTCAAAATTTCCGTACCGGTCGGACGCAAAAGCGATCGACTTGCCGTCGTGGCTCCATACGGGGTACCCATTATAGGCGCTGTTTATGGTTAACGGCACCGCCGTACCGCCATTCGACGGTACTTTAAACAAATTGCCTTTATATTCAAAAGCTATCCAGTTGCCATCGGGCGAGATAGCCGGCTGCTGCATCCATAGCAGATGTTCCTGCGCGAATGACATGGTTAAAAAACAGCCGATAAAAAACACGGAGAGTAATATTTTTTTCATGAATGGAAATTGAGCTTCTAAAATAGTGAAGATAATTAAGATAGCGCGTAATTTTTATTTACTGCACAGATGCATGGCAGCCTTAGTTAATAAGCAGCTTATAACCGCGGCCATGCACGTTAATGATCTCGACGGTAGGGTCGTCTTTTAAATATTTACGCAACTTGCTTAAAAACACGTCCATGCTGCGGCCGTTAAAATAATTATCGTCGTGCCAGATGCTCAGCAGCGCTTCTTCGCGGGTAAGCACTTCATTTTTACGGATGCATAATAAACGCAGCAGTTCGGCTTCCTTTGTGGATAGTTTTTGGGATGTTTCGCCGATGGTGATAATTTGGGTGCTATAATCGAAAGTATACCGGCCTATTTTAAAAGTGGTTTGCTTTTCTTCTTCGTGCTTTTCGGAGTTGCTGGTACGTTTAAGCAATGCATTTATGCGGAGCAGCAGTTCTTCAATACGAAATGGCTTGGTGATATAGTCGTCGCCACCAAGGTTAAATGCCTGTGTTTTGTCCTCTATCATTCCTTTAGCTGTAGCAAAAATGATAGGCACATAGCCATTGATCTTTCGTATGTCCTTGCCTAACGTAAAGCCGTCTTTTTTGGGCATCATCACATCCAGGATAAGCAGGTCAAAATTTTGTTTGGTAAACGTCCGCAAACCCTCGTCACCGTCCTTGCATAAAACAACGTCGAACTTGCCTTTTAGCTGCAGGTAGTCCTGCAAAAGCATGCCCAGATTGGGATCGTCCTCAACAAGTAATATTTTTTTCATGATTGGTTTGTAAGTCCGGCGTATGTGTTTACTACATTATGTCAATTAAACTGTTTCGGACTTTCCCGACTATTATCTAAGCCACCTGGAATTTCAATTCAAATTCAGAGCCTTTTTCCTTTTCCGACTTAACGCTTATTATCCCGTTAAGCCTTTTTACTACCGTATTTACGTAACTCAACCCTAAGCCAAACCCTTTTACATCGTGTAAGTTTCCGGTAGGGATGCGGTAAAATTGCTCAAATATTTTTGTTTGCTGATCGCGGCTCATCCCTACCCCTTTATCGGCAACCCTTATAACCACCTGCCCGTTTCTGTTAAGTGTGCTAATCGTAATATCGGGGCTGCCTGCGCTGTATTTAATAGCATTGTCGATCAAATTATAAATCACGTTCGAAAAATGCAGCTCATCCGCGTTTATGACAGGGTTTTCGGCATCCAGCTGCAGCGTGGTAACTGCGTTACACTTTTGCAGCTTCAGCTCCATGCTGTCAATAACCACGGCGATCATTTCGTTAACATCCACCGGTTTTTTATCCAGCTTGAAGTCGTTCTTGTCGATACGTGCAATATTTAACACCCGCTCGATGTGGCTGCCCAGGCGCTCATTTTCTTCATATATAATATTGGCAAGCCTGGCAACGCGGGTTTGGTCGTGCGCTATCTCATTATCCTTTAAAGCTTCGCTGGCGATCATGATCGTTGACACGGGAGTTTTAAACTCGTGGGTCATATTGTTAATGAAGTCGGTTTTCATTTCCGACACCTTTTTTTGTTTGAGGATCGATATAATGGTGTAGGCGAAACAAAATATCAGGACAAACAATAGCCCGCCGGTGGTTGCTACGGTCGCCATCATTTTATTGATGATCAGTGAATTCTTTTGCGGGAACGCGAGTTTAATCAAGCCGGGATCGTTGATCACGTCCTTGCTGAATATCGAGGTCTCATAAACCGCGCCGTTTGCAAAGCTCGGCCGCTCGCCAACTATATCATTGGCTTTTGAAAAGATCAGCGAATCTTTATTGGCTGTCGTCACCTCATAACTGAATGGTAACGAAATACCTTCATTATGCAGCTCTATTCTCAATAAAGTATCTATCCAAAGCGGGTCGAGGCGGGTTCTCAACGGCTCGCCATATTTGCCATATTCCTCAGCCAAATTTTCAATAACGGTCGATTTGCCCGGCGGTGCATTTTGTAACGAGTCGTTTGCCAGGAGTTTTTTAATTTCCCGCACCTGTCTGTCTTTTTGCTTCCGTTCCTGCTCCTCCTGCCACTGCGCATTAATATGCGGTATGGAAATTATTTGTTTGCCAAATTGAGGATCGATATAAGTGTACCGCACTGTATCATACTTATGCAGTTTTTGATGTTTTTTTAAGACAGGGGCCGGATTTCTTACCAATACCGGAGTCAGCCGGCCATGAACCATGCCAAACTCGTCGGTAAATTCCTCGTAATGCAGCTGCAAATCAACAGAGCTCCCCTGCATTAGTTTGGCCATCTCGTCATCCACTTTTCGGTGCATGATCATCCGCCTCAGGCTATCGCGCAGCATAGCTATCTTTCGTTCGCGGGTGGTTAGCGCCTTCCTTGTCTTTATATAGGGATGTTCGAAATCGCTGCTGTCAGAATTTCTTTTAAATACCGACGAGTTCCATACATGCTGGCCGGGTGAATTATTTCGGGTTTTGGTTTTTAAAAAATTAAGTGCATCATGCTTGGTTACCTTGGTCACCACGTTACTGAGGGCCTCGTTAACCGAACGGTCGAAAAGCTCGGACTGCATGCGAAACGATTGCCGCAGAAAATACAATTGCATCCCCATTACACCCAAAAGTGCAAAACTCATTAAACCGATAATCAGTGCAATGCTCTTCTTTTTCATCCAAACAACAAAAATATTTTAAAAACGGCTATGCTGCGCACATTTAACACTTTTTAACAAATAATAACAGCCATTTAATACGCTGAAATATAGTAGTTTCCTAAATTTGATAAATAAATAATCACGATATGAAAACGCATCTTTTAAAACCGGGATTTGAATTGATTTTTTCGCTCAGTTTAATAGCCATATTGGGCCTGCCGCCTTTGTTGATGGCGCAAAGTCAAAGAGATATCGAGATAAAGATCAGAAATGGCGATACGACGGTCAATGGTAAGGATATTAAAACACTTTCATCTTCCGAGCGTGCACAAGCCATGAATGATATTCGGCATATCGGTATGGGTGATAATGCTCAGGTTTATACATTTAGAAGAAGGGACACTACCGGGGGAAGGGTAAACCGGATCGAGATCCGTAGAAGGACCTCAAGAAACGGAGCTGGCGATACCACAGGCAGCGTATGGAAATTCAATTTTAAACCGGATAACATGAACTCGCGGATGAATTTCAGGTATCGCCTCAACGACGACGGGCCGGATCGTGAATTAAATGGAGGGATGTTTGGCAACCGGTTTAATGGCCCCATGGTACGGTATGAACGCAGAAACAGCCAAAATTTTCACTATATCAATATTGATAAGGATGGCATCAGCACCCACGTCAGCTTCGAGGTATCCGAAGTCTCGAACGATGATCTGAAAAGAATGCCTTATGTTGAGGGCAGTAAATTCGAACTGACCGATCTTAACCTGGTGCCCGAATTCTCGACAGGTAAAACGCTGCTGATGTTCGCTTTGCCGGCCAAAACTGCCGCCGAAGTTAAGCTTACCAACGACGAAGGCAAAATATTATGGACCGACAAAGCGCTTGGCGGAAACTTTAAAAAATCATTTATTTTCGGGCTGAATGGTATTTATTACTTGCAGATAAAACAGGGGCATAACGTATCTGTGAAAAAAATAATTAAAGAAGAATAGAATAGTGAGTAGTGAATGGGCAATAAGCCTATCAAATAAAAAAAGCCTTACTTAAGGCTTTTTTTATTTGGAGAAAACCGGCTAACGCAGTTTAACCCGCACTTCCTAAAAAGGCAGGTCATCTTCTTCCGGTGCCGAGCTAATGTCGGCAGGTGGGGCATACTCCGGCGTAGTGCCTGCACCCGCACCGGCCAATATATTCACCTTCCATAGCTGTAACGAGTTAAAATAAGTTTTTTTACCTGTTTTATCGGTCCAGGGGCGGCCTTTCAGGTTAAAAAATACCTCTATATCGTCGCCAACCTTAACATTATCCAATAGATTGCAGCGGTCCTGTATGGCTTCGAATTTCAAATATTCGGGATATTGCGGATTCTCAATATACTCAAGTATCAGCTCCCTTTTTTTTAGCGACTCAGTTACCTGCACAGTTGGAGCCACTTCATGTACCTTACCCTTAATTTCCATTTATAAAAAAATTTAAAGTGTAAAGTTAATAGATAAGAAACAAAATCGGGTGCATTTAATTCATAAATTCGCACAAAATCATGCAAGTTTTCCACACTGAAAGTAAAATAGTTATCACCTGTAATAAAAGGCTGGCGCCTTATCTGCAGCAGGAAGTCGAAGCCCTGGGGTTTAAGCCGGCCAGAGTGTTTCAAACCGGGATCGAGTTAGCCGGTACGATTAACGATTGTATAACATTAAACCTTAATTTACGCTGCGCCAGCCAGGTGCTGTACTTAATAAAAAGTTTTACTGCCAGCGATCCCCAGCAGCTTTACGACAGGCTTGTCGAAATTGAATGGGAAAAGCTGATCGATTTTTCGGGCTATTTCTCGGTGTCGTCAAATGTTAATAACGAGCATATCCGCACGCCGCTTTTTGCCAATGTGAAAGTAAAGGACGCCATTGCCGACAGGATAAAATCGCAAAAGGGAATACGGCCCAACTCAGGCGCCGAGGTAAATAAAACATTGGTTCATTTATACTGGCAGGAGAGCGAAGCCGATATTTTTTTGGATACTTCGGGCGAAACACTGGCCAAGCACAGCTACCGCAAAATACCGGGCAAGGCGCCCATGCTTGAAGCTTTGGCTGCGGGTACCATAATGGCCACCCGCTGGGATAAAAACAGTACGTTTATTAACCCGATGTGCGGTTCGGGCACGCTTGCTATCGAAGCCGCCTTGCTGGCAACCGATAAATGTCCTGGTTTGTTCAGGATGAACTACGGTTTTATGCACATTTTAGGATATGATGAGCAGGTGTTTTTTGTGGAAAGACGAAAGTTAAAAGACAAAGCCAAAAAAGAGATCGCTTTTGAAATAATCGCTACCGATATATCACAGGACGCGGTAGATATCGCTCAAAAAAATGCAAAGACCGCCGGGGTCGACCATCTGATTGACTTCAGCATTTGCGATTTCGCCGACACACCTGTTCCGGCGGGACCCGGCGTCGTAATGTTTAACCCCGAGTACGGCGAACGACTTGGCGTACATACCAAACTGGAAGCGACCTATAAGCGGATAGGTGATTTTTTGAAAAAAGAATGCCTGGGTTACCGCGGCTATGTTTTTACGGGAAACCCCGATCTGGCCAAAAAAATAGGGTTGAGCACTTCGCGGAGAATTGAATTTTACAATGGCAAGCTCGACTGCCGCCTGCTGGAGTACGAGTTGTACGAGGGCAGTAAAAGAGAACCTAAAACGGTATAATTGTTGCAAGCGAATAAACCATGAGAAAAATACTGGTATCGGTTATTGTATTATTATGGTCTGTTAACACAATGGCGCAGGAACAATTGGCGTTCCCGTTCCAGGGCGGTAAGGATGTTATGAACCAGTTTTTTAAAGACAGTCTTATTGTTTCGCATGATATGGTACAGCGTAGGGCCTCAGGCGTTGTTATATTTAAATTTACGGCGGATGAACAAGGGCGAATATCAAAAATGGTCATTTATTATGCCGATGACGCCATTCTAGCGGAGCCTGCAATAGATGCCTTGAAAAAATCGAACCGAAAATGGATCATACCCAATCATGAAAAATTTCATGATTTTATAATCCCCTTTGCCTTTAATTTTAATCCGCCGCCAACCGAAGACGCAGAACTTCAAAAAGAAGTATATAATTATAACCGCAACCACAAGCCCATCGCTACCACCAACCAGGTTCCGCTTGACATGGCTACCTTACTGCCAACCGTCATCATTAATTACGATGTCGTAGAATAACAATTCTATTTGTTTCTTTTGGTGTCTTCGCCATCATATCACTTAAACAACCAACTGGAACAAATTGATTAAATCATTGTATTCAGCGGGCTGCTAAATATAATGCATAACCGTTTTTAAATTGCGGGCTTTGTATGTGGCTTCAGCCGAGGGATGTTTGTTGTGCGGATCGTATAAAAACGCTTCAATGCCTAGTTCAAATGCGGCTTTAATTTCAGAATCGGGATCATCGCCGATCACTAAAACTTCTTCAATTTTATAATCATACCGGCGGATAATATCCGCAAAGACGTCTTTTTTTGTTTTGTCGGATACGTCGGGATCGACCACATGTATTTCCAAAAAATCACCTTCAATCCCCAGCTGCTTTATCTTGCTCCATTGCAATTTGGGGAAGCCGGTTGTTACCAGGAATTTTTGATGTGGCGCCGATTTAAGATGAGAATATTCCTCAAACGGCTGCATAGGCAGGTCGTAGCTCATATCTTTCAACAGCTGAACGCCCTTCGTTTTAAGTTCCGGGCTGAAATGATATTTGTCGGCCACCCATTGAAACGGTTTTCGGGTTAACTCATCTTTTGCGTTATTTACCGCACTTTCATCAAGGTTAGCAGATTCGCCGTCGATCAATGCAAATAAACGTCCGAATAAATTATCCGCGATGGAGCTAACCGGGTAAATGGTATTATCGAGGTCCAATATCAACGCGCGTTTCATTTTGAATAATAATTAGTACGGTATAAAATAAAGTACCCGGCTGACGATATCAAACTTAACGCGCCAAGCACCCACCAAAGTAAATTGAATCCGCCATAAGCGATCACCTCACCGCCAACGAGCGGCGCTATAACCTGGCCGGCGGACCAGGTCATGCTGTAAAGGGCGGCATAATCGCCCCGGTTATTAGCAGTGGATCTTCCTATCCAAAACGCGTTCATAAATGGCATGCTCATCATCTCGCCAAAAGTGATTAAAACGACAACAATAACTGCCGCAACTGCAGTAGGCGGTAAAATATTCAGCAAAACAAAGCCAAGAGCTGCTATTAAAATGCCGCACATAATAAATACCAGGCCGTTCCTTTTACCCTCCAGGTTATGAACCAATACCATCTCGACCAGGGCGATCAGGATACCATTGAGCGCCAGCAGGAACCCGATAAACCGTTCGCTAAAATGCCAATTGATTTTGTAAAACACCGGCTGCATAATGAAAAACTGGTAAAAGCTCATAAAAAACAGGATGCCAAAAACGATAAACAACAAATAGACACCATCGGTGTATGGTGAAACCCGGGGCGCCGAATTGTCCGACTTTGTAAAGGTCTTTGTCACTTTTGAACGCGGCATTAATGTTAACAGCAACACTGCAGCCAGGATATTTGTACTGCCATCTACCCAAAACAGCAAATGATAATTTACAGATGCGATGAAGCCGCCAAGTGCTCCGCCTGCCGCCCATCCCAGGTTTACAGCCAGCCGGTTAAGAGAATACGATCTCGTTTTATTTTCGGGACTACTATAGTGGGCTATTGCTGTTGAGTTAGCCGGGCGGAACGATTCATTACAAAAGCTCAATACAAAAGCGCCGACACTAATCGTTAAATAGGTATGCTGGTATCCTAAAATTAAAAATAATAAGCCTCCGCTTAACAGCGCAATTACCTGCAAATCGTAAAAGCCGATCCTGTCGGTAACCTTGCCTCCGGCAAAAGCACCTATAATTGAACCCAACCCATAAAGCATCATCACGATACTGGCTTGTAGAATAGTAAAGTGCAGCTGATGGACGCAGTAAATGGTCATGAATGGCACAACCATGGTACCGCTGCGATTGATCAGCATCACCACAGACAAATACCAGCTGTTTTTAGAAAGACCGGAAAAAGCTTGTTTATATAATTGGAAAAAGGAGGCGAGCATTTAAGCAAATATAATTAAACCAAAACAGTGCCGGCTAAAGCAGGTTACTGGCAAGTAAATATTGTTTTGCCTCACTGAAGTCTGAAAATATTTTGTCGGCGTCAGCGAGTTTTGGGTGTTCAGCAACCCTACTTTGAATGGCATAACAAACCAGGTTGGCTGCTTTTGCTGATCTTACACCATTCAGGGTGTCTTCAAAAGCGATACATTCATGCGGTGTCAAACCTAATTTGCGACAGCAAAGCTCATAACTTTCAGGATGCGGCTTGCTGTCGTTAACTTCGCTTCGGGTTATTATCACATCAAAATAGCTACCCAGGCCGTTTCTTTCAAAAATCAGTTCTACGTCCGGCCTGGCGCTTCCGGTAACCAGGGCAATCTTCAAACCCTTTTCTTTAAAAAATTGCAGGGTTTCTGTCGCAAAAGGCATTAGGTTGATATCAACGGTTTGCAGCCTTGCGAGTGTTACGTCCTCACGCTTGCTGATCAATTCTTCATGAGAAAACGACAGGTTATACTTTTCAATCAGCCGCCTGGCGTTGGTCGGCATCGGGATACCGGAATAATTTTCCGTCCAATCGTTAATATCAAGCTCGATACCCGCATCGGCAAGTATTTGATTCCAGCATCCGAGGTGAAACTGCTCCGAGTCGATCAGCGTTCCATCGAGGTCGAATAACACAGCCTTTAACATTTAGCTAAGCAAGTTTGGAGTTCCTGTTCCTCAGCCAATGATCCGCTAAAACAAGTGCAGCCATTGCCTCTACTATCGGTACCGCGCGCGGCACTACGCATGGATCATGACGGCCTTTACCGGATATTTCGGCTGCATTTCCGGCGCTATCAACGGTCGGCTGGCTTTGCATAATGGTGGCTACCGGTTTAAAAGCCACCTTAAATTCAATCGGCATCCCATTGCTCATGCCGCCCTGTATGCCGCCCGAGAAATTGGTGAGCGTTTTTATAGGAGGCGTTCCCTTCCCTTCCGGGGAAGGGTTAGGGATGGGGCTAAATATATCGTTATGCTCCGAGCCGCGCATTTCGCTGCCGGCAAAACCCGAGCCGTATTCAAACCCGTGGACGGCGTTAATGCTCAGCATGGCTTTGCCGAGGTCGGCATGCAGCTTATCAAAAACGGGCTCGCCAAGACCTGCCGGACAATTGGTGATATAGCCGCTTATTTTTCCGCCAACCGTATCACCCTGCTTGCGGATGCTATCGATATGGCCGATCATTTCTTCGGCTGTCGCCCGGTCGGCACAGCGCACGATGTTTTTCTCGCGTTCGTTAATAAACTCCTGCGCGTTGCTGAATTCTACATGGGGAGCGTTGATGGCACCAACGCTGCTTACATGCGCCACGATCTCGATGCCCTGTGTTTTTAAGAGCAGTTTGGCTATGGCACCCGCAGCCACACGCGCTGCCGTTTCGCGGGCAGACGAACGGCCGCCTCCCCTGTGATCGCGAATGCCGTATTTTACCTGGTAGGTATAATCAGCATGCGAAGGACGAAACACGTCGACATTATGTGAATAATCTTTTGACCGCTGATCCTCGTTAGGGATGAGCATAGCGATGGGTGTACCAGTGGTTTTGCCTTCGAAAACACCCGAAAGGATCTTTACCGTATCGCTTTCCTTACGCTGGGTAGTAATTTTCGACTGGCCGGGCCGACGTTTATCCAGCTCGCCCTGGATGTATTCCATATCGATATCCAGCTGCGCCGGGCAGCCGTCAATAATTACGCCTATCGCCTCGCCGTGCGATTCGCCGAAAGTGGTTATCCTAAATAATTGCCCGAATGAGTTGCCAGCCATAAGCCCCCTCTAAATCTCCCCCGGCAGGGGAGACTTGTTAAAGTATTTAAAGCCCTCCCTGCCGGGGAGGGTTTGGGTGGGGCTGAAATCCCACGCTTTGCAGGTCGTTCCAAAACGCAGGGTATGATTTTTCGACTACCTGCGCATCCTCTATCTCAACCTCATTAATTAATAATGCCAATGGCGCAAATGCCATCGCCATGCGGTGGTCCTCGTAGGTATTTATAAATATACGTTCCGGCATAAATTTTTCGCTGCAATCCAGCTTGTACACCTGCCCTTTTTCGATCAGTTTAACGCCCATTTTCCCCAGTTCGTTTTGCAGAGCCTTTACCCGGTCGGTTTCCTTGATCTTTAGTGTTTCCAGGCCAGTAAATGTTGCCTCGTGTCCTAACGCAGCGCAAACGACAATAACCGTCTGCGCAAGATCGGGACATTCCTTCATGTCAAATATCTTTCGCACTAACGGTTTCGCTTCCTTTTGTAAATATACACCACCGTCTTTAAATTGCGACGTAATGCCAAAATTCGCCATGATCTCCGTGATCGTGCTATCGCCCTGTAAACTATATTGCGTCAGTCCCGGTAAAAATAATTCAGCGTCATCGGCGAGCGCAGCTATAGCATACCAATAGGATGCCGCACTCCAGTCCGGCTCGATATATAACGAGGCCGGCGTAAATTCCTGGTGCGGTACCGTAATCGCATTATCCTTCCATGTATAATAAAGCCCCGCCAGCCGGAGCATCGCCAGCGTCATTTCTACATAAGGTCGTGAAGTTAGCTCGCCTTCAATTTCTAATCGCAAACCCAAAGGCAGCCGGGCAGCTACTAATAATAAGGCAGTAATATACTGGCTGCTGATATTTCCTTTTATACTGATCTTATGAGTTAGCTGCCTGAAATCGCTTTTTATTTTTATCGGCGGAAACCCGTCGTTCTCCACATACTCAATCGTGGCTCCCAATTCACGCAAAGCATTTACCAAAATTCCAATCGGGCGCTGTTTCATTCGCTCGCTGCCGGTTAATATAATTTCCTGATCCCCGACGGTCTGCGTAGCAAAGTACGCCGTTAAAAATCGCATGGCGGTACCGGCAGGGCCTATGTTTACAAGTCTTGAGTCTTGAGTCCCGAGTCCTGAGTCTGAAACCGGTCCAACTTCCGCCTTCCGCTTTCCGACTCCTGACTTCCGACTCCCGACTTCCGACTTTTCCCCAAGCACGTCCTTTAAAACTGCCGTATCAGCAGCATCTGACATATTTTGCACTTTCACCTTACCCTGGCTCAACGCCTCGATGATCAGCGCACGGTTGCACTCACTTTTTGAGCCCGTGAGATGGACCGTACCTTTTACCGACTTACTTGCTTTGGTAAGGATGACGTTGTTTTTCATTGATCTATACTTCAGTAAAGGTCAGCTATGCATGTGTCAGCTTCTCTTCCGCCTGCCCTGCCGCTGCGTCCTTGTTCATGATCTCGGTTTGCTTTCGGATCGATTCGGCATGGATCAATTCGAGCAGCTTCTCCGTAAATTCTTCCCTCAATTTCAAGGCCTTGCCATAGTTAACACTTTTTCTCAATATCTCGTCCCATCGGTTAACCTGCAAAATGGTGATGTTATTTTGCTTCTTGTAATTACCGATCTGCTCCACGATCTGCATCCGTTCGGCCATTTTCTGGATCACCAGGTCGTCGATCTTATCGATCTGGTTTCTTAGCTCGGCCAATTTGTCTTTCAGATCTGAATTTTTGATCTCGGGTTTGCGTAAAGTCAGGTGCCCCACCAACTCGGCTAACGCTGCCGGTGTAACCTGCTGCTTTGCATCGGTCCAGGCTACGGTAGGGTCGATATGCGACTCGATCATCAGGCCCTGCATATCCAGGTCGAGCGCTTTTTGCGAGATATAGCCGATCAGGTCGCGGTTACCCGAGATATGACTTGGGTCGCAAATCAAAGGCAGCTCGGGCGCTAGGGTTTTCAGCTGGATAGCGATATCCCACATCGGCTCGTTGCGGAATGCTGTTTTTTCGTACGATGAAAAGCCGCGGTGAATGGCCGCCAGTTTAGTAATGCCTGCGTTGTTGATACGCTCGATAGCACCCACCCATAGTGAAAGATCGGGGTTTACCGGGTTTTTCACCATAACGGGTACATCGACGCCTTTTAATGCATCGGCAATTTCCTGTACCGTAAACGGATTCACAGTTGAGCGTGCGCCCACCCATAAAATATCCACGCCCGCATTTAAGGCTTCTTCCACGTGCTTGGCGGTGGCAACCTCTACGGTAATGGGCAACCCTGTTTCCTCTTTGGCGCGTCTTAACCATTGCAAACCGATGCTGCCAATGCCTTCGAACTCTCCGGGCCGGGTGCGCGGTTTCCAGATACCCGCGCGTAACGCCGATACTTTCCCGGTTTTAGCCAATAAATGCGCCGTGGCTACTAACTGATCTTCCGTTTCGGCGCTGCACGGTCCCGCTATTAACAATGGTTCGCTGCTGGTTTTAATCCACGAACCAAGCGGCTGTATGTTTAAATTAAGTTTCATCTTTTTATGTTTACTGCTCGTTTTTATTTAAGGGTTGCTTTAATTAATTTTCCTGATGTTGATATAGGTGCGCGGCGCCTTTTCATTTTTAGGTCGTTTTGTAACCGGGTCGCCCTCTTCTGCGTGGCGCCGGTATTCGCCCAGGATATTAAAATTCTGCGTGTATTTTAATATCTGCCGGATCGCGGTATCATACTGGCGGGGCTCATTCCATTCAATGTCGACGTAAAAATTATACTCGTTTCGTTTGCCCAGCACCGGCATAGACTGTATTTTACTCATGTTGACGCCCTCTTCGGCAAAAATATTAAGCACCTTTGCCAGCGCACCTACCTTGTTGCTGACCTGGAAGCATAACGATGCCTTATTCGGCTGTTTCTTTTCAACGTTTTCGTGGGCGGTAAGGACAAGGAAACGGGTAAAATTTTTCTTGTTCGATTCTATCCTTCGCTCCAGAACGTCTAGTCCATATAGCTTGGCCGCTAACGTATTTGCGATAGCGACCGTATCCGTCAGCTGCTCATCGCGAATACGCTTCGCACACGCCGCCGTATCGTTGCTTTCGATAATTTGCAAGTGAGGGTACTCGTCAAAAAAATCAACGCACTGCCTTATGGCTATCGGGTGCGACGTAACGTACTTAATATCCTCAAACCGTACGCCCGGCAACGCCATTAAATGTAATTGTATAGGCAGGTATATCTCGCCCACTACTGGAAAACCATAATTGAGCAGTAGTGAATAGTTTGGCAATATGCTTCCGGCGATGCTGTTCTCGATAGCCATCACCACGTAATCGGCATCCTTGTTTTGCAGGGCATCAAACGTTTGTTTAAACGACATACATTCGATGGTCTGTATATTTTCGCCAAAATATTTTAGCGCCGCTTCCTCGTGGAACGATGCGCGGATTCCCTGTATGGCAACTTTTGGTCTCTCGGTCTTCATAATGGTGCTAAAGCAAAAAGTCCCGGTTTTTGGCCGGGACTTTTCAGTTTCTTTATATGTTGTTAAAGCATATTAGTCCCGGCTCTTACTGGTAAAGTAAAAGTAGTAACCGTAAAAATATGCGCTGTTAAACTTCATTGTTATTGTTTACGCCGTAAATGTACAGGATAAAACGGATTTGTCAATAGATAATTTTATTTTTTTGAAAATGGAGGAGCTAAACGGAATTTTATTTGGCGGGATAGGTAACTTTAGGCGTCATTGCGAGGAACGAAGCAATCTCTACCTACGCAAGTCCAAGGACCGGCGTTACTGTAAATATCGAAAGCTCGCTTGCTTATCAGTTATTGCTGCTCTATTCTTCAAGTAATTTATCGTACAAATCTTCCCACGCCGGATTTATTGAGTTTACCAAATGCATTTTGTATCTCCTGCTGCTTCCTTTTATAGCCTTTTCTGCGGCAATTGCTTCTTCAACACGCGAATAGAACAGATAGTAAACCAGTTTATCACAGTTGTATTTTGCAGTAAAGCTATTGGGGTAGGTTTTATTTTTATGGTCCCATACCCGGCCTATTAAGTCAGATGTAACACCCGTGTACAAAACCGTATGGAGCTTATTGGTTGTGATATACACACAGCCGCCTCGTTGAAACATATTGCAAATTAAAAAAAATCGCGTTTCGGCGATTAGCAGGCGTAGAGATTGCTTCGTTCCTCGCAATGACGCGCGGGAGTTTTTTTTGAGTTTTATATATCACCTATATTGTTGCGAGAACAAGTAGGTTTCTGGTACCCGCAGGTTTGTCAATTAGCTTCATAACTATATTGATCATAAGGACGCAAAGTATCCCAAGCTTTCGCAAAGCTCTTCATCAGTACAAATATTGTCGACCTTGGATTCGCCAATGCGGATGAGCAACGTGCAGTTGATCCGGCCGTTTTGGTTCTTTTTATCTTTTAGCATCAATGAACATAGCGCTTTATGGCTCGAATCTTCGATATCATATTTCGGATAAAGGCTCATAAATACCTTTACGATCTCATCCAGATCGTCTTTGCTCATGCCGAGTTTTTTATGCGAAAGATAGGCTTCGCAAATCATCCCAATAGCGATCGCCTCGCCGTGCGTTAATGGGTCGTCGTCGTTAAGCAGCGAGTTGGTTTCAACAGCATGCCCGACGGTATGACCGAAATTAAGCGACTTGCGCAGGCCCTTTTCTGTCGGGTCCTCAATAACCACTTTATTTTTAATCGCTATCGATTGATGGATCAGCTGGGCGGAGGGTTTAGAAAGGTCGCTGTTTTTTAGCTCGTCCCAATAACCGGCATCGGCAATCAGACCGTGCTTAAGCATTTCGGCAACGCCCGAAAGGATTTGCCGCGGCGGCAACGTGTTTAACAGCTCATAAGCTATAAATACAGCTTTCGGCTGGGTAAACGTGCCAATAATATTTTTTATTTTATCTATGTCGATACCTGTCTTACCGCCTACCGAGGCATCCACCTGCGACAGCAGCGTGGTTGGCACATGCACAAAATCGATACCGCGCTTAAATGTGGAAGCTACAAATCCCCCCATGTCGCTTATTACGCCACCGCCCAGGTTAATGAGCAGGCTTTGCCGGTCGGCGCCAAAATCGATCAGCATTTTCCAAATGCCTATGCAAAAATCTATATCCTTGCTTTCCTCGCCGGAGTTGATCTCGATAATATCGAAATTATCCATGCCTGCGAAATGAGGCTTTACTAATGGCAGACAGTATTTGGCCGTATGCTCGTCCGTCAGTATAAAAAATCGGGAGTAATGTCCTTGCCTGACAAATTTTGCCAGTTCGGCTATGCTTTCGTCAAAATATATAGGATAGTGGTCGCTTTGAATCGTTTTCATAATCATATTACCCTGATCACTTCATTTCTGAACTCGATCGTATCGCCTTTTCTAACTTTAAGGCGTTTCCGATAATCTACACGGCCGTTATATTTTACCTCGCCCTCTGTTACAACGATCTGCGCCTCTCCGCCGGTTTGCACAAGGTTGGTGGCCTTAAGCAGCTGAATGAGGGGAATATGGTCGCCGGTTACCTTAAATTCAATCATGCGCGCCAAAATTAAACTATTCACCCAATAATGAGATATCTTAGCCGGTAATTTATAATTTTGGCAATCTTTAGTCGATGGTCGATAGACCATAGTCGATATGAAGACTGTATCTATAGTCTATCGACCATGGACTAAGACCTCCAATATGAACCAAACTGACCGTCCTTCGTTTGAAAACACGGAAATTGCTTTCCGCCATTGTTCCAATTCCGACCTTAAACGGGCGTACTGGCTGTTTAGGGTAATCAATGTAAACTTTTTGGTGAAGATCGGCCCGCCCGTTACCAACTTTGCCATGAGGATCGGGTTACCCATCAAAGGGTTGATAAAGGCTACCATATTTAAGCATTTTTGCGGCGGCGAAACCATTGAAGAGTGTAATAACACCATTAAAAATCTATATGATGGTGGGGTAGGTACGATCCTCGATTATTCCATAGAGGGAGAGGACGACGAACAAGTTTTTGACGATACAGGTGACGAAATAATGCGCACCATCGAACGTGCTGCCATTGATAAAGCGGTTCCGATCACTGTATTTAAAGTGACCGGGGTGGCGCGTTTTGGCTTACTCGAAAAGCTGGATGCAGGAACGCAGCTCACGGGTGACGAACAGAAAGAATGGGAAAAAGCGAAAGCGCGGGTAACCGCTATCTGTAAGCTGGCGCATGCTAAGGGTATACCGGTAATGATGGACGCCGAAGAAAGCTGGATACAGCAAACCATCGATGTGCTGGCGCTGAATATGATGCGGAACTTCAACCGTGAAAAAGCAATCGTTTATAACACCTACCAGCTATACCGGCACGACAAGCTGGCATCGCTAAAGAGCGACCATGCTATCGCAGCGAAAGAAGGGTTTATTTTGGGTGCTAAGTTGGTTCGCGGCGCTTATATGGAAAAGGAGCGCAAGCGGGCGGAAGAAATGGGCTACCCAACGCCTATTCAGCCGGATAAAGCTTCGACAGATAAAGATTACGACGCATCGCTGGATTTTTGTACCGATCACATCGACACAATCGCTTTCGTCGCCGGAACACACAACGAGGAAAGCTGCCGCGTCCTGGCCGAATTGTTAGATAAAAAAGGCATTGACCATAAAAACCCGCATGTTTATTTTTCGCAATTGCTGGGTATGAGCGATAATTTAAGCTTTAACCTGGCCGACGCCAAATACAACGTAGCCAAGTACGTGCCCTACGGACCTATCAAAGCAGTTTTGCCCTATCTTTTCAGAAGGGCGCAGGAGAATACCGCTATCGCGGGACAAATGAGCCGCGAGCTTAGTTTGATCGTAAAAGAGATCAAGCGCAGAAAAATCAAGTAATTAACCGTCATGCCGAATTTATTTCGGCACCCCACCTGAAAGTCTACACTTAAAGCCACCTGAAAGTTTGCAGAGGCTGAGCAACGGTGAAGGTCCTGAGAGATGCCGAAATAAATTCGGCATGACGTCGCGCTTTTAACTTCCTCTCTTTCCGAAATTCCCTATCTTCATGCAACGTTGTAGAAAATGCTGCGTCATATAACGTGCAAGCTGATCAAAATTTGGAAGCCGTATTTATTGACAAGCACTACAACCTGGTGGTTGAGTGTAAACAAGGTAGTAAAAAAGCGTGTTATGAGCTTTACAAATTGTATGCTAAGGCCATGCTCAACGTATCCTTCAGGATAGTGGGCAATATTGCCGAGGCAGAGGATGTGTTGCAGGAAGCCTTTTTGGATGCTTTTAACAAAGTAAAAGATTTTAGGCAGGATACGACTTTTGGTTTATGGCTCAAGCAGATCGTGGTAAACCGGTCGATCAATGTGCTGCGTAAACGGAAGCTGGAGCTTGTTGAGCTGGATGGTGAGCAGTTTGAAAATATCGCCGATGACGAATTTGAGGATGACGAAGACACGCAATACCAGGCGGCACAGGTTAAAGAAGCAATAAAGCAATTGCCGGACGGGTACCGGCTGGTGCTTTCACTGTACCTGCTTGAAGGGTATGATCATGAAGAGATTAGCCAGATACTGAATATATCGGAAAACACCTCGAGGACCCAGTTTTTGAGGGCGAAAAGAAAATTATTGGAGATTTTAAACAGAAAAGGAATAATGAAATGAGCAAGCGATTAGAAGATTTTATAATAGAGAACAAGGAAGAATTTGATGAGATCGAGCCATCGGCCGATCTGTGGGCGCGTATAGAAAAACACCTGCCCCCGGTTGCCGAACAGCCAAAAAAACGCGATACAAAAACGTTTTCGCTTTGGTTTGTGATGCGGGTGGCGGCAACGGTGGTGCTGGTAATGGGTATAGGGTTCGCACTATACCTGCATGATGAAAAAAAGCAGGGAATCGATTTTGCAGCCATTAACCCGGTATATGCCAAACAGCATGTTCAATATACCTCGCTGATACAAACCCAGCGTTCGGAGTTGCGCTCAATTGCAAAGTCCGACCCGGAGCTTTACAAGCAGTTTAGCGCACAGATAGCGCAAATGGATGCTACTTATAAGGACCTTAATAATGAACTGGCTACAAGCCCCAACCAGGAGCGTGTTTTGAAAGCGATGATACATAATCTTCAAATTCAAACCCAGGTATTAAGCCAGCAACTAAATGTTCTTGAACAAATGAAGGAAATGAAAAATGGACAGAATGATGAGAGTAAAAGTATTTAGAGCCGCTGTTACTATATTGGCACTATTAACCATTGGCACGGTTGGTTTTGCCCAGCAAACGCCAAAAAAACCGGTATCGCCGCAAACGCCAACACGGGATGGTAAAACCGTGGCATTGTATATAGATGATCTGAATGCAAACCTGAAGCTGGATACGAAGAACATCACCAAACTGGATAAGGTTTCGCCTAAGGTTATTATTGCGTTCAGCGGTATTAACAAAAATATATATGCAGTAAAGGTATCGCCAAAAATTGAGGTTGAATTGAACAGCCTCAATGACCTGAACCTGGATTTAAATAATATTGAGCCCAAGGCAGACCTGGAATTTAACGATCAAAAGAAAGCGGAGATTAAAAGCTCGGCTAAAAGTGTTAAATATAAAACCTACAGCAAAAGCTATCCCCTTGACGGAAACGACAGAATAAAGCTGAGTAACCAGTACGGCCGCATAACGGTTAACACCTGGGACCGGCACGAGATAAAAGTGGATGTGCAAATAAAAGCTGAGGCCAGCGACGACAGCCAGGCTCAAAAACTATTGGATAATGTACAGATACGCGACAGCAAAGAAGGCGATTTAGTGTCGTTCCATACCTCGATCGAGCCGGGCAGCAACTCCTTTAAACTATGGAACTTACTCGGCAGCAATAAACGTAAGATCGAGATAAATTACACCGTTTACATGCCGTCGCACACCGACCTGAATGTTGAGGACAGTTATGGCGGCATCGTGCTGCCCGACCTGCAGGGAAAAGTACATATCAGATCGTCATACGGTTCTGTGACGGCCGAAAATTTGACTAACCCTGCCAACCAGATCGAAGGAAGCTACGGCAATTTGAAAATGGGCTCGCTAAACGGCGGCCGGCTGGATTACTCTTATGGAAATGTTGAAATTGCTGAATGCAATAATATAAAAGCGGCCCTTAGCTATGGTTCGTGCAAGCTCGGAAAGTTAAAAGGGTCGGCGGATATGGATCTATCGTTCGTAACCGGCTTTAAGATCGCGGAAGTTGGCGAAAACTTAAAACGGCTCGACATTAATTCAACCTATTCCGGCATCTCGCTGGGAATACAGGGCAACAATAACTTCGACTTCGATATCACAACCACGTACGGCGGATTTCACTATAATGATGACAAGGTAACCATTACCGATAAAACGCCGTCGGACAGCAGGCATTATAGCTCCACAAAAAATTTTAAAGGGCATTTCGGGAAAGGCGCGGCCGCGCAGGTGAATATAAAATCGTCCTACGGAAGCGTAAGTTTTGAATAGGACAGGATATGATTGGAGACTTGCGAAGTTTTGTAAACTTCGCAAGTTTTTCATTTCTTAATTTTATTAATACGGTTGGTTATATGATCCTTATCGGTTGTTGATTTAGCCAATTTAAATGCAGTTTTAAGGTGAGCGATCGCCTGTTCATCGTCGATACCGGTATAGAGATATTCGAGCAGGAGATAATATAAATGATTCTTCACCAAGTTTAATTTTTCTGCATCGCGGATAGCGATGAGTTTGCCGTCGGCCCTTGCAACAGCATAAGCGCGATTAAGAGCCGCGGCGGGTGAGTACTCAATTAAAAGCAGCCTGTTATACAATTGCAAAATATTTTCCCATTTCTCCGGCGAGTGGCTTTTATTGGTGTGCTGATGGGCAATTGCTGCTTCCAGGTGATATTTGGATAGCTCGTTGCCTTCAGACGCCCGGTTGAGATAGACTTCGCCCTGTTTTATAAGCCCATCGTTCCAAAGGCTGGTGTCCTGGTCTTCATATAAGATGGATTCCCCATCGGCACTGGTCCTGGCCTCAAACCGCGAAGCATGAAAACACATCACGGCCAGAAGGGCGTTTACTTTGGGCTTGTTGGTTGTCGCATTTTCCAACAGCAGAAAAGTGAGGCGCATCGCCTCGAGACACAGGTCTTTTCTGATTGTGACGTTTTGCGATAATGAATAGTACCCTTCGTTAAACAGCAGGTATAAGGTTGTCAAAACCGTTTCGAGCCGCTTATCCATTTCAGCCGCGGGCGGCAGTTCCAGCTTTACTTTTCCCGCCCTCAATTTTTCTTTTGCCCTGAATAGCCGTTTATTGATGGTTTCTTTGTTGGTCAAAAAAGCATCAGCGATCTCCTCTATTCCAAATCCGCAAAGGATACGTAGCGATAAGCCGATCTGGGCCTCGGCAGGTATAGAAGGATGGCAAATGGCAAACATCATTTGCAGTTGGCTATCGATTATATTTTTATCCGACAGGTCTATATCGATCTCATTTAACCCGCCGGTATTTTGTTGTATGGCCGGTATTATTTTCTCCGAGAACGTACTGTTCCGCTTTAAATGATCCTTCGCGCGATTTTTAGCCACCACGTAAAGCCATGCCGCCGGGTTTTCGGGTAAACCTTTTATCCCCCAAGTTTCGGTTGCCAGCAAAAATGTATCGCTTGCGATATCTTCGGCTATCTCAATATTTTCGAATCCTACCCATTTACTAAGCACCGAAACAATTTTACTGTATTCGGTCCTGAATAAATGGGGTATCATTTCCTTTTGTTCCATAATCAAAAAGCCTCTGTAAAAGTACAGAGGCTTTCCGGCAAATCATTGCGGTCGGTTACATCTGGTCTATCGGGCGCACTTCAACATTGCCGCCTACTGCGAATATCGGGCATCCTTTTGCCAGCTCGACAGCTTCATCTAGTGATGTGGCCTTAACCATGGTATAGCCGCCAAGCAGCTCTTTGATCTCGGTGTAAGGGCCGTCGGTAACTACATTGTCGGGCCGCACTACCTTGCCTTCGTTGCCAAGGCGGTTTCCCCGGTCGGTCAGTTTGTTTTGCGCGGCGATACTGCCGATCCAGTCCATCCATTTTTTAGTCATGCTTTGCATTTCTTCAGGCGAGCCCATCGACATGGCTTTGTAATCGTTCCTGAACAGGAATAAGAAATCTTTCATTTTGTTATCTTTTAATGGTTTATGCCAGGATGACGATCAGCGTTTCACGAATTGGACAACCCATTTACTTTTATTGGTAATTTACTACTTGGGCAAGAGTAAGTCCTATGCAATGTTACTCTTACCTTTTAGCTTTCGCCTTTTACCTCTACATAACCCTGCACACTAACCCTTTCAAATATTCCCCTTCCGGGAATGAGGCCCTTACCGGGTGATCGCCGGGCTGGCAAAGCTGGTTTATAAATTGCACCTGCTTGCCGGCATCCAGTGCGGCCCATGCCAGTACCTGTTTAAACGTTTCCATATCCATGGCGCCAGAGCAGGAAAAGGTGACGAGCAAACCGCCTTTATTGAGCAGTTGCATGCCTAACCGGTTTAGGTCTTTATAAGCGCGCGATGCTTTATCGAGCGCGGAGCGCGACGGTGCATACTTGGGCGGATCGAGGATAACAATGTCGAACAGGTCGCTGTTCTCTTTAAATGCCCGCAGCTGTTTATTGACGTCTGATTGAATGGTGGTAACTTTTCCCGCGTCAAATTTATTGAGCGCGACGTTTTCCTTTAACGTCTCCATAGCCAGCGCCGAGCTATCGACACAGGCTACTGAAGCGGCGCCATTTTGCAAACAGTTTAAAGTAAAGCCGCCGGTATAGCAAAAACAATCCAAAACTTTTTTGCCATTTGCATGGGATGCAACGATGCGCCGGTTATCGCGCTGATCGCAGTAAAAGCCCGACTTTTGCCCTTCCGCGATATTGATATTATAGCGGATGCCGTTTTCCGTAACCTCCACCCGCTCCGGCGGATGGGAACCGGCCAATACGATATTGGAAGTTTGTAACCCTTCGTGATCCCTCGACGACGCATCGCTTTTATCAAAAATGCTTTCAGGCTTTAACAGGCGCTGCAGCTCATCGATAATCACGGGCATCATTTTTTCCATGCCCGAAGTAAGCACCTGTACAGCCAGGTGCCCGGCATATTTATCAACGATCAAGCCGGGCAGGTAATCCGACTCGCTAAAGATCAGCCGGCAGGTATTGGTCTCTTTGGTTAATATATCACTGCGACTTGCTACTGCCACTGATACTTTCTCCCTAAACCATTGCTCGTTCACCTCGACCGATTCATCCCATTCCAATAAACGCACCGCTACCCTCGACTGGTTATTATAAAACCCACGGGCCATAAAGTTCCCTTTAGCATCCAGCAGCCTAACGATCTCACCATTCGCAGGCTTGCCTTTAACCTGCTCAATGGCGCCCGAAAACACCCACGGATGGCGGTGCAAAACTGCCTTTTCCTTGCCTTTTTTTAGTACCACGTCCACCATGGCGGCAAAGGTAATAAACGGTGGCAATATGCGCGGTGATGCGGTTACTTACGCAACACGAAGCCTACAACCTCGTCAAAGTGGTAGCCTTCATAACCGCGGCCCAGCTCGTGCTTGTCGGCGGTGTAGAAGTGGTCGCCGGTGCGCTCGTTATAATATTCAAACAGAGGCACCATACCATCCGACTTGAATTTGGCTATCGTAAACACCGGGCCCTCGTAGCTGTACCCGCGCAGGTCGACCCGCGCAATATGCTGTCTAACGTTATAATAATGGTCGTTGCTTTGCCTGTCTACAAAGCGGTAAACCGGGATAATGCCCCTCGAGCGGTCTGCATCGGTAAAAACCTGGCAGGTAACGCCCTCGTAGCCCCAGCCGTTCCGGCCATTGCCGAATTCATTAAAGTCGATCGTATAATAATGCTTTTTCTGCTTGCCGTTATAATAACGGTATAAAGGCGTTTGCGAAAAACCTGCAGAAAAGAAAAAAATCAACGCGGTTAAAAGGAATAGCTTTTTCATGATATGGGTTTAATTAGACAATAACACCTGGGTCAAATATAGCTTACAGTTTTACAAACTCAGCTCTGCCGACGAGAGTTTTATCGGCATTATTGATAACCTGTATAAAATAGGTTCCCGGCTGCAGGTTGCTGACGTCGTGCTGCCAGGCGGGCTGCGCCGAGGTGGCTGTTTTTACCACCGCCCCGGTGCTGCTTACG